>Ga0105046_10018614_pt1 | contig 10564 bp, 7 predicted proteins | sample MAT03_FD_78385 | JGI IMG/M metagenome (GOLD analysis project Ga0105046, IMG submission 78385) | Freshwater microbial communities from Lake Fryxell liftoff mats and glacier meltwater in Antarctica - MAT-03 (megahit assembly) | ecosystem: Environmental > Aquatic > Freshwater > Ice > Liftoff...
ATGTCCAAATAGACGAACTTTGTCGTCTCTGATCCGTCATGGCGAAGAAATCGTTGATGCGATGCAGTGCGATAAAGAGCCTCCATTCGATCACAAAGCACGCGGACGCTGTGTCGAGAGCCGATCGAGGATATCTGGGAATACAGCGTTGATATTTTGACGCTGATGCATTCGATGTGAGGATTTCTAAGCGAATGGGAATAGAGCTCCAGACGCTTACGAGCCTCCGCTTCGCCGAGCAACGACTCGCCGAGAAAGTTTACGTTCATCCGAATCCCTTCTCGCTGTCGCTTTCGCAGATGCTCCGACAGCACTTCGTCTTCTGCTGGCAAGATGACATTCGCCGTCTCACGTCGCATCTTGCTTTTGACCAGCGGAACCGCAACGCCGGGAAGGTATCCGCCGAAAGATTGAAAGCCGCGCAGCAACGCTTGATCCAGTGGGCTAAAGAAACGCGGGACCCCTTGAAGGTCGAGGATATGCGTCAATTGATCTGCGATTCTAGCGGGAGTTTGCGTGCGGAATGCTTGGTCGGTCCATTGCACCAGCGTCGCTTTGTCGTCAGGGTGTTGGATCATTCGATCCAGTTCTGCTTGTTGACGTTGCTCCTCCGGTGTCTGCAATGCTTGGGATCGCAATAGCAGTTGCCGCGCGATCGAAATTGCAATCTCGACATCGCCCTCCCCTGCACTGCCCTGCACTGGATTTTGCTGGTTTTGATTTTGCTGACCTGCGCTGACCTGCGACGCTGCCTCCATCAGCTTTAAGATCTTCGCGCGGCTCATTTGATTTTGTGAATTTTCTTTATCGGCCATCATCACGCTCACTTCCTTTCGTCGCGGTGAATTCAGCGCAGGCGTTATCGCCAACGCAAGAAATCGCTGTTTCGACTCGTCGTTCCACTGATCGCCAGTTCGCAGGCGATTTTACCAAGCACGCTGGTAAACTAGTCGGGATGTTCGAAATAGGCTTGGCGAACGATTCGTGTTTGCCCATGAGAACTGCCGCGATCATGCGCTGGCGGATACGGATCAATGCCAAGAACGTGAAGACTCTGACGTGAAAATTGATAGACAGTAGCGCTGCCGACGCCGCCGAGCCCCAACACGATCGCATCCCACCGTTTACTCAAAAAAACGCCCCTGCGACAACCGACGCATCATTTGAGCGACTGGTACTTCGCCGTTGTAATTTGAATTTCTATTTGACCGATGGCCGACAAAATTGGCACAACGAAGCTGTATTCATTGCCATCGGCTAGGTTACTGGTCGCAAACGAAATTCGATCTGCGGGTGCGAGTCCACCGCTGGTCGGATCAAGCGCTAGCCAAGCATTGTCGATCCATGCCAGGGTCCACATGTGATACGCCATCACGGGCTTGTCTTTGGAGCCCGTGTAAACCAGCCCTGCGCTAACGCGTGCTGGAATATCGCGAGCCCGCAGCATCGCAGCCAGCAGCACAGCACGTTCCGTACAATCTCCGACACTGTCGCTTGCGGTTTGCGAAGCGGTCGCGAAGCCACGCGTGAAATCACCTGGCGAAATCAGTTGTTTCACGGTGTGTGTCAGGTCAATGGCAAGATCACGCGGGTTCGCTGCATTGCTTACCGCAGCAAGTTTTCGGACGAATCCGGAAGCGCTATCAATGATCGGACCGCTTTCGCTATCCTTAGGATCAGGAGTCGAATTCAGTCCTGTAAACCCTTCACGCGTAGGTTCCGAAGGATCGCGTGAGACGAGCAACTGGATGGTTCCGTCGTCAAGCTTGCGAAACCACTGCCCCAGTTGCGGTTCGATCGACAGGTCAAGCTTTTCCTTACCAGCGATAGGTCTTGGTCTAAGCACGTAGCCCACCTTGTAGGCATCCCCTGGTTTGTCGAGGCTCCCTGTGACCGCAAGCGACGTCAACGAAAGTAGATCTACAGTTGGGCCGGAGGCAGCCGCCATCGCATCGGACTCCGACGAGCGGATAGCAGTCAAGTCGATCGCAGGGGTATAACTCTTCAGTAGCTCGCCCTTGTCATTGACCCAGACTGTCGAATCAATGGAGTTGCCTATGCCGATCATCATTCGAATTTCAACTTCCAGCGCATCGTGCGAGACGCCGTCCAGCGTCGAAATGGACGCCCGATGGTTGCAGTCCATCTCGATGTTCGCCAATCGGTAGTACATCGGCATTAACATTTTGACGCGCCGCTTTTCGGCAATCTTGATTGGCTTGGCGAGCAGTGTTTGCTGGATCGCGGCAAAACCTCGATACTGCGGCGACCACGGAAACGCTTCGGTTTGACGCGTCGTACCACGGATCGTGTCGATTGAAAGCGTGTTAGCGTTGACACTCCCTTCGAATCGCGTTCTTGCCGGACCGACTCGTAAATCCGCGTTGAACGAAACCAAGCCACCATCGCGAGTCTCAATGCCCGATTGAATCAACATCTGCCTAAGCGTCGAAGGTCCGCGGCGCATCGTCAGATGATCGGTTACGGTCGTCTGAACGTTGCCAACCCCACCTTCTTCATCTACCGCAGACCGCACGTGGATGTAGCCAACCTTCTCGCCGCCAACGAAGTAAGCGTGCCAGCTTTCCCAAGGAAGTTGCAATTTGCTGATTGAAATCCCGTCACCCATTTCACCAGAAGTATTCTGGCCGGACGCAAGGCCATCGTCGTCGGGCGCACTGGCGGCAGAGATCTCCGCCAGTCCGGGTCTCGGCGGCGGATTGCACCCCGCCACTGAAAACAAGACTGCGGCTACTGCGACCGTGTTGGCAAGTGTCACGATATTGCCCAGTGCGACGACATTGGTAAGGACGCTTGTGAAAGATAGGGTTCGCATCGCGAATTTTGTTTCCGATTTCAATTCTGAACTCACGCGGTGTTTAAATCGTGCCTCATTAATAGTTTCCGCCGCCTAGGCTTCGTTTGAAAAGGGGGCTAACCGACGGTCTGCGGCTCGCGTCAAACGTGCGGGCCCGACCTGCTCGCTTTGGAGGTGCGAACATCAGACGCGTCGAAAGCCTTCCCTGTTCCTGAAAAACGCCCTGAAAAGCCAACCGTCCCGGCGGCTGGGCAATGACGAGTACTCGAGGCGCAACCTCGCCAATTCCTGGCAAAAACGGAGGGTTCTAACGATTGCCCGACCTGTGCCGCCGAGACTGGCGACACATTCGCTGCCAAATCGCTGGATCGAAGCCCACGGTCCAAGCGTGACCTAGCGTTAGGGGTGAAGCGATCGAAACAGCGGCTCACTCCGTTCTCAATTCGATCGCGACTTTACTTGTAGACATGACCCCTGCCAGCGCACCTGACCGGATCATTTTGATGGGCTTTCTGAAACGTATTCTTCGTGCTCCTTCGTCCGACTCTCCTGGCACTTCGGTGCCAGCGGGCAGCTTCGAGTTATTGACTGACGAAGAACTGCAAACGCACATGGGCATCCGCCAATACGGAATGTTCGAGTTGACAGATGCGGTTCGTCCGTCGTACGACCTGCAGGTTGTTCCTCGCCAGGGCTTCCGACGTGATGAATATCGCGACGATAGTACCGGCAAAACAATTCCCGTCTTGATGGCTGCGGCAACTCGCCGGCGTTTGATGGATCAGTTTCTAGAACTGCTCGACCCTTTGGGTCCTGTCGTTGACGTCGTCCTTGAATCGAGCCACCAAACGACCAGCGGTCATCAAGACCTTTATCGCGAACATATCGACATGCCAGTACTAAAAAGCATGTTGTTGGATTTCGAAGAACTGTTGCTTCACGATGGTTGTACCGGCATCGCCGTCGTCAATCCATCACGCGGGCAAGAAGTACAGCTTGATGAACACAAGATGCTGATCGCTTACGGCGAACCGCTGATACCGTTCGAAAAGCTGCTGATTGCTGGCGATGTGTATCCCGATCCGACGATCCGCTTCGTGACCGAAGCCGAACATGTCCATAGCAGCAGTGCGAAACACTTCCGGCAGTTCGCGATCTTGAAAACGCGACTGGGTATGGATGGGCATGGCAACGAAGATACTGCAGCCTGGTAACCTCGGGCTTTGTCACGGTCAAAGTCTAGGGTTGAAGGGCTCGCGTACGACGGACTTCCAGTCCGTCGGTGCTGACCTTTGTCGACGGACTGGAAGTCCGTCGTACCCTAAAACTTAATGTTGACAAAGCACTAGGGCTGATAAGAAAGAAACAATCTGGGAATTCCGCAGGCTTGTCGGCAAGCGTGCGAGATTCGCGTATGATGTGGCAATGTGTCACGCTTAATTCAAAGCGAGTAGCACAAATTCCACAAGCCAAAAATGGCCGTCAACTCGGCCATCAAAACCATCATGCGATGCTTACTTGGGTTAGTACTGGGGCTCTTCTGCCTCGGCCAAATCGAGCTTTCTACGGCTGTTGCCGCCCCGCCGAACATCGTCATTTTCCTGATCGATGACATGGGCGTCATGGACACGTCGTTGCCGTTTCTCACCGACGAAGACGGCAAACCAAAACGATATCCGCTGAACGATTATTACCGCACGCCCAACATGGAGCGACTCGCGTCTGGTGGTATCCGTTTCAATAATTTTTGTGCGATGAGTGTTTGCTCGCCCACTCGAATATCGATCATGACCGGGCAAAACGCCGCGCGACATCGCACGACCAACTGGATCAATCCCGATTTCAACAATGCTGGACCGCAAGGCGCGGCTGACTGGAACTGGATGGGCCTAAAGAGAGGTGCTGTCACGCTACCGAGTCTCTTGCAAGCCAATGGCTATCGTACGATCCACGTTGGAAAAGGCCACTTCGGACCACGAGCGGCCGAAGGGGCCGATCCGACGAATCTCGGCTTTGACATCAACGTCGCCGGTGCGTCGATTGGTGCACCTGGTAGTTACTATGGCGAGCAAAACTTCAATCGCCAAAAGAACTCTAAAGACAAAGGTAAAAACGTCGACCACGCGGTCGGCGGACTGGAAAAATACCATGGCCAGGAAATCTTCCTGACCGAAGCACTCACTCTCGAAGCCAAGTCGCACGTCAGCGACGCCATGAAGGCACAGAAACCTTTCTTCCTTAACTTCGCGCACTATGCGGTACACAGTCCCTTCAACTCTGACCCGCGATTCGCTGCAAACTACAAAGACAGCGGCAAGCCAGCAGCCGCCCAAGCATTTGCGACACTTATCGAAGGCATGGACAAATCACTTGGCGATATGCTGGACCACTTTGAAGCGTTGGGCATTGCCGACAATACACTGGTCTTCTTCCTTGGTGACAACGGTAGTGACGCACCGCTCGGGAATGAACATGCCGTCGCCTGCGCCGCGCCTTTGCGTGGCAAGAAAGGCTCGCACTACGAAGGCGGGATGCGAGTGCCGTTTATTGCCGCGTGGGCAAAGGTGCGTACTGACAATGTAAATCAACTGCGTTTGCCGATTGCCGTGAATGCCATTCAAGGCCAACAAGCCGCCGCTTATGACATGTTCCCGACAATCTTGGGCCTGACCGAAATCGCCCCGCCTTCGCAACATCCGATTGACGGCAAGCGTCTCGACGCTCTGCTGACCGGCAAGCCAGACAGCACGCGAGACGAGACGTTTCTGATGCACTACCCTCACGCTCCGCACCGTACCGACTACTGGACTAGCTACCGCGAAGGCGACTGGAAAGTCATCTACCACTACATTCCAACGGCCGTCTCCGAAGGCAGTCATTACCAACTATTCAATCTCAAGGTCGATCCTTTTGAACAGCAAAATCTCGCCGTTTCGAACGCGGGCGAATTACAGCGGCTGATGCAGGGGATGATCGCCGGATTGGAATCCCAAGACGCCGTATATCCAGTCGAAAAAGATGGCAAAACATCGCTGAAGCCGCTGCTGCCTTAGTTTTCGCCTGGCCGTAGTGCGTTGTTTTTTTAAAAAACTGGGTAGAGAATTAGGTCGAGAGTAGAGCAATTGTTCAAATTGCTCGGAAAACAATTGGGACAATTGTTCTACACTGATAGGTCAACCCGAGTTCTCAAGGGAGACAATGCTGCTCCGCCTCGACCGTTCAAAATCTGAAAAGCATGAACATGAACCGCAACACTCTGCTCATCACACTCCTGGCAACCTGTACGCTCCTGGCAGCCTGTGCCTTCGTCCCGTGTTCGACATCTGCTGCTGAGCTTCCGCTTCCGAATATCCTTTGGCTGACCAGTGAAGACCATGGGCCAGAGATGGGCTGCTACGGTGACAAGCTCGCGCGAACTCCGAATATCGACGGGCTGGCGGCCGATGGCATGATCTTTAAGCGTGCTTGGTCGGTTGCTCCCGTCTGTGCACCTGCTCGTACTGCGATTATCTCTGGCGTCTATCCATCTAGCAGCGGTGGGTTGCATATGCGGTCCATGGTGTCGCTCCCGGATAGCATGAAGATGTATCCACAGTTCTTGCGCGAGTCAGGTTACTACTGCTCGAACAATAGTAAGACGGATTATAATTTACGAGAACCGGCGAAAGTCTGGGACGAATCCTCTGCCAAAGCCCATTGGAAAAACCGTCCTGAGGCGAAGCCGTTCTTCGCCATTTTCAACTCGACCAAGAGCCACGAGAGCCAGATACGAACGCGTCCGCACCAGCAAATCACCGATCCTGCCAATGTGCGTGTGCCGGCGTATCATCCTGATACACCAGAAGTTCGCCAGGACTGGGCACAGTACTACGACAAAGTCAGCGAAGCCGATGCCGATGCAGGGCGTCACCTTAAAGAAATTGCCGATGCGGGACTGGCTGATGAAACGATCGTTTTTTACTTCGGAGACCATGGCAGCGGCCTGCCTCGCAGCAAACGTTGGCCGTCAAATTCTGGCTTGCATGTACCGATGGTGGTTCACTTTCCCGAGAAATGGCAACACCTCGCGCCGAAGGAATACAAAGCCGGCGGCATGTCGAATCGTCTCGTCAGCTTCGTCGATCTGGCGCCAACGGTATTGAGCTTGGCTGGCATCATGCCACCGAATTGGATGCAGGGACATGCGTTCGCGGGACCGCATCAGTGCCAGCCGCAGCCATTTCTCTACGGCGAGCGTGGCCGAATGGACGAACGGATGGACATGGTCCGAAGTGTCACCGATGGTCGTTATGTTTATCTGCGTAACTACTTTCCCCATGTATCTCAAGCGCAACATGTGACTTATCAGTTTGAGACACCCACGACTCGTATTTGGCATGACCTCTTCACGGCAGGGAAGACAAATGAAGCGCAGTCGATCTTCTGGCGCGTGCCCAAAGCGATTGAAGAACTCTACGATTTAGACTCCGACCGCGACGAAGTGCTTAACTTAGCGCAATCCCCCGAACATCGCGAGATTCTGGAAAAACTACGCACCGCCCAGCGTCAGCACGTCATAAGCGTGCGCGATGTGTGCTTTTTGCCGGAGCGGGAAATTCACGCACGATCGGAAAACAGCACGCCGTATGAAATGGCGCACGATCCGGCCAAGTATCCGCTGGAGCGAATCGTTACATCGGCTGGAGTCAGCTCCGGTCTCGATCCTGCCAAAGTGCCTGAGTTGCTGGCCATGTTGAAAGATTCCGACAGTGCCGTTCGCTACTGGGGTGCAATGGGTCTGCTCATGCGTGGCGAGGATGCGGTTCGGCCTCAGACGGTTGCCTTGCAAGCGGCGCTATCCGACTCGTCGCCTAATGTGCAAATTGTCTCCGCGCAGGCTCTTGGTGCTTACGGCGATTCGAACGCTCAAGAAATGGCCCTGGAGACACTTGCTGCACTTGTGTCGCCAGAGACAAACGGTGTGCTGACTTCGATGGCAGCGCTCAGTGCCGTCGAAGCCCTCGGCGATGCTGCTTCATCGCTGCACGAGCAGATCGCTCAGCTCGATCCAAGTGGCCCGTCTCCCGATAGCCGCTATGACAGCTATGTGGCGCGTTTGCTTGCCAACGTTGCTCCTAAAACGAAGTCGGCGGGCTCTGGTGGTAAAGCGAAGGCTCGCAAGAAAAACAAGTAACGAGAACTTAAGCCGATCCTAATTGGTAATCATTAAACCGCCGCCAGCAGCGTGCTGTCATCGCGACAGCGACAGCGGCTGATGACCACGAGGCGATGATACAGCCCGCGATCAAAACGATCACTGGCAACTCTATTTTGGCACATAGCGTCACCCACGCAATGAAGGCGGCACCAAGCATTGCCAAGAGCAGCCCTTTGCCGAGAAAGACGAGCTTAGCGCGTACCATCATCGCCAAGCCTTCCTGCTTGGGGCGATGAGGAAAAGTCAAAAACAGCGTGTTCTCAATTGCGAAACTAAAGAACGCGAACCCGGATAATCCACCGATCACCAGAATGATCGTCGTTGGTGCCGTCGGCGAAATGAAACATGCAATGGCAACGGTAATGACCTGAAACATGATCGTGATCAGGGACGGTAAGGCGATTTGCCCGATGGTCATTACCAAAGGTGTGATCGGCAGCGATTTGAGTAGCAAGATGCGATCGATATCGCGTCGGAAATCGATCCGCAACGCTGGTGGAGCAAGCACCAATGTACAAACCGCCAGCCATGCCGCGACATGCAACAAGCCTGCATCGACACTGGTCACCAACGGTGCCAGCGAAAGTGCCGCCGGCACCGCCAGCGAGACAAGAATGGTCGCGCGATAGCGAACAACACCAACCCATTGGCGCGAAATTAACGGTCCGACTCCGCTGAATTTCGGCAAGGCAAACAGCGACTTGCGCGGTCGAGCGTTGCGGCGATTTGTTGATCCATCAGTCAGTAAGCCACGTTGAATGGCGCCCAGGCGAGCTCCTTCGCACCAGTTCTGGTGCCAGCTTGCCCAAAAGTCGACCATGAAGACGGCAACGACAGCTACCACTAACATCAACACCGACAGCAACAAGTAAACAGCGGCAAGCCCATCCCAACTCGGTGCCAGCGCCAGATGCGCCATCGGCCACCATGGCAATGCAAGCCATTGAATCGCTGGTGACGCGATCGTGTCGCCAGCCGCTGCGGAAACCGCGATCAGAATCGCCAGCGGATGAACGGAGCCCGCTGCGGCTGCGATGGTCCGTGCGGCCAACTGGATCAAGATCAAAACGGCAAGCGTAGTCGCTGCCGTGCGAACCACGATACGGCCAGAATGCGATAGCGCGCACGCAAAGCGATCAGCAATCATCCGGATGGCCTCCAAAATGATCATTGCCATCAGAAGTGCAATCACCAATCGTAGCGGTGACGCGACATCGCAAAACAGTACTGTCGCGACGAGCGCGGTTTTGATCATCGTGGAAGGCACGATGCTGGCGATCCGGTAGATCACGAGCAGCGAATTGCTAACCGGCGCACGAGCAATCCAGAGGCTTTCTGCAGCCGACATCCCAAGCCGTGTGTCAGGATCTTGCCACGAGGCACGAACGAAATGAAACAGCGCGTAGATCGCCATTGAACCGCTCAACCAAAGCATCAAATCAGCCGGCGCAACAGGCTTGCGAGTCAGAATCACCAAGACACCGTTGGACACGTACAGCAACATGAACAAGGCCGCCGCCAACGTTGCCAGCAGACGCTTCGGTGACAGCAATCGCAAGACGCTGCGCCGGACTCGCGATTGCAAGCTGTGTAACTTCATCGCCAACAGCGATCGCGCAACCCCTTGCCAATGATTCATCGCAACACCGTCGCGTGAAACGCTTCGTGGATACTCGTCGGAGCGATTGGCATGATGCGTGGTGATGCCAATTCTGGTTTCGCCACCGCCGCAAAGTATGCCTCCTCAAGACTACTGGCTTCGGGATGTCGTTGGCGTAGGTTGTCCGATGTTCCGAAGAATTCGACTTGTCCTTTTTGCATGACCAACACATGCGAGCAAACGTGATCAATCATCGCCAACAAATGGCTACTAAGAATCACGCACGCGCCACGCGCCGCGCGGTCACGGATCGAATCAAGTAAGCAGCGAATGCCAGGAGGATCGAGCCCCGTCAGCGGTTCATCGAGCAACAGCACTTTGGGATCGAACAGATAGTTGCAGCAGATCGCAAGCTTCTGCCTCATCCCGCGCGACAGCGAATTGGCAAGTTCATTCACCTTGGCGGTCAAGTCGAACAAGGCCAACAGTTGATCTGACTTCTCGCGGTAATTAGGAACGTCATAAAGTCCCCCAATCAGGTCAAGGTGTTGTCCAACGGTTAAGTCGTCGAATAAAGGTGGATCATCGGGAACGTACGCGAGTCGCTTGCGAACTTCGAGTGAGTCGCCGGTGACGCAAAGGCCGTCGACAATTAACTGGCCGGATGTGGGAGCAATCAACCCAGCCAAACAACGCATCGTTGTTGTCTTTCCCGCTCCGTTGGGGCCCACAAGTCCGCAGATGTCGCCCGGCTGAAGCGAAAACGAGATACCTGCGACCGCAAGTGTCTGCTCGTATAGCTTTTGCAGTTCGTGAACTTGAATCAAGGGATGGCTCCGGTGCGGCGCGACTCAATGCACAGCAAGCCTACGCCAATTCACATGCCCTGCTTGCTAGTCTGCGGCGGGCGGAATGATTTGCAGGATGCGAATGCCAAATTTATCACCGA
>Ga0105046_10018616_pt1 | contig 10564 bp, 11 predicted proteins | sample MAT03_FD_78385 | JGI IMG/M metagenome (GOLD analysis project Ga0105046, IMG submission 78385) | Freshwater microbial communities from Lake Fryxell liftoff mats and glacier meltwater in Antarctica - MAT-03 (megahit assembly) | ecosystem: Environmental > Aquatic > Freshwater > Ice > Liftoff...
ATCGATCGCCGCCACCGCCGCGGCCGTATGCTCTATGCGTATCGATGGGGTGGGGTTGATCGCGCCGGCACGCAGCCGCTTGCAGTAGATCGGGATGCGCGCCACGCCATGCGAGGCGAGTCCGCGCAGATCGGCGGCGACCAGATCGCGGGCGACCGTGGTCGCGTCGTCCGGCGGCAGGCCGTGGGCGGTGAACATCGCCGAACCGAAGCGGATCAGTTCTTCCGACGCGAAGTGACGCGTGCTCTCGTTCATTGCTGATCGCTCATGACTGACCTCCGGCCTGGCGGATTGAAACCCGGCCCGGCGCCGAGTTTGCATTTGCAACCTTGCGAATGCAAACTCGTCGAAACCGATGGCGGAGGCGCTGGCATGTTCGACGGGTTCAGGCAGATGAGGGTACCGACCACCGACCCCGATTGCAGCATCAATCTTCGGGTCGGCGGCAAGGGGCCGGCGATTCTGCTGCTGCACGGCAATCCGCTGACCCATGTCACCTGGTATCAGATCGCACCGCGCCTCGCAGACCGTTACACGGTGGTCTGCGCCGACCTGCGCGGCTATGGCGACAGCGACAAGCCGCGCGGGCTGCCCGATCACACGAACTACTCGTTCCGCCGCATGGGACAGGACATGGTCGATGTGATGAAGGCGCTCGGCTTCGATGAGTTCATGGTCGCCGGCCACGACCGCGGCGCGCGCACCGCGCACCGGATGGCGCTCGATCATCCCGAAAAGGTGAAGAAGTTCGCCAGTATCGAGATCATCCCGACCCACTGGCAGCTGACCAACATGAAGTGGACCTATGCGGCGCACTCGTATCACTGGTTCTTCTTCGCCCAGCCGTTCGACTTCCCCGAGAAGCTGCTCGAGGGCAAGGAGGAGTACTACATCCGCCGCAAGTTCGCCAAGCAGGGCGAGGGCAAGTTCAGTGAAGAGACGATGGCCGAATATGTGCGCTGCTGCACCCCGGAGCATATTCACGGCATGTCGGAAGATTACCGGGCCACACTTTCCGTCGATTTCCCGCTCGACACGGCGGACTGGGAAGCAGGCAAACGCGTCACCTGCCCGATGCTGGTGATGTGGGCCGAGAAGAGTCATACCCAGCGTGAGTTCAGTGCGGTGGACGCCTGGCCGCATTATGCGACCGACATCCGCGGCTTTCACAAGCTCGCCTGCGCGCACTATCCGATGGAAGAAGCCCCGGACGACACCTACCTGAAGCTCGCGGCGTTCTTCGACGAGCGGTAACCTGCTGCATCGTTGGTTGGGGCCCGGACCTGTCAGGCCTGGCTGGCACTGCGCGACGGGGGTGGCCACTGAGGTTGGCAACAGACGTCGGCAACAGACGTCGGCAACAGACGTCGGCAACGAACATCGGCCTTGGAAGGAGGCGTGTGATGACGACGGTTCACCGGTGCATGGCGTCCTGCGCGTGCGGTAGGGTCGCATTGAGCCTGCTGGTTGCGTTCGCCCCGGCCGCCCTGGCGCAGGCCTATCCGAAAGGAGCTTACCCCTGTGCCATCCAAGGGCGCTGCGCCGGCGCTCGCCGATGTGCTTGGCGGGCAGATCGAGATGATCGCCACCACCATTCTGTCCTCGCAGACGCTGGTCCAGGCCGGCAAGTTGCGCGCACTTGCCGTGACCTCGAGCAAGCGGTCCTCGGCGCTGCCCGCGGTGCCCGCGGTGCCGACGGTGGCGGAGACGCTGGCTGGCTTCGATGCGGTATCCTTGTTGCTGCTGCCCGGAGCGGCGAAGATGCCGGTGCCGGTGGTCAATCGACTGCAGCAGGAGACCGCGCGCTTTCTGGAGCAGCCGGAGCTGCGCAAGCGTATCGCCGCCGATGGCGGCGAGCCGGTCGGGTCGGCCCCGGCGCAGACGGCAGCATTTCTGAAGGCCGAGCTTGCCCGCTGGGACAAGGTGATTCGCGACTCGGGCGTGCAGCCCGAAGGATAAGGGCAGGGCGCAGCGATGTCTGATCCGCAGTCCGCACGTGTGCTGATCACCGGGGCGGCCGGTGGTATCGGCCGCTGTCTGCATCGCGCTTTCAGCGGGCGCTATGCGCTGCTGCGACTGGCTGACCGGGCACCGGTCATCGCCCTCGGCGCGGCGGAGCAGACACTGCTGGGCGATCTGTCCGACCCGGCCATCGCCGCGGAGGCAGTGCGCGGCATCGACTGTGTGGTGCACCTTGCCGGCGTGCCCAAGGAGGCCGCATGGGATGCGATCCTGCCGCACAACATCATCGGCACGCTGGTGTTGTTCGAAGCCGCGCGGGCCGCTGGCGTGCGCCGCATCGTGTTCGCCAGTTCCAATCACACGATCGGCTATCGCGCTTCGGATGAAGCCGTGGGCATCGATGAGCCGGTACGCCCGGATTCGCGCTATGGCGTATCGAAGGTGTTCGGCGAGGCGTTGGGCCGCATGTATGTCGACAAGTACGCGATGACGGTCGCCTGTCTGCGCATCGGTTCGTTTCGCGAGCGTCCGGAGGATGCACGCCAGCTCGGCACCTGGATCAGCCATCAGGACATGGCCGAACTCGCGCGCTGTGCGATCGAAGCTCCGGACTACGGCTTCGCCGTGGTCTATGGCATCTCGGCCAACACCCGGGCTAAGTGGCACAGCCCGGATGCGAAACGCATCGGTTATGCTGCCCGCGACGATGCCGAAGCCTGGGCGGACGAACTGGCCGGCATCGCGCCGCCAGAAAAGGACCCTGCCGTGCGTTTTCACGGCGGGGCGTTCAGTGCGCTCGAATTTGTGGCGCGTTCACCAGGAGATGTACAGCGATGAAACAGCTATCCGCGGGTTCGAGGCCAGCGCCGGGTCGATGCCTGAGCAGTCTGGTCGTGACGTTGGCCGCCATGTTGCTGCCGGCTGCGCCGGCGGCGGCGCAGTCCGCAATATCTGGCTTTCCTTCCAAGCCGGTACGCTTCCTGGTCGGCTTTGCCCCCGGTGGCGGCACCGACATCATGGCGCGGACCGTGGCCGGGCGCTTGGCCGAAGCGCTGAATCAGCAAGTGATCGTCGAGAACCGTCCCGGGGCCAATGCCAATCTGGCAGCGGAACTGGCGGCCAAGGCGGCCCCCGATGGCTACACAGTGCTGTTCATTTCGGTGTCGCATGCGGTGAGCAAGTCGCTCTATCGCAATCTCAAGTACGACCTGGAGCGCGACTTCGTGCCGCTGGCGGCGATCGGGTCGGTGCCGCAGGCGCTGGTGGTGAATCCTGCGCTGCCGGTGAAATCGGTGAAAGAGCTGATCGCGCTGGCGAAGAAGCGCCCGGGCGAGATCACCTATGGCTCGTCTGGTGCCGGCAGCCCGGAACATCTGGCCGGCGAGATGTTCGCCCTGATGGCCGGGGTGAAGCTTCTGCATGTACCGTTCAAGGGCGGAGCGCCATCGGCGACGGCGATCGTCGGCGGCGAGGTCGCGATCGGCTTCAACACCATGCCGGTGGCATTGCCGCATATCCAGTCCGGACGCATGCGGGTGCTGGCCACCACCGAAGACCATCGCGCCAGCGTGCTGCCCGAGGTGCCGACCATCGCCGAGGCCGGTGTGCCCGGCTATGCGGTGGCGACCTGGTATGGCGCGATGCTGCCCACCGGAACGCCGCGCGAGATCGTGCTGCGCCTGAATGCCGAGATCAACAAGGTGCTGCAGTTGCCCGATGTACGCGAGCGGCTGTTGAGCCTGGGCGCGGTGACGCTGGGCGGCACGCCGGAGAGCTTCGGCAAGCTGATCGCCACCGATGTGGCAAAGTTCGCCCGGGTGGTGAAGGCAGCGAATATGCAGGTCGACTGAAAGCGAGGCGGTTCAATGAACATCGTGGTGATGCCCGGCGACGATATCGGGCCTGAAATCATGCAGGTGACACTCGAAGTGCTGGCAGCTCTCGATCGCCGCTTCAAGCTCGATCTTGCCTACGAGACGGTCGAGGTCGGCATCGCCAGTCACGCCCGGGTCGGTACGACACTGACCGAAGAGGCGATCGCCAAGGCTGCGGCGGCCGATGGCGTGCTGCTCGGCCCCTGCGGCATGACCCGCTATCCGCCGCGCGAGCAGGGCGGCATCAACGTGCCGGGCACGATAAGAAAGCGGCTCGATCTTTACGCCAACATGCGCCCGGCACGCTCGCGCGCGGCGGTACCCGACTCGCGCCCCGGCATGGACATCCTGTTTGCGCGCGAGAACACGGAAGGGTTTTATTCCGATCGCAGCATGTTCATGGGTCATGGCGAGTTCATGCCCACGCCCGACCTCGCCCTGTCGGTGCGCAAGATCACTCGCCAGGCGTCGCGCCGCATCGCGCAGACCGCATTCGACTTTGCCGGCCGGCGCAGCCGCCGGGTGACCGCGGTGGGCAAGCAGCATGTGCTGATCATGTCCGATGGCTTGTTCATGGAAGAGGCTTATGCCATGGCGAAGGCCAATCCACAGATCGCCTTCGTCGAGATGGATGTCGATGCCATGGCCGCCGATCTGTACAGCCGGCCGCAGCGTCATGACGTGATCCTGCTCACCAACATGTTCGGCGACATCCTGTCCAACGCGGCAGTGGCGATGTCCGGCGGTCTGGGCCTGGCGGCTGCGTTGAACGCCGGTGACCACCATGCAGTGGCCAATGCCGGTCATGGCTCGGCACCAGACATCGCCGGCAAGGGCATCGCCAACCCGAGCGGCATGCTGCTGTCGGCCGCGATGCTCATCGACTGGCTGGGTGGACGCCATGCCCGACCCGCTTTCATCGAGGCGGCAAAGGCGATGCATGTGGCGGTCGATGTCGCGCTCGCCGATGATGCGGCGCGCACTGGCGATCTGGGCGGGCGGGGCAACACCCGGCTGTTCGGCGAGCGGGTGAAGGCTGCGCTGTGAGTGGCGTTCGCCAGCGAGGATGCGGATGAGAGGTTCGGTGCGCATGCAGAAGCGTCCGCAACTGAGTTCGCCGGAATGAGGCCGCGCCGATGAGCGCGTTGCTCGGCTGCATCGCAGACGACTTCACCGGCGCGACCGATCTGGCCAGTACGCTGGTGGCGGGGGGCATGCGCACCGTCGTACTGCCTGGGGTGCCGGAGGCGGCGCTGGTGCCGCCGGATGCCGATGCGCTGGTGATCGCCCTCAAGTCGCGTTCGATTCCGGCCGGGGAGGCCGTGGCGCAGTCACTGGCCTCGCTCGACTGGCTGCGGGCGGTGGGCTGCCGGCAGTTCTACTTCAAGTACTGCTCGACCTTCGATTCCACCGACGCCGGCAACATCGGGCCGGTGACCGAGGCGCTGCTCGCGCGGCTCGATGCTTCTTTCACGATTGCCTGTCCCGCGTTCCCGGCGAACGGGCGGACCGTCTATCGCGGCTATCTGTTTGTCGGCGATGTGCTGCTGTCGGAGTCGAGTCTGCGCAACCATCCGCTCAATCCGATGACCGATCCGTCACTGGTCCGGGTACTTGGCCGGCAGATGTTGGCGCCGGTCGGGTTGATCGGGCAGGCAAGCGTCGCGCAGGGTGTGGCTGCAGTGCGCGAGGCCATTGCCCAGGCGCAGGCAGCTGGCGTGCGCGTGGCGATTGCCGACGCCCTGTCCGAAGCCGATTTGATCACCCTCGGTGCCGCCTGCAGCGAACTGCCCTTGGTAACTGGAGGTTCCGGCATGGCGATGGGGCTGCCGGCCAACTTCCGTGCCCGTGGTCTGCTCGGCGCGTTGGACAGTGCCGCGCTGCCCCCGGTCACTGGCCTGCGTGCGGTGATCGCCGGCAGCTGCTCGGCGGCCACCCGCGCACAGGTGGCGCGCATGCGGTCCTGGGCGCCGGCATTCGAGATCGATCCGTGCAGTGCGCTCGATGTCGGCAGCATGGTCGATGCGGCGCTCGATTGGGCGCTGCCGCGACTGGCAGCCGGACCGCTGCTGGTCTACTCCAGCGCCGATGTGCAGCAGGTGAGTGATGCGCAGCAGCGGCTCGGGCCGCAGGCGGGCACCCTCATAGAGCAGGCGCTCGCGGGCATTGCGCACGGGCTGGTCGAGCACGGCGTGCGCCAATTGGTGGTGGCCGGAGGCGAGACCTCTGGGGCAGTGGTCAGTGGTTTGGGGGTGCGCGCGCTGCGTATCGGGGCCGAAATCTGTCCTGGGGTGCCGTGGACCGCTGGTGTGGGCACTGCGACTGCGGTTGGCGCGCCACTGCTGCTCGCGCTGAAGTCCGGTAACTTCGGTGGGCCGGAGTTCTTTCGTGAGGCATTCGCACAGGTGAAGGAGCGCAATGGACACTGAAGACCGTCTGCGCGAAGAGCTGGTGCTGCTTGGCAAGTCACTCTACGACCGTGGACTTGCGCATGGCTCCGCCGGCAATCTGAGCGTGAAGCTCGCCGATGGCTGGCTGATGTCGCCCACCAACGCCTGCCTGGGCCGGCTCGACCCGGCGCGGCTGTCGCGTCTGGATGCGCAGGGTCGCCTTCTCGGCGGCGATGCGCCCTCGAAGGAGACCTTCCTGCACCTGGCAATGTACGGCGAGCGCGCCAACTGCCGCGCTGTCGCACATCTGCACTCGCCGCATGCGGTGGCCGTGTCCTGTCTGGATGGCCTGAATCCGAAGGATGTGTTTCCGCCGATCACCGCTTATGCGGTGATGCAGGTCGGCCGGCTCGCGCTGGTGCCGTACTTTCCGCCCGGCGATGCGGCCCTGGCCGATGCGGTCCGCAATCTGGCGGCGAAGCATCAGGCACTGCTGCTCGCCAATCACGGGCCGGTGGTGGCCGGCAGTTCGCTCTCGGCGGCAGTCAATGCAATCGAGGAACTTGAGCAGACTGCACGCTTGATGCTGCTGCTCGAAGCTCGCTCGACCCGGCTGTTGAGCCCGGAGCAGGTGCGCGACCTCGAGCAGCGCTTTCCGGGCTGACACGGCGGCCGAGGCTTCCCCGCGGACGCGTGCAGCGGCACAATACGAGTCAACAACAACGCAACGCGGTTCTCAACGTGGTTCTGACCCGCGCTGGAGGAGCTTCATCTTGTCTGATTCATATCGCCCGTTCGCGGCGCGGGCCGTAATTCGCCTGCTCGAGAGTCCGGCGGCGATCGTGTGCCGCCCGAATGCCGATCTGTCGCGCGTGATGTTCGAGTCCGATGTGCGTGAGCGGCTATCGACCATCGGTGCCGAAGCGCAGAAGAGCACGCCCGAGGAACTGGCGGCATTCATCCGCAGCGAGCAGCGGCGCTGGGCCGAGGTGATCAAGGCGGCGAAGCTGGAGGCTGAATGAAGTTCAGAGGCGTTATTGCCCTAGTATCGCTATTGTTGTCGATCGGGGCCGCGCAGGCGCAGCCACAGCCACAGCCACAGCCACAGCCACATCTACAGACACAGACACAGTCTTTTCCCACCCGGCCGATGCGCATCCTGGTCGGCTTCGCTCCGGGTGGGCCGACCGATGTGGTGGCGCGTCTGGTCGCACCAAAGATGGCCGAGCAGTGGGGGCAACCGGTGCTGGTCGACAATCGACCTGGGGCCGGCGCCAACATCGCGATGGCGATGGCAGCAAGGGCCGCACCCGACGGCCATACCCTCCTGTTCACCAGCTCCAGCGTGGTGGTCAATCCGAGCCTGTATCGCAATCCGGGCTTCGATCTGTTCAAGGATCTCGCCCCTGTGACCCGCGCCACCACCTCACCGATCGCCTTGGTGGTGCCGGCGGCGGTGCCGGCGAAGACGCTCAAGGAGTTCATTGCGCTCGCCCGGGCCAATCCTGGCAAGTTCACCTATGGTTCGCCGGGTGCCGGTACCACCGGTCACCTGTCCTGCGAGATGGTCAAGCAGTTGGCCGGACTCGATCTGGAGCATGTGCCCTACGGCGGGGCTGCGCCGCTGATGACCGCGATGATCTCCAACCAGGTGCAGATCGGATGCCCCGGGCTGCCACCGGCGATTGCGCATATCCGCAGTGGCGCGGTACGGGCGCTGGCGGTGACCACGCCCAATCGCTGGCCGACTACGCCGGACATCCCGACGGTTGCCGAGTCCGGGTTCCCCGGGTTCAACACCGACTTCATGACCGGTGTGTTCGTGCCGATGGGCACGCCGGCATCGGTGATCGAGCGCATCCGGGTCGAGATTGGACGCATCCTCGCGCTGCCTGATGTGCGCGAGCGCTTGTCCTTTCTGGGCTTTGAGCCGGTGATGAACACCTCAGCCGAGTTCGCGCGCGAGATCCGGGTTGAGGTCAATCAATATGCGAAGGTGATTCGCGATGGCAAACTGAGCGCCGAGTGACAATTGCATGGTGATCGTTGTCTGCTGCTGCCTGCATTGGCGGGGCGGCAGTCCGGAAGTCGTTCGAAGCGGAGTGAAAAAATGTCCAGGCCGATGCAGATTAAAGGGCGGGGCGCGATCAGCGCGCAGCTTGTCGCGATTGCCACGGGGTTGGTGCTGACGGGCGCCGCGGCGCAGGTGGCAGCGCAGGGCAAGGGGACCGAAGGCTGGCCGGCGCGTCCGGTGCGGATGATCGTCCCCTTTGCCCCAGGCGGTCCGACCGATATCGTTGCGCGGCTGGTGGCGCAGCGGCTGGGCGAGATGTGGAACCAGTCGGTACTGGTCGACAACCGTCCTGGCGCTGGCGGTAACGTCGGTGTCGAGATCGCTGCCAGGGCGGTACCCGATGGCTATACCGTGTTGATCACCAGCTCGAGCTATCTGGTCAACCCGGCGCTCTATGAAAAGCTGCGCTGGGACCCGTTCAAAAGCTTCGTCCCGGTGACCAATGCAGCGACCTCGCCCAACCTGTTCGTGGTCAACCCGTCGGTGCCGGCGAAGTCGATGAAAGAACTGGTCGCGCTGATCAAGTCGCAGCCGGGCAAGTTCAGCTATGCCTCGCCGGGACTGGGCACCACGCCACAACTGTCCTGCGAGATGTTCCGTCTGCTCACCGGGGTCGATGTCCAGCATGTCCCCTACGGCGGGGCCGGCCCGGCGACTACTTCGGTGGTGGCCAACCAGAACCCGATGGGCTGCATGGCGCAGCCGCCGGCAGTACCGCAGATCCAGGCCGGCAAGTTGCGTGGGCTCGCGATCACCAGCGCCAAGCGTTCGCCCAGTCTGCCCGACGTGCCGACCATGGTCGAGCAGGGCTTTGCCAACTTCATCACCGACAACATGAACGGCATCTTTCTGCCGGCCGGGGCATCACCGGCGCTGGTCGCCCGCCTGCATGCCGATGTGGTAAAGGCGCTGCAGACGCCCGAGGTGCGCGACAAGCTGCAGGCTCAGGGGCTGGAACCGGTCGGCGACTCGCCCGAGGGCTTTGCTGCCTATGTGAGGCTGCAGATCGCGCAATGGACGAAGGTGGTCAAGGAGGCGGGCATCAAGGTCGAGCAGTGAGCAGGTTGAGGCGCGAATGAACCGTGATATCGGACCCGATATCGTAGGCGCCGGCCGGATCGGCACGCTGCGGGCACGGCTGGCGGCGAAGCATGCCGGTGTGCGCTCCATTGCGGTCGCCGACAGTGATCCGGACGCGGCGGCGCGCACTGCTACGCTACGCTGTGCGGTTCGTTGCGGCGATGCATGGCAGCGACAACCAGGCAGTGATCGAGCATTCTGAGCCGGCTCGGCCGTGTGCTCGGCCGTGTGCTCGGCGTCTAGGCCCGGGTCTACACCTCGCGTGCGCAGGCCCTGGCGATGCTCGGACGCAATCCGCATGCCACACCGTTGGTCGATGCGCTGACCTGCTATGTCGATCTGGTCGGCTGATTTCTCGATGGCGTGCCGCTATGCGAGGTCTGTGCGCGCGGTCAGAGGGGCGTGCTCGCCAAGGCCGGTCATGCTGCGGACGACGTCGACTATGCCATCCTCACCTATGCCGATGGCAGCGTGGTCAATCTTTCGGTCAGCTATGCGTTGCCGTCCAGGTATCCGGCCCTCGGTCATGCCGGACGGGTAGAACTGATCGGCGAGCAAGGCGTGATGATCCTGGACGACGACCATACCGATCAGCTGACGTCATCGAGGTCGGTATGCCCCATGTTCACCTGCCTGATCACGAGGTGAATATGGTGTTTCTGCAGAGCGGCAAGCCAGGCGACTGCGCGCTGGGCGAGTTCCAAGGACCGATCGCCAACGAGACGCGGGCCTGGCTGGATCACCTGGTGCTCTGCCCTGCGTGTTGCCGGATGCGCACACCGCTCGCGCCACCCTGGAGGCGACGCTGGCGATCGACGCTTCCATCGTGCGTGATGTCGCCGTAAACCTGCCGCTGCCATCGTGAATCCGCGCTGCTTGCTTGCCTGGCTGGCGGTGCAGGTCGGACTCTCAGTACCCGTTTCGAGGTCTGGGCGAAGGTGATCCGGCAGGCGGGTGTCCAGCCGCAGTAGCGAGTAGCGCCTCAGGCGAGACCCATGAAGTCGCCCTTGCCGATAGCCAGGCCGTTGTGGCGCAGCAGGTTGTAGGCGGTGGTGTAATGAAAGAAGAAGTTGGGCAGGATGAAGCCGAGCAGGTAGTCCTGGCCCTTCATGTCGATGGGGAACTTGCCCATCATGTACTTCACCGCACGCGCCTCCGAGCCATCGATCTGCACCGATGTGAAG
>Ga0105046_10018617_pt1 | contig 10564 bp, 10 predicted proteins | sample MAT03_FD_78385 | JGI IMG/M metagenome (GOLD analysis project Ga0105046, IMG submission 78385) | Freshwater microbial communities from Lake Fryxell liftoff mats and glacier meltwater in Antarctica - MAT-03 (megahit assembly) | ecosystem: Environmental > Aquatic > Freshwater > Ice > Liftoff...
AGCGCGTGACTCGAGGCGGGGCCCACCGCGGGCCCTGCGCGGTGCGGGCTTTATCGAGGGTTGGAGAGACCGACTGGAGGTACCACCAGCGGTCGATACTCAGTCTGATCTGAGGCCAAGAGCGCCTCGAAAAAGCGACAATTGGTGAGCTTCGATAGTCCCGAAACTTTTTGTCGTGACGTGTCGGTTACCGTATACACGGGCGGTCGGTGCACGCCCGAGGCGCCGCGTCACCGCTTCCCGGCTCGTCGGGACGCGCTGGGTTGTCCCGGGTTGTCCCGTCCTCGCATCCCCCTCGGCTTCACGGAGTAGAAATGGCCCACATCTCGAAGCTCGCAGCGCTCCTCTTCCTCTGATCTGAACCGCGGTCGCGACGACTGGCGCCGGCTGTGGCGACGACACCGGCGGCTCGGGGGGCTCGAGTGGCTCGGGGGACGGAGGATCGGACTCCAGCTCCGGAGGTGGGAGCGGCGAAGGCGGCAATGGGAGCACCGAGGCCACGTGCGACGACGTCTGCGCCTCCCTGGAGGCATGCACCGACGACGGCGCCTGCGAGAGCTGCGGCAGCCTCCCGAAGTCTTGTTACACGTGCTTCGTGGGCGAGGGCGCGGACCCGTGCGACCCGGTAGAGTGCCTTTTCTCGTGCGATGGCGGGGGCGAGACCGACTGCACGCAGGACGGCGTGACATGCGCGGACAACGTCGATTGCGCCGGCAGCCTCTATTGCAACACGGCGACGAAGCGTTGCTTCGACAAGGGCGTGTCGTGCGTGGGCACGGCGTGCAACGCCCTCACCGACTGCGCCAACGACGAGACCTGCAATAGCGAGACGGGCAAGTGCAACTGAAGCGTTGCGCGTCGCGGGAGCGGCGGACCGATCTGCGCTGCCGTCGCGCGATTACACCCAAAGGGCCGTGACGTCGATCGGCACCTCGTCGAAGGGCACGATGCGGGCGTCGATCTCGTCGCCCCAGGTGCCGAGGTCGACCCAGCGACCGGTCTCGAGTCGATAGGCGGTCACGGTGCGCGCCTCGCTGTCCACGAGCCAATGAAACGGCACGCCGATGCGAGCGTAGTAAGGCTTCTTCACCAGCAAGTCGTGCCGACGGGTGGTTGGCGACAGCACTTCGCACACCCAGTCGGGCACGACGCGAATGGCGGTGTCGACTGGAAGCTCCGGCAAACGCTCGCGACGCCAGCCTGCGATGTCGGGCGCGAGCTCGGGCGTGCCGGGCAGCTCGATGCCCGGCTCGACCATGATCCACCAGCCGCCGGGCCCATCGCGTCCGCGGTCGAAGGGATCGTGCAGGCGCGACCCCACCGCAAACGCCGAGCGCTGATGGCGCGCACGCGGTCGGGTCATCGTGTAAAGCACGCCCTCGATGATCTCGCCCTTGATGCCCGCTGGCAGGGCATCGAGATCAGCGATCGTAGGCGGCTTCCTCGCTGGTGCGTTCACCGCACGGATCCTAGCTCGGTGTGGGCTCCGCCACCAACGCCGGCGAGGCCCTGCGATCGCGCCCTTCTTCCCCTTTTCCGTACTTTGCGCTCGTAGCGCCAACTCTCTCTCTCTCTCTCTCTCTCTCTCTCTCTCTCGTTTTTCGAGCCGGCCCAACGCCTAACGCCCAAGTGAACGGCATTGCCGCCAAATAGCTCTCCATAGAAGCGCATTTTGATGCCTGCCTGAGTGCTACCTAGGCGCGCCCCAGCAGGCGCGCTTCACGGCGTCAGGATGCCAACACCGAAGGCCGACGGCCGAGGTGGTGGGGCCGGGGCGTCAGCCCGCGTCGATCGGCCCCTTGGGCGCACCTTCGGTCGCGAACTTCTCCATCTCCTTCTTCATCTCCTCCGGGCTCACGTCGCGCACGTGCGTGCTGATCATCCAGCGCACGCCGAATGGATCCACGAGCGTGCCGAGGCGCGCGCCGTGAAACTGCTCCTCCACCGGGCGCTGGACCACGGCGCCTCTCGCCGCCGCCTTGGCGACGGTGGCGTCCGCATCAGGCACGAAGAGTTGCAGCGCGAACGTCGCCACCACGTTGCCGGCCTCGGGCGCGACCGCCCCGTAGTCAGGATAGGCGTCGGAAATCATGAGCCGAGCACCGTCGATGCTCAGGTCCGCGTGCCCGATCCGACCGTCGTCGGCGACAAACCGCTCGCCCGTCTCCACCGCGCCAAAGACCTCGATGTACCAGTCGATGGCGCGCGCGGCGTCGCGCGGACAGACGTAGGGCGTGAGCACCGGGGAGCCTTCTGGAACGTAGCCTTCGCGGGTCATCGCGAACCATACACTGCGCTACGTCGTCGACGCTTCCACAAGCACCTCGTGGGCCTCGCCCGTAGGCCAAGGCCCTCGGCACCCCGTCGCAGCCCTGCAGAACGTCGCGGGGCCCGGGCAGCGACGCGGGCGATGCCAAGGGGGTCGCTCGCTAGCGTCCGTCGTGCCACATTCCGGGCGCCGCGGCGCTTGCCGCGTGGAGGAGGACTTCCCCAATGCGCGCTTCCCTTCGTTTCGCTCCCGTTTTCGTGTGCCTCGGGCTCTTTGCGGTCGCTTGCGGCGATGACACCGGAGGTGCTGGCGGCTCGGACGGCAGCGGCGGTGATTCCACCGCGAGCAACAGCGCTTCCGGCACCGAGGCGACCACCTCCACCGGCGAGGGCGGGTCCGGCCCCGGAACGGGCACCGGCGGTGAGGGCCCGGCGGAGTGCGAGTTCCCCGCCCCGATCACGGTGGACGAGCGGATTCAGGAGTTCGTGACCTTCCGCGGCACCGCGGTCGACGCCGACGGTCAGCCGCTCGTCGCCGAGCCAGTCCAGGTTTGCGGCATCAACATTTGCCTGTTCGAAACCACCAACGCCAATGGCGAGGTCACTGTCGCCCAGGGCGAGGATCCCCTCGATACGCCCTTGTTCAAGGTGGGCGACGGCCTGGTGCGCGCGAAGATCGGCTACTCCCTGCCGGAAGGCGACGAGCCCCAGGTCGACGGCACGACGATCGATCTGGTGGACAGCGGCACCGCCCTCGCGACAGGCGCTTCCGCGGAGGCTGACGGCGTCGTGCTGACGATCGCGGACGATGCGGCGGTCGGGCTCAATCTTCTCGAGTTCGGCGGCGCCGGGGAGGACACGTTCCGCGCGGCGGTCGTGCCGTCCAACCTCACCGACACCATCGCGCCGGGCGAGGGCTTTGCCATCGTGGTTGCGCTCGGTCCCCACGAGACGCTGTTCTGCCCGTCGGCCGCCATCGAGATCCCCAATGACACCGACCTCGCCGCGGGGACGGCGGTCGAGATCGTCCAGCAGGGGCTGGAGATTGGAAGCTACTTCACGGAGTACGGAACGTGGGAGCGCGTCGCGCTCGGACACGTGAGCGACGACGGCGCGACCATCGTCACCGATGAGGGGCAGGGCCTGCCGATCCTCTCGTCGATCGGTGTTCGCGCGCTCGACTGATCAGCTCCTCGACGACCCGCACGCCATGCGCCGCCCCGTCCTCGATGGACGGTGGCGGCGTCGTCGTTCTCGGCGTCGCGCCTCGTATTCGGCTGGCGATCTCGGTGAGATCCGCCGCACGCTCCTCGGGGCGCAGACGGCGCCACTGCGCGTCGTACGCGCGGTGTGCAGGCAGTGCCGCGAGCGGCGTGCGGGTCGCGCGCGCCTCGTGGACGAGGTGGTAGCCGCCGGCCCCCACCAGCAGGTCCACGCCGGCGAGCAGCCGGGCGAGGGGGAGGGGGGCATCGCTCGCGCGCAGATCGGCGAAGGCCACGTGCACGCGGCCACGTAGCTCCTCGGCGAGCGCGCGCCCGGTCGAGAGCAGCTTGCGCGCCTCGTCGTCGTCGTTTGTGGTCGCGATCACCACGACGGGCACCGCGCCAGCTCCGGATTCGGCTGCGGCGTCGTGGCTCGCGCCGAAAAATCGTCGCGCTGTCGTCGCATCGACGAGGACCGCGCCGGCCGCGAGGAGCCAAGGTGCGGTCATCACGGCGCATGCGCTCTCGGCCAGGGGACCGGTCTCGCCTGGCGAAAGGATCGCATCGAACGTCGATGCCGCCTCCCGGGTCTCGCGGCGGAGCGCATAGGCGTCCGCCAGATCGCGATGCACGAGCACGCGAGGGCAGGTGCGCAGGGCGCCGTCGAGCTCGCCGAGCAGGCCCCGCGGGAACGTGTCGACGACGAGGGCGTCGTCCGCCTCCGCAGCGAGCCATTGGCGCGCCAGCTGGCGCTGCGCGTCGGCCGAGCCGGTCGCACGAACCACGTTCACCTCGGATGGCGCGATCGCTCGCAGGATCACGTCGGTGAACAGCGAGCTGGCAAGGATGCGCGTGCGGTGCCCTCGCGCAGCTGCGGCGCGCGCGAATGCGAGGGCCCGTAGCAGATGTCCGGTTCCCCCGCCCAGCGCGAGCACGGCGAGACGCAGATCGAACGGGCCGCCGTGCAGCACGATCGCATCGTGCACGCCGGGCGTCGGCTTTGCTATGCATCCGGGAGTGGGGAGGTCCATCGCTGCACGGCTCGCCGCGGGCACTGCCATCGTGTTCGTGACCTCGTGGGGTTCGATCCTCGCGTGGTCGGCCTCCTGTGGCGACATCGGCACCGGCGGCGGCAACGGCGGCGGAGCGGGCGGTGGCGGCGGTAGCGGTGGCGCGCCAGGGTGCCCCGAGGAGATTGCGCCGCTCTTCACGCTCCGCCTCGCCCAGCAGGAGGGCCAGTTCCCGGAAGACTTGGAGCTCCAGGTATCGTGGAGCGCGGGCGACGAGCCGCTGGTGACGCTCGGTGATCCGTCGAGCTACGGCACCTCGGCCGACAACGTCGTGTGTGTGCGCAAGCGCGCCGGCGACCCGGCATCGACGTCGGCGACGGCGACAGGCACTGCGGGTTCGGGCGGCGGCTACGACGCTGGTGGCGGCAGCCCATCGTCCACCACCGGTGGCCCATCGTCGACCAGTGGCGGCGAGGGCGGCGCGGCTCCTTCCGATGAGCTCGTGTGCGAGCTGTGGACCAGTGGCCCGACGCGCGTTCGTCTCGATGCCACCGGCTTCGTTCCGTTCGACGAGACCCTGCCGCCCGCGACGAGCGACAGCTGCGAACGCCCGGTTCCCTCCGAGGTCGACGTCGAGCTGGTGGTGGAGGAGCCGGAGGAAGCCGCTGAATAGCAGAATGCTATCTTGCTGCCGGGCGGCGCACCAGACCCTCCAGCGATGCTCGGGTCGCCACCAGCTCGGCGGCGATCGCGACGGCGATCTCGGCGGGCCGTCGCGCGCCGATGTCGACCCCGACCGGCATCCGCACTCGCTCGATGTCGCGCTCGGCGACGCCGCGCGCGCGTAGACGTTCGCGGGTTCGCGTCGCCTTGGCGCGACTCCCGACGCCACCGACGAAGGCGAACCCCTCCGACAGGGCCCAGCCGATCACCGCCTGATCGAGCTGGTGGTCGTGGGTCATCACGACGGCGAACGCGCGCGCGGGGGCCGAGCCCAGCGCCGACAGGACCTCGGGGTCGTCGTGATCCGCGCAGACGACGCGAAGTCTCCGGGCGGTCTCCGAAGCGAGGGGCACGCCGCGACCTTCGCCCGCGGCCTCTTCGCGCGCGTCGACCAGCGTTACCCGGAAGCCCAGCCGTACCAGCAGTTGCGCGGTCTCGGTGCCCACGTGACCCGCGCCGATCACCAGGACCGCGATCGACGGGCGAAGTGGCTCGATGAGGACCGTCGCCGAGCCTCCGCAGCACATGCCCAGGTTCGGCCCGAGGCGGAACGTCTCCATGTGCGGTTGCACCGAAGGATCGTCGAGCGCCTCGACCATGGCCCGGATCACCGCGTGCTCCACCGCGCCGCCGCCGACCGTGCCGATCGCGATGACCTGCATGCCGCCGCCCGCCAGGTCGGCTTCCGGATCGGCCATCGCAACCACGTTCTGATCCACGTTCGGATGGGCTCCCCGAGGGACCCCGGAGCGAGCGCCAGAGTGAAGCACCGCCAGCTTCTGTCCCGGGGTCGACGGCGCCGAGCCTTGGCGGGCGATCACCGTGGCGACGATCACCGCGCGGCCAGCCTCCAGCGCGGCCGACGCCTCGCGCAGGACCTCATCCGGCGCCGCGGTGCGCGGAAAGGGAAGGGCGCTCATGGCGTCCGCAAGGTACCACTCATGCGCCATGGCGCAGTCCGACGCAGCGCTCTCCGACGGTGTCGACATCGAGGCGCGCCTCCGCGGGCTGGCCGATCTCCGCCGCCTGCTCGAGGGCCGACGGATCGTCGCGCTCACTGGCGCCGGGTGCTCGACCGAATCGGGCATCCCCGACTACCGCGGCCCGGGCACCCGTGCCCGCGCGCGCAACCCCATCCAGGGAAGGATGTTCCGCGAGCGCGAGGACATCCGCCGGCGCTACTGGGCGCGTGCCGCGATCGGCTGGCATCGCTTCTCGGCAGCCGAGCCCAACGCGGCGCATCGCGCGCTGGCCGCGCTCGAGCAGGGCGCGCGGCTCGAGGGGATCATCACGCAGAACGTCGACGGTCTGCACCACGATGCGGGGAGTCGTCGCGTGGTGGAGCTGCACGGAAACCTCCGCACCGTGTCGTGCCTGGTCTGCCGGATCGCCTTCGGTCGCGACGACGTGCAGAGCCGGCTGGAGTCGCTCAACCCCGGGTGGACGACGCGCCTCGCCCCCATTGCTCCGGACGGCGACTCCGATCTGGAGCCCGAGTCGATCGCAGGCTTCGTCGTCCCCGCTTGCGAGGCGTGCGGCGGCGCCCTCAAGCCCGACGTTGTCTTCTTCGGCGAGAGCGTCCCCAAACACGTGGTCGGTGACGCGTACACATTGCTCGATCGCGCGGAGGTGCTTCTGGTGGTCGGCTCGTCCCTGGCGGTCTACTCGGGTTACCGCTTTCTGCGCGACGCGGCGGCACGCGGCATTCCAATCGCGCTCGTCAACCTGGGCGAGACGCGCGGCCAGGAGCTGGCGTCGGTGCACGTGGAGGCCCGTGCTGGCGAGGTGCTGGCCGCGCTGCAATGACCTTCGCGGTGCTGGCCGCGCTGCGATGATCCTCGCGGTGCCGCAGGTCCCCCACGCTGTCGCCGCGGCCCGGAAGAGGCTCTCGCGCTGAGGGCTTGCCCCGCGGCACGCGAGAGCCGATGACAGCCCCGCATGACCTGGCCCCTGCGCATCCTCTTCGCTTGCGGCCAGCTCGGCGTGATGGCGCTGATCCGGTTCTTCTTCTCCTGGTCGCTCAAGTTCAGTGATCAGCAGTCGGCCTCCGGCGAGCTGCTCTTCACCGCGTCGATGGTGGGCCTGGCCCTGCTCTTCGCGCGTCTGCTCGACGGTGGGGTCGACCCTTTCATTGGTCGCGCCGCCGACGCTTGGGTCCGCAAGGGCAAAGACCGCCGCGCGTTCCTCCTCATGTCGTTCGCGACGCCGCCGCTCGGCATCGTCCTCTGCTTCTATCCGGGTTTCGACAATGGAAGCGTCGTGCGGTGGATCCTGCTCGGAACGGGCATGGTGATCCTCTTCACCGGCTACAGCTTCTATTCGATCCCCTACTGGAGTCTGATTGAGGACTACGCCGGCAAGGACGCAAAGGAGCGCGGCATCCTCTCGAACTTTCTCGGCGCCGGGCTGCTGCTCAGTGTCGCCGTCGTCAGCACGCTGAGCCCCAAGCTCATCGGCGATTTTGGCTATCGCACGACGGCGTTCCTCTTCGCAGGCGCGGCGTTCGTGCTGATGCTGCTGCCCATCTTCGCGCGCCCAAGGAAGGCGCCCGGCGCGCCGCCGCATCACGCGAGCGCGTCGACGGATCCCTCCTCGGACCGCGCCTCGTCCGCCGCTTCCTCGCCGACCCCGAGCGCGGCCCCCGAAGGCGTCTGGGTGGAGCTGCTCGCCGTCGTGAAGCATCGCCGCTTCATGTCGATGCTCGTCCTTTTCTGCGGCTCGCAAATGGCGCTGAGCATGATCACTTCGGCAGCTCCGTTCATCGTCGAGAGATTGCTCGGCGGCACCGATCGCGACGTCGCCAAGGTCATGACACCGTTCCTCGGGACAGCGATCCCGTTCTTCATCTTTGCGCCGGCGATCTCCAGGCGGCTCGGGTGGCAGCGCGCCATGCTGATGGCCTGCGCCGGGCTGGTCATCGTCTACGTCGGCACCGGCCTGCTCGGCGCCTCGATCATCGGCACGCCGATGACCACCGCCATGATCGTCTTCGGCATGGGCGGACCGATGGTCGCCATCTTGCTGGGAGTCGAGGCCGAGGCCATTGTCGATTGCGCGCGGGAGAGCGGCCGCGCATCCATTGGCATGTATTTCGGCGTCGCCAACTTCATGATCCAGGTCCTCAATGGCGTGGCAACGTTCATCATCGGCCTGCTGGTGACCGCCTCGCGGACCCCGGGCCGCGAGGTCCTGATGACCCGCATGATGAGCATCTCCGCCGGGCTGCTCCTCGTCGTGGGTATCGTCCTCTTCCTGGTCATTCGCCCGCGCGCTGGTGCGTCGGTCGCCAGCACGATCTGATTTCGGAGCGCGATCGACGGGTGAGGCGGATTGCGGAGGGCGCGAACTGTGAAGTTCGCCAAACGCGAACTTCGCGCCGACATGAGGGCTCATCCCGCCCTGAAGTTCGCGTCTGGCGAACTTCACAGTTCGCGTCAGTTCGCGTCCTTCAGCGGTCGCGATTGTACGGTTCACGTCCCTGGGGAGCGCCGCGTAGACGTGAATCGCCGAGACAGAGGACGGCCGCCTCGATCGCGACGGGCGGCGCGCGGTGGAAGGACTTCTGGACGGCGCGGGTGGTGACGTCGCAGTAGCTCGCGAGGAGGGCCGGGCGGTCCCAGCCGACGAGGGGCGCCACCACGAGGAACAGATCGCGAACCGGGCCTCGCCGGCGGACGTCGGAGGCGTGGGCGCGGAGCGAGCGGGCCACGGGGCGTGCGACGTCCTCGATGGCGCTGGCGGCGAAAGCGGTGGGTGCGGCGGGGGATGGAGAGGTCACGGCGCCGCTTTCGGCGTCGTCCTCGCGCGCGACGTAGCGGTGCCACGAGCGCGCAAAGCCGTCGGCGGAGCGACCTTGCGCAGCGGCCAGGCGCGACGCGGTGATCCATGGGCGCGCCACCGCTCCCACCACGTCGCTGTGGGTCGACCATTCCCACGAAAGCGGATCCTTCACCAGCGCGCGGCGCAGCGGGTTCAACGCGACGTAGCGCGTCTGCCGGGCAATCGTGGTGGGGTCGTCCTGCAGCAGCACCGGCGGGATCGGCTCGAAGCGGATGCCCGCGCGCACTCCGCCCGATCGGGCGAGCCCGCCAAGGAGCCGGGCGAGCGTGCCCCGCGCGGCGTCCGCGCATTGCGCGGGCGTCACCAGTTGGAGGTGATTCGGCATGAGCACGCAGCCGAGCGCCAGCGGAAAACATCGCTGCAGACGTGGCCACAACCAATGTGCCACCTCGTCACGGGTCAGCGGCACCGGCAATCGGTCCGCCCGCGCCACCAGATGCGCAAACGTCAGGCGAGAGGGACGCGTGAGCGGCATGGGACGACGCGGAGCACGGAGCGTGCCTGGAGCGGCAGGCGATGCTTGCGGCGTTTGCGGCGGCAGCGTTCCCGCTGCAACGCCGCCGCCCTCCTGGCGAGACGCCAGCCCCCCGTGGCGGCCGCCACCTGGCGATACGTCCTGCCCCCGTGGCGCGCCCGTGGCGGCCCCGTGGCGGCCGCCACTTCCCCAGGGCGCGGGGCGCGAGGCGCGAGGCGCGGGGCGCGAAAGGACGCGAACTGCGAAGTTCGCGAGACGCGAACTTCGCGCCGACATGAGGGCTCATCCCGCCCTGAAGTTCGCGTCTGGCGAACTTCGCGGTTCGCGTCTGGCGAACTTCGCGGTTCGCGGCCATGGAAGCGCCGGCCCCTGGGCGCGGCCAGCTCCCACTCCGCCTCGGTGGGCAGTCGCTTGCCGATCGACCTGCACTACGACGCGGCCTGCATGTGGCTCACGCAGTGGATGGGGTGCGCCGAGCGTTCGGGGGCGCGCTCGTTGCACATCTTGCTGAACTTCGGGTCGGCCGCCGTGTCGGCGCGGTCCTCGAGCTGAATGCCCGCCGTACCCACCTCGAGCGCTTGCACGATGCCGGCCGTGGCGCACGAGAGCTTGTGAAGGAGGCGACCCTCTTCGAGAAATGCGCTCTCGAAGACGGTTCGCTCCGGTTCGCTCCCTGCCTCGAAGCGCAGCCGGCTTCAGGCATTTGACGGCCACGGACTCGCCGAAACCGAGGTGAAATGCCCGGTAGACCACGCCAAACCCGCCCTCACCGACCACCTTGTCGATCCGCGTCACGCCCGTCGTGCCCGCGGTATCTTGGCCGGCCCGGCATCGCCCACCCGAGGCAGCGCCCACCCCGAGCATGACCGAGCATGATCCAGCCCCTCGATCTCCATCGCTCCCTTCGTGCCGACCTTGCACCCGCCGACCTCGTCGCGCTTCGTGGAGCGGTGCGCGCCCACTACGAGTCGCTCGTCCGGCTGCAGGAGGCCCAGGAGCTTCTCGCGGTCGACCTCGCGGAGCTGCTCTGCACCGGCCTCGAGCTG
>Ga0105046_10018618_pt1 | contig 10564 bp, 10 predicted proteins | sample MAT03_FD_78385 | JGI IMG/M metagenome (GOLD analysis project Ga0105046, IMG submission 78385) | Freshwater microbial communities from Lake Fryxell liftoff mats and glacier meltwater in Antarctica - MAT-03 (megahit assembly) | ecosystem: Environmental > Aquatic > Freshwater > Ice > Liftoff...
CGGCTTCTACGATTGCTACTGCACCGTGCCGGGCATGGACGAGATCATCCCGGTCGACATCTACATCGCCGGCTGCCCGCCGCGCCCAGAGGCCTTCCTTGAGGCGATCGTCCAGCTGCAAAAGAAGATCGACCACGAGAGCCGCAACGAGCGCGCAGTGATTGGGGCCGCCTCATGAGCGACGCGATCAAGCCGGGCCTGCCCGCTGACCAGCTCCTTGCCCTGCTCGCGCCGCTTGGCGGAACCAAGGACGAGGCCGACCGCTGGGGCCTGACCGTGCGGGTGCCGCGCGAACAGCTGCGCGCCGCGCTGCTTGTGCTGCGCGATGGCGAGAGCACGCGCATGGATCAGCTGCTCGACGTGTGCGGCATCGACTACCTCAGCTACCCCGACTGGCGCGGCCAGCGCTTCGCCGTCAGCTATCCGCTGAAGTCGACGGTGTTTCGCCACCGCCTGACACTGAAGGTACTGATCGAAGAAGATGACGCCGTGGTGCCCAGCGCGCACGACCTCTTTCGCAGCGCCGACTGGGCCGAGCGCGAATGCTGGGATCAGGTCGGCATCGTTTTCGCCGACCATCCCAACCTCAAGCGACTGCTCAATCATCACGAGTTCGTCGGTCATCCGCTGCGCAAAGACTACCCCTGCCAGAAGCGCCAGAAGTTGTCGATCAACGATCCGATGATTGATCAGTTGGCTGCCAAGCTGACCCAACTGGGTTATGAAGTGCTGGAGATGCCGGTGGCAAGCGCCGGTCTGGCACTGACGCCGATGCATCAGAAGGAGACGCAATCGTGAGGGTGAAGAAACCGGACGGCGAGATCGTTGACCTGATGACGATCAACATCGGCCCCAGCCATCCTGCCACGCACGGCACTTTGCGTTTGTTCGCGGCTCTGGACGGCGAGACCATCACTGCCGCGGTCGGCGAGATGGGTTATCTGCATCGCGGCTTCGAAAAGATGGTCGAGCAGGGCACTTACCAGATGGTGCTGCCCTTCACCGACCGCCTGAACTACTGCAGTTCGATGATGAACAACATCGGCTTCTGCAAGGCGGCCGAGACGATGTTCGGCGTGACTCTGCCCGAGCGTTGCGTCACCTTGCGCGTGATCCTGCTTGAACTCTCGCGCATGATCGACCACCTGGTGTGCAACGGTGCCAACCTCGTCGACCTCGGCGCGCTGACCAACTTCTGGTACTTCTTCAATCCGCGCGAGCGCGTCTACGCCATCTGGGAGCGCCTGTGCGGTGCCCGCTTGACCAACACGGTGACGCGCATCGGCGGCATGTACCGCGACACCTATCCCGGCTTCGAGCAGGATGTGCTGGCTGCGGTGCAGGTGATTGAGGACGCCGTTACCGAGGTGATGGGCCTGATCGAGCGCAACCGCATCTTCGTCGACCGCACGCGCAACATCGGCACCATGTCGGCAGCCGGCGCGATCAGCGCTGGCTGGACCGGGCCGTGTCTGCGCGCCAGCGGCGTCGATCGCGACCTGCGCAAGGATGAGCCCTATTACGGCTACGAAACCTACGAGTTCGACACTGTGGTTGGCACCACCGGTGACACCTACGACCGCATCATGGTACGGATGTACGAGATGCGCGAGTCTGCCAAGATCGTCCGCCAGGCGGTCGCGCGGCTGAAGCCAGGTCCGATCAATTGCGCCGACGCGCGCCTGTCGCTACCCAGCCGCAACCATGTCTACCATGACATGGAAGCGCTGATCAACAGCTTCAAGCTGGTCTACGAAGGCGTGCGCCCGCCCGCCGGCGAGTGCTACGACGCTCTGGAAGCCGCCAACGGCGAGCTCGGCTTCCTCATCGTCAGCGACGGCGGCACCAATCCCTACCGCATCAAGGTGCGTCCGCCCTGCTTCACGCAGTGGTCGGCCTATCCCGACATGCTCACCGGTGCAATGCTGCCCGACGTGGCCTCATCGCTCGGTTCGATCAACATCATCGCTGGAGAGCTCGATCGATGAGTTCGTGTGCGAATCCGGCCCTGGTCCAGCCTTCCGATCTGACCTTCGACATCGTGCGCGCGCGCATGGCTCGCTATGCCCCGGCAATCGCCGAGCTGAAGCGCCGCTATCCGACCCGCCGCGCCGTGCTGCTGCAAGTCCTGCACCTGGCTCAGCAGGAATTTGGCTGGGTCCCCCGCGTCGCCATCGAATGGGCGGCCGAGATCAGCGAGTGCAGTCCGGTCCATGCGTTCAGCGTGGTCGAGTTCTACACCATGTACCGGCAGGTCCCGGCCGGTCGACACCTGATCCAGGTGTGCCAGACGATGTGCTGCCACCTCCAGGGCAGCGAAGACCTAATCGCGCACTTGGAAAAGAAGCTCGGCGTGCACAGCGGTGGCACCACCGAGGATCACCTCTTCTCGCTTATACGCGTCGAATGCCTGGCCCTCTGCGGCAGCGGCCCGGGCGTGATGATCGACGACCAGGCGATCGGACCCATCCCGCACGCCCTTGGTGCCGGCAAGCTGGTCGAAGGCCACTTCGAAGTCGCCGACTTCCATCCGACCCCGGCTGTGGTCGACGCCTGGATCGACTTCCTGCGCGCCCAGCCAGCCCCGCAGGGCCGCCACCACGAGCATGACGCCATCGGTGACATCGTGCTGAACACCAAGGGCCATCCCACTGGTGCCGGCGCCACGGCGCAGACCCTGCCGGCCGATTACTTCCCGGCCTGCCCGGCGCTGAAGGTCGCGGCCAAGGCCGAGAACGGCACGGTCACCGTGACCTGGTCGAACGATCCGTCGTACACTGCCAAGGCGGTGGTCGAGCGCTCCGACGACGGCGGCAACGCCTGGCGTCAGATCGCCGAGGTCGGACCCAAGGATCAGAAGGCGGTCGACAAGCTCGACGCCGGCGCCGCTGCCAAGTACCGCGTAATCGTGCACGAGAAGGCCCGCATCGCCAACCCCAGCGCCGTGGTGGAGGTCAAGTCATGACCCTGTACGGATTCCGCTGTCTGCCTGGGGGGCGCTTGGGGAACTACGCCCGGGAATGTTCCATTGTCCCCCGTGCTCCGTTCCGTCGCGCCCCCCAGACCCCCCATGAGGCCGTCCGATGATGTACGGATTCCCACAGCCGAAGCAGTGGAAGGGCAAGGATCTGCCCCGTGTGCTGTCGCGGCTTTTCGACGTCAAAGACGGCCACACCCTGGCGGTCGCCCGTCAGCATGGCGCCTACAGTACGCTCTCGAAGGTCCTCTTCGACCGCGCCCCGTTCCAGATCATCAACGAGGTGATGGATTCAGGCCTGCGTGGCCGCGGCGGCGCCGGTTTCCCCACCGGCATGAAGTGGAGCTTCGTGCCGCGCGGCGGCGGCAAGCCGGTCTACCTGGTGATCAACGCCGATGAAGGCGAACCGGGCACCTTCAAAGACCGCATGTGCATGATGCGCGACCCGCATCTGCTCATTGAGGGCATGATCAACTCCGGCTACGCCCTGGGCGTGCGCACCGCCTACATCTACGTCCGTGGCGAGATGCTGCCGCAGATCCAGGCGCTGAACCATGCGATCAAGGAAGCCTACGACGCCGGTTTCCTCGGCGAAAACATCGCGGGCAGCCGATACAGCCTCGACATCTACGTCCACCGTGGCGCTGGCGCCTACATCTGTGGTGAAGAGACCGGACTGATCAATTCGCTGGAAGGGTTCAAGGGTCAGCCGCGCCTGAAGCCGCCGTTCCCGGCAATCAGCGGCGCATTCTCCGCGCCGACCGTGGTCAACAACGTCGAGACGATCATGGCAGTGCCATGGATCCTGACGCATGGCGCCAAGGCCTACCGTCAGTGGGGCACCGACAAGAGCCCGGGCAGCAAACTGTTCTCGATCAGCGGCGACATCGCCAAGCCCGGCGTCTACGAAGTGCCGCTGGCGATGCCCTACATGGAATTCTTTGAACTCTGCGGCGGTCTCAAAGGCGATCTCCTCGGCTGCATTCCCGGCGGTTCGTCCGCCCCGGTGCTGACCGCCGAGGAGACGGCCAAGACAACGATGGACTATGAGTCGCTGGCGGCAGCGAAGTCGATGCTCGGGTCGGGCGCGGTGACCCCGTTCAATACCACTCGCGACCCAGTCCTGTTGCTGCAGACCATCGCGCGCTTTTATGCGCACGAGAGCTGCGGCCAGTGCACGCCGTGCCGTGAAGGCACCGGCTACGTCGACCGCGTCATCGACAGCTTGGTCGACGGCCATGGCCGCACCGGCGATACTGACCTGATCAAGTCGCTCGCCGACCAGTACGAGCCGATGACCACGATCTGCGCCTTTGGTCCCGGCGCCGCCTGGCCCGTCCAGTCGTTTGTGACCAAGTTCAAGAGCCACTTCGAGGCCTACATCCAGCGCAACCCCAAGCACGCCGAGGCCCGCGACCTGGTCGCAGTCCGCCCCGGCGCCTTCTGGTGATCCACACATGGCCGACCTGATTACGATCAATGTCGATGGGAAGGACGTCCAAGTCCCCCCGAAGATCCAGCTCATCGAGGCGCTGCGGACCTACGCGAAGGTCGAGACGCCAGCGTTCTGCTACCACCCCGACCTGTCGGTGGCGGGCAACTGCCGCGTCTGCCTGGTCGAGTTCGCCGGCCCACGCGGCTTCGCCTTCGGCATCGCCTGCCACATGCAGACCGCCCCCGGCCTGACCGTGCGCACGCAGATCAGCTCTGACAAGGTGAAGTGGGCGCGCCGCGGCGTGATGGAGTCGCTGCTGGTCAACCACCCGCTCGACTGCCCGATCTGCGACAAGGCCGGCGAGTGCACCCTGCAAGAGAACTACATGAGTCAGGGCCGGCACGAAAGCCGTCTGCCCGATGAAGCCGGCAAGCAGTACAAGGGCGGCGCCGACTTCCGTTTCATCGACGCCAAGGGCACGGATCGCGGCGGCAAGAAGATCGACCTCGGCCCAACAATCCTGCTCGACCAAGAGCGCTGCATCGTGTGCAGCCGCTGCGTCCGCTTCATGGACGAGGTCGCCAAGAGCTCGCAGCTGGGCATCGCCGGTCGCGGCGATCACGCCTACATCACGACCTTCCCGGGCAAGCCGCTGACCCACGGTTACGACCTGAACGTCACCGACATCTGCCCGGTCGGTGCCCTCACCGGCAAGCACTTCCGCTTTCAGCAGCGCGTGTGGACGCTCAAGAGTGTCGAGTCGATCGACCCCAGCGACGCCTTCGGTGCGAATCTGACGATCGAATATAACAACGGTCGCGTCTGGCGTCTGATGCCACGGCGCAATTCGGACGTGAATAAGAGCTGGATCGCCAACAGCACGCGCCTGCTCTATCAGAAGCTGGCCGTCGACCGCCTGACCGATGCGCGCATCGCCGGCACAGACGTCGATCTCACCGACGGCGTTAAGGCGGCCCAGTCCGCCCTCGCCGCGGCTAAGAAGATCGCGCTGGTCGCCAGCGGCCACGGCACCATCGAGGACAATGCAGCCCTGCTCGCCCTGAAGGACAGCCTCGGTGACAAGGCAGAAGTCTTCGGCGGATCCTGGCTGCCGGTCGGCTCCGCTGACGGCATCGCCCTGAGCGGCGACCCAGTGGCCAACCGCGCTGGCGTCAAGCTGCTCGGCATCGCCGACAACCTCGACCAGCTGGCCGAGCGCGCCGGTGAGTTCGACGCCGTGCTGGTGTTCAACCACGACTTGTGGGCGGCTGACGCGGCCAAGGCCGCCAAGCTCGACCGCATCCCGGTGCGCATCGTCCTGGCGAGTTGGATCGACGCGACAGTGGCCAAGGCCACCATCGCGGTCGGCATCCGTGCCTGGGCCGAAGCCCGCGGCGCGATGGTCAACAGCAAGGACCGCGTGCAGCTGATGCAGGCCGGTCCGGTGGTGCCCAACCCGGCGCTGGAGCCGGCCTGGCGTGTCCTGGCCTGTCTGGCCGGCGCGGCCTGGGCGAACGAAACCGATGCCTTCAAGGCGGCTGGTGCACGCGCGCCCCGTCTCGCCGGTCTGACCTACCGCACCATCGGCCCGATGGGCGCGGTCCTTCCCCAGCCCGCCCTCGCGGCGGCGGGAGCCTGAGCGATGTTTGAATCCATCCTGAATTGGATCATGGCCAACCCCTACGAGGTGGCGGCCCTGCTTCTCGTCCCAGCCATTCCACTCCTCTTTTTCAACATCCTGCCCTTGCTGGTGGTGATGGAGCGCCGCGGCGCCGCCTTCATCCAGGACCGGCCGGGTCCGAACCGTGCCGGTATCTGGATCCCGATCCTGAACATCCGTCTGCGCGCCTTTGGCATGATCTACAACGCCTGCGACTTCGTGAAGCTGGCGGTCAAAGAGCGCTTTGATCCGAAATTCGCGACCTCGTTCGGTTACTATGCCGCCGGCCCGTTCATCCCGCTACTGGTGGCGCTGATCCTGCCCGCCTTCATCCCGATGTTCGCGCCGATCTGGTACCAGTCCTCCAGCGGCTCGCTGGCCGCACTGGCCGGCACCACGATCAGCACGCATAGCGGCCTGCTCGCCCTGTTCGCCTTCTCCTCGCTGTCGATCTACGGCCTCGTCCTGGGCAGCTGGGCCAGCAACTCGAAGTTCGCGCTGCTCGGCGGTATGCGCGCCAGCGCCATGATGATCAGCTACGAAGTCTCGATCGGTCTCGCCGCCGCCGGCATGTTCCTGATCGTCGGCAGCTTCGATCTGGCCAGGATCGCCGCCTGGCAGGGCGAGCACACCTGGGGCATGGTCGCCCAGCCGGTCGGCTTCGTCCTGTTCACCGTGGCGATGTTCGCCGAATGCAATCGCACCCCGTTCGACGTGGTCGAAGGTGACTCCGAACTGGTTGCCGGCTTCCACACCGAGTATGGCGCGATGCGGTTCATGCTGGTGATGAGCGCCGAGTATTACCACGTTATCGTCGCCTCGGCCCTGATCAGCACGCTGTTCCTGGGCAGCTATCACCTGTCGCCGATCCCACTGCCGCTCGGCCACGACGGTGCGATGGTCGACCTCGACGACCGCTGGATGCGCGCCAATCTCGGCGGCGTCTGTGCCTTCATGCTCGCGGTCGGCGCGATCGGAGCGGCCGCCTTCGCCTGGCTGATTCACGGCCGTCGCGTCCACTATAACCGCAGCGGTGCCAGTGATGCCGCTATGCGCTCGAAGGAGTATCTGCTCTACATCGGCGCGATCGGCGGCGCCGCCGTCGCCATGGCGATCGGCGCGTTCCTGGTCGCCGGCTGGCGTCCGCAGCCGGCCACTCTGGTTGGCGGCGTCCCGTTATGGGGTGGACTGGTCGACGTGGTGACCGCGGTCGCCCAGTTCCACGTCCTGGTCGGTAAGATCCTGCTCGTCTCCTGGCTCTTCGTGTGGGTGCGCTGGACGGTGCCGCGCTTCCGTTACGACCAGATCATGGCGCTGGGCTGGAAGGTCCTGCTCAACATCGCCCTGATCAACCTGCTGATCACGGCGATCATCGTGAAGCTGGTGCACTGACATGGCCAAAGTCATCCCTCGTCCCGACCTCGGCGTCTGGGAACGCCTCTACATCGGCGAGATCTTCAAGGGTCTGATGACCACATTTGGTCACGCCGCGAAATCGCTGACCAATCCGGCGCACTTCCCGACCCTGCTCTATCCCGAGCAGCAGCCGGACATCCCGCGCGACTACCGCAGCCGGCATCGTCTGATGAAGCGTGCTGACGGCAGCCCGCGTTGCGTCGCCTGCTACATGTGCTCGACCGCCTGCCCGGCGCGCTGCATCAACATCGTCGCTGAAGAGAGCCCGGACAAGCACATCGAGAAGCGCCCGGTGCGTTTCGAGATCGATCTGCTGTTATGCGTGTTCTGCGGCTACTGCGTCGAGGCCTGCCCGTGCGATGCGATCCGCATGGACACCAAGCTGGCCGTGCTGGTCGGCGGTGACCGCGCTGGCTTCGTCATCGACAAGAAGGGCCTGATGGACTGGGAACCCAAGGACTACCCGGCCAGCGACACCCAGAGCCAGAAGGCTCCGGGCGGTTCGCTCAACGCGAAGGCCCTCGAAGAGCTGAAGTCGGGATCGGATCACTGACATGTTCCCCGAACTCAACACCACCCTCGCCAACGTCTACTTCGCAGGTCTCGCTATCTCGGCTTTGTGCTGTGCGGTCGGCGTGCTGGCCAGTCGTCATCCGCTCAATGCCGCCGTTCTGCTGATCGGGGCGATGCTCGCCCTGTCCGGCATCTATGCGTTGCTTGATGCGCCATTCATGGCCGTCGTGCAGGTTCTCGTCTACGCCGGCGCGGTGATGATGCTGGTTATCTTCGTCATCATGGTGCTCAACCGGGCCCGTGAGGACAAGCTGCCGCGCTTCGATGCCTGGAGCGTCGCCACTGCGGCGGCACCACTGGCTCTGACCGCCCTCCTGGCGCTGACCATGGCCAAGCTGCCGCTCGCCCCGGCCGCCGGCGCGGTGCGCGGCGAGCCTGAGCCGATTGCCGCTCGGATGTTCGCCATGAGTGGCGAGGTCGGTGGTTGGTGGCTGCTGTTCGTCGCCGTCGGTGTGACCCTGCTCGTCGCCGTGGTCGGCGCCGTGCTGCTCGCCAAGCGCAATCTCGACACTCCGGCCGAGGAGCCGGTCAAGGAAGAAGCAGGCCATGGCCACTGAGACCATCTTGATGACGCCTGCCGCGGTGCAGGTGCTGGCTGCAATGCTGTTTGGCATCGGCCTGACCACCGCCGTGATCCGCCGCAACATCTTCGTCGTGCTGATGGGCGTCGAGCTGATGCTCAACGCGGTCAACCTGTCGTTCATCGGCTTCTCCCGCACCCTGGCCGGCGACGCCTCGCTGCTCGGCCAGCTCGTCCCGCTCTTCACTATCGCCATCGCGGCGGCTGAGGCCTGCGTCGGCTTGGCCATGGTCATCCTGCTGGTGCGCGGCAAGGATACGATCGATGCGGACGCGTTCAGCGCGATGAAGGAATAAGACGTGGACTCCACGCTGCTCTGGCTCATCCCCGCCCTGCCGTTGTTCGGCGCCATCCTCAACGGCAGCCTGTCGCTGGCCGGATCGAAGGACGGCTACGGCCCGCCACGCGGGATCGTCGCGACCTTCGCCGTGCTGATGCCGGCGATCAGCTTCGCCCTCAGCATCGCTGCTGCAGCCCGCTTGGGTGGATTCGGTGGTGAAGCTGCTCCTGCCCTACGTCAGGACCTGTTCACCTGGTTCGCTGGCGACGGGCTCAACCTCTCGTTCGGACTCTCGATCGATCGTCTGAGTAGCTTGATGCTGCTGTTCGTGACCGGCATCGGCACCCTGATCCACCTCTATTCGGTCGGCTACATGGGCGAGGACCGCGGCTTTGCCCGGTTCATGAGTTACATGAATCTGTTCATGACGGCGATGATCATCCTGGTGATGGGCAGCAGCCTGCCCGTCACTTTCCTCGGCTGGGAAGGCGTCGGTCTGTGCAGCTACCTGCTCATCGGCTTCTGGCACAAGACGCCGGAATATGCCGATGCGGCGCGCAAGGCGTTCATCTACAACCGGGTTGGCGATCTCGGCTTCTTGCTCGGCGCCTTCGCCCTGTTCCAGATCACCGGCAGCCTCGACTACGCCGCGATTAGCGAGTGGTTCCGCACCGCTGATGCCAGCGCCTTGGCTTCATCTCACGGTCTAATCACGGCTGCCTGCATTTTGATCTTCCTCGGCTGTGCCGGCAAGAGCGCACAGATCCCGCTGCAGGCGTGGCTGCCTGATGCGATGGCCGGCCCGACTCCAGTTTCGGCCCTGATCCACGCGGCGACTATGGTCACCGCGGGCGTCTACCTGGTTGCCCGGCTGTCCGACGCCTTTGTCTGCTCGCCTGAGGCGATGGCGGTGGTGTTCGTGATTGGCTGCGCCACCGCGGTGTGGGGTGCAGTGGCCGGTCTGGTGCAGAATGACGTCAAGAAGGCCCTCGCCTACTCGACGGTCAGCCAGCTCGGCTTCATGTTCATGGCGGCCGGTTGCGGCGCCTTCGACGTCGCCCTCTTCCACGTCTTCACCCACGCCTTCTTCAAGGCCGCCCTCTTCCTCTCGGCTGGTGCCGTCATCCACGGTCTGCACCACGAGCAGGACATGCGTCGCATGGGCGGTCTGCGCAAGAATCTGCCGATCGCTTACCTGGCGATGTTCTACGGCTGGTGGGCGATCACCGGCCTGCCGTTCGCGGCCGGCTTCTTCTCCAAGGACCTGATCCTGGAGCACGCCTTCGCCGGCCACGTCCACCTCGGCTTCAACATCGCACCGCTGGTCGGCGCCATAGCCTTGGTCACCGCCGGCTTGACCGCCGTCTACATGACCCGGGTCATTACCCTGGTGTTCTGGAGTCCGAGCCGGGTCGATCCCGAGGTCAAAGCGCACATTCATGGCACCCCGATTACCATGGCCATCCCTCTGCTGGTGCTGGGCGTCGGTAGCCTGATCGCGGGTTTCGTCTGGGTCGGTCTGCCGATGGGTTGGATGGGCGTGCCCGAGAATGGCATGGCCTTCCTCGCCAACTGGCTGTCGCCGGTCGTCGGCCCCGCCCAGGAGGTCCTCGCCAAGGCTTCCGGCGTCGAGCATGGAGATC
>Ga0105046_10018619_pt1 | contig 10564 bp, 8 predicted proteins | sample MAT03_FD_78385 | JGI IMG/M metagenome (GOLD analysis project Ga0105046, IMG submission 78385) | Freshwater microbial communities from Lake Fryxell liftoff mats and glacier meltwater in Antarctica - MAT-03 (megahit assembly) | ecosystem: Environmental > Aquatic > Freshwater > Ice > Liftoff...
AAAGTTGCTTAGAAAGTGCCGCGGGCCTCTGAATTTCCGCATGAATTTCCGCAACCAGGGAACGAATCGCAGCCGGAAGGGGAATCTGGGCGAGCCTTTCAAAGCCGCAATCGGAGTGGTGTCAATTTGGCAATTCTGCGCATTTGACAATAGTCTTGTGCCAAATTGACATTCTGCGACCAAGTGCCGCTAGGAGTCTTAGCAATTACAACAGCTTAGCGACGCTGGTTCGCTGGCCCAGAGCTTGAAGCAACTGCTCCCAGGTTGACTATGGTTACTGAAACTCCGAGTCCCGAACTACGAAACGCACCCACCATCCTGGTCGTCGATGACGAACCTGGGATTGTTGATTCGCTTCGAAAAGTGTTTGAGCGCGAGTCTCTTCGGGTTGTCACGGCTCGAAATGGTGCTGAGGCGTTGGAGGTACTGCGGAAGACTTCTGTGGCAGTGATGCTCACCGACTTAATGATGCCGGGGATGTCTGGGCTCGATTTGTTGCGCGCCAGCCGGCAAATCTCGCCCGAGACCGAGACCGTTTTGATGACGGCATATGGAACTGTTGAGAACGCTGTCGAGGCGATGAAGGATGGCGCTTACGATTTCGTAACCAAGCCTATCAAACGCGCTCACATTACCCGCGCCGTTGCGAAGGCTCTCGAGAAGCAGTCTTTGGTTCGGGAGAACCGGTCTTTGCGTGAGCAACTCGCTGCACAGAAAAAGCATGAGGCGGTAGGGCAGTCTCTCATGTGGCGACGCACGCTTGAAACCGTGGCGCAAGTTGCTCCTTCAATGGCAACAGTGTTGTTGTTAGGCGAATCGGGAACCGGCAAAGAGTTGTTGGCTCGTGCCATCCACCAAGGATCCCCTCGTACTTCGGCGCCATTTGTTCCGGTGAACTGCGCTGCCTTGCCAGAATCCATCCTCGAAGCAGAACTGTTTGGATACGAAAGAGGCGCTTTCACCGGAGCCGTTCAGCGCCAAGAAGGTCGGTTCGCGCAAGCCAACGGCGGAACGCTTTTTCTCGACGAAATCGGAGAAATTCCAATCCACATACAGGTCAAACTTCTGCGAGTTCTGCAAGAAGGCGAAGTTGAGCGCCTTGGAGGCAAGACAGTAAAGATTGACGTTCGCTTGGTGGCGGCTACGAATCAAGACCTCAGATTGGCCGTGCGCGAAGGGCGTTTTCGCGAAGATTTGTACTATCGCCTTAACGTTATTCAGATTCGACTGCCGCCATTGCGCGATCGTCGTGATGACGTGCCACTGCTAGCGGAACATTTTCTGCGGCTGTTTGCTGCTCGAAACGGCAGGCAAGTTCACGGATTCACCTCCGATGCCATCTCCATCATGGAACGCTATGATTGGCCCGGAAATGTTCGCGAATTAGAAAACGCGGTCGAGCGGGCAGTGGTTCTGGCCCGGGGAGCGACGATTGGCGTTGATGACCTTCCTCAAGAAGTCCGCACGGGCACCGGCGGCAGCGGTGATGGAAGGACCATGGCGTTTCCCGTTGGCACTCCCTTGGCTGAAATAGAACGTCGCGTTATCCACGCCACACTTGTGCATTGCGGAGGAGACAAGCGCTTATGCGCTCAGATTCTGGGTATCGCTACCCGTACGATCTACAGGCGGTTGGAAGAAGAACGGGGTGGGGACGCTCGCGATCCGTCAGACGAGATCTAGCGAAGCCTTCGAGCCAGATTGGCGCTTTGTCATCCAATCCCTAGACTCATGCCAAAATGGCACAAACTCGGTCCCAGGTTGCGGATTCAGGTGCCGTAACTGCTTGAAATCATTGCTTCACTTGCCCCTGAATGACTGGCCTGGGGATTGCTGATTGAAAGGTTCGACGTGGAATCGGTTCTCCGAAAATACTTGTGGGTGCTTGACCTGGCTGTTGCCGGGGTCTGTGCCTTCTTCTTGGCGCGGGCTACCGCCAGCTTGGCGGAGTCACAGTTGATTTCCAACATGCCGCCGAGAACGGCCGGTCCCGCCAGCTTTTCATCCAAGCCCGTAGGCACCTACGCCAAGGAATACACAGATATCCTAGCGCGCAACGTTTTCTGCTCCGACTGTCCGCCGTTTGCGGACGAGGTTCCTAAGGCGCCGGAAGGCAGTCCCGACCAACCCACGGGTGAAACTGAGGAAACCAAGACTTCAATGCCTCTCATGGTGATGGCCATCATGTACGCGCCTCCACCCATGGGCATCAAGTACTCCCTGGCTGTCATGAAGGACACCGAGAACCTCACCCAAGGCGCGTTCTCGGTGGGAGACAAAATCCACGATGCGAAAATCACCGGCATTGATGAAACGCGTATCCACTTTGACAACAAGGGGAAGTTTGAATTTCTGGATTTGTTCGATGTTCCCGAGCCTCCAGCCTCCACGGTGGCTGCTGGCCCTCCCGCCGAAAAGCCCGCGGGCGGAGATCCGCTTGCAGACGAGCTCGCAAAGGGGCTTAAGAAGACAGGCGAAAACTCTTACGAAATGCAGCGAAGCACTTTGGACTCTGTTCTGGGGAACATGAGCCTGCTTTCCCGTGCGGCTCGCATCGTCCCCGAAATTCGCGACGGAAAATCTGGCGGCTTTCGGCTTTATGCTGTGCGACCTGAGGGCCCCTTCGCCCTCATAGGGATGCAAAACGGCGACGTTCTATACGGCATCAATGGTCTGGAAATGACGAGCCCTGAAAAGGCGCTCGAGGTCTACTCAAAGCTTAAGTCTGCTCGCCACCTGTCCGTCAGCCTTGAGCGAAACGGTCAGAAGATTACGAAGGAATATACGATCCGATGAAGCCCATCTTCAGTTTCAACAAAGCGTGTTTGGTATGTTACTTGTCCGTCGCTGTGGCGTTCGCGCCGGCGATGGCTCACGCGCAACCAAGCCCTTCCGATCCGCCCGCGACAGCGACGGCCGGCGAAACCAAGAAAGCAAAAGCTTCGGGGCCGATCTCTGCTGCCGTTCGCAAAATGCGTCGAGCCGCACCATTGAAAGCCACGCCCCCAGCCGCTGCTGAAGCTCCGGCCGCGCCTCCCGTGCCGCCTGCGCCGACGGCAATCGCCGACCCAACCCCCGTGGTCGCACCTTCCGCAGTTCCATCTCTGACGCCAGCAAGCAACGTTGTGGAATTGCCCGGCGAGAAGGAATTCAATTCCTGCAAGAAGTTGCCCGACAAGCGCATCGTAAAGCTGAACCTTAAACCAGACACGGAGGTTTCTGAGCTCATTGGTTGGATCTCCAGCATTACGTGCACCCAATTCCTGATCCCGGGAACAACCAACATTCAAGGCAAGAAGATCACCATCATCTCGCCGCTGTTAATCACACCCCGAGAGGCGTATCGTTTGTTTCTTTCGGCGATTGAATCGGTCGGTCTCACAGTTGAGCCCTCCGATCGGTTCTTGCGCATCATTGAAACCAACCGCGCACGTTTTACCCAGCTGCCACTTCTTGCAGAAGGGGAGTTCGTTCCTTCTGACAAGAGCTACGTAACACGTATGGTGCGCCTGAAGCACTTGGATGCGGCTGACGTTACACAGAACGTGCTTCAACGCCTCAAGGGCGAGCAGGGCGATATCATTGCCTACCAAGGCGACACCCTCATCATCACCGATCAAGGCGCGATGATTCGCAAGATGATCGAAGTCTTGGAACGGCTCGATCAGCCGCGCAACACCGATGAACGCATCTGGATGGTTCGCGTTGTCAACTCAACCGCTGTGGAAATGGCCGCCCGTTTGGCCGAAGTATTCAACATCGACTTCGTTGGACAGGGAACTTTTAAGAACAAGACGGGCGCAGCGCCTGCTCCGCGACCCGCTCCTGCCGCAAAGCCTGCCAAAGGCCCGCTTATTGGCGACATGCCTGAGCTGCAAGAACAGATGCAAATCAGCCGCTTGATCCCTGTCGATCGAACGAACCAACTGATTATTGTTGCCAAGCCTCTGGCCTATGAGTGGCTTAAGATCATGATCGGCAGGCTTGATGTTCAAATCGACCGCGACGGAGACGATCGCGTTCATATGTACTATTGCAACTACGCGAACTGCGACGAACTCGCGGTGACTCTCGGTGCAGTCACAGGTGTGCCTGTGACGATTCAATCCGCTGGCCGCACCACAGGTGGCGGTTCTCGGTCAACGCCTTCGGCTGCACCTAGGCCGCCAACCGCCAACGGGCAGCAACAAGAGATGCAAATGTTCGAAGGGGACGTTCGTATCAACTTCGATCGTCCGACGAACGCGTTGGTTGTCATGTCCTCGCTCAAGGACTACCAGCAACTTCGGAAAATTATTCAGAAGCTCGATTCACCTCGGAAGCAGGTGTTCATTGAAGCCCTCATTCTAGAAGTCTTGCTCGACAAGACCCGTGAACTGGGTGCTTCGTTCCACGGTGGCGCTCCTGTTGATACGGGAACCGGAAGGGAAAGCTTGCTGCTGGGTGGTTTCCGCGCGGCCTCCACTTTGAACCCAACAAGTCTTTTGACTTCAGGCGCGCTTTCAGGCCTCGGCGCTGGTCTTTTCGGTACGCCGTTTCAAGCTGAAGACGTTCGGATCTTCGGCGGCAGCGCAGATACGCCTTCGTTCGGCGTGTTCTTGCAGGCGCTGCAGCGCAACAACGACGTTAACGTTCTATCGAACCCTTACATCATCATTACGAACAATGATGAGGGCGAGTTGTCGGTTGGTCAGCAGTTGCCATTCCCTGGCACAACGGCTGGCCTTGGCGGCGGGGGTGCAGGCGGCCTCGGGGCAGGCGGCCTCTTGGGTGGATTCGGCGCTTCTGTTATCCGCACTAAGGTGGCTTTGAGTTTGAAGCTGGTTCCCTCGGTGAACGAACACAACATGATTCGGATGGAAGTTGAACAGAAAATTGAGGACATCCTCAATCCGAACTTTAACGGACTTGGTCCAGCCACTTCGTTGCGAGAAGCAAAAACCACCGTCGTTACGCGCGATCAACAAACGGTGCTGATCGGCGGCTTGATGTCAGATCGCAGCACCGAAACCGTGCTGAAGGTTCCGATTCTGGGCGACATTCCGATCCTTGGTTTCTTCTTCCGCAGCTCAACGAAGTCGAAGCAGAAGAGCAACATCATCATAGCGCTTACCCCCTACGTCATTTCAGAGCCTAGCGATCTCCGTCGGATCGCAGAGAAGAAGATGCGCGAACGCCGTGAGTTCATCGAACGCTTCACCGCCTTTCAAGACACGGCTTCGCTTGAACAGGATGTTGATTACAGCAAGAAGCGTGGCCTGCTTGAGGAGATCAACCGCAGCGTGCGTGAGATCGAATCTGAAGAATCAGAAATGCGCGACATTCGCAAACGCGACGCCCAAGATCGTGAGTCTCCAATTGAACCTCCTTCGGCGCTATCGTGGTCGCCCGTAAACAGCTCCCGTCCGATGCGCACTTCGATGCCAATGCCTCCCGTGGAATCCCCACCGCAGTCATCGTCTCCCTTCATTCCACCCCCTGCACCAGAAGTGCAGTCCGCGCCTCCCGCTGTCCAATAGGAGTTCTTTGTGCGGCAACGATTGCTTGGCGAAATACTGCTGGCGGCTGGCAAGGTCAAACCTGATCAGGTGAGCCTCGCCCTTGAGTCTCAAGGCGCCGAAGGTGGCCGCATCGGTGAGCTGTTGGTGCGGCAAAAAGCGGTCGATGAAACCGATGTCCTTCGTGCCTTGGGCGACCAGCTGGGGCTTCCGTTTTGGGAAAAGCTGAGCATTGATCAGCTGGATACCACGTTGGCCACCAAGCTGCCGATCGGCTTCCTACGCCAGCACAAGTTGCTGCCGATTCGCATTGAAGCCGGCACGGTCTTTGTGGCCATGGGTGATCCTCTAGACGTATACGCGCTTGACGACGTGCGCAGCATGTTGGCGATGAACGTGACGCCCGTGATAGCCCAAGCGTCACGCATTGTTGATGCGATAAACCACGTGTACGGCCAGAACCAAGACACCGGCAACTTGGGTGATGGCGAAGAGGAGATGGAGGGCGAGGGTGAGGAGTTGGTGGATATCCTCGACATCAACGACGAAGCCCCAATCATTCGTTGGGTGAACTCGCTGCTGTTCAACGCTGTAAAGCAAAGGGCTAGCGATATTCATATCGAGCCGGGCGAAAAGGAAGTGGTTGTCCGCTACCGAATCGACGGTATTTTGCATGAAGTTCGCCGCGCCGCCAAGCAGTTCGTTCCGTCGATTCTTTCGCGTGTGAAGATCATGGCTGGTCTGAACATTGCTGAAAAGCGTTTGCCGCAGGATGGTCGCATTCGTCGCCGCATCGCTGGTAAAGACATCGACATGCGTGTTGCCACGGCGCCAACGGTGCGTGGTGGTGAACGCATTACAATTCGTTTGCTCGACCGCGACAACATTCTGCACGACCTTGCCGACATCGGCTTCGGGCACGACCATCTCGCCACGGTGAACGATCTTATCAATCGCCCCCACGGCATCATGTTGGTTACGGGCCCCACGGGCTCTGGTAAGACCACAACGCTTTACGCCTGTATTGCGAAGATCAACTCACCTGATTTGAACATTCTGACAGTTGAAGATCCGGTTGAATACCAGCTTGACGGTATCAGCCAGGTTGCCGTGAATGACAAGATTGACCTGACCTTCTCTGCAGGTCTTCGTTCGTTCCTGCGTCATGATCCCGACGTCATCATGGTTGGTGAAATCCGCGATCTTCCTACGGCTGAAATAGCGATTCAGGCGTCTTTGACGGGTCACTTGGTTCTTTCCACGATTCACACCAATGACGCCGCTGGTGGCATCACCCGGTTGGTTGACCTTGGCGTGCAACCCTTCTTGGTCGCTTCTTCTTTGATGGCATTGCTTGCACAACGTTTGGTGCGTCGGCTTTGCATGGATTGCCGCGAAGCCTATACGCCTACTGTTCAAGACCTTATCGAAGTGGGTATTAACCCTGAGACTTTCGCCGCTGGCACCGCGAAGTTCGTTAACTTCAAGAAGGAACCACCTCCGCCTCCTGCAGGCATGCTGTACCGTGCGCACGAAGGTGGTTGCACAACGTGCATGGGGGCAGGCTACAAGGGCCGAAGCGCTATCTACGAACTACTTTTGCTTGACGAGACCGTTCGACAGATGACGATCAAGAACGTTGATGCACAGAACATCAAGAAGTACGCGCAGCAGAGTCTCAAGATGCGCACTTTGCGTGAAGACGGCGGCCAAAAGATTCTCGCCGGCATGACTTCGATTGCCGAGGTCTTGATGATCACGGCGGAGGACGCGTAGCAACGCGGAACCAATATGCCGCTTTATGCGTTTAAAGGGGTGGGGGCCGGTGGCAAGAGTGTCAGCGGCACCCGCGAGGCCGACGGGCCCAAGAACTTGCGCCAAGTGCTCAAGCGAGAGTCGGTGTTCATCACCGAAATGCGTGAAGTGCAGGCGAAGGAAAGTCAGAATCGCAAAGCCGCGGGTGGCGGAAACACCCAAAGCAGCCTGAAGAAGGAGATTGATTTCAAGGGGATGTTCGAGCGCATCCGTCCCACGGATGTAGCCATTTTCACACGCCAGTTGGCCACGTTGATCCGCGCGGGTATACCACTAACGGAAGCGTTGGCCGCGTTGTCAGAACAATCGGACAACAAAAAGTTGCAGATGGTGATTGCGGGCCTTCGCCAACGCGTCAATGAAGGCGAGGCCTTGGCCAAAGCCCTTGAAGCAAACCCGCGTGTGTTCCCCGACCTTTACGTAAACATGGTGCGTTCGGGTGAAACGGCCGGAAATCTGGATGTTGTCTTGTTGCGCTTGGCCGATTTCATGGAATCGCAGAACGCCCTGCGCGGCAAGGTTTCAGGCGCCCTGACGTATCCAATCATCATGATGATCATTGGTGCCCTGGTTATGGGCCTGCTGATGGTTGTTGTTGTTCCGCAGATCACAGAGATCTTCGCGGACTCGCAACAGTCCCTGCCATTGAACACACAGATTCTGATCGGCTTTTCTCGGTTGGTAGGCAATTGGTGGTTCATCTTGGGGCCGATGGGGTTTGGCGCGATGGCGCTGCTTCGTCGATGGTCCCGCACCCCTGTTGGCCGGGCTAAAGTGGATCGCTGGCTGTTGAAGATGCCCGTGGTTGGACCACTGGTGCGCTTCTTGGCGGTCGCTCGTTTTGCTCGAACTCTGTCAACGATGTTGGCTTCGGGCGTTCCTGTTTTGACGGCTTTGGACATCGTCAAGCGCGTCTTGAACAACACAGTGTTAGAGAAGGTTGTTGAGGAAGCGCGTGATTCGATTCGCGAGGGTGAATCGGTTGCTGCGCCGCTGAAGCGTTCAGGGCAGTTCCCTTCAATGATGTGCCACATGATTGCCGTTGGGGAACGCTCGGGCGAACTGGAAACGATGCTTGAGCACGTTGCCGATGCCTACGAACGTGACGTTGAATCGAAAGTGAACCGCCTTACCGCTTTGCTTTCGCCACTTATGATCGTTGTGATGGCCGTGGGCGTTGGCTTCATCGTCTTCTCCATCATTCAACCAATTCTAGATATGCAACAATTTGTGCAATGAAACGCGTCCGGCAGGAGTTTAAATATGATGAATAACGTTGAAATCGAAACCATCGAAACGAAAAAAGGCGCATTGGCAAAGCTTCGCGCCTTCATGCTGAAGTTCAATGCGGAACGTAAACCACGCAAGCGCGACGCAGGCATGACTTTGCTTGAAGTTTTGATCGTGTTGGCGTTGATAAGTTTAATAGCTGGTGCGATCGGCGTCACGGTTTTCAATAACTTCAAGAAAGGCCAGGTCAAAGCGGCCAAGTTGATTGTGAAGGAGGTAAGCGGTGCGGTTCAGCAGTACATGATCGACAACAATCAGGATTGTCCTCCTGGCATGGAAGAGCTGATCAACCAGAAGTATTTGAAGAAGAACAGCATGAAGGATCCGTGGGGCAAGCCTTTCACGATCAAGTGCCCCGGTGAAAAGGATTCCGACGGGATTGACATCAGTTCACCTGGCCCGGACAAGCAAGAAGGCACCGAAGACGACATAATGTCTTGGAAGCTTTAGACGATTGAATCGCTGTGCACCGAACTCGCCGTGCCCCACAGGGGGGCTTCACGCTAATCGAAGTGCTGGTGGTGTTCGCACTGCTGGCGCTGGTTGCGGGATCTATGGTCCGCGGGATCCAGGCGATGTCGAAAAGCGATCTGAAGAGCGAGTCATCGCACCTCGCAGGTGCGATGCGCTACATGTTCGATCGAGCGTCAACAACAGGTAAAGTACACCGATTGGTGTTTGACATTGAAGCCGGCAAGTACTGGGCTGAAGTTTCTGACGACAAGTACTTTCTTCCTCGCGACAAAGAAACCAGTGAATCCCGCCTAGAAGATTGGAAGCGCGTACAGAAGGAAGCCGAAGCGCGGGCCAAGGGAGAACCCGTACCTGGCGACGAAGTCAAACCGCAGGGCGGCGGCCTGGGATTTGGTTTTGGTAGCAGTGGCAACAGCAACAGCTACGACGTGGAAAAATACCTTCCGAAACCCTTTGAGAAAAAACGCTCGCGCTTCAAGGCTTTCAAGGAAACGGGCCTCAAGCCGGTGGCTTTGAAAAAGGTAAAATTAGCTGGGGTATTCACACCACGGATGGCAGCGCCTGTTCTTGAAGGACAAACCTATGTTTACTTCTTCCCTTTAGGCTTCGCAGAAGCCGCCATTGTCTATCTTCAGGATGAATCGCAAGAGACTACGTTTTCGCTGGTGGTTCACCCGCTTACAGGCCGCGTAATCGTGTTCAACCACAAGGTCGAAGCTCCCATCGATAAGCAGTTCGATGATGCGGGCGAGCTGGTGAACCAATGAGGCGGCAGCGTGGCTTCACCTTGCTGGAAGTGATGGTCGCGTTGGCCATCCTTTCTGGTGCGTTAATCGTGTTGATCCGGATCGTGACCGGCAACATCCAAAACACCAACAAAGCGAAGATGATGACGGTATCCACCTTCCTTGCTCGGGCAAAGATTGTGGAGATAGAAGATCGCGTTCTCATTGAAGGCTTCATCGATTTCGATGACGAACGCAAAGGCGACTTCGCCGCTGAAGGTTATCCCGACATCTTGTGGGATTCCAACGTTGAACGCGTTCGATTGCCTTTGGATTTGGCGCAACAGGCGCAACAGGCGTCGTCTACAGCAACGCAGCCTCAACCGAATGTTGGCAGCCAGAACCCGTTGCAGTTCATGGCAGGGTTCATGGGTGGGTTCATGAGTACGCTTATGGATCCGATTCGCATCGGCCTCGAGGAGTCGGTACGTCGCGTGACCGTGCAAGTCTATTGGAAGGAATTTGGCAAGAACGCGCAGAGCTTTGAAGTGGTCACGTTTCTTACGGATCCCGCGAAGCTAGACCTTGCGCTGGGAGGAGGGGGAGCCTTGCCGGGGGCAGGGGCGCAACCGGGGGCAAATGGCCAACCTGGCGCCAACGGCCAACCTGGCGCCAACGGCCAACCCGGCGTCAACGGCCAGCCCGAATCGAACTTTCCCGCGCCCGCGATACCTGGAAGTTCCTTTGGAGGGTCGAAATGAT
>Ga0105046_10018620_pt1 | contig 10562 bp, 12 predicted proteins | sample MAT03_FD_78385 | JGI IMG/M metagenome (GOLD analysis project Ga0105046, IMG submission 78385) | Freshwater microbial communities from Lake Fryxell liftoff mats and glacier meltwater in Antarctica - MAT-03 (megahit assembly) | ecosystem: Environmental > Aquatic > Freshwater > Ice > Liftoff...
AAATCGTCCCGGTATCCTGAAAAGTGACAATGGAAAAACGGCCTTTTTCATCCGTAAGGGTTCCTCGTTTCTCTGAAATCAGATAAACTGCAGCACCATAAAGCGGCTCATTTGAAACCGGATCAATCACCTGCCCTTTTAACGTTCTTTGCTTCTGCCCATAACTTTCCCAAGAGCAAACGCACAGCAAAACTGATAGCAAGTAAAATAAACGTAAATTCAAATGGTTGAGCGTTTCGGTTCCGGATTTGAAGGATTAAAACCTTTGGCTTTCCGCAAACTGACGTGCAAAATAGGTTAAAATGATGGAAGCTCCTGCCCTTTTTATGGCTGTAAGCGTTTCCATTACAATTTTCTCTTCGTTAAGCCAACCTTTTTCAGCTGCCGCTTTGATCATAGCATATTCACCACTCACCTGATACGCAGCGATCGGAAGATTTGATTTTTCGGACAACGTTTTTATCACATCAAGGTAAGCAAGAGCAGGTTTTACCATCAGAAAATCAGCACCTTCGTCTTCATCAAGTTCGGCTTCAATCAAGGCTTCTTTCACATTGGCGTAATCCATCTGGTAGGTTTTTTTATCCCCGAATTTGGGTGCCGATGAAAGGGCATCCCTAAAAGGGCCATAAAATGCCGATGCATATTTGGCGGTGTACGCCATAATGGATACATCGGTAAAACCATTTTCGTCCAACACATTCCGGATGTAACCAACCCGACCATCCATCATATCCGAAGGCCCAATAATATCGGCACCTGCTTCTGCCTGTGCCAGAGCCATTTTACCAAGAATAGGCAAGGTCTCGTCATTTAGAATTTTACCATCTTTCACAAAACCATCGTGGCCATCCGAACTGTATGGATCCATAGCCACATCGGTCATCAACATTGCTTCCGGAAATCGGGCTTTTATTTGACCAATGGTCCGGCAATAGAAATTGTCTTTAGCCCAGGAATACGAAGCCGTTTTATCTTTCAAAGAATCATCTACTGCTGGAAAAAGTGCAAACATCTTGACTCCCAAATTCATACACGCTTCTATTTCGGAAAGAATCAACTCTTCGGACATCCGAAAAATGCCGGGCATGGAAAGGATCTCTTCCTTTTTTGCGGTACCATCCAAAAGAAACAATGGAAAAAGAAGATTATCTGTGGACACCTTTGTTTCAGAAATTGCAGAACGAATGGTTGCAGATTTCCGGTTTCTTCTGGGCCGTTGAGGTATAAAAAATTCTGACATGAAAAATGGTTTTTACTGGTTGATTTTTTAAGGAAATGAGAATCAGGATGCAAATCTGCTAAGGAAAAAGAAATATTGTTAGATGATAACCTTTTCGCCTTTACTTTTGTTGTCTCAAAAATACGCGATTAGCATATGGCTATAATAATAACTGATGAATGCATTAACTGTGGTGCATGCGAACCTGAATGTCCGAATACAGCCATATACGAAGGTGGAATGGATTGGACATGGGGCGGAGGAACAAAACTATCGAAAGTGGATTTTCCGGATGGATCTTCGGTGGTTGGAACAGAGAAACAAGCACCTGTTTCGGACGAATTTTACTATATAGTTAGTGAAAAATGCACAGAATGCACCGGTTTTCATGAAGAGCCCCAGTGTGCCGCCGTTTGTCCGGTTGATTGTTGTGTAGACGACCCGGAGTGGAGGGAAACGAAAGAAGAACTGATGGGTAAAAAGCAGTGGCTGCATGCGGAGGTTGCGGTTTAGAGTTGAAAGTTGACAGTTAATTGATATGTTGATATGTTTGGCGTGGGTTTCGGTCAACAACTACGACGTAGGATGGTCGGACTGAAACTGTGTGATTGTTTATTGGTTTGTGATTTGTGGTTAGTAAAGCCTTTGGCGACTTTTATAGACAAATTATATGAAACCTTGATTCGATTATTCAAACACAAAAACTGAAACGCATTCGGATTTTAGTACAGAGAGATTCTATCGTCCGGGCCATTCCGATTTTCAATCTACGAAATCAGGAATCCGCCTGTTTTGAAGGTGTTTTAAAGAAGGTAGAAAAAGCTTATTTCGTAGTTTTCATAAAGCAACTAACTGAGATTTGGGTTTATTACTTCCTTGTGAAATCATGGGGATGTAAAATTTGGAAGAATGGAATCGACAGGATTGATTTGAAGGCAATAAAACCGGATCGTATTTGGGTATCCGCAACCTGCAAATAGAGAGGAGTTGCGCATATGTAAAAGTTATGCACAAGCTTAAAAGACTTTGAAACATCGAATAAATTTCATCCTAACACTGACAATTCTTTTTAATTGCAATACCAATCAACTAAAAGCTCAAGGTGAATATGCACCAAATTTTATTGGATTAAATCCAAGCTTGACAGTAGAACCATTTTATTACAAAGGAGAAATGGACATTAGTATTATCCCAGTTGTTTATCAAAGACCATTGACAAAACTATTTGATATAAGGCTAAATTCTATTTGCAACCTAGGAATTAGAAAAAACAGGAATAGAATAAGCCATATTGGTGTTGAGACAGCTTTACCCATATTCCTAAAAAAAAAGGAAAATAAAAATGAAAGTTCAAAAGGATTTTATAGCACCAATTTTAAGCCTGACAAAAAATAGGATTGAAGCACATTATAATGCTGGAGTTTGGATTGAACCCGGATATAATTTATTGTTTGACAACAAGTACGCAATAACATTCGGACTGCAACTGGGTAGGACTTATTTTACATACGACAATGGGCAAGCGTTATGGGGAAATCACTTTGGTGTAAAAATAATTTTTGGGAAATGGATATGAATAAACGAAAGCGTGTGCATGATAGAATTTGGCAAAAAAGTGGATTCAGTTTTTACCCGAAAGGGCGTGATTGAGTGCTTTCAGACAGTTAAGTGCTTCAAAATCCTCTTCTTCGCCAAGCCTCAAAAAGTGATGCCTTTAGTGCTTTAGAGTCAAGTTAATAGTTTTTGACCATGCAGTTTGGAATGGATAATTTCCTCACTACCGCCTACCAAAAACAAGCTTGGGCTCCCTTAATTGGTTTTATCATAAGGATAACTTTCCTTTGAATGGATTCTAGAGCCAATGTTTGCCTTAAATTCTGGGGTAATTTTTCCTCATGTCTTCTTTTAATGTGAACTTAAACCAATTCAATCCTTATGAAAATCATTATTTTATTATCCGTCATTTGTATAATCTTTTCCAACTGCACCCAACAACCTGGAACGCCTGCAGTTGAATTTGAAAAAGAAAAAGCAGCCATTCAGGCCGTTATCGCCAGAGAAACCGAATCGTACTATAAACAGGATTTCGATACGTGGAAAAGTACCTACCTTCAATCGCCCGCTTTTCGCAAGTTCGCCTATTGGGAAGGTTACCCTGAAAAAGTTATTTCCAGAATTGGATTTGAATCTTTGGCAACTGAAAAGAAAAAGCAGTTCGATGCCAATGAAACGCTTTGGCTAGGCTCGATCGAGGAGCGTACAAACGAAAATTTTCGCATATCAAGCGATATGGCCTGGTATACGTTTGAACAAAATTCCTATTCAAAAGGTACCCGGACTTTGCTCGGCAAATCATTAGAAACCCGAATCCTAGAAAAGGAAAATGGCGAATGGAAGATTGCCTATTTGGGATTTCACTATTACCCGGTGGAGAAAAAAGAGAAATAAATGGAGATTTAAATGATCATGTCAACTGAATAGATTATCACAGGTTCACTTTAAATCTGCTGGTTAAATCCTGGCGGCCTTTCTCCGAACCAGATAACTGCTTTTGAAATCCATCAAACACTATCCAAATAGCTTTATCCCCCTCAGAAACATTTCAAATCCGAAAATTCTGATGTTCCGGTTTATCAAAAAGAAATAAAAATCACAATACCCGGATACTTAAACTTATAAAGCAATATCGGACCTTGGATCTAAAATCGCTTTTAGCATCTAAAATCAAATTCGAAGTGAGCTGCAACAACAGATCCCACAAAATGCAGCATTAGTGGTTTTACAGCCCGACCTTTGAAGGCCGAATTTCTTTCACCATGAGCTGAAGGCTTTTCTTTTCCCGGAACACGTTTTCATCCAGATGAAAGGCCATATCAAATGGTTCACCGGAACAAACCAAGGGCCAGAATTCACCGAGACCAAAACCAATTCCGTCAAGGGCATAAGGCTTTCCTTCAAAAACCAGATCCCGGTGTGTTACCGAGAATTTAATATGTGCCGGGCCCCCATTTTTGTTTTCAAGAAGTCGGCTCATTCCACTGTCGTGCACGCTTAAACCGACAAAAAGCGGATTCATGTTGTATGGACCAAAAGGCCCTATCCGCTGTACTTGTTTCAATAAGCCCTGAGAAATCCGATTTAAAGGCAACTCTGCATCAATTACCAATCTGGGCCGGAGGTCTTCTTTCGACATCTTCAACTGCACCTGATTTTCAAAAGCCTTCTGAAATCCTTCAAACTGATCCTTTTTTAAGGTTAAACCTGCTGCATGGTAATGCCCGCCAAACTGAATAAGATATTCACTACAAGCTTCCAACGCTGTATAAAGATCAAAACCAAAGACAGAACGTCCCGAACCGGTCAGTTTTCCGTCCGACTCCGTTAAAATAATGGTGGGTCTGTGGTGCTTTTCTATACACCGTGAAGCAACAATTCCAATCACACCTTTGTGCCAATGGGGCTGAAACAAAACCGTAGAAAAAGCATCCAATGATTCCACAGTGGCCGAAATCAGAGTCAGAGCTTCCAGGGTTATGTTTTTATCCAGTTCTTTCCTTTCTACGTTAAGATCATCCACTTTCGAAGCAAAATCAGCGGCATCTTCTTCGGATTTTGAAACCAATAACCGAACGGCACCCGATCCATGACCTATTCTTCCGGCAGCATTAATTCTTGGTCCAAGTCCAAAAACCAAACGATCCACTTTTAAAGAATATCCTCCAGAAGGTCCTGGCTTAAAGCCTGCAACATTAATAAGAGCCTGAAGTCCGGGCGATGCTTTTGTATTGATTTGTTCAAGACCAAAATGCATCATAATCCGGTTTTCTCCTGTGATCGGCACAATGTCTGAACCGATGCTAACGGCAACCAGATCGAGCATGGCATACAAACTTTCCTTTTCCCAGAAAAAAGAATCGCAGATCGCCTGCATCAATTTAAAACCAACACCACATCCGGACAGCTCTTTATAAGGATAGGCGCAATCGGAACGTTTCGGATCAAGTACAGCACTCGCCTCCGGAATTTCATCTCCCGGAATGTGGTGATCGCAAATGATAAAATCAATTCCTTTTTCCTTGGCATACAATACCTTATCCACTGCTTTTATCCCACAATCCAGCGCAATAATTAACCGGACACCATTCTCTTTTGCTACATCAATTCCTTTATAAGAAATTCCGTATCCTTCTGCATACCGATCCGGAATGTAGTATTCCAGATTGTCGTACCATTGGGAAAGAAATTTAAAAACCAAGGCAGTGGAAGTGGTTCCATCTACATCGTAGTCACCAAAGACCATAATTCGCTCTTCCCGATCAAATGCCTCTTTGACACGAGCGACTGCTTTATCCATATCTTTCATCAGAAACGGATCGTGAAGATCGTCCAGAGAAGGATTGAAAAAATGTTTAAGTAACTCCTCCGTTTGGATTCCCCGACTGAAAAGTAGTTCAGCCACAACCGGGTGCAGACCCTTAATGGATGAAAGCTCTTTTAAATCTTCTTCTTTTGGTTTAGCGGGAAATACCCATTTTTTTCCATTCAGTTTGGTTGTTTGTCCTGCAATAGTTTCTGTCATTATAGTTAGTTTATTGTTTCCTGTTCAAAAAAGGCAGTGCTCCCTCCTACCCATGTTTTGTTTTTATTGAATTTGACTCCCATCATCACCCCCTTGCTGAAACGAATGAGATTGGTGCATGCAATGGGCCTTTCAGCCCCATAAGGCCATAAAAACAACATTCTTATTTCGGTTTTAACGCCATCGCCTTCGGGAGTTTGAAGAGCGGATGCATAATAAATTTTCTTTTGAAGAATGTAATTTTCGGGATCGGTAATACTTTCCACATTTTCTTTTTTCACGTCGTAAATCACCCCGGTTCCAGCAAATGAGAACAAGGGCTTGAGAACGAAATTCTCAAGATCGGCAGGAAATTTTCCCTGGTAGTCAGAAAGATATTTTGTCTCAGGCACATATTTGCTATGAAGGAATGGCATAGAAAATTTTGAAATCCGGAAAAACCAATTGGGATGTCCTGCCCATTCCACGTCAACATCTTCTACCATGGTAAACTCCAGATTCAGATCCATCCTTTTTTCGAGTTCATCAAATATTACCCGGTTGTAAATCCTCTTTACAAGAATTTCTCTTCCATCCTTTGTATAATACAGAGAGCGTCCTTTTTTCTTCAGTTTTGAAATACAAATCGAATCGACTCCATAGAATTCCTTGACGCACATGAAATCAACTTTGGTTTTCTGAAGCTGCGGTTCGATGTCCATAAGAATCACATTCTCAGGATTGTGTCCATTCATAATTACATCACCAAGCAATTTCCTGTAAGAAGTCGAAGTAAGTCCACTAAAGAGATAATCCAGATTTGATGGAAAATCATAATGGTTCCGAAACTTTTCAGAAATCACATCCTGAAATGCATAAAGAGATGGAAATCCCTGCATTTCTATTAACTGCGGTGTTAGCTCGCCCGCTTCATCTTCACAGACAGCAAAATCAATGGCCAGAAACTGGGTCTGTTTATCCTCATGTGGTACATTTTTTCCAGGTGGAATGGCACGATCTGTTTTCTGATGAAAATCGGGATTGCTGATCACATCAATGATATGGTCGCATGCCTCAAAAATGCGGGTTCTTAGTTGTAGAGGAATAAATACGGGAGTCTCTGCAATCCGGAATTCGATTTCATGCCCGAAACCGGAATAAAGATCTTTTAGAAATGCCTGGTATTTTTCTTCGGTAAATGCCTGATTAAAAGCGGCTCGTAAGGATGGTATCATGCCAGTCTGAAAACGGAACAGGGAATAATTTAAATAGAAATCGGAACTACAAATCAATCACTTTCGGAACAATAATAAAATGATCCTTTTTTGAAGGCGCATTTTTCAAAGCCTGATCAATCGGAATAGGTGGAGCTGCAATGTCTTCCCGTAACGAATTTATTTCGGCAGACATATGAACCAAAGGGGAAACGGAATCGGTATCGAGTTCATTTAACTTTTCCATCCAGCTCAGGATCTGTTCCAGATTTTTGGATATTTCTGCCCTCTCCGAATCCAGCACTTTAAGCCTTGATAGATGGGCCATTTTATCAATTGTTTGGGAATCAATTTTCATGGTTGATTTTTTTTAGGAGATGTTGGTTTTGTTCTTTCAGGCAAGTTCCGATAATTTCCTGAACTCTGACCTTTAGAACACCAGATTCATTTTCATCCATCCCTTTTGTTTCAATGGCGGGATGAATGATAGTTTTGCAAAAGTAAAAGTTTGGCAACCATCTCCCATCATCCGGAAGAATAAACCAATTAAAACATATAGTCATCGGCACAATGGGGACCTGTCTTTGAATGGCAAGTTTGAATGCTCCGTCTTTAAAATCAGCAAGCATAGGTTGAATTTTATGATGAATGCTTCCTTCGGGAAAGATGATGATACTCCTTCCTCTGGCAAGTTTTTTTCGGCTGAGCTTTAATGCTTTTGCTCTTCCTTGTGTAGAACCCCGATCCACAACAATGTGAAGGTTACGAAACATGAAACCAAATACGGGGATCTTTCCAAGTGAAGCCTTGCCCATAAATGCCGGGAAGCCAGGCAGAATATACGTTAGCAAAGGGATATCCAGAAAGGAACCGTGGTTACATACATAAACCACGGCCTGATTTCCCGGAATATTCGCCTTTCCTAATGTTTGAACTCTAAGAAATGCCGCGGGAAAGAAAATAAGGCACCAGATCTGGTTTAAAAATCCCATGAAACTCTCGATCCGTGGGAACCAAATACACAATGTAAAAAACGGAAATAAAACTACAAAACCGAAGAGCCAACAGAAGCCAGCCCACAGAATATGCAATCTTCGAAAGAACTTTGAAACCGATGTTTCAATTCGCAGCGCCAGAATATTTGTACTCGAAATAGATTTCAATATGATTATTCTAATAAATAACTTTTGTTACGCTGTGTTTTTTGGATTATTCAAATTTTTTCGTAGTCTTGTTAACACATTAACATCCCGATTTATCAAAAGTTCACGAACCATGAAGCATAAATTACTTATTCTTCTTTTTGCACTTCCACTCATCGTATTGAATCCGGCTCTTTCGCAAAGCAAAGAAGTTGTGAAAACCATTATGACAAACCAATGGGTAACGAAGTACAAAAAACTAAAAACAGATTTGGAGAACAAAGCTGCTTTTATAAAAAACATGGAAAATCTTTCGTCAAAGGATTTAGCCACGATCAAAAAAAGCTATGTGGAAACAACCTTTATGCTTGATTCCTGGCTTAACCATTTGGTCACTTCCATACAGGAAGACAAGACAAAGAATCTTGAACAGCTTGCCAATGGAAACATTACAGATGATCTGAAAGAAGAACTTCAGGAAATTTTTACATTCTATGCCAACGATTTCAGTACTAAGTATGAAGACGTTACAGGTATTAAAAATTCAGCGGTAATTGGCTCACCTATTATGGGTCAGGAAAATACTGAGATTTCAACCGAGGTCTATTCCTCTTCTTCTGAAGTTGACATGGATATGCTGTTGGCAAAAGTAAAGAAGCCTCTCAGTCCAAGTGACTGGAATTCTATTTATTGAGTCCTAAAAATTGAAACTACATAAAAACAAAAGCCACTTTTCAGTGGCTTTTGTTTTTACAGGACTTTCTAAAACAGGCAATTTTTGATGGCCTGTTTAGATTGATTGTTCTTTCATTGCCTGGAAGAATCCCAACCGAATTATAGTTTCCTTTCAAAGTCGAATGCTTCCAGATAATCGGCTACCTTCCTGACGAACATTCCACCCAAAGCACCATCCACCACACGGTGATCGTAGCTGTGGGATAAGAACATCATTTGTCTGATACCGATTGAATCGCCTTGTGGTGTTTCGATTACCGCTGGTTTTTTGCGAACTGCCCCCAAAGCCAAAATCCCGATCTGAGGTTGAAGAATGATTGGGGTACCCATTACATTTCCAAAAGATCCAACATTGGAAACCGTATAGGTTCCATCCGCAAGATCATCCGGCGTAAGTTTGTTCTCACGGGCTCTTCTGGCCAGATCATTTACCTGTTCTGTTAACCCAACAAGATTGTACTTGTCCGCTTGTTTGATATTTGGAACGATAAGGTTTCCACTTGGTAAGGCGACCGCCATCCCCACATTAATATCCTTTTTAACTATGATACGGTCACCGTCAACCGATGCATTCATCATTGGATAGTCCCTGAGAGCCTTAATAACTGCTTCTAAGAAAATAGGCGTAAATGTGAGTGCCTGGCCATATTTCTTTAGAAACTCATTTTTCATCTTGTTTCTCCATATCGCCAGATTGGTGACGTCTGCTTCCACAAAAGAAGTGACATGGGGAGATATCCGCTTGCTGTCAAGCATTCGCTGAGCAATCATCTTTCTCATGCGGTCCATTTCCACAATTTCTGTCTCGCCGGAAAAAGATCGTGCAGGAGCGGTGGCAGGCTGAGAAACCGAAATGGCTGGAGCAGTTTCTTTTGAACTTCTATTGTTTAAGAAATTCAAAAGGTCACTTTTTGTTAGCCGATTATCTTTACCCGATCCTGAAACCTGATCCAATTCTGCCAGGCTTACACCTTCTTCCTTAGCTATATTTCTTACTAAAGGTGAGTAAAACCGATCGGAAACTGAAACTTCATTAACCGGAGCAGCGACCACTTTGGCAACAATTTGATTTTTTACCGACGAACCATTTTCTATTACAGACGCGGTGATCGGAACCACAACTGCTGCTCCATCTCCTTCTGTTTCAATAATCAGGATTGGCTTCCCAATGGGAACCACATCGCCCTCTTTGGCAAGAATTTCCAATACTACTCCTGCGTGGGTTGAAGGAACTTCTGTATCAACTTTATCGGTAGCCACTTCAAGAACAGATTCGTCCTGTTCAATCCGGTCACCTACTTTTTTAAGCCAATTTAGTATGGTACCCTCCATGATGCTTTCTCCCATTTTGGGCATAACCATTTGTACTTGCGCCATTGTTTAAAATCGTTTTTAAAATTCTTAATATCTGGTGTAAAAATCGAAGTGCAATTTTACGTATTTATGTGTTCTCTATATCCCGAAATTTGCGTCATCATCCAAAATCAGGCGACGCAGCAAGTCTATGGATCGCAAACTCACCATATTTCGGTTTACATCCTTCACGGGAAATATCCGAATATCAATCACTTTTTGTTTCAGGAGGATTCCATTTTGGTAGAAAGCAGCCAAAAGGTGTTGAATATCCATTCCATCCAGATCCTTTTGCAAGGTAGTTTGAATAAGGAAAAAAGAATTGGTTTCTGGATTGG
>Ga0105046_10018622_pt1 | contig 10561 bp, 4 predicted proteins | sample MAT03_FD_78385 | JGI IMG/M metagenome (GOLD analysis project Ga0105046, IMG submission 78385) | Freshwater microbial communities from Lake Fryxell liftoff mats and glacier meltwater in Antarctica - MAT-03 (megahit assembly) | ecosystem: Environmental > Aquatic > Freshwater > Ice > Liftoff...
CGCTGTAGCGGTCAAAGCGCCCCTCGCCATTGGTCTCGTCCGCGAAGCCATAGGCACCGGAGTAGGTTCGGTAATGATCGAGGGTCCTGGCCAGCAGGGCCTCGCTGGGCGCGGCGTCTTCCCAACCCAGCAGGAACCGTAGGCGGGCAATGCTGAAGGCGACGCCGTAATAGTTGTTCGGGAGGTCGATCAGGGTCAGGTCGTCTTCCCGCACGAAAGTGCGCCAGTCGAGACGGTGCCTCAGCCGCTCGAGCGTGGCCGGCGAAACGGCGTCGTCGAGCAGACCTGTCTTGTCGAGGCGATGCAGAGCGGAGGCGTAGTAGTAGATGCCCCAGGCCTCGTTGGTATCGTCGATGGTAAGGTCCGACAGCGCCCGGAAGCCGCTGACATATTCCATGAACCGCGGGTCCGAGCGCGGTGTGGTCTCGATCAGATGGGCCATGGCGATGGCGATCTTGCCGGGCAGAAATTTGTCTTCGGCGGCGAAGACCTCGACGCCGTCGAGGCGTAGGTCGCGACCGTCAGACAGCAGCCGGCGCAGCAGAGCCTCGACCTGGGGTTCCACCCGGGTCCCGAGGGTCGTGTTCATCGGTGGGGCCTGAAGATAGACGGCACCCCGGGGGTCGCGATCCCCCCCGTCCCCTTCCAAGGTCCCGGATCGTGCGGGTTGCGCGATCAAGGCCAGGAATCCGGCGAGCACGCCGAGCGAGGCATGACGCAGGTGTCTGGACGGGCGTGCAGGATCGGCGATCATTTGGTCAGGCTCGCATTGCTACCGGTGTCATTTGCTCGTTCATAACAACATGACGCCGTTATAAACAAGGACTGCGGGCCTTTGACAATCCGTAAAAACCAAGGTTATGGTCTCCCCAGAGCCAAAATGACACCGGTATCATATCGGTCTGACACCGGTATCTTTCGGTGAGGCCATTGCTGAGGGGCGGAAATGATTTCTAGAGAATCGGTGCGTCGTCGCTGGACGATGGTCTTCAAAACCACCCTGTTGGGGTCCGTGGCCTCTCTGGCTGTCTCGCCGGCTTTGGCGCAGGATCAAGGCGCTTCAAGGCCAATCCCTGGAGCGGTCTCCACCCAGCAAACCACAGAGATTGATGAAGTCATCGTGACGGGCATCCGCGCGTCCCTTGCCCAGGCTGCGGAGATCAAGCGCGAGTCCTCGCAAATCATCGACGTCATCACGGCCGAGGACGTTGGCAAGCTTCCCGACGCCAACGTCGCCGAAGCCCTGCAACGCGTGACGGGCGTGCAGATCACCCGGGTGTTCGGGGAAGGTCAGGCGGTCAACATCCGGGGTCTGCAGCAGGTTCGCGTCGAGGTTGACGAACGCACGCTGCTGGGATTTTCGGCGCGAGTCTCTCCGCCCGAGAATGACAACCTCGGCCGGTCGTCGGGGCTGGATGCGGTTCCGTCGTCGCTGTTCGGCCGCCTCGAGGTGCGCAAGACGCCGCTCGCCAGCCAGGCCGAGGGCGGCCTTGGCGGCACGGTCAATCTGGTGACCCCAAAGCCTTTCGACTTCCGGACCCCCAGGCTTTCGCTTCGAGCCCAGGGCACCTATTCCGACGGCTCGGAGGAATTCGAGCCCAGCGTCACGGGTCTGTACACGCGGACCTTCGCCGACGGGAACCTCGGCCTGCTTCTGTCCGCAGAATACCAGAAGCGTACGTCCAGCCTGCAGCTGTTCGAGCGCAACAACTGGCTCAACCGGAGAAACGGCGGGGCGACCGATGTACTGGCACCCTTGCTCCTGCAATACGAGAACGTCGACATCGACCGCACGCGCGTGGGTGTTAACGGTGCCTTCCAGGCGCGGCTCGGCGAGAATTTGGTGCTGACCGCAGATGCTCTCTATTCCCGTGTCGAGGCTGATCGCACCAACCAGGCGCTCACCTTCAACCTTCCGACCAGCGCGACCGCGACGATCATAACCAACGCGTCCAATGAGAATGGCTATCTGGTCGCCGGGACTGCGGTCGGCCGGGTTCGGATTCAGAACCAGAGGCGCAAGGATCCGACCGCCAACTACCTGTTCGGTCTGAACGGCAAATACGACGACGGTCGGCTCACGCTCGAGGGAGACGCCTATTACAGCCGGGGCACCCTTCGCCAGGAGATCGAGGTCGTCGTTCTCGACTCCTTGACCGGCATCGTCGGCAGTTATGATTTCCGCAACGGACCTGTTCCCAGTCTCAGGCTTGAGCGGCCCGCGGGCGCTCCGTTCAATCCCAATCTACCGGCGAACTATGTCTATCCGACAACCGGGACGCTGACGTTGCGCGCCAACTCCCTGCCGGCGACGCTCGAGGAATACACCGGCAAGTTCGATGTGGGGTATCGGTTGAGCGACTCCCTCAGGGTCAGCGCCGGCCTGCGCTATGTCGATCTCACGGCGGTGTCCAACGCCTTCCGCAGCCGCGGTCTGGCGACCCTGGCGGAACTCACCCCCTTCGCCGTCGAGGGCGACCCGGGCTTTCTCGACAGGATTTCGGGCAATTTCCCACGAAGTTTCCTGAGCTATTTTCCCAACTCCGGATTCCTGATCCCGCGCGTCCTGGCCTCCGAACCCAGTCTGGTCCCGGGTGCGCCAGCGGGGACCTTTCGCTCCGTGCCCGACCGGGACTACGATCTGCAAGAACAGACCCTCAGCGCGTATGTGATGGTTGATTTCGCGACCGAGGTTTTCGGACTGCCGGCCAGGATCAACGCCGGGGTTCGTGTCAGCGACACGGATTTCTCGGTCGACAGCTTCTCTCTCATCGGCGGCGTCCCGACGCCGGCAACCGATACGAACAGCTACACAAATGTGCTCCCGAGCGCGAACGTCACGGTGAATGTGACGGACGACCTGCTGGTCCGTGTATCCGCCTCGCGGACCATGCAGAGGGCCGGTATCGCCGACCTGGCGCCCAGTACCTTCATCAATCAGACGAACTTCACCTCGGGCGGTGGCAATGCGCAACTGACCCCGCCGATCTCGGACAATTTCGATGTGTCCGTCGAATACTACACCGGCGGCAGTTCGCTGATCTCAGGGGCGATCTTCTACAAGGACGTCAGCGACTTCATCGCCACGGGCACGATCGAGGAGACCATCACGATCGGCGGCAGCACGGACGTCTACAGGACCTCCCGCCCGTTCAACATCGCTTCGGCCGAGGTGCGGGGTTTCGAGGTCGGCGTGACCCAGTTCCTCGACTTTCTGCCGGCACCCTTCGACGGCTTCGGGGTCATCGCCAACTACACCTATGCCGATAGCGAGGACAGCAACGGCTTCCCGCTCGTGGCCACCTCCAAGCACAGCTACAATCTCGTCGCGCTCTACGAGAAGGGGCCGATGTCGGCCCGCGTCGCCTACAACTGGCGGGACGACGCGGTGTTCGAATTCACGCAGGGTCGTCCGGACGTCATCGCGGCGCGCTCGCAGCTGGATGCCCAGCTGGGCTATGACATCACCGACACCATCGCTCTTTCGCTGCAGGCGCAGAACCTCATGCCCGAGGATTCGGCGACGGTCGAAGTCAGCAACTTCAATCCGACGGCGTTGAACAGCTATGCCTTGTCGGAGCGGCGCTTCTCGATCGGGATCCGCGCCCGGTTCTGACCAAGGGTGGCTGATTCTTCCCGGCCAAAGCGCCTCCAGCGCCGCCGGTCCCTCGGGCCGGCGGCGTTTTTCTGGCCGTTCGCGACCGGCCAGTGCCGGCTTTGTGGCGACGGAAGTTCAGTTGCTGCACGTTGTGTGGTTGAAAGCGCGCTGATTCAGGGTAGGCGAAACGCGCGCTTTGTGCGTCCTTGCGGCGACTTTTCGCGTAGTGAAGCTTGTGAGGGGAGTGTGGCATGTCGAAAACCCATGGACTTTCGGCGGCCGCCCCCACTAACGCCGACGTCGATCCGCAGGCTGACCCCCCGGCGCCCGCCCACGTCTATTCATGGGATTTCGATTTCGGCCTGGGTCCGTGGACCTCGTGGCTGGCCCCCTCGGTCGTGACCGAGCCGGGCGGGGTGGTGGAGCAGTTCACCCGTCTGCAAGCCCCCGGCTCGGTGGATTATAATCATATCGACGGCATCGGCGCGATCTGGCTGGTCGCGCATCTGTCGACGCCGACCCTGGGGTCGCCGGGCGCACTGAACCTGCGCGACGCAGAGTTCCAGATGACGGTGCGCGGCACGGATTTCGACATCAACGGCGGTCAACTGGTGCTCTGGGCCACCCGCTATGTTCCCGAGACGGCGCTGACGGAGAATTTCTATTTCGGTCTGCAGGTCACCAACTGGGCCAACACCGGCAGTGACATGGCGGGCCAGATCACCGACGAATGGGTGACGATCACGCTTCGCATAAGCGACGACCCCGCCGACTGGACCTATGCCGGCAACCAGGAATCGCTCGAGGGTGATTGGGCCGATCGCTATGTTCCGTTCGACCTCGGCCAGACGCTGTCCAACATCGACGCGACCCTTCATCTGGTGGTCCTGAACGAGGATCCGGACGACGCGCCGACGGGTTTTCTCGACCTGTCCAACATCACGCTACGGACCCAGACCCCGGCCATACCTGAGGCGCTCAGCGGCTTGAATCCCGAAGTTCACTATGGGCTCGAGGACCAGGTGGCGAGCGGAATTCTGGCCGGGGACCCGGCTGTCAACGTAGCCGAGGCCGTGTTCGCGCTCGTCGAGGGTTCGGCGGCGAACGGCGTGGTGGTCATCGACCCGGACACCGGTGCCTTCAGCTTCACGCCCCCGGCCGACTATTACGGCCCATCCGCTACGGCCGGCTACGCTACCTTCCGGTATACCGTCAGCGACGGCACGGTGACGTCGGACCCGATCACCGTGGTGGTCTACGTCGGCGGCATCAACGACGCGCCGGTCGTGTCAGGGCGCGACGAAGCCGTGGAGATCGCGGGCGGTCAGCCTTTCGTACATACCCTGTTCAGCGGCTCGGACATCGATGGCAACCGCCTGGGGTTCGAGATCGTTGCGGGCTCCGTCGTGGGCGGGTCGGTCGACCTCGACGTCCGGACGGGACGGTACACGTTCACGCCGACCGACAGCTTCAGCGGGGCCGCCTCGTTCCGGTATCGCGTCACCGACGGCCAGTTGGACAGCGGCGAAAAACAGGTTGTGCTGACCGTCCTGCCGGCCGGTCAACAAGCTGCGGCGCTCACTTTCAGTGACGCCGAGGCCATGCTGATCGCGGGCGATTTCGATGGCTGGACCCACGCCGTGGTTCGGCTGGCAGATGCGGGCGACGTCAACGCCGGCTACCACTACGGCACCTGGCTGAACGACGGGAGCAATGGAATCGCGCGCGACCGCACGCTTTCCCGCCACTATCTGGAGCTGGCGGAGGGTGTGGTTCCCGACGCCCATCTGCAACTGGCCACCCTGTATATTTCCGGCGAGGGAGGCGAGCGGGACTACGGTCGCGCGCGCATATTGCTGGAGGCGCTGCCCGAGGACCGTACCGCCATCTACCGCCTCGCCACCCTCGATGATCTTGGCTTGGGAGCCCCGCAGGACAGGGCGCGGGCGGTCGAGGGCTATCTCGAGGCGTCCAGACTGGGCAACGCCGAGGCGGCCTATACGCTCGGTCGTCGCTATCTGACCGGCGAAGGCGTCACCGCATCGGCCGAAGACGCCTATTTCTGGCTCGGGGTGGGTCTGAAGTTCAACGCCGCGCCCAACATCAGCATCTTTCACGACCTGCTGACCCTCAACATGGCCACGGCCGCCCGGACCCTCAACCCGCAGCAGATCGCCAACCTCGACGCGGCCATCCTGGACTGGGATCCGGGTGAGGCGACCCCGGTCAACGATACGCCGCAACTGGGTGGTGCGGACACCGTTGGAGGTCAGGCGATTCCCGGGGCTCCGGTCTCCGGCGTACTCTCCGCCGGCAGCGACCTTGACGGCGACGGGCTGACCTACGCCCTGGTCGACGGGTCGGTGCAGAACGGGTCGGTCGTCATCGACCCCGAAACGGGTGCCTTCACCTTCACCCCCAGCCCAGGGTTCACCGGAACGGGGGCGTTCGGCTATGTGATCACAGACGGGCAGGACAACAGCGAGACCCGGACGGTCAGCTTTGCGATCGAGGCCGGCACGCAGGCGGCCTCCGATCTCGGCGGCACCGATGAGGCCGCGACCCTGTCGGTGGCCGCGGGTTCCGGCCTGCTGGCCAACGACTTTGCCGCGCCGAGCGGCGGAGCCATCGCGGTCAGCGCCGTCGACGGCTTGGTCGGCAATGTCGGCGTCGCGGTGGTCGGTGACTGGGGCTCGCTGACGGTTCAGGCCGACGGCTCATGGGTCTATACGCCCTCGGCCGCCGCCCGGACCCTGCTGGAAGGTGACACGGTCACAGACTCGTTCACTTACACCGTCACCGATCAGTTGGGGAACAGTTCGAGCTCGACGCTCACCGTGACGGTCAATGGCAGCGACGGGACGGTGCTGAGCGGCTCCGGCGTGTTGATCGGCACGGCCTTCGGCGACGAAATCACCGGAGGAGCCGCCGCCGACGTGCTGATAGGCCTGGGCGGAGACGATCGGCTGATCGGCGGAACCGGCGCGGCCAATGAGATGTACGGCGGTGCCGGTGACGATACCTATGTGCTGGCGACGACCGGCGACAGCATTGTCGAGAACGCCGGTGAGGGCACGGACCGCGTCGAAACCAACGCCGCCAGCCATCACCTGGGTGCCAATGTCGAGCACCTGACCTATACCGGTACGGCCAGTTTCACCGGTGTCGGCAATGGCCTGTCGAACATCATCGAGGGCGGTGCGGCCTATGACGTCCTGATCGGCCTGGGGGGGGACGACATCCTGTCCGGCGGCGCGGGGGCGGCCAACGAGATGTACGGCGGCACAGGCGACGACATCTATATCGTCGCCTCAGCGGGGGATTCCTTGATCGAAAGCGCAGGGGAGGGGGTCGACACTGTCCAGACCGCCCTGGCCGCCTATACGTTGGCCTCCGCCCATGTCGAGAATCTGACCTTTACGGGGACCGGCGCATTCACCGGGACAGGAAACAGCGGTGCCAATACAATCGCCGGCGGGGCCGGTGATGACATCCTGTCCGGTCGGGGCGGGATCGACACCCTCGTGGGAGGGGCGGGAACGGACACCGCCAGCTACGCTGCGGCGACCGGGGCCGTCGACGTACGCCTCAACAGTTCGGCCGCCCGCAACGACGGCGATGGTGCCACCGATGTCCTGTCGGGGATCGAAAACCTGACCGGCTCGGCCTTCGACGACCTGTTGATCGGCGACGGCGGTGCCAATGTCCTGACCGGCGGGGCCGGCCGCGACACCCTGCTGGGGCTCGGCGGCAATGACGTCCTGATCGGTGGCTCGGGTCTGGCCAACCAGTTGCAGGGCGGAACAGGCGACGACCGCTACGTGGTCTCTGCGACCGACTCGATCGTCGAATTGGCCGGTGAAGGGACCGACACGGTCGAGACCGCGCTGGCCAGCTTCACCCTGGGCAACCATCTGGAGAACCTGATCTCGACCAGCGGTCTGGCCTTCACCGGCACGGGCAACGGGCTGGACAATGTCATCACCTCCGGGGCCGGCAACGACACCCTGGGCGGTGGCGGCGGGAACGACACGCTGGACGCCGGGGACGGCGACGATCTGGTCCGGGGCGGCGCAGGCAATGACGTCCTGTCCGGCGGGGCCGGGGTCGACACCGTCGACTACAGTCTGGCAGCCGCAGGTGTGACGGTCCGCCTCAACACCGGCCAGACCACGGTCGACGGCGACGGCGGGATCGACACCCTGAGCGGGTTCGAGAACGTTCTCGGCTCGGCCTTCGACGACCTGTTGATCGGCTCCAGCGGGGCCAACACCCTGACCGGCGGGGCCGGGCGCGACACCCTGCTGGGGCTCGGCGGCAACGACATCCTGATCGGCGGGGCGGGTCTGGGCAACCAGATGCAGGGCGGCACCGGCGACGACACCTATGTGGTCAGCGCCAACGACACCCTGATCGAGGTGGCGGGCGAGGGCACCGATCTGGTGCTGGCCTCCGTCGCGGCCTTCACCCTGGCCGCCAATATCGAGAACCTGACCTATACGGGGGCCTCGGCCTTCGCGGGCACCGGCAATGCCTCGGACAATGTCATCATCGGCGGCGTCGGCGCCGACACGCTGTCGGGGCTGGCCGGCCATGACACGCTTCTGGGCGGGGCCGGAAACGACATCCTGAACGGCGGCACGGGCGACGACGCCATGAGTGGCGGCCTCGGCAACGACCGCTATTCGGTCGACAGCGTCGGCGACATCGTCACCGAACTGGCCGGCGAGGGCACGGACACGATCGAGACGACGCTGGCGACCTACACCCTGGGTGACAATGTCGAGAACCTGACCTTCCTCGGTGCCGGTGGCTTCACCGGTGTCGGCAACGCCCTGAACAATGTCATCACCGGCGGCATCGGCAACGACAGCTTCATCGCGGGCGTCGGGTCGGACACCTTCATCGGCGGCGCCGGGACCGACACTGTGGACTACAGCGCCGTCGGCGCCGGGGTCACGGTCAAGCTGGCCGCCCTGGCGGCGACCAACGACGGTCAGGGCGGCGCGGACGTGCTGAACGGCATCGAGAACGTGATCGGCACCGCCTTCGACGACATGCTGTTCGGCGACGGCAACGCCAATGTGCTGACCGGCGGCGCCGGCCGGGACGTCCTGCTGGGCCTGGCCGGCGACGATGTGCTGATCGGCGGCGACGGCGTGGCCAACGTCCTTCAGGGTGGCACCGGCAACGACCGCTATGTCGTCTCGGCGGTCGGCGACTCGGTGATCGAGTTTGCGGGAGAAGGCACCGACACGGTCGAGACGACCCTGGCCAGCTATAACCTGTCGGCCAATGTCGAAAACCTGACATACACCGGCAGCGGCGGTTTCACGGGGCGGGGCAATGCGCTCAACAACACCATCACCGGGGCCTCGGGCAGCGACACTGTGGTGGTCGCCGGTCTGCAGGCCCAGTATCTGATCGAGGCGATCACCGGCGGCTATCGCGTCACCGATCTGGACGCCGTCGCCGACGGCAACGACGGGGTCGACACCCTGGTCGGGATCGAGTTCTTACGCTTCAGGGACGGAACGACGCTGGACCTGTCCACCCTCGGCGGCGGCGCTGCCCCGCTGATGAACGACAAGGTCCAGGAGCCGCTGGTTCTGACTACGGACGATCTGTCGGGAGGAACTGATGCGGGCCATCTGCTTGACCGGGTTTTCGACGATCGCCATGCTCTGACCGTTGGCGAGGGCGGCGAGATCGTCCGCCCGCATCATTGGGACGACTGGGCCTGATCATGGTTCAGGTTCGAGGCTGGAACTTCCGGATCACGCCGGAGAAGGTCATCACGACCCGCTCTCCGGCGTTGATCTGGCCGCGGACGAAGATCAGGCTCTTTCCCGCGCGGATCACCTCGCCGGTCGCTTCGACCAGTTCACCCTCATAGACGCCGTCGATGAAGGTCGAATCCAGCGACACGGTGACGCCCGAGGCACCCTCCATCTCCTGATAGGCGGTCTGGAACAGGGCGATGTCGGCGAAGGTCATCAGGCAGCCGCCGTGCATCCGATGGCCGGCGTTCATGTGTTTGGGCTCGGCGCGGAAGGCGCAGCGCATCCGGCCGTCGGCGTCAGGCCGGAAATAGAAAGGGCCGACCACCTGATCGAACGTGCCGTGCAGGTCGTACATTTGCCAGCCGGCGAACTCGCCTTCCGCTACGGTGACTTTCCGGACCACGATCAACTCCGCCTTCTTCTTGCTCTCGCAATGCAGCATATAGGGTCGATGAGCGACCCCATCGAATCCGCCATCTTTGAAAAACTGGCGAAGGCCGACCCCAAGGGTCTCGGCGGCAAGAGCATCGAGCCGGCCGAAGTGGCCAAGGATCTGCAACCGGAACAGTGGCAGCGGATGCTGCCCAAGGTCCGTGCCATCGCCCTGGGCCTGATGCGGCAGGGCCGGCTGACCATCACCAAAAAGGGCAAGCCGGTCGATCCGAACGCCGTCAAAGGCGTCATCCGCCTGCGTCTGCCGACCGAGGCCGAGACCGCCGCTGCGCTGGCGGCCCTGCCGCCCGTCGTTGACGGCGATGACGACTTCGCCTGATCGTCTCGCCGACAGTCTCGATACCGTTCTCGCCGACATCCGCGCCTGCCGCGCCTGCCTCGGACAGTGGCCGCACACGCCGCGTCCGGTGGTCCATGTCTTTCCCGAGACCCGTCTGCTGATCTGCGGCCAGGCGCCGGGGCGTCGGGTGCACGAGAGCGGCCTGCCGTTCACCGACCCTTCCGGCGACCGCCTGCGGGACTGGCTGGGCGTCGACTACGAGACCTTTTACGCCGACCGCCGCATCGGTGTGGCCGCCCAGGCCTTCTGCTACCCCGGCACGGCCCCGAAAGGCGGCGATTATCCGCCGCCGCGCCGCTGTGCAGAGATGTGGCGACCTCGCCTGTTGGCCGAGCTACCCGGGGTCGAGCTGACCTTGCTGGTCGGCGGCTATGCGCAGCGATGGGC
>Ga0105046_10018623_pt1 | contig 10561 bp, 12 predicted proteins | sample MAT03_FD_78385 | JGI IMG/M metagenome (GOLD analysis project Ga0105046, IMG submission 78385) | Freshwater microbial communities from Lake Fryxell liftoff mats and glacier meltwater in Antarctica - MAT-03 (megahit assembly) | ecosystem: Environmental > Aquatic > Freshwater > Ice > Liftoff...
GGCCGGATCACGCGGCATGCAGCAGCCTCGCTTCGCGCAACACCTCGTGGCGGAAGTATCGCGAGAGCATCGGCGGCGTGCAGAGTTGAACCTCGCGCCCAACAAGCGTGCTCAGTTCCATCTGCATCCCGGCGAAGGCCAGCAGACTCGGCACACTCCCCGGCAAGAACTCGATCAGAACATCCACATCGCTGGTGGGGCGGAAGCCGTAGCCGCCCTCGGGGCTGGGCGTGCGGAGGATGCTGCCAAAGAGCGAGAGCCTCGCGACGCCGTGGCGTCGGCAGAAGTCCGCGATGGTGCCCTCCGGGAAGTTGACGCCGTTGACGAGCATACGTTGGTCGATTGTATCGGCGCAGCGGCGGATGGTCACGCCGCCACCGTCGGTCCTGCGGACGGCGCGCAAGGCCCTGCGGACGGCGTTCCAGGACCTCATGCTGGCGGGGTTGCACGGCCCTCTCCCCCGTGCCACCGACTTCGGCCCTGCGAAGTCGGTGCCCCGCGACGCCCATCGAGGCCCAAGCCCTCAACTCCCGTGACCCCATCACCTCCCCCGGCACCGTCCGCCACCAACTCCAGCGCGCAACTCCCTTCCCCCCAGCCCCTTCCAATCAATATCCAAACATTCCCCTTGCATCCCCGTCCACCTCGTGGTACGGTATCCGTATGGACACCGCCATCACCACGCCCCCCGACCTCGACTCCATCCTCCGCGACTACCTCCAGGGCGATCTCCCCCTCGAAGGGATCGCCGCCCGTCACCGGCTCTCCCTCCGCGCCTTCGCCGACCTCCTCACTTCTCCCGAGGCCCAGGACCTTCTCGCCACCCTCGAGGCCATCGCCCTCCGCCGCCGCGACCATCTCCATGCCCGCGCCGCGGCGACCGCCCTCGTCCAACTCGAAGGCCTCCTCGCCACCGACACCGGCGACAACCCCGCCGAAACCCGCCGCCGCGCCGCCCTCGTCCTCAAGCGCCTCCCCGCACCCCCCGAGCCGCGCCCCCGCCCCGCCGATGCCCCGCGGGCAGCCCTCCCCCCAACAAGCGCCATCGCCCCCACCCCCGGCCCAACCCCCGCCCCCTGGGCCACCGATCACCACCCCCCCGCCCTCGAATCCGCGGCCCCCAACACCCCCATCCCCCTCCCAACGGCAGGTGGCACCGACCTCCCCCGTGCCACCGACTTCGGCCCTGCGAAGTCGGTGCCCCGCGACCCCGGCATTCTCCACCCTCTTCAACTCGTCTCGTCTCCCAACTAGGCCGCGGGCAGCCCGATCCCCCCGGAGTGACCTCACCCCCACCCCGTCTCCATCCCATAAGACGCGGCACCCCGCAAATTCCATTGCATATCACCCGGCGTGACGGTGCCGTGCTGGCCGATTCCCACCCCAGGAGAACGCCCATGCCCGGTCCGACGAACCCGCGCTCCATGGCCGCCCTTGCCCTCGCCAGCGTCCTCGGCCCGAGCCTCCAGTCCGCCGCCGCCCAGACCACCCTCGTCGTCGGCACCGACGCCGGCGTCCCCAACCTCGTCCGCACCTTCGGCCCCGCGGGCAACCAACTCCTGAGCTTCGCCCCCTACGCCGTCGGCTTCGGCGGCGGCGTCCGCGTCGCCGCGGGCGACATCAACGGCGACGGCTTCGCCGACATCATCACAGGCACCGGCCCCGGCGCCGCCGGCGGCCACGTCAAGGTCTTCGACGGCGTGACCGGCATCAATCGATCTTCTTCTCATCTCCATCCATTTGCCTAATTTGTACCTTCGCCTGAGTGATGTCAACGCGAAGGCGCGAGTACATACTCATATACGCGTTGGCGACGAACACGATCGAAAAAAACGCGATGACGTATCCGACCCAGTTGTCGAGAAGCAGTCGGTAGTTCGTGAGGATCAAGACAACGATCGTGACATAATGGCTAAAACAGTACTCGCAGGTAAACAAGTAGAACAGTTTTCGGGTGAGAACTGATCGACCCGATTTGCTGCGTTCCTGGCAGAACTCGCGAATCTCGCGAGACACTTCTTCAAAGACGACTGTGCGCGCGATGCACGCGACGGGGATCGATAGCACAAACAGCCAGACAAGTTGTTGGCCGAGTTGGGAGGAATCTGGTGGCATGAGTTCTGAGCGTACAAAAGTGTGTCCGAACGTTCACATCGGCATCCAGACACCCGCGAACACTCGGCTGAGGCCATGTGGTGCTGGATGGCGAGTTCGCCTCGCCGGCCGAGCGAACACGGCGGTCGGATGAGCATCCGCGCGCGGAACTGGCCGGCCGGCGTTGCGCGCCGGACGGCCGGATGGATGTTCCGCAGGGCAGAATGGCCCCACAAGTCGGGGCCTGGCCTCAGACCGCCGCGCCCGCCATCGCCTCGCACGACTTGGCGCACCTGCGGCACATGTCGGCGCACTGCTTCATCATCGCGTCTCCCTTGCCGAGCTTGTCGCAGGAGTCGGCGCACTCGTTGCAGATCTCCACGCACTCCTTGCAGATGTGGGCGGCGTGGTGCGAGCCGCGGGCCATGAAGCACACCGCGGTGCCGCAGATGTCGGCGCAGTCCTGCATGATGACCTGATGCTCGGGGGAGGCGTGGGCGCCGCCCATGTGCAGGCAGTTCGTGCCGCACTGGGTACAGATTGCCGCGCACTCGCCGCAGTCCTTGATGCAGGCGAGCATGTCCTTGGAGGGAGCGTTGTGAGTCATGGGAAGAGCCTTTCAGGTGAGGGGTCTCGAGGCATCCGTGCCGGCCAACGACCGGGACGGTCGGTTATCAAGCCTTCTTGGGCACCTGGCGGCACGCGGCGGCGCAGTCACGGCAGGCCTTGGCGCACGCCTTCATCGCCTCATCATCCATCTTGTCGCACTCGGCGGCGCAGTCGTCGCAGCACTTGGCGCACCCCTCGGCCATCGGCGCCGCCATCATGCTCATGCGGCTGGAGAGGACCATGACGCCCGCGCAGCATTCGCCGCAGTCGGCGGCCATCGCCGCCATCATGGCGTGCCCGCTCTTCCCCGAAGCCGCCATCTGCGTGCAGTGCTCGCGGATCTTCCCGCAGGCCATGACGCAGGCCGAACAGGCGGCGGCGCAACGATCCCACGCGCTCCCCTGCTTCGTCATCGGCGCCGCGTCCTTCGCGGGCTGAGCGTTGGCGGTGAGTCCCAGTCCGGCGACCCCGACCGCGGCGGTCCCCATGGTGGCGATGGCGTTTCGACGATTCATCAGGAGTTCCTTTATGAACGGACAGACTTGACAGCCGCGACAGGTTTTGCCGTCCGCGTAGGGCGGACGGATGGCCACATGGTGACAGAGTGGCGTCGCGACGTAAGCCGGAGATGAAGACATCATGAGTAACGGTCCACACCCCGGCAAACTCTGTTGAAGTCTGTCCGGAGAAATGAAGCCAGAATCCCGACATCTCAGAATGTGCGTCTCGCCACCCGGAGTATGTGCCACGCCGCGGCTGCGGTAAGCGCTCGTTCTCCGGCGCGGGCGGCAACGAACACCCAAGCGGGGACGTTCGCACATACTCCATGGGGTATAGTCCCCCCAAAGGAGATTCAGCATGAACACGACGACAAACGCGCCCGGGACGACCACCCTCTCCATCGACGGCATGAGCTGCGGTCACTGCGTGCAGGCCGTGACCAAGGCGCTTTCGGCGGTGCCGGGGGTGACCGTCCGCTCCGTGGCGGTCGGCGCGGCGGAGATTGAGGCCAAGGACGGTCGGGCCGCCGGGCAGGCCGTGGCCGCGCTCGAAGCGGCTGGATACCCCGCCCGGACGACGGCGGCCGCTACGTCCGTGCCCGCAGGATCGGGCGGCGGATGCTGCGGCGGCGCGAGTGCCTCCAGCAAGCCCAATGGTGGCAAGGCCGGCGGATGCTGCGGCTGAGCAAGGTGCGGGCCGAAGCACCACGGAGTTGATGCGATGACCGCGAGACGAACCAAGACCGGCAAGCCCACCGCCACGACGACATCGAACGGCGCGCCGTGCGGCTGCGGCTCGGCCTCGCCGCTCAAGCGCGGCACGCGCCAGGGCGAGCCCGCGGCGGTGCGCAACGGCTTCGGGCCGGGGGCGCACGCTGCGGGCGTGGACAAGGACCTCAAGGCCGCCAACCTCAGGCACCTGCGACGGATCGAGGGGCAGGTGCGCGGGCTGGCGGGGATGGTCGAGGAGGACCGCTACTGCGCCGACATCATCACGCAGGTCTCGGCCGTGCGCGAGTCGCTGCAAACCGTGGCCCGCAACCTCATGCGCAACCACCTCCAATACTGCGCCGCCCGGGCGATGCACGACGAGGGGATGACGCGCGAGGCGATGGTCGATGAACTGATCCAACTGGTCGGCAGGCTCTCACGGTAGTTGGCCAGGCGGACGCGCCGCGCGGCGGAGCGCTTGACGAAAGAACTCTCCAAGGAGATCGCGGTCATGGAACACCAGCACGAGCGGCACCAGGTGGCGGGCGTTCACGAAGGCGCGGCATCGCACGGCGAGGCCGGCATGGGAGCGTCGGCCCACGCCGGTCGTGGCACGAGCCACAAGCCGTACCTGTCGCTGGTGGTCTCGCTCATCGTCTCGTTCGCGGCGATGTACCTCATCATGTACGCCATGGTCGACCGCTGGAGCAACGTGTACTTCAACCTGAGCAACGTCTACATGACCGGGTTGATGGCGGGCTCGATGGTGCCGATCATGCTGCTGACGATGCGGGGCATGTTCAAGAACAAGCGGCTCAACGCGGCGTCGTGGGCTGCCGGCGTGGGGCTCCTCGCGCTCTGCTGGTTCGGCCTGCGGGCCGAGGCGGGCGTCGGCGACCGCCAGTTCCTGCGGGCGATGATCCCTCACCACGCCGCGGCGATCCAGATGTGCCAGGAATCGGACATCACCGACCCCCGCGTCAAGAGGCTGTGCGAGGAGATCGTCTCGTCGCAGGAGCGGGAGATCGCGGAGATGAAGGCGCTGCTGGCGGAGAAGAAGTAGCGTGATCGTGACGAATGACCGTTCGACGCTCGCGCGAGGCGCAGACGACCTCCGTTGCTCCCCATTGAGTCGCCGTTAGATCGGAAAGGACGACGATGACCCACGAGCACCAGCACGGTGCGGAGATGACTCTGCCCCGAGGCACGACCACGCCGCCGGCACCGCACGTCCCCGCGGCCGCCCCTCCGGACGGGCGCGTGGACCTGCCCCTCAAGGGCATGACATGCGCCTCGTGCGCCAACACCATCGAGAGGGCGCTGGGCAAGGCCCCCGGCGTGTCCAAGGCGAGCGTGAACTTCGCCACCAAGACCGCGACGGTGCGCTACGACGCCGCGGCGACTTCGCCAGAGACGCTCGTGAACGTCGTGAAGGAGACCGGGTACGACGCGGCGATCCCCGAGTCGTCAACAGACCTTCGCCCGCAACACGCCGGGCACGGCGATGCCATCCCGGGCATGACCGCGGCAGAGCACGCCGCCATGCCCGCTGGCCACGCGATGCCCGAGGGTGAAGGTGGGGGGGACCACTCCGCCCACATGCACGTCAACGCCGACGAGCAGGCGGTGCTGCTGCGCAAGGTGATCGTCGGCGCGGTGCTGTCGCTGCCCGTGCTGGTGATCGCGATGTCGCACGGGAAGATCGCGATCTTCGATCAGCCCTGGATCAACTGGCTCCAACTCGCCCTCACCCTGCCGGTCGTGGTCTGGTGCGGGTCGCAGTTCTACCGGATGGCGTGGATGGGGCTCAAGCACTTCCGGGCCAACATGGACTCACTCGTGGCGCTGGGCACGGGCACGGCCTTCCTGTACTCCATCGCCGCGACGATCTGGCCCGGCTTCTTCGCCGCGGCCCAGGGCAGCACGATGGGCGGCATGACGATGGTCCCGGTCTACTACGAGGCCGCCGCCGTCATCATCGTGCTCGTGCTGCTCGGCAAGCTCTTCGAAGCACGCGCGACGGGCAACACCAGCGCCGCGATCCGGCGCCTGATCGGGCTGCAAGCCAAGACCGCCCGCGTGGTCCGAGCCGGGCAGGAACAGGACATCCCCGTCGAGCAAGTCATCGTCGGCGACACGGTCATCGTCCGCCCCGGCGAGAAGATCCCCGTCGATGGCAAGGTCGAGGCTGGCGACTCCGCCATCGATGAGTCCATGCTGACGGGCGAGAGCATCCCCGTCGAGAAGAAGCCCGGCGATGCGGTCTTCGGGGCCACAATCAACACGACGGGCGCCCTGACGTTCCGAGCGACAAAGGTCGGCAACGACACCGCGCTCCGGCAGATCGTCCGCCTCGTGCAGGACGCCCAAGGGAACAAGGCTCCCATCGCCCGCCTGGCGGACACGATCAGCGGCTACTTCACGCCCGTGGTGCTGGCCATCGCGATCGTCACGTTCGTCGTCTGGTTCTTCGTCGCTCCGGTCGACTCGCGACTGAGCATGGCCCTGCTCACGTTCGTCTCCGTCCTCATCATCGCCTGCCCGTGCGCGTTGGGTCTGGCGACCCCCACGGCGATCATGGTCGGCACCGGCCGCGGGGCCGAGCACGGCATCCTCATCAAGGGCGGCGAGGCGCTCGAGACGGCCCACAAACTGACCGCCATCATCCTCGACAAGACCGGCACGATCACGCAGGGCAAGCCCGCGTTGACCGACGTGCGGGCGCTCCCCGGCATCACCGAGACCGACCTCGTGCGCCTCGCCGCCTCCGCCGAGCGGCGGAGCGAACACCCCCTCGCCGCCGCGATCGTGGCAGGCGCCGCCGCCCGCGGCGTGACACTCGCCGACCCAACCGAGTTCAAGGCCATCGTCGGCAACGGCATCGAGGCGAAGGTGGACGGCCGCACCGTCCTGGTCGGCAAGCGGGCGCTGCTGAACGACCGCGGGATCGACACATCGGCGCTCGATGCCCTCGCCGGCGAGCTCGCCGCGGCGGGCAAGACGCCCATGTACGCCGCGATCGACGGCAAGCCCGCGGGGCTGATCGCCGTCGCCGACCGCGTCAAGCCCGATTCCAAGGCCGCCATCGAGCAGATGCAGAAGATGGGCCTGCGCGTGGCCATGATCACCGGCGACAACGCCAAGACCGCCGCCGCGGTAGCCAGGGAAGTCGGCATCGCGCCCGACATGGTCTTCGCCGAGGTCCTGCCCGCGAACAAGGCCGATCACGTCAAGAGGCTCCAAGCCCAGGGCCTCGTCGTCGGCATGGTCGGCGACGGCATCAACGACGCCCCCGCGCTCGCGCAGGCCGACGTGGGCCTCGCGATGGGCACCGGCACCGACGTCGCGATCGAGGCCTCCGACATCACGCTCATCCGCGGCGACCTCCGCTCCGTGCCCGACGCCATCGCCCTGTCGAAAGCCACCATGCGCACGATCAGGCAGAACCTGTTCTGGGCGTTCGTCTACAACGCGATGGGCATCCCGATCGCCGCCGGCGTCCTCTTCCCGTTCACGGGCTGGCTGCTCTCGCCCGTCATCGCCAGCGCAGCCATGGCGTTCTCCAGCGTGTCGGTGGTCCTCAACAGCCTCCGCCTCGCACGCTCCCGGTGACTGGCCCCGACGTGACAGCAGGCCTCCCGTGCCACCGACTTCGGCCCTGCGAAGTCGGTGCCCAGCGACCCCCAACTGATACCGCTTGCGCCGCCGCGACCTTCCCGCGGGGGTTCGAGCTTGGCGGTGCTCCAACGCACCAGGAACGTGCTGCGACGTGGTCGGGCACATCTCCAGCTGGCCGGGAGCCACGCTGCAGTTCACGCCGCAATCGCTACGAGGCTCAGCGTGAGCGCAAAGCCGCTCACATCCGCCAGCGTGGTGCTGATCGGGCCGCTGGCCAGGGCCGGGTCGATGTTGAAGCGGCGGAGCAGCAGCGGGCAGACGGCCCCGATGCCCACGGCGATCGTGGCGTTGAGCGCCATGGCGATGCCCACCGCCGCGCCGATCATCCAGCCGGCGCCCCAGAGCGAGGCGAGCAGCGCCACCGCCCCGCCGAGCGGCAGGGCCAGCAGCGCCGCGAGCACGAGTTCGTGCATCAGCACCCGCCGCCACGCCCGCGGGTCGATCACGCCCAGCGTCAGCTCGCGGATGCTCACGGCCGCGGCCTGCATCGCCGCGTTGCCGCTGGTGGCGGAGATCACCGGCAGCACCGCCGCGACGACGATGACCTTGGCGAGCGTGTCCTGAAAGAACGCGATGACGCCCGCCCCGCCCAGGCACAGCACGAGGTTGACGCCCAGCCACGCCCCGCGCCGGCGCACGCGCGTGCCCATGGGCATCGAGCGCAGCTCCTCGCCGCCCACGATGCCCTGGCTGACGCGGTAGTCGTCCTCGGCCTCTTCCTGCTCGCCCTGCGTGGCATCGGCCCGATTGATCACGCCCAGCAGCACGCCCGACCCATCGACCACGGGGAGCGCAAGGAAGGGGTGCTCGTCGAAGGCCAGAGCGACATCGTGCAGGGATGCGGTGTCGAGAGTCGACGCGGGCGGACGCTTGATCAGCGTGGCGAGCATCGCGTCCTCGGGCGAGAGCATGAGATCGCGCACGGGCGCGACGCCCACCAGGCGCTTGGCCTCATCGAGCAGATAGACGTACTGCACTCCGATGGCCGCGTAGCGCTGCTGGTTGGCCCGCAGGTCGCGGATGGCGCTGCGCACGCTCTCGCCCGAGGGGTACGCAAGGAACTCGGTCTCCATCAGCCCGCCCGCGGTGTTGGGGGCATAGGCGAGCAGGCGGGCGGCGTCGCGCTGGGTGTCGGCGGGAAGCAGCGACTGGATCGTGGCGCGAGCATCGTGCCCGACCGCCGCGAGGAGGTCCGCCCGCTCGTCGCTGGGCAGCCCCGCAACCAGCCCCGCCGCACGGGCCGGCTCGAGGGCCGACAGGATCGGGCCCGACTGCTCGGGCGGCAGCCACAGCAGCACCTCGCGGGCGCGGGCGTCATCGGTCATCGCGGCGAACACCGCCGCGGCGGAGTCGCGTGGCAGCCTGCCGAAGACCCGGCGCGTCGCGTCGAGGTCAAGATCGCTCGACACGATGTGCGAGGCAATCGACGCGGGCCCGGCCATCGCGAGTGCATACGCGAGTTCGGTGGACGCCGCCTGATCGGAAGCCTTCGCGTTCATCGGATCAGCGTAGGAGGAGTCTGCCCGAACCCCGCCGGAAAGATGAGGTCGCACGCCGTCCGATGCTGACCGACCCCCTGCGCCTCGTCGATGACGGCTCGCCCAGACCGGCACGCTGCCCTTACAAGAGGGTCACGGCAACGGCCTGCCCGCCGGAAGCGCCGCCTCGTCGGAGTCACTGGCACGCACCACGGAGAACTCGCCCGAGGTTTCGAGCACGACCGCCACTGACTGATCCGGCGACGCCAGCCCCTGCTCTCTCATCGCGGCAAGCACCTCGCCGCGCAAGACACGCTCGCGCCGCAGCGCATCATCGATGAACGCGCCACGGTAGTAGAGCAGTCGCGGCTCGGACTTGACGAAATGGCTGACGCGCCCCGAGCGGACGCTGAGCCACGCGATGCCGAACTGAAGCCCCACCAGCAACCCCAGGGCCAGCACGCCCTCGGCCAGGGCGACACCCTTGGAAGTGATGATCGAGCCGAGCGTCGAGCCCAGCGCGATCGTGACGACCAGATCAAAGGCGTTCATCTTCGAGAGCGTCCGCTTGCCCGAGACCCGCAAAAGCAGCACGAGCACGACGTACGCGGGCACCCCCACCGCCACCACGCGCAGGAGCCCCTGCAGGCTGTCATAGTACATCGCTCGAGCAGGCACCCCAGATATTGGCCCGCGGCGAAATCCCCGTGAGACCCAGGTAGCGAAGCAGTTCAGCTCGCCGGCGACCAGTCAGCCCCGGACCGCCGCAGCGGGTGCCACCGACATCACAACAGGGCTCCCCGTGCCACCGACTTCGGCCCTGCGAAGTCGGTGCCCTACGACCCTCACCATCGCCCAAGCCCCAACCCCCAACAGCGCATCACCCTCCCCCCAGCACCCCCGCCAACCCTCATCCGACGACGCCCGCGCCGCCGCGAACCCCCCCGCGGCGTCCCCCTCAACCATCCCCCTCTCCATCAACCGCGGCGCCCACCGCCCCGCCCCAACCCGCCAGAGAGAACGAGCCCCCTCCCGGCCCTCAACACATCACAAGGCCCCCGCGCCCCCCGACACCGCCGCGGCACCGACTCCGCAGAGCGGAAGTCGGCGGCACGAGGGCGAGATCGATGCCATCCACCATCGCGGGGCACCGACTTCTCAGGGCCGAAGTCGGTGGCACGTCGGTGCCACCCGCCTCACGGGGTGATCTTTCCCACCAGCCCCGCCACGGTGGCAACCAACTCGTGCGGGTCCAGGGGCTTGGCAATGTGGGCTTGGAAGCCCGCCACGAGGGCGCGGCGTTTGTCTTCGGGGGCCGCGAAGGCGGTCACGGCCACGGCGGGGAGGTCCTTGCCGGCCCGGGCCTCGCGCACGCGGCGCATCATCGAGTAGCCGTCCTCGCCGGGCATCCCGATGTCGCTGACCATGACGTGCGGCATCTGTGCCGATTCGCCGGCCTTGACCGCCTGCCGGTGCCCCTCCTCCGCCGAC
>Ga0105046_10018626_pt1 | contig 10560 bp, 6 predicted proteins | sample MAT03_FD_78385 | JGI IMG/M metagenome (GOLD analysis project Ga0105046, IMG submission 78385) | Freshwater microbial communities from Lake Fryxell liftoff mats and glacier meltwater in Antarctica - MAT-03 (megahit assembly) | ecosystem: Environmental > Aquatic > Freshwater > Ice > Liftoff...
GATAACCGCCGTGAGAACGAGTCGAATTTTGGGGCACAGCTCTGGTATTTCGACGGTTTTGGTGTCAACGAAATGGATCGCCGAGGGCCGATTTACGGAGTCGTCGAGTACTCAATTCAGTTTGGCTTGAACGAATTGGTCGAGGACGGCGTTTTCGATAGCGATGTTGAACGTGAACGGGCACACCGCGTTTATCATCGCGAGCAATTGGGACCCGCCTGGCGCGGATCGGTAGATCGCTGGCTGGCCATCGCCTTAGTGTTAATCTGCGTGGTTGCCGGCGTGTTGTTACTGAAGTCACTCGCTTTGTGACTGTTCCCGACGCTGTAATTTCAATCGAGCAATTAGCAAAAACCTACCGGCGTCAGCTCTGGTCGGGGAAAGCAATCGCTGCGCTCAGGGGCGTGTCGCTGGAGGTTCGGCGAGGCGAAGTCTTCGGCCTGCTCGGACCCAACGGAGCAGGCAAAACCACGCTGATCAAAATCCTGCTCGGCGTCGTACGTGCTAGTGCGGGCCGCGCCAGTCTTTTTGGTCTGCCGGCTGGTTCCATTGAAGCACGTCGTAAAGTCGGTTACCTGCCTGAGAGCCTGCGGATTGACCGCCACCATACGGCCAGGTCCGCGCTTCACTTTTACGGCCAGATGAGTCGGCTTGAGTCGGCTGTCATCGCAGAACGCATTGATCCGTTGCTCAAACTGGTTGGACTCGACGGCCGCGATCGCGAACCCGTCAGGCGTTTCAGCAAGGGAATGTACCAGCGACTCGGCTTGGCTCAGGCATTGTTACATGATCCCGACTTGCTGATTCTGGACGAGCCGACCGATGGCCTCGATCCCGTCGGGCGAAGCGAGGTGCGACGACTGTTGCTGGAACTCAAACAGCGTGGCAAAACCATCTTTCTCAACAGCCATATTCTGCAAGAAGTCGAACTTGTTTGTGATCGTGTCGCGATCATGTCGCAAGGCGCAGTGCAAGGAAAGGGCAGTATCGAAGAGCTAACCAACGCAGCGGTGGGGCGTGAAACAATCTTCGATATCGCCTATGGCCAGAACGCAAGCCTCAGCAATCTAGTCACTACGTCGGTCGAAGGAGTAATCGCTCATGTTCGCGGTCGCTTAGAACCAATCTATGCTGGTCAAAGCATGGCCGACGCGAATGCGAATTCACTATTGTCCATCACCGCGTTACCGGACGATAGACTTCGCATCAAAGTCATTTGCGGAGACCAGCGTTTGACCGATGCAACGATTGATGTTTTGAGGCGTGACGGGCTCAGCGTCGTTGGACTTAGCACGAATCGCCGTACGCTTGAAGATGTGTTCCTGTCGCTCGTCGGACCAACCGACGCGTCGCCGTACTGCGAACCGATTTTGGTTGCGGAAGGTGGAGCCTAATGAAACCTTATCTGGCAGTCATCACCGATTCGTTTCGCGCCGCCTTCACGTCACGAGTTTTGTGGGTGGCATTAGCGGCAATCTACTTGTTCTTGTTTGCTTCGGCCCCGATCGGCTATCGCGAGGTCTTTACAACTTCGATTCGTTGGTTTGATTTTTCAAACGGCACGCGAATGAAGGCGATGCTAGCCCAAGATATCGACAAGGAAAAACCAACTCCGGCTGGCATCATTGCACGGTCCCTGCCTGAGGAACTGAAAAACAATTTGCGGAAAGTTGCTCAAGGAGAGGAAGTTCGTATTCAACTCGACTTGCTTGCGAATTCGCTTAACGCATTGATGGATAAAGACGACTGGTATGACGAAACGGTTTGGAAAGGTACGAATCGTTTGCGGGAACTACGCGAATTGGACTCCAAGCCAAATTCAGAACTAACCGATGAACTTAAGAAACGCCGCGCGAGACTACGGATCGAAGCGGCACTACCAGGCGTCTTTGAATCGCGTGCGGCACGCAGCGTGGCGCTGACTTACGCGGGTTTCGATTTTCCTGCTGTTTTTCAGATTGACCCGGCGCAGTTCAAGTTGATCCTCAATCATTTTGTGTTGCGGTTTATCATTGATTGGGTCCTTGGCTTTATCATGATCTTTCTGGGCATCCTTGTTACCGCCGCCATTGTCCCCGATATGCTCCAGCCGGGGTCGTTGCATCTGCTGCTCAGCAAGCCCGTTTCTCGTTCGCTATTGTTCCTGGCAAAATTTATTGGCGGGTGCGCGTTTGTGTTGGTTTGCGTTGCGCAATTGATCGTTGGCCTGTGGCTGATCTCTGGATTTCGGCTCGATATTTGGAACGCGCGGCTGTTGCTTTGTATTCCCGTTTGTGTTTTTTTATTCGCCGTTTTTTATAGCGTTTCAGCGGTGGCTGGCCTGAAATGGCGATCTCCGATTCTATCGATCGGACTAGCGAACGCGTTCGGGGCGCTGTGCTTGTTTATCGGGGTAGCGGGTGGCGTTTCCGATGGGTTCATTACGGAACCTGATCGAATCGAAGCGCTAGCGATCTCCGGTGACACGGTCGTGGCTTCGACACGTGGTGCCAACCTCCGGCGTTTTGATCCGCAAACGAAAACCTGGGTGGATCTTTTTCCCGATGACAACGGAGGCGGTGACCGAATCTTGCCGCCCGCGACGCTTCAGGATGGCAGGATCGTGACCGCGCGAGTACGAGGCGGACGCATGAACATGTTCGGCTCCGGCGCGACTTCGATGTTGGTTCTGGACCGTCGTGAAGATTGGAAACCTTCGCCATCAATCGAGTTGCCTACGTCAACGTCGCAGTTGATCGCGACGGCGAGCGGCGAGTTAGTGGCGATGAATTCGAGCGAGTTGATGGTTGCCGACAAAAAGCTGCTTGAGCAACCGATCATTAGCGAAAAAGATGCCAAAGAGAATGTTGGCGAGGCGAAAGCCACGAGTGACGAGAATGTGGCTTCCAAGTGGTTGCCGAAGCTGTTGAAAATGATGGGCGGAGCAACGGCAGGGTTCTCGTCGATTGCGCCCCGCGAAGTTTCACTCGCATCGCCGCGAAGTGTCGTCTTTGCGCTCAATGGAAACGCAGCGTTCGTTTGTTCCAGCGGTAAGTTGATTCGACTCGATTGTCCGAAAACCGACGAGCCAAAAGCGACTTGGGTTATTGGCAAGCAAATTGAATTGAATGTCGATAACAAGCAGGTCTGGCTGCGAATCATTGGCAACGAGCTGGCAGTCATCCGTTCGAAGTTCGCACCGCAATTCTTCGATTTTTCGCTGGCTCCCGTCGCTGTCACCGAACCATCAGGTTTTGAATTTGATCAACTGAAGATCAGCGACGCGGTTGGTTGCAATCCGATCCCAGGAATCGCGATTTTGTCTGCTGAAGGCATTGGTTACATACTCAAGCGGGATGAGGCGTCGGGGATGACGATGTCACCGATCTCGAGGATGCACGACTTGGATTCGATGGTTTGGGATCCAGCCGGCAAGCGTCTTTGGGCCTCCCACGATGTCGATAGCGTTACCGCATTTGACATCGAGTCGGCTGTAGCCGTCAGCACGCTAAAGCCAAGCGTGAAAGGTTGGCGTTTAGCCGATCGCTACATCATGACTCCGCTTCGTACGGTAACACCGCAAACCGGGGAACTCGGCGAGACGATTGCAACCATCGTTTCAGGCGATTCAACGATCGATTTCCCAATGGCACCCGAGGACACACAGCCGCAACGCTACAACGTATGGCGTCCGGTGTTTACTTGTGCTGGATTTATCTTCGTGATGTTGACGATCGGCTGCGTCTATTTTTCGCGTGCCGATTTTTAGCGGGACAGCGCCACTTTGTATTAGCCGTTTTGGCGCTAGCCACGGTTCTTACGCGTCAACCGTGGCTAGCGCCAAAACGGCTAACCGTAAAACCAAACCTAGGCGGACGACTAGCACTGTGCCACGAACCTCAGATGCTAAGGTTCACGGATCAATTCCCAATTCGGTACAAATGGGATTTGGTACGAAGGACGAAGCCTTTGTCCACGGCGGCCAAACTTGCCACGGTAAATGGTTGGTCATCAGAAAGTTCGTTGGTTGCCAAGAGCTTCGGTTTCTTTTTTGAAAGTGGCCCGATCACGTAAGTTGCGGCGTCTTCGCGAGTCAAATACAACGAGTCGCCTGCAATTAGCGGCGAACTGCTGAATGCATGACGACTTTGTGGGAGAGTGAGGTCCCAAACTGTCTTGCCTGTTTCTGCTTCAATCGCCGTTACTGTCCCTTTATCACCACAAACATAAACAATGCCGCCAGCGGTCGCTGGAGTCGGCACGTCGCTGCCGATATCGTCGCGTGTCCACAGGATCGCTTGATTACCCTGGCCCGCAATCAGGGCAGACAGCTTGACGCCCGTCAGCGTCGCGCCACGAGAATAAGGACAGATCACAACGTCACCGCTGATTACTGGAGAAGCAATCGAGCGAAAATATTTTTCTTGATTCGGATTGAAACCGCCCACGCGACCGAGCTCCACGCCATCGGCCTGTGAATGCAGAGTCAAATGGTCGGCGCCCATCACTGCGATGATCTCTTTTCCGTCGACGGTTGCTGCTAGTGGAGTCGCGTAACTTTGCGCTGCTTCCTCGGGAGCATCTAGCATTCGGTCGGTTTTCCAAAGCACATCTCCTGATTGCTTATCAAATGCAACGAGGTAGCTGGGTCCCGATTGCATGACCGCGACAACCACTGCGTTCTCAATCAACAGAGGCGAAGTCCCGAGGTCCCACCAAAGCGTGTCTTCGCCGAATGAGTCCTGCAGGTTTTTCTGCCAACGAATGACGCCATCTCGATCGACAGCGGCTAAGTCGCCGGATCGAAAGTATGCGTAAGTCAGGATTCCATCGGTCACCGCAGACGGATTCGCACCGCTGCCCTTGCGATGTTTGGCACCGCGGTCAGTGCCGACTTTCGTGCTCCAAAGTTGCTTGCCGTCCTTTAGATCAAAGGCCAGCAAACGGTTCTGGCCGTCTTGTCCGCAGGTCAAAAACGCGTGATTCCCAGCAATCACCGGTGTACTGCTACCGAGCCCCGGCACGTCGACGCGCCAAACGAGCGATTTGTCCTCACTCCATTCACCTGGGTAGCCTTCGCCGGACGCGACACCGGTTTGATCCGTTCCACGCCATTGCAGCCAATCCTTGGCCTGACACTGAGAAATAGTCAAAAGAGCGCAAAAAACGGCTGCCGAAACGATATAGTGGGTCATCGGACGAAGTCGCATGAGAGGGCTTTCAGGTAGGAATTTGGTATCTTTTGTTAGCGGCATGGCGTAAGCCATCCGGCATATTGTTTTCGTCACCGGACGGCTCGCGCCGTTCCGCTAAAATATTGGTCTTCCTGCAAAAATATCAATCTAGTGGTTTCGAGTGTAGCTGAGCGGCACCAGACGCAGCTAAATTGTTAAATGTCCAAGGTGCGGGGAACGCGTTAAATGCCTCGATGACGCGGAAACCGAAAGCCGGCAACCTAAAGCAAAGGAATCTTTTTTGGTTAATTTTAGTTCTGTCTGTGGCTCAAGGTCCAGGCCCGTAGCCACCTTGATGTTCGTCATCTTGCTTGACCTAGTCGTTTGCATCGGTATTGGTACCGCGAGCGATACGCCTGCCGAAAAAGTCGCCGACAGCAATCAGACCGATTCCTCAATCGATCTCGATGCGAGCTTGTCTGCAATTGAGTTCGACATGCGCAGCGGCGATTTTGATCAGCGTCAACAAGCGATGATGCGGCTCTGGGCAGACCATAAAGCCTATCGCACCTGGGTTGAAAACGCAGTCCATGATCCAGACATCGAAGTCTCACGTCGTGCGACCTGGGTGCTTGACCGTTGGCGTCGTGGCTTGCTACGCGATACACCACGCGAAATCTCAAGCCGACTTGAAGGAGGTCAGGGACCCGAGGCGATTGAAAACCTGCTTAATGCCGGCCTCTTCCAAGCGGCATTGGTGGCGCTCGACGAATTGCTCAGCGATGCGAAGAGTCCAGCCGTCGTCGACCGAGCGGAATCAGCCATTCGCCGTCGCTTCCCGTTCTATATTCGGCTTGCCAATGAGAACGACGACATGCCTGCGTTGGTTTCTATCTTGAACCGACTTGCAAACGACGCAGCGATGTGTCGCGCGTTTAGTCAACTTCGCATGTTGACGAGCGACGAAGAGCATGAAGGTCAACTTGGTGAAGCGACGAGGTTGTCAGAATCTGACAAGAGAAAGTACGCGATCGTTTTGCAAGTTGCTTCGGGCGAGATCACCAAGGCAACCACTTTAGCCGAAAGCTTCAACGATCCTGAGCTGCTGCGCGTATGTCGAATGCTGGGCGGCGATTGGCAAATCTTAGCCCGCGAGCAATTGGCGGCGGCTCGTTCGCAACCGCCCGGCTCCGTCGAATGGTACCGACACTGGATGTATGCGCTAGTCGCTTCATCAAGGTGCGATGATGAGGAGATCCGACATGATGCGATGAGCGAGCTTTCGAAACCGCGCGGCAACGAGAATGTAATGGACGCACTTCCGAAGACGGCTGGCGAGGAAAAGGACATTGAAAGGACAGATCCCGTGGATCGCATTCGCTGGCAAACCTTGGCAATTCACGGCGAAATGGATGCGGCTATTCGAATTTTAAAGCTTCGTCAATCTATGGATGCAGCGGAACTGCTCGCGCAAGCGTCACGGTTTCCCGAAGCCTTCGAAGCACTCGGTGTTGATTGGACCGCTCTCGATTCTGAAATGAATGAATTGGTCGATGACGCCGTTTCAGCCGAACGCAACAGTCTCGGTTTTGGGAATCAAAAAGCGTCGGATGAGCTCAAGAGATTGCTCGCCGTCGTTCGCTTGTTGATATCCACTGGGCGCGACGACTTGGCACTTCAGTCGCTGAGGAGCTTTGTGAGCCATCCATCGCTGCGAAGCCAGGAAGAGGCCGGCATGATTAGAATGGAGATTGTTCGCGTGCTTTGGCGAGTAAGTAGAACAGAATGGATCGACGAATTTTTGGTGGGTGAGAGCGATAAAACGTTGCCCGGTCAAACGCAGTTTATGCTGTCGATGATTTTTGGTGCCGAGGTTGAGTCGATCGGTAGCTTAGTCGACGCGATGGGGCAACTCAACGCGACGCTAACCTTTGCCCAGCGAGTCCGTGACACCGTCTCGATCCTCGGCGGAACGCTACCGCATTGGTTCGACCCCAACACTGATTTTAATCGGCTTTACGACAGCGTCTTGAATAGCAACAAGGTGACGCGTGATGTCGGTGGTGGGGTGCGGCTGGAGAACGCGTCAAGCTTAAGCATCGACATAGCGAGGTTATTTGGGCTCCATGGTCAAACGGAGCTAGCCGAAAGAACATTGACGGAACTGTCCTCCAGCGGCGATATCGAAGCGACTTTGCAGCTTGCCGAGTCCGAGCTGAATGGTGGTAACATTGCGGTGGCTCGAACGATGTTCAGGTCGATTTGGAACTCGGTTGAGGAGGCTGGACAGAATATTACGAGATTGAATCAAGCCGATTCCGATGCTCTGATTGCGATGAAGGCTATTGACGGTGAGGCAATCGCTGCCACAAGACTTGGCGATGTCGAAGGTGCGATAGAGCTCCGGCGACAGATCGCGATGATGGTCTGCACTCCTTCGGCAACATTGCTGAATTCCTACGCGGAATACCTGACCGAACAAGGCATGAATGATCAAGCAAAAGAGATTCTTGAGCCGCTGATGGCGCTGGCCGCGTTCGGCTTGAGTGACGGAGTCGAGTTCTACACAGTTGCCCACAATTATGATTCTGCCGTAGCGGCAACTATGCCCGACAAAGCCGCTGCTGCGCTCGATTTGGCGATTGCCGGAACAACTGACTCGACCAGTTTCTATCCTGCGGCTTACATTTCGGTTCCGTCTCTGATGTACCGCAGAAAGATTCGAGCTGCGATTGACAAGCGGGACGAACCGGAAACGAGGAAGCAAGTCGAAAAGCTGCTGCAACTTGATCCGATCGATATCGATTTCGGTGAAAAAGTGCTCGGTGCGATGCGGGATGTAGGAATGGGTGACCTTGCCAACGAGATCCTCGAACGAATGTACCAGGCTGGAAACAAGCACCTCAAAGATTTCCCACTGGATGTTGCGATGTCAAACAATTTGGCTTGGGTGCTCTCGCTGTCGGATTACCGACTCGACGACGCTCTTCGCATGTCCAAGAACGCCGTCTTTTACGAGCCTGAAAGCACAATTTATCGAGACACGCTCGCGGAAGTACTGTTTCGGTTGAAACGCAACCGCGAAGCCATCGAAATCGAAAAAGCGTGTTTGCTGGACGACCCAGCGGAATGGCACGTTCACGAACAGATTCAACGTTTCGAGTCCGCGAAAAGTCCATGATAACGAGCAAAACCATGGTTATTTCGTCGCCCAGTGTGGCTAATGACAGGTAAATCGCTGCCCTGTCATTTCACGTTTGGGCCATTTGTTTAGAATAGATTTTCACGACAGCGGCTCGGACCGTTGTTTGACTCGATCGCACCGCCCTGGATGAACTGAAAATACGATGCCTCAGCCCGTTGTTGCCGAAACAAACCTAGTTTATCGCCGCGTTATTTTAAAATTGAGCGGCGAGAGTTTGGCAGGTTCTGGTCAGCGGGGAATCAGCGGCGATGAGCTAGAGGGAATCGCTCGCCAAATCAAGCAAGCACACGAGTCGGGCTGCCAAATCATCGTCGTCATCGGCGGTGGCAATATTCTTCGCGGAGCCCAGTTCAGCGGTGCCAACTCAATCGTTCACGAAGCAACGGCCCACTACATGGGCATGCTCGCCACGGTGATCAACTCCCTGGCAATGCAAGATGCACTGGAAAGCGTCGGTTGTCACACCCGCGTGATGTCCGCTGTGGGCGTCGATACCGTTGCCGAACCATTCATTCGCCGTCGCGCTCTCCGGCACCTTGAAAAAGGCCGAGTCGTGATCCTTGCCGCTGGCATCGGCGACCCGTTCGTGACAACGGATACCGCCGCCGCTCAGCGAGCATTAGAGCTTGAAGCGGACGTTGTACTCAAGGCAACGCGCGTCGATGGCGTTTACAGCGAAGACCCTGAGAAAAATCCCCATGCTGTGTTGTACCAGTCGTTGACATACAACGAGGTCATGGAGAAAAACTTGCGTGTCATGGATGCGACTGCAATCGCGCTCTGCCGCGAACACAGCGTGCCGATCTTGGTCTTCAATTTCAAGCATGATGGTAACATTGTGCGTGCCGTTACAGGGCAGACGATTGGCACACGAATCGGCCCGCAACGTCGCGTTTGAGTTTAACCCCGTTCACTTATCAATTCCCAATCCGCATCGGAGAGCAACTCATGTTAGTAGACGAAGTATTGATGGACACCGAAGAGCGAATGGACAAGGCTCTCGCGGTGCTTAGCCACAACCTCGCAGGAATCCGTACTGGCCGGGCCAATCCAGGCTTAGTCGACTCGATTCGCGTCGAAGTTTACGGCTCGCAAACACCGCTCAAGCAACTTGCTTCGATCGGCACTCCAGAACCGCAACAGATTGTGATTCGTCCCTACGATGTAAGCACGATCAAGGAAATTGAAAAGGCGATCGTCGCGAGCGATTTAGGACTCAATCCGCAGAACGATGGTCGCATGATTCGCTTGAATGTGCCGCCTTTGTCGACCGAAGTTCGCAAGAAAATGGTCGCGCGAATCAAAGAGCTGACCGAGGATTCCAAAATCAGCATTCGGAACATTCGCCGTGACGCGAATAAGGCAGCGGATACCGCCGAAAAAGAAAAGTCGATGTCCGAGGACGATCGCGATCGGCTCAAGGAGTCGGTGCAAGAGCTGACCAAGAAATACGAAGCTCAAGCAACCGATGTAGCTAGAACTCGTGAAGCTGAAGTTCTTGACTAGAGTCGAATCGCATTCCATTGAAACCAAGCCCTAAGAATTGACCATCGATGGCTCAGCTAGAATCGATCGATGTGAAATGCCCTCTTTGCAACGGCAAGTTCGCTGCCCCGCAGGTCGCTGCGGGGCAACGCGTCACTTGTCCGCATTGTTCAGGAAAAGTCAAAATCGCAGGCCCTGTCGCTGTCAGCAATGACGACGACGCTTGGCTACGGCTCGACGACGATCTCCCCGCAGCCGAGCCCGATATCTTTGCGGAACCCAACTTCGTCGCCGGGCCGAACGCACTTGCTAATCCGGTGCGGCCTGCGGCAACAACCGCCAAACCGCCCAAGGTAGTCCCGTTTGATGACGATGGTTTTGGTAGCTTCGACTTGCCAGACCTGCCCCCCGTGGCACCAATGCCGGGCACTAAAATGCCGGGCACCTCAATGCCGGGCACCCCAATGCTTGGCACTAGGCCAACGACTCCTCCGCCGCTGAGCGAAGCTGATTTGGATGCGCTCAGCGGTCTTGCCAACGACGATGACCAACAGAGCGCACCCGTGAAAACGGTCCGGCAGCCAGAACTGAAACCCGCCGATTCGTTTCGCCTGAAGTGTCCGATTTGCGAATCGATGACTTATGCGAAGGTATCTCAAGTCGGCAAGAAAATCCGCTGTAGCGATTGTCACTCGACGATCACGGTACCACCACCGC
>Ga0105046_10018632_pt1 | contig 10559 bp, 8 predicted proteins | sample MAT03_FD_78385 | JGI IMG/M metagenome (GOLD analysis project Ga0105046, IMG submission 78385) | Freshwater microbial communities from Lake Fryxell liftoff mats and glacier meltwater in Antarctica - MAT-03 (megahit assembly) | ecosystem: Environmental > Aquatic > Freshwater > Ice > Liftoff...
ACCAGCATCGCCTGTTGGGCCTGGGCGGTGCATCGCTGTGTCGACTACCTCGTGACGATCAAGGAAGAGGTCGATCCTAAGCGAATTATCGCCGTTGGGCATTCTCGGCTCGGCAAGACGGTTTTGCTCGCAGCTGCGTTTGATGACCGAATTGCCATGACGATTCCGTTGCAAGCAGGCTGTGGCGGAACAGCTCCCAGTCGAGGCAAGGTCGGAGAAAGCGTCAAGCAAATCAACGACCGTTTTCCGCACTGGTTCAACACGAATTTCAAGCAATTCAACGAGGATACCGCGCGGATTCCCTTCGATCAGCACTCGCTAGTGGCCTTGTGTGCCCCGCGGCCCGTGCTATTTCCGAATGCAAAAGAAGATCAGTGGGCGAACCCGGACGGTCAGTTCCATGTCCTCAAGGCGGCCGACCCGGTCTACCGCTTCCTGGACGCTGGCGGACTCGACGCCAAGGACGTGCCGCCTCTTGGCAAGCTCGTGGACAGCAAGCTCGGCTATTTTATCCGGGGCGGGAAGCACTCGATGACTCTCGAAGATTGGAAGGCATTTTGGGAATTTGCTGAGAAGCACCTCCCGTAGAGTGGGAGCAGCCCACCCTACAAAAACCACAACTTGGACTACGAATATGGAAAAACTCATCGACCAATACGAAGCCGATGCGAACATTCTCGCGAAGGCCATCGAAAGCCTCACGAAGGAGGAACTCAATAGTTTCCCCATTCCAGGCACCTGGAGTATTCAGCAGGTCATTATGCACACGCTGGATTCGGACCTTGTAGCCGCGGACCGAATGAAACGCGTGATCGCCGAACTTTCACCGACGTTGTTGGCTTACAACGAAACTTTGTATGCCCAAAAAATCGGTTATCAGCATGTGGATGCCAAACTGGCTTGTGAGTTGTTCCGCTTGAATCGCCTGGTAATGGCTCAGATTCTGCGCAACGTGCCTGAAGCGGCATGGTCTCAAACGGGCACGCACACCGAACGCGGGATCGAATCGTTGGCTTTGATTCTGCAACTCTACCTCGATCACCCACGCCATCACTTGAAATTCATTGAGGAGAAGCGGAAGGTACTGGGGAAGTGATTCCGAATCCTCCTTGAGAAGGAGAGGACATGAAACCCGATCGCGATGCACGTGTTTAGTGCGTCCGAGGAGTTGGCAGGATTCGGGCAGGCGAAGTTTGAAAGGCGTTCACCAACAACGAGTCAACTTCTTGAGTTGCTTAAACAGAAGGCTGGCAAAGAGGGTTTTTTTATGTCATTGACCATGCAAGAGTTCGAGCGAGATTATATAGCGAAGCGCCTTCCGAAATTGTCGCCCGAGGATCGGCGAAAAGCCTGCCGCTTGAAGAGCGATTAGCAGGCCTCAGTGAAGAAGAGATTCGCGAGTACCTTCGCAAACATGCCTCCAAGAAGACGGATACGCCACCGAAGTCGAAACGCAAGGAATAGCGCACGACCTGGATCGTTGAAAAGTTGAGCCGGTCGCCTTCCAGGTTCTGGACGGCGTCCAGTTCAGCAATGTTATCGCTTGAACGCGCGGAACGGCCGATAGGCCGGGTCCGTGCCTTTATGTTCCCACTTCGTCTGCTTGCCGTCTTTGTCGAGTTCAACGATGCGGCCGTTATTCTGATGGCCCACAATCGTGTTGCCATTGCGAAGTCGTATGGCTGAAGTGGCAAACTGGAAAGGGAAGCTCGTCCCCGCCTTACCGGTTTCCAGATCGTATTCCGTGATGCTGTTCATCAACGTGACCAACACCTTGCCGGTCGGCAGCACATCCACGGTGGAGTAGTAATTCACGCCGTTTCCGCCGACGCTGTGAGATTTAGTAATCGCCCCTTTGCGATCGACTTTCAAGAGTTGCTGGTTCTGTGTGAGCAGCACGTATTCGCCATTCTTCAAGCGATTGCCGGCCACGATGTCGTATTCGTTGCGAAGGAAGGTAAACTCCTGCTTCTTACCAGACTTATCGCCTCGCTCCCATTCGATGATCTGATTGCGGCCCACCGCCCACGTGACGCCGTTGGGCAAACGGCCGACATTCACGGGCTGGTTGATGTTTTCGCTCCAAATTTCCTTGCCGTCGATCTCCCGCTCAAGAACTCGGTTGCGGTTGTGCTCGGCAATCAGGATCTTCTTGCCGGCAAGCGGAACGGCGTCCATCGGCTGATTCAAGCCCCTCACGCTCCAACGCTCTTTGCCGTCGCCGCCCAAAGCCACGATTCGACCGAGCCCGCCCGCTCGGGGCAATTCGCAAACTATGGTGAGCCCATACGACGATTCCTGATCGAGCTTCGCCAGATCGACTTTCTTCTCGTTGGTATCCCACCATTTTTTCCACTCGTCGCGGGCTTTCTCGTTGCTCGCCTTGTCGCCGCCGAGCGATACAGGCGGGCCATCCTCTCCTGCAATCCGCCACAGGAGTTCCTCGGCCCGCCAGCCCTTCTCGTTTGGAACCTCAGTCATCAACTTGATGACACTCGGAACCACCTCCTTGTCGCGTGCGTCATTTACCAAAGCGACTGCGACGAGAAGCTTGATCTCATTCTCGGCTTCCGTTTTCAGAAATTCCTTCATCTTAGCCCGGCTCGCCTTATCGTTGGCCCGAGCAAACGCCTCGGCCGCAGCACCGCGAATCAAAAGCTGTTTACTCGCCAACGCGGCTTCAAGATTCTTGTCGAGCTTGCCATCACGAACAGCGAGGGCGGCAAAGGTATTGCGAATCTCGTCCGTGACCGTTTCATCGTCGGCGAGTGGAAAGTAGTTCAAGAGTGTCTCAGTAATACCCTCGTCTTTTTTGGTCGCGAGCAGACGTGCCGATGAAATGGCAAGCGTCCGAGTCGGAACTTTTTCGATAATCTTGAGGGCGAGTTCGCAGCGACGCACGATTTCCGGGTCGGCGTCCTTGGCATTCTGAGCGGAACGCAGCAGGCCAATCGCAGGCACGCCGCTTTTAGAAAGCTCTTCAGAGGCTTGTTCGCGGGATTCAAACGACTCGTCGCCGAGTTTCTTGATCGAGGCGGAGATCCGGGCCTTGTCGGCCTCGGTCACCGTGTGATTCTTGAAGAACTCGGTCAGCGATTTGACATCGTCCGAGTACCCTCCCGACTTGATGACTTCCTGGTCGGCTTTCACTTGATTGAAAGGCTCGTCCGGCTTTTCTTCGATGCCTTTCGCGCCCTTCTTCGGAACAGGAATGACTGCAGCCGTTGCGGCGACCTTGGGTTGAGCCCGGAGCTTTGCGTAATCGCAAACTCCGAGCACACCGACGGAAAGAGCACAAAATAGGACGGTTCGCATGACCGGTCCCCATGAAGGAATCGAGGTGTTGGGCTTCTAAACATGATAGTCAATCGGGCCATGAGACGGGAAGGGGGCAAATGTAACGCGGATTTGACAAGTCGGCGGGCGAAACGATGTCCATGTCCGTACTCTTGTTCTGTAGTTCCGCACTCCCCGGTTCGAGTTGGCATGAGCATTACCGCGAAGAACATCGTCAAGCGATTCGGCAAGAAGACCGTCCTGGACGATGTCACTGTCGAAGCACCGGCTGGAACTCTCGTCGCCTTGCTAGGGCCTTCAGGTTCTGGGAAAACCACGCTGCTTCGCATCATTGCCGGTCTAGAAGTGCCCGACGCGGGCAGCGTGCTTTATCAAGATGACGACGTCACGAATCAGACCGCCCGAGAGCGCAACATCGGCTTCGTCTTCCAACATTACGCTCTGTTTCGACACATGACGGTCTTCGAAAACGTCGCATTTGGGCTGCGCGTTCGCAAATGGCCGGACCAACGCGTTCGCGATCGAGTGGCTGAATTGCTCCAACTCGTTCGCCTGGACGAATACGCGGAGCGATACCCCAGCACTCTCTCAGGCGGTCAAAAGCAACGCATCGCGCTCGTGCGCGCCCTGGCACCCGAACCACGCGTGATGTTGTTGGATGAACCATTCGGTGCACTCGACGCGAAAGTCCGATCGGAGTTGCGCATCTGGTTGCGGAAGTTTCACGATGAGTTTCATGTCACCAGTTTGTTTGTCACTCACGATCAGGAGGAAGCGTTTGAAGTGGCCGACAAAGTCGTGGTGATGAATCAGGGACGCATCGAACAAACTGGCACGCCTGCCGAGGTCTTCGAGCATCCAGCAAATGCGTTTGTCATGGATTTTTTGGGTAACGTAAATGTCTTCCCGGTTCAGCTGCTCAATGGCCGGGCGATGCTGGGTCATATCGAGATGCCGCTGCCCTACGTGCCAACCGGAGGCGACGAAGGGCGAGTATTCGTCAGGCCACATGAACTCGAACTGACCCGCCATCACGACGGGTCCAGTTCGATGGCGGCCAAGATCACACATGTGAATCCTGCGGGCTCTGTCGTGAAAGTCCGGCTGATCGTCGAGCAGTTCGGCTTGATGATTAGCGTGGATATGAGTCCGGAGCGATACACATTCTTGCAACTGACGGCCGGCGAGGTCGTGTTCATCTCCCCCAAGAAAGGCCGCATGTTTGCGGATGAATATGTGATCTGAGTCGACTCGAAGAATACCCGAAAGGTTGTGAATTCACTTGCCACGAGCGGCCGCCTCACTAAGTTACAAGATTCCCGATTGAACAAGCGTTGGAAGGAAAGAGAGTCATGGGCGTTCGTCGCAAGCGGAAAGATCGCATTTTGGCCGGTCAGCGCACCTCGCGGATCGAAAATGGGCACCTGAAGCGGGCCGAACGGGGCCGCCGGGAAGCTCGCCTGAAAGACCTCGTGACGAAGGGGAATCTACCCTTCACCCCGACCGTTTTAAGCTGGCTGAGCATGGAACTGGACAAGCCAGGCCGACTCATCACCCAGGCCGATGTCGATAAGTATCTGAAGGGTTAAGCCGGCACACTGCTAACGTTCCAACACGATCAGACCGTCGAGAGTGTGGCTCAATAGTTCCACGCGGCGTTCATCCTTCTCCTTCTGCGCACGATTGAGTGCCGCCCGAAGTGACCGTTTTGTCGGTTCGGGCGACCACGACAGTATTTGATTGATCGCCAATTCATACCAATCCCCCACGCGCTGGATGTCGGCCCGATTATCCTCGGTCAAAAGCTTGCCGTATTCACGAATCCTCGTGGACACTCTCGAAAGTTGCTTCTCGTTCAGGCGGGTGATCGACGCGAATGATTTGGCAGCGGCCAGTCGGTCGCCGGCCTGAAACTGAGCGTCCGCCAGACCGTGCCGATACTCCGCGTTCATCGCTTCGAGTTCGGTGAGTCGAAGCCAATCCGCAGCGCACTTCTTGTAATCCTTGCCAGCCGCGAATTCCTTAGCGCGTAGAACACGAGCCTTCGGATCGTAAGGGTTCAACTCGATCGATCGAGTCAGGTCGCCAAGGGCTTTGGTGCGGCGTTCGGGATCCTTGGCGTCGTGAAGAGCCGCACGAATACGGTAAGCTTCCGCACATGTGGGATCGAGCGATAGCACTGTTCCGACGTCTTTCATCGCATCCTGACCGGAGCTGATCTCCGCGAGGGTGAGCAAGGCCAGGGACGATTTCGGATCGGCCGTTAAGGCAGCAGTCGCCGCCTCGGCCGCCTCACGCAGGCGACCCAGCTTCAAGTAGGTGGAAGAGAGCAGAGCGTCGCACTCAGGGGATCGGCCGGCCATCGCGACGACGCGTTTGATTTGAGTCGCGGCCGCTTCGCTCTGGTTGGCCTCGGCCAATGCTTTTGCAAGTTGGGCAAGTATGTCTGCGTTCTCGGGAGCCAGCCTTGCGGCCATCGCGAAGGCCTCAATACCTCTCCGAGACAACCCAAGGCGGCCGAGAAACTGCCCTCTGCCCACCCAAGTCGCTGCCGTTCCGGGCTTCCAAAGAGCTTCGGCGTCTTTCAGAAACACACGAATTTCGTCGGGGGTAGCAGAGTACGCCAGTTCCTGCCGAGAACCTTCTCGGGTGGCGAGCACGCCGAGAAGCTCGCCTCGCTCATTCACAATCGGCCCGCCAGAAGCACTTCCTTGATGTGGGAGTTGCAGCAGACTCGCGAGAGGTTTGTTGGTCTCGTCGCCTCCGTCACGTCGAAGGGAGACGCGGCCAACATTGCGAACAGTGCCGGCCGCATAAAGCCAAAGAAGTTCTTCCGCAGTCGGATGCGACATGCCGGCTACGCGTTCACCCATCTGGGTTGTTACCGCGAGTGGAATTGCTTCCAACCCCTCGGGCATGCCGTCCAGTTCGATCAACGCCAGATCGCGAACCGGATCGCGAGACAACACTGCTCCTCGAACGCAATGGCCTGAAAGACGCAGCCCTAGCAGGTCTGAATACGCTGAAGTCTCGGCAACCAGACGGTCGCGATCCCACCTTGGAGCCACCACGTCAATCACGTCCTCGGTGCCCACTGCGGTCGCGGTCGTCAGCACGAGCCCTCGTTTGCGGTCGATCACCGCTCCTGCAAATCGGCCATCCGTTGCCTGTGGTCGCACCCAAACCGTGCCGTGCGTCAACGCGGAGACATCCAGTCGCCGGTCGACTCTGGAAGTCATTTGACCAATCTTCTGGTCCATCCGAACTTCGGCCAAAATCTTGTGGACCTCGGAAACATCAATGGCAAAGGCCAATACGGGCGTGCGATTCGAAACGGCTGAAACCACCCCGATCACTTCGCCCCGCGTGCTCAGAATTGCCGCTCCACTTTCACCCGATTCGATGGGTGATTGCACGAACAGAATCGGCAGTTCGGTTCCGATCTTCCTTCCGGCCCAGAAGTATCCTTCCGAGAGTTGGCCGGACTGGCGGACATGCCCCTCCGTTCGGTTCCACAGAAGATCAGAATCGTGCCGATGGCCGATGGAGGAGCAGGCATCACCCGGTTTGGCGGGGATGCTCGACAATGGCAAGGCGACGGAATCCGCTGGCATCTCGTCGAGTCGTATAAGGGCCAGATCGGCCGAATCATTCTTGTGAATGACCGTTCCATTCGTGAATCGACCACGTTTGCGAAGCTCGGCGTGGTTCTGGATGTAGTGATCGCGATTCAGGATCGACTTGCCCTTATCGCGATCAACAAAGAACGCATCGATCTTCTCGCGGTCGGCAACGACGTGACGGGCTGTAATAACCCAGCGATTTTTGACATCGACAATCCAGCCGGTGCCGACGGCTCGATCGCCTGCACGAAGCCAAACGGTTCCGCGAACGGCGGGGGCCAGAACGGGGTCGCCTTGGGCAAACTGAACCAGGATCGAGAGGAGGAAGCCAATCATCGGGAAGGCTCGACGAAAAGAGGGCGGCCAATCTGGCCACCCTCTTTGTTCTATCCTGGCTGAGGAGAACTGCCCGAATATGGCCACGGAGGCCTACTTCTTCTTGGGCCCCACAATGGTTTTGAGTTTGCTTCGGGTGTCCTCAAGCGACTTCTTGGCGGGGGCTTGATCGTCCATCACATCGAGCAAGGCAGCGACTTGAGCCAATAGTCCATCGCGAACTTGAACGTAGTCCTGCTTGTGCGACCCATCTTCAACCTGCTTGCGGGCGGCACTCAAGGTTTCGGCCAAGCCCTCATCGAGCAGATGCTTGAGGTGAGCGGTCAATTCATCCACGCGGTCCGTGTCGTTTGCGGTCCGGGCGGCCATGATCTCTTTGCTGAAATCAACGAGAACCTTGTAATAAGTGTCGGCACGCTTCAAATGGTCGTTGGGCGTCTGCGACGACTCGACAGTCTTCTCAACCAGTCTTTCAATGACCGGGCGATTCTTCTTGTAGAGATCGGCCTTTTGAGCCGGTGTGATCGACTTCGTGCCTTGTGCGCCGAGGGCGGCACACAAGATCGCGACGAGACTCAGTGTGAGGAGTTGACGAATCATGCCGCCCTCCCCTGGATGAGCTTGGCCAGTTCAATGCGGCCGGCTCGTGCGGCCTCGGCAATTTCGCGAAGAGCACGGTCCGAGCCGACCGGCGATTCCGCCGCGAGGCGATTGGCTTCTTGCTCCGCTTCCCCGAGTCGCTGGGCATATTTCGGCAGAGTAACCTTCCGCTCGTCGTCGTTCAGTGAACGAGCTTGCGGAACCAATGCTTCCTCGACCACTTTCTTGTACATAACGGCCAGTGAATTCATCTCGTCGGGTGTCACCTTCGAAAGCGTTCGTGCTTCTTCGTGGATGCTGTCGGCAAGTTTGGCCAACACCTTGACCCGGTCGGCACCCGTGTGGGCTCGGTCGAGTTCGACTTTTGCCGCGACCACTTCCTTCAGCATCGGATCGCTCGGAGCCTTGGCCAAGGCCGAGTCCGTCGGCTTTTTATCTCGAAGCACGGTCAAAACCAAGGTTCCGACCAAGAGGGCCGCGGCAACTAGACCCAACGGCCACATGCGAGCCAGTCGTTCGCCGATCGGGACGCGGGCAGCAGCGGGCTGGACCGGGGAGCTTAGCTTCTTGGCGGCCTTTCGAGCCGACAGGGGCAACGCTGGACTGATAGACGACTGGGGTTTAGCTTTCGGTTTCCCGGACTTGGCGGTCCGGAATTGGGCAAGAATTTCCCGCTTCTTCTTGCCATCGGATGGAGGAACAGCGACCGATGCCACGGCATATTCGACTTGCACCAGCACGCGATGCCACGCCTGGCAGGGGGCACAACTTGCAAGGTGTGCCGCGACCGAGTCCGAAACCGCCGTCGGGTCCGGAAGAGCAAGCAATCGGTTTTGGAGGGATGAACAGTTCATGATGACAGCGGCTCGTTCGGGGCGGGGAGGAGGTCCGGAGACAGCAACCCCATCAATTTTTGTCGGGCCTTGAAGACTCTCCAGCGTGCGGTTTCCTCGGTTATCCCCATCACTTCAGCAATGTCGCGGAACGACAATCGCTCTTCAATTCGTAAGACCAAGGCTCCGCGAAAATCGCTCGGCAACTTGGCGACGGCCTCCGCAATCAAAAGCATCGCTTCCTTGCTGAGAGCGTCGCCGACCGGGCCATTTCGATCCTCGGCAATTTCGGGTACCATCGGGACGCGATTATGCCTAATTGCTCGCCGTTGATTCACGAAATTGTTATGAGCAATCCGAAACAACCACGCTTTCAGGTTGCTGCCCGCCTGAAACCTCTGGATGGCCGGGAAGGCCTTCAGGAAGGTTTCCTGGGTAATATCCTCAGCCGTCGAAGCGTCGCGAGTGAGTCGGCACAGCCAGCGATACAAACGGTCCCAGTAGCGTTCGACAATCGTCGCAAATGCCGCCTTGTCGCCTGCTTGCGCAGAGCGAACCAGGTCTGCCTCGTCGCCGATCGGTTGCTCGGGAAGGTTGGACACGCGGCGTACTACCGGAACAGGGGTCACCCCCATGTTGAACGTCCAGCCTGGTCATCCAGCCCAATAATTTTAGGGCGAAGGGACCAATTCCAGCCCAGTTATAGGTACAACCCTTTGGGTCGCTGAACGTTGGCGTGGAAATTTTAGTTTAGCAGGTTTCCGCTTCCCCGACTGCCGGTTTGGCTGGAACCATTTATCTGCCCATAGCCTAACATTTTTCCTGCGCGCGGACATTTGCGGACATTTGCGGACATTTTGGGACACCTCCAGGTCAAGGAATTCGCGGCTAGGGAAATCACTCTCGTGAAAGAGAACGCGTGAACGATCCGCGAAAGAGCTGCCCGCCTCGCCCACTCTATTCTGAATAGTGTACATAAAATCACTATAAATGTCAAGGTCGGCGGCAACTTTGGTCCGGTTCGGGGCTTTTGAGAGCAAGCGGCGGGGGGGGAAACACTGATGTGCCATTTCGAACGCGCGAAGAGTAAGATTCCGATCTTGAGCGACCGTGGCTTAAGATTCTGATCTTGAGCGGCACCACGACAAGATCGGAACCTCGTCGCCACGATTGACCATCCGCGTGGCTTAAGATTCCGATCTTGAGAGGTTCGGCGACAAGCTCGCCTGCTCGGCCGAATTCAACCAAATCGACTCTCAATCTTGCAGAAAATGTGAAGGCAACGGTTCACGAGGCATATCATTGAGACTGGGTATCGACACGAATTGACGGTGGAGTTTTAGATTCTTCCTCCACCTCACGGACCAAGCGAACGGAATAGAAAGGCTTGCCTTGGACACCACCGATCGAATTACGGAGGCCAAGGTTGGCCCGACCAGGCCGAGCGTGACGATTCCTCCTCCGCCGGGGATCGATCAGCTGCGGATTCGGGCTGCCGTGCGCGAATTGCTTCTTGCCATTGGCGAGAATCCGGATCGCGATGGATTGCAAGAAACCCCTGCGCGAGTCGGCCGTCTTTTTGCCGAGGCTTTCGGCGGGCTTCACCAAGATCCTCGCCAACTTCTCAGCAAGACGTTCGAAGTCGATCATGAAGAAATGGTTCTGCAGAAGGACATCGAGTTCGCGAGTTTCTGCGAGCATCATTTGCTGCCCTTCACGGGTCGAGCGCACATCGCGTACATCCCCACGGGACGAGTCGTCGGGCTGAGCAAGCTGGCACGAGTTGTCGATGCGATTGGGCGGAAGCCACAAGTGCAAGAACGGATGACGCAGGAAATTGCGGAGTTAATTCACGAGGAGCTTTCGCCGC
>Ga0105046_10018633_pt1 | contig 10558 bp, 9 predicted proteins | sample MAT03_FD_78385 | JGI IMG/M metagenome (GOLD analysis project Ga0105046, IMG submission 78385) | Freshwater microbial communities from Lake Fryxell liftoff mats and glacier meltwater in Antarctica - MAT-03 (megahit assembly) | ecosystem: Environmental > Aquatic > Freshwater > Ice > Liftoff...
CGATCAGTTCTCGGTTCGGGTTCGGTTATCGGTGAGGCATGTTCCGCAATGGAGATCTGAAGGTTGGGGGCTGGGTTGCCATAAATGTCGCACAATGTAAGTTATATCCCGTGCGCAACCCAAAGAACACACTGCGTCGTAGGCCTTCCCCCTCTTCGCGCACCGTGAACACTGTGCTGCACCACGGACAGCCACCGCAAGCCCGGATGCGGCAACTCAAGTCCACGGGCCAACGCCGGGCGCACTTGGATGGCGACGGCGGCCGACCCGGCTGGCCGCCAGAAGCTTCGGCGAGATGGAGCGCGGCAAGAAACACGCACTGCGCGAGCGCCCTCAAGATTGCGGGAGCTTGAAAATTGGTGGCCAACCCCGGACGGATGGTGCAACTGCGAGCGGCGCGCGCCATGGGCGAGCCGGAGCAAATACTGGGCTGGAGCCGCGAGGAACTGAACCACGCTCCTATTCGCACCCCCGTCGTCCCCTGTTGCTTGACACCGCCAAGACCGGTCTTCACCTTCCGGCCACATTCCGCCATTTACGAATCCATTGACCATGAACGAACCCCATTCCCTATTCGGCAGCTTGCAGAAGTTTGACCTAGGCAACGGCTCTACAGGCAATTTCTACTCGCTGGCCGCGCTCGAACAAGCCGGCCTCGGCCGCATCTCCCGGCTCCCGGTTTCCTTGCGCATCGTGCTGGAATCCGTCCTGCGCAATTGCGACGGCAAACGCGTCGCCGAGGCCAACGTCAAGGCCCTCGCTGCCTGGCAACCCAACGCGCTGCGCACCGAGGAAATCCCCTTCGTGGTCGCCCGTATCGTGTTGCAGGACTTCACCGGCGTGCCGCTGTTGGTGGACCTGGCCGCCATGCGCTCGGTGGTCAAGCGCCTGGGCAAGAGTCCTAAAATCGTCGAACCGCTGGTGCCCGTGGACCTGGTGGTGGATCACTCGGTGCAGGTGGATTTCGCAGGTAATGCCAGCGCCTTTCGCAACAACCTGGAGATGGAATTCGGCCGCAACCGCGAGCGCTACCAGTTTCTCAAGTGGGGCATGCAGGCGTTCGACACCTTCAAGGTCGTGCCGCCGGGCATCGGCATTGTGCATCAGGTCAACCTGGAGTTCCTGGCCAAGGGCGTGCTGGAGAGCAAAGGAGTCTATTACCCCGACACCCTCGTCGGCACCGACTCACACACGACGATGATTAACGGCCTCGGCATTGTAGGCTGGGGCGTGGGTGGCATCGAAGCCGAAGCCGGGATGCTCGGCCAACCAGTCTATTTCCTGACCCCGGATGTGGTTGGCGTAAATCTCGCCGGCGCGGTCAAGGAAGGCGTCACGGCGACCGACGTCGTCCTCACACTGACCCAGATGCTCCGCAAAGCGAAGGTAGTGGGCAAGTTCGTCGAGTTCTTCGGCCCGGGCGCGCGCAGCTTGAGCTTGGTGGACCGCGCAACCATCGCGAACATGGCGCCTGAGTATGGCGCGACGATGGGTTTCTTCCCGATGGACGAGGCGTGCAGCGAATACCTGCGTGGCACGGGCCGGCCCGAGGAGTTGGTGAAGGCATACGAGGCTTATTACAAAGCCCAGGGCCTCTGGGGGGTACCAAACGCGGGCGACCTCGACTATTCGCAGACGCTCGAACTCGACCTCAGCACCGTGGTGCCCAGCGTCGCCGGGCCGAAGCGCCCGCAGGACCGCATCGAAGTGCCGAAGCTCAAAGAGACTTTTGTCGAACTATTCTCCAAACCCGTCCCCGAAGGCGGCTATGGCAAGCCCGCCGCTGAGTTCGGCAAGCGCGTCAAAGTGAAGGGTCACACGCCCTGCGATTTCCACCCCGAATTCACCCTCGGCACCCGCCACGCGAATGTTGATCCCAGCGAGAGCGAAATGCGCGACCAGCATCCCTCGCCGGATAACATCACCGTCACCAAGGAGACCCTGCGCTGCGAAATCGGTCACGGCAGCGTGCTCATCGCCGCGATCACGAGTTGCACGAACACCTCCAACCCCAGCGTCATGCTGGCCGCTGGTTTGGTGGCGAAGAAAGCGGTGGAGAAAGGCCTGAATGTCTGCAACACCGTGAAAACCTCCCTGGCACCTGGCTCACGGGTGGTCACCGATTACCTCACGAAGACCGGCCTGCAGACCTACTTGGACGAGTTGGGTTTCCAACTGGTCGGCTACGGCTGCACGACGTGCATCGGCAATTCCGGCCCGCTGGAGACGCACCTCGAGGAGGCTGTGGTCAGCCACGACCTCATCGCCGCTTCGGTGCTGTCTGGCAACCGTAATTTCGAGGCGCGCGTCCACCAGAGCGTCAAGGCGAATTTCCTCATGTCGCCCCCGCTGGTGGTCGCCTATGCGCTCGCCGGCCGGGTGGACATTGATCTCACCACCGAATCGCTGGGCAAAGGCAAGGATGGCCAGCCCGTGTTTCTGAAGGACATCTGGCCCACGATGCAGGAAGTCCATGGCCTCCTGAAATCTGCGCTTTCACCCGCCGTATTCCGTGGGCTCTACCGCGACTTCGCGGCGCAGAACCCGAAGTGGAACGAAATCCCCGCCAGCACGGGCGAGGTTTACGCCTGGGACGACACGAGCACTTACATCCAGGAGCCGCCGTTTTTCGCCGGCTTCTCGAAACGGCCCAGCGCCATCGCGGAAATCAAAGCTGCCCGCTGCCTCGCCATCTTCGGCGACAGCGTCACCACCGACCACATCTCGCCGGCCGGCGCGATCAAGAAAACCTCGCCCGCCGGAAAGTATCTTCTCGACCACCACGTGCCGGTCGAGGACTTCAACAGCTACGGCTCGCGTCGCGGCAACGACCGGGTGATGACCCGCGGCACTTTTGCCAACGTGCGCATCCAGAACCTCATGCTGGGCGGCGAGGAAGGCGGCAACACGCTCATCCAGCCCAGCGGCGAGAAGCTGACGATCTACGGTGCCGCCATGCAATACGCCGAGAGCAAGACACCACTGGTGGTCATCGCCGGACAGGAATACGGCACGGGCAGTTCGCGCGATTGGGCGGCCAAGGGTACCGCGCTGCTGGGCGTGAAAGCGGTCGTGGCGCAGAGCTTCGAGCGCATCCACCGCAGCAACTTGGTGGGCATGGGCGTACTGCCGCTGCAATTCCCCGAAGGCGTCACCGCGCAGACGCTCAAGCTCGACGGCTCGGAGCTTTACGAGGTGCAGGGTCTCGGGCCGAACCTCAAGCCGCAGCAGGACTTGAAACTCTGGATCAAGCGCAAGAGCGGCGCGGTGGAACTGGTCACGGTGCGCTGCCGGATTGATACCCCTATCGAGATCGAATACTACCACCACGGCGGCATCCTGCCCTACGTGTTGCGCCAGCTTGTGGCCTCGGTCTGAGCCGACGGACAACTTCGACGAGCGCGGCTGGAGAGCACTTCCCTCAGCCGCGTTTTCGCTTTTGCCGGACGGCGGCATTGCCAAGCGAGGCGCGCCGTTCTACAAAGAGCAGGCGATGATGAAATCCGAAATCCAAAATCCAAAATCCGAAAGAAACCCGAAGCCCGAATTTCGAATTGCGGAGGGCTGCTCCTCACGCGGCGCCGGTTTTCCCCGCCGCACACCCACCGGTCCCTTAGGACTTCGGGCTCCGGATTTCGGATTGCGGATTTCGGGCTTCCTCCTGCTCGCCCTCCTCCTCATGGCCCTCGCCCAACCCGCCTTCAGCGCCGCCATGAACGCCATTCCCCTGCCCAGCGACGGCAAAGGCGAGGCGGTCAAAGTGGCGCAAGCTTGGGTGGCGCTGCTCGACGCGGGCAAGTTCGATGACGGTTGGAAACAGGCGGCGGTGCAATTGAAGAAGGCCGTGAGCCAAAAAAAGTGGAAGACCACCATGTCGCCACTGCGGAATCCGCTGGGCGCGGTCAGCGCGCGGCAGGAGAAATCGGCGCAACTCACGCGAGAGATTCCTGGTGCGCCTGACGCGCAGTATGCCGTGGTCGAGTTCAGCACCACCTTCGCCACCAAATCCGCCGCGACGGAGGTGGTGACCCTGATCTGGGAAAACGATGGCCGCTGGCGGGTCAGCAGCTATGCGATTCGTTGACAGGACGGAATATCCCGCCATGGTTGCTGCGGAAAGGAAAGTTTGAGCTATGAAAACCTTGTTGACCCTTCTGCTCGTTGCTGGCGCGCTCACCGCGCTGGCCCAATCTACGCCCCTGGCCACCAACCTGCCGCCTGCGGTTGTGTCCACCAATCCACCCAGCGCGCTCGCCTTCACCGAGGCTGACGTCGCGCCCGCGGCGCGCGAGGTCAGCCGCACGTTGACCGCGCCGAAGACCGCAACCCAAATCAGAGCTGAACGTGCCGCTCTCGGTGGGGTCGCCGTGCAGGCCGTGAAGCTGAAGAATCCGTTGCAACTCTTCAACCCGTTCGCCCCCATGCGCGTTGGCGACGGCACCAACAACCTCGTGCCGAACTCCGCCGGCGGGCCACCCGGGCTCAACATCTTCTCCTGCTCCAAGTAGGCTCACCCGCTGACGGGTAGCGCCGCCACACCCGCTTGACCTGCCGCTAGCTCAGGCCCAACACCGCGGCCGCCTGCACCAGCGTCAACTCCTGGCGCTGGCAGTCAGCCATGATCGTAATCCGCAGACGTTCTTGCCGGTTCATGGTCAGAATTTCCATTGGGTCGCCACTGTGCCATCGCTTCCCGCCCCAAGGGGGACATTTCTATCGAGTTCGCAGGGGGACATTCACACGGAGTTCCGACATCCGTGCATCGCGGCATTGCCCGGCGCGGATCCCTCGGGCAACTTGCCGCCAACCGACCATGAACCCGCCACTCTTGGAAACTCTTAGTCGGCGCCGTCTCGTTTGCGACGGTGCCATGGGCACGCAACTCATGCTCGCCGGCCTCGCCCAGGGCGAGTGTGGCGAAACTTGGAATCTCACCCACCCCGACCGCGTCCTCGCCATCCAGCGGCGCTACGTTGAGGCCGGCACCGACTGCCTCACCACGAACACCTTCGGCGCCAGTCGCGTCACGCTCGGCGGTCATGGCCACGCGGATCAGGTGCTCGCCATCAATCAGGCCGCGGCCCGCATCGCGCGCGAGGCCTTCGGCGGCAAACCCGGCTTCGTTCTCGGGGATGTCGGCCCGTTGGGCGGATTGCTGGAACCGTTTGGCGAGCTCAAGGCAACCGATGCCCGCGCCGCACTCGAGGAGCAAATCCGTGCCCTCTTGGAAGCTGGTGTGGACGCACTACTGCTCGAAACCCAGACCGCGCTGGAGGAACTTGGCCTTGGCTTGGCCGCCGCCCGCGCCGCCGGAGCCGCCTGCATCATCGCGTCGCTCGCGTTTGACCGCTCCGCCGATGGGAAGAAGTTCCGCACCATGATGGGCGTCACGCCGGAGCAGGCCGCGAAGTTCGCCCAGGAAAATGGCGCCCACGTCCTCGCACTCAACTGCGGCAAAGGCATGGACATGCCCGGCGCCGCCGAGGTGGTCCGCATTTTTCGCGAGCACTCCAGCTTGCCGCTGATGGCTCAGCCCAATGCCGGCCAACCATTGCTGGAGAACGGCCGCCTCATTTACAAGCAGACCCCCGACGAAATGGTCCACGCGCTGCCCGATGTCCTTGTCGCCGGCGCTGCCATCGTCGGCTCTTGCTGCGGCAGCACGCCGGAACACACCCGCGCCATCCGCGCCGGGATTGACCGCTTGAGCCTATCTGCGTAGCTCCGTCCTGACCGCGAGCCTCCCCCAGCGTTCCCAAGGTGTCCGCCGCCGTGCGCTTCATTCGCGACCACGCTTGCGAGCGCATTGATGTGGGCGGCGTGCTGAAGGCGGGGCCGATTTCCCGCACCCTCTTGGTCGGCTGCACCCCCACCGAATACCGCACCCAGCATCGTCCCCAAGCCAAGCGGTGAGCGCTGCGACGGAAACCACGGAAAACGGAGCACACGAAAAAGGGACCCGAGCGGAGCGAGCCTGGGGCGGCATCCACTGTCTAGCAACGATGGCTGAGACGACCGACTGCAATTCATGCCGGCTGCGAGTTTGTCTTGGCCCCCTTCCGTATTACGATCTTCCAAGTCGTCCGCCGCCGCGAGGATTTCTCCAACCTCGCAACCCCAGGCAGTTTCGCCTGCCATACTCGATCCTCCATCCTCCATCCTCTTCGGTTGCGGCTGCGCCGCTCCAAGTCTTCCGGGGTTCACCCGAGCGTCACTACTCCCCTGCCCCGTTTTGGGCCTGCGCGCGCTTGCGTTTGCCCCTGGGTGCGAGGCTTGATTCCTCCGGGCGATAGGCTGCGCTGCGCTGCGTGGGCAATGGGGCTTTCACTGATTCCATCCACTGGAGCAGACAGTTGAGCAACTCGTCCCGCTTGACTGTGTTTTCGAGCGCGAGGTTTTTCCGCTCACCCATATCGGAGCGCAGGTTGTAGCACTCGACAGCGTTGTTGGTGGCCAGTCCGGCGCGACCGCCGTCGAGTTGCCATTCCTCGTGGTATAGATGCAGCTTCCAATCACCTTTGCGGATGACGCTCACGGGCCGCGTACGAAACACCAGGTCGCGCCCGCGAATCACCGGGTTGTCGAGGTAGCCGGGAAAATGCCAGAAGATCGCCTCGCGCGGCAGCGTCGCCCCACCGTTGAACAGTGGCACGAGGCTGATGCCGTCGAGCACCTTGTCCTTGGGAATTGCGGCGCCCGCCACGTCGAGGAACGTGGGATAGAGATCTTGATTAATGACAGGCACCGAGCAGGTCGTGCCGGGTTTGACCACGCCGGGCCAGCGCACGATGAACGGTTCGCGGATGCCGCCCTCATAGTAACAACCTTTGTTTCCGCGTAGTGGTTCCTGGGATGATTGCTGCGTTCCGCCATTGTCAGAAGTGAATAGGACCAGCGTGTTCTTCTCGAGGCCAAGGTCGGCGAGCTTCTTCAGCAATAGCCCGATGCCATCATCGAGGTCGTACGTGCAGGCCGCGTAGGGTGACTTGTTATGCTGCGCGCCCGGCGACTTGGCTTTGAATCTGTCCAGCGTGGCCTGGCGGGCTTGCAGGGCGCTGTGAATGGCGTAATGGGGCAGATAGACAAAGAACGGCCGGTCTCTATTCCGCTCCATGAACTCGCCCGCGGCACGGGTGAGTGAGTAAATGCCTTTCGGGTTCATCGGGTCGGGCGTGGCATCTCTCCAGCCGGCATAGGACTCATGCACGACATCAAAGCCCTGCGCCGCGGGCGATGCACCATCGGCTCCGTCGAGGTGCCACTTGCCAAAGATGCCAGTGACATAGCCAGCGGCCTTGAGGCTCTCGGCAAGAGTGACGTTCGCCAGAGCGAGGCCGGCGCGATTCGGCACCGGCACCATGCGCTGGAGATTCTTGGGGCCGCGATCAGTGCTGCCGACGGCATAGACGCCGTGGCGCGGCGTGTATTGACCGGAAAGCAGGCAGGCGCGGCTAGGCTGGCAATTGCCGGCGCCCGCGTAGGCGTCCGTGAAGACCATCCCCTCCTCCGCCAGTCGGTCGAGATTCGGCGTCTCGTAAAAATCCGAGCCGGTGAAGCCGGTGTCCTTCCAACCGAGATCGTCGGCGAGGATCAGCACGATGTTCGGTGGCTTTGCCGCTGCGGCCGCGAGTTGGCCGCAAAGAACGCAAAGGGACGCAAGGAAAAGAAGCAATTGTCGGCGCATTGTCGGGTGACTTTACTGGCGCACTTGCTGGGCTTCAAGAGCGCATCGTTACTGCCGGCATCGTTGGGCGCATCCGGTCAGCTACCCCGGAGCGCGGCTGTGTCGCAGACCAGCCGCAGCCGCCTTTGGCCGACATGACGAAAGCATCGAGGTCCCGCTGCCCGTCGGCGGATTTGTCCATCGCCTCGACTTTCGACCGGAAGTGAATCCGCTCCTTCGGCTCGGCCAGTGACACCGTCCCGCCGCAGGGACAGTTGAACTCGCGCCCGGAGGTTGAGACAGGATTAACAGGACGGACAGGATGAAAGACCCGGCTTGGATTGCTGGTCTTCGGCAATCCTGTTCATCCTGTTCATCCTGTCAGATCGGCAACGAGCAGCCCCGCCCCTCCGCGAACTCGTGCGGGAATAGCCCGCACTTGCCGCCCGCCTTGGCGGTGAAGACCGCCGCGTTGCGCCACCTCTCCGCCCGGCCGGCGGTGGGCAATCCGCTGTGCCCCAGCCGCACCGCCAGCGTCGAGTAAAGACTCTGGACTGGCCCGTCAAAGGTGATCGCCACCGCCTCGCCTTGCGGTTCACTCAGCTCTGAAATCTGCCATCTGTCATCTGCAATCAGGCTAAGCGTGGCACCGGACCAGTTCCTCCACCGTCGCGTGCCACAGCAACAGCTCCCGGCCGGGGTTCGTGACCTTCTGCTCCTTCGGCACGAAGAACTTGCTGGACAGGGCGGTTTCTTCCACCAGCGAACGAGCAGAGGCCGAGAGTCTCTGGGCGCGACCGAATGAACTGCTCGCGCCTGTATTACGAGAGGAAACCAAGTGCTTCTCCTCCCGCGCGTCCTCTGCGAGCCAGATGCCGTGTCGAAGAGACTGTGCGCCAGAGGTCGCGAAATGTAGTCTCAGGACACGACTTACAGAGCTGGGTTCGTCGTATCGTCGAGGTTGGACATCCGGCTTTCAAGTGATGCCAGCCGTAGATTGTGGCACCGCGCCAGTTTTAATAGGTAAGCGTCAGTCCATTGCCTGTGTCCCGACATTGATCGCAACGGTAGATCAGTAAAGGCAACGGCATCCGGCAAGAACACGTGCCCAGAAACGGCGGTCAGTTCTCTGAGCTTTGCATGGGCTTCAGCCATCGATAGCCGAGGCGGTTGTTCCTTCCCATTATTGTCCTTCCACGCTCGGGTCGCGAAGCGGTGTTGGCCACTCCAATGGACGGTTCGATCGCGATACGAATGTCCTCTGGCCAACCGTCAAGCCGCACGATCCCAAGTGCTCCCGGACCAACCACCTGATTACTCGGTCGAAATCCTGCCAAGTAAGCCTCTCTCTCACTCTCCGAAGCAAAAGAGGCATGAGCGTTTGCTGAGAACACGACGTAAAGCTGTTCCGATACAGCGACCATTTTCACAAAACGGGCCGCAGTTTGGTGAAGGATCTCCGCATCCTGGCGTGTTCGCGCACCGCGTGCCGAGAAAACAGCCTTCTCGGCGTCTCGTTTGAACGTGGCGTTTCCTCCAAAGAGGCTCGCGCTCAGTTCGTAATCGAAAACGATGTCCGTGTGACGAACCCGCACTTGCTCGGGACGGGCGGCAAAACCATCAGCGGCATCGGTCAACCAAGCAGCCAGTTCGTCAATCTTGTCTTTGGCGAACGGCCGAGGCCGACTGAAGTAAACCTCCAGCGAGATCGCGAACAGTTGGACTTCAGCTTCAAGCATAATGAAATGCTAGATCAAGGCTGTGCTCGTCGTCAGCCTGTTTTCACGTAGCGGCCGAACCTCCGTCCGGCGTTGGCCGGATCGCGAAACAGCACGGTGCTGCGCTCCAGCCCCACCCAACCCGCCTCCGGCGGAAATCCGAAGTCCGAAATCCGAAATCCGAAGGTGTTTGGGCGCAGCCCCGCCGCCCGCAGCCGTTCCGCCAGCCGGCGCACCCGCGGCTTGCCCGCCTGGTTGGGCTTCAGGAAAACGTCGTATTGGAATTCAGTGCTCATGCCTCAGGTTTCGCTTGGCGCCGGCTGTGCCTCGCACATTCAGCCGCAACGGCCAGGCGGAGTAAAGCGCCGCTTTCCGCGGGGTGAAGATCGGGAAGAGCCAGGGGTCTGAGGTCAGGTTCCAGGCGCTTTCCTACTCACTCGCGGGCTTCGGCTCGAAGCCTGGCCGCACTTTTCCATCGTGACCGATGAGGGGCTGCGGGTTCTCCGCTTTGCCAAGCGGACGGCAACCGGGACCAAGCCCGCTCAAGCCGAGGTCGTCCTTCATCCTCTCGACGAGTTGCTCCAGGCGGGCGATGACTTCCGGATGCTGCGCGGCGACATCGGTGCTCTCGCCGATGTCCGTCTTGAGATTGAACAGACGGGCAGCGCCCGCGGCCTGAGCAGCGGCTTGGGCTTTGGCTTTGGCCTTCGCTTTCGCGGCGGTGTTGGTGGCGGGAGCAGGCAAAACGAGTTTCCATTCCAGATCGCGGACGGCTTCCAACTGAAGGCCCCGGTAATAGTAAAAGACTTCGTGCGGCGGCGGCGCGCCGGGCGTGCCCAGCAGAACCGGGCGGAGGTCCACACCGTCGAGCTTCCGGTCGCTCGGCGTTTTGGCCCCGGCCAGCGCCGCGAATGTCGGCAGCACGTCGAACATCCCGCAGATGGCGTCGCTGGAGGTGCCGGCGGGAATGCTGCCCGGCCACCACGCGATGGTCGGTTCGCGCATGCCGCCTTCCCAGGTCGAGCCTTTGAAGCCGCGCAACGGGCGGTTCACGGCGCGCGGCGTGCCACCGTTGTCACTGGTGAACAGCACCAGCGTCTTCTCGGCCAGCCCTTGCGTGCGCAGCGTGTTCAGCACTTCGCCGACACTCCAGTCCATCTCCTCGACCCAATCGCCG
>Ga0105046_10018634_pt1 | contig 10558 bp, 7 predicted proteins | sample MAT03_FD_78385 | JGI IMG/M metagenome (GOLD analysis project Ga0105046, IMG submission 78385) | Freshwater microbial communities from Lake Fryxell liftoff mats and glacier meltwater in Antarctica - MAT-03 (megahit assembly) | ecosystem: Environmental > Aquatic > Freshwater > Ice > Liftoff...
AGCGCGATCTCCAATCAGAACTGCCCGGTATGCCGCACCGCCGATGTGATCTCGGGCAAGTGGACCCTGCTGGTGATCCGCGACCTGGCCGGTGAGAGCCGCCGTTTCTGTGAACTGGAACGCTCGCTCGAGGGGATCAGCCCCCGCACACTCTCATTGCGACTGCGAACGCTCGAAGAAGAAGGCATCCTCGAGCGCAAGACCTTCCCCGAAGTACCGCCCCGAGTTACCTACGCGCTGACCGAAAAGGGCGAGGCCCTGGTCCCCCTGATCGACGATATGCGGACCTACGGCACCCGCTGGCTGGATTCCGAGCGCCCTGCTGCGGACTCGGCCGAGCGCGTCCCCGCCTGATCCCTGCTCCCGAGCCGTGCTTGACGGCCCGTCGTTTCCTGCAAGCAAACCTGCACTTACAGGATGCGTCACTGATCCGGGGAAATCGGTGGCCATGCACGATTCGGTCCTCAATGAAGCTTTGAAGCGGCTCGCAGCCGAAGCATCGACCCGGTTTACCTCGCTGGTTGCGACCGGTGACGAGATCCCCTTCGACGTCGCCGAGAACAACGGGGAGAGCTCCCACTTCTACCGCTACGTACCGCTTACCTCGAACTTCATCGCCACCCACAAGGGCGAGCTCCACTCTCTGCCCGGCTACGGCCCGGCCCGCGGCGCGGTGGTTTCCGCCGGTGTGTCCGCACCGTTCCTCGAGGCCCGTGGCGTCATCGTCTCCTCCGATCCGGACCTCCGGGCCGGGGACATGCTCGAGATCTTCGTGACCGAGCTGTGGGAGGGCACCACCGGCTTCTCACTCGATCTGGGCAGGCTCGAGGCCGCACTTGCACGTCTTGAAGTGGCCGCCCGTGACATTCGCGAGGCCGATGTACTGATCGCCCCGCTGACCGGCTTCGAGATGACCCCGGCCGAGGTCCAGTTCACCAACGGACTGAGGATCGTCCAGGCAGACACGGTCGAAGCCCCGATCGAAGCGACCTCGAGCGAAGGCAGCGAGCGCAGCGCCTGGCAGCCGACCTACCTCGCGATGGCACCGCTGGCCGGCGCCTCCGACTCCCCGCGCCGCGCGATCGAGGCGCTTCACCATCTGATCAAGGCAATGAGGCTGTTCAAGGAAGGCAGCGTCGGCCTCGGCCCGTACGCCTTCGCCCCGGTCGGCGAGGACGCCTGGCGCCGGATCGAGACCGGAGCCGCCCCGGCGCGTCCGGGCAGTTACTTCCTGGTCGAGTCCGAAGTCGATCTGCTCGAAACCTTCATGCAGCGGCTGGACGACGACTCGGCCGACCTCGACCGGATCTCTTTTGCCGAGCAGCGCTTCCAGTTCGGCTGCGAGCGCGACCGGCCGCTGGACGCGCTCTCCGACAACCTTCTGGCGATCCGCTCCGCCCTCGGTGGCGAAGGTGTGATCGACGCGCCGCTGGCCGCCCGGGCGGCAGCTCTGCTGACCGGCGGGGCCGAGGACCGGCTCGCGGTCAGCCGGATCGATGCCGCGCTGGACCTCGAGCAGTCGCTGATCAACGGTGAAGACGCGATGACCGCCGGCAACGAATCATCGAGCTACCTGGCCGCCTGGATCGAGGATTCAGCCCGGCAGATCCTGCGCGAGACCGTTCTCGGCAACTACGGGGCCAACCCGAACATCGCCGCCGAGGAGACCCTGCTGACCAGCGGACTGATGGCAGGCGAAGGCAGCCCCGTACAGATGGGCTCGACCGCCGAGTGGGCGATCCCCGACGCGGAGACGACGCCCGCCCACGGGTCACCAGTTGCCACAGACAGAGAGCGGGAGGGCGCCGAGGTTCATGTCCTGCGCCCTCGCCAGAGCACAAGTTTCGGTCCGGAAGAGGAGGCAGGGGTTGACCCCCTGTTCGGATCGGTTCCCGAGTTCGAGCCGGAGCCGCTTCCGGATCGGATCGAATCAATGCCCAGGGTGGAAGCCGTGTTCGGTATCTCACGCGAGACCGAGCTCCGGCCTGACGCGCCCGAGTTCGTCGCCACCGACCGGCCGGCCCCGGCCACGGGGGTCCGTTCGGACGAGGACAGCGGATCGACCCGGCTGCTCGAGCCGGTGCCCGTCCCGGGTGAGATCACCGTCTCGGCAGCGACCGAAATCGGCGCCACCCTGCGTGAGGACTGGCTGAGCGAAGCACGGCCGGGCTCGACCATCGAGTGGCCCGCGGTCCCGTCAGGTGGGGCCTTCGGCGAGTTCGACCGCCACGACGCCCACCCACCGCGCGATCCAAAGCTTTTCCCGAGCCCGGAAACGACCGAATGGTCGATCAGCGAGCTCGACTACCACCGTCGCCGCCCTGCGCACTAGGTCCTGAGGCTTGCCCTCGAACCTCGGCTAAGCCCCAGCGGGCTCTGGCTACGAAGAGACGTGTTCTGATCAGCCGGTGGCGAGGTCCACGCGGGTCTCTTCGTCGGCGAAGAGGAACCGGTTGATCTCGCACAGTCCAGCGATGTCGTGGACGTCGGTATCGAGGTACGGGATCCGGATCACCGGTTCGCCGTCGAGCCGCTCTGAAAGCTGCTGAACGTTTTCCGCGTCGCGGCGGGCGAGCACGTCGTACTCGATCAGGTTGCGTGCGGCGCGTTCGGCCAGGTCCGGATCGACCTTCTCGGCCTCGATCCGCTCGCGCAGTGAGCCGAGCTTCGGCACCTTGGTCCCGAGCCGGTACCGGACCCGGTTGACCACGGCCCCGGCGAAGTTCATGTTCGCCTCGACCAGCTTCGAGTGAAAGAACACCGCCTCCTCGATCGGCTCGGCCTGCGGCCCGCAGACGATCACGAAGGCGGTCTCGTCGTCGCGCAGCAGGGTGTTGACCCGATGGGCGCGCTCCTCGAAGCCGTCGATCATGCCGCTGAAGGCGGTGAAGAACTCGGACAGGTCGGCCAGCAGGTCGAAGCCAATGATCCGCTTGAGCAGCGAGAGCACGACACCGGTGCCGCGGGTCGCCACGCGGGCGGCGAAGCCGGTCGGCCGGATGAAGAGCTGCAGCGAGCGACCCTCGATGAACGAGGTCATCTTGGTCGGGGCGTTGAGGAAGTCGAGCGCGTTGCGGCTGGGCGGGGTGTCGAGCACCAGCAGGTCGAACCGGCCCTCGCTGTGAAGCTCGAACAGCTTCTCCATCGCCATGTACTCCTGCGAGCCGGCCAGAGCGCCGGAGATCTGCTGGTAGATCGGGTTGGCCAGCACCCGGTCGCGGGCCTCGGCGTCCTCTGCGTGGCGGGCGACCAGATTGTCAAAGGTCTCCTTGGCGTCGAGCATCATCGCCCAGAGTTCCCCGCTGCCGGTCACCCCGTTTTCGGCCAGCAGCTTCGGGTCGACCTGGCTGGCTTCATTGCCGAGCTCTTCCAGGCCGAGCGAGTCGGCCAGGCGCTTGGCCGGGTCGATCGTCAGCACGCAGACCTTGAGCCCGCGGTCGACCATGCCAAGGGCGATCGCCGCCGACGTGGTGGTCTTGCCGACCCCGCCGGAACCGGCGCAGATGCAGATCCCGCGGTCTTCGAGCACGTCCGCGATCGAGGCCATCAGGAAATCTTCTCGGCCATCCGGCGGGCTGCTTTCAGGGTGAGTTCTGGCTCGAAGACGAACGGCAGCGTGCTGATTGGCGCCGAGACGAGGTTCTTCAGACGCTCGAACTGCTCGGCCTGGGCCTCGGTCCGGCGGGACATCGAAAGCGCAGCCCGGTGGGCCGAGCGCAACTCTGGATCCTCACTCTTTTCAAGGCCCTTCAGCTCGGCTATGTCCCTCTCTGTGAACCGGTCAGGGTAGAGCGCATTCATGATCACGCGATCGACCGATACGCCGATGTCGTTGGTCAGGTCCCGCTCGAGCGAGACGGTCTCGTTGACCGGCATCTCCTCCGGAAGCGAGACGATCACGCTGCCGGTGACATCGTGGTCGACGATCATCTCTTCGAGCTCCCGGGCCTGGTTGTGCATCGGCCCGACCCGGGCGATGTTGGCGAAGGTCCGCGGGGTCTGGAGGAAGCTGATGCCGTGTCCGGTGGCCGGCGAATCGACGATCACCAGGTCGTACTTGCGCCCGTGTTTGATCTTGCGGTCGAGCTGGGCAAGCTCCCAGATCTTGCCGATCGTGACCAGTTCGTTGAGGCCCGGCGTGGCCTCGGCCAGGTAGGTGAACATGCGGCTCTTGAACAGCAGATCGCGCATCGCCTTGACCCTCAGCTGGAGCAGCACGTACTCGCGCATCGAGTCGTCAGGGTCGATCGAGATCGCCCAGAGATTGTTGGCGACCTCGACTTCCCTGTAGCCAACATCCTCCTGGCGGAAGATCCGCGAGGTGTTCTCGGTCGAGGCGACTTCGACCACGATCGTGCGCTTGCCTTCCATCGCGGCCCTGATCCCGAGGGCGATCGAGACCGTCGATTTACCGACGCCGCCCTTGCCGGTTACGAAGATCAGGCGCTTGTCGAGAAACTCGAGCATCCAGACATTCAATCGGAATTACTCGCCCGGAACGGACGCGCGGCAGGAAAAGGGGACATTCATGCGAATAACGGGCCAAATGCGAATCCTCAGCCGCAAGACCCACGATCAGCAAAGCGACGCCCCGAAAGCGGTGGAAGCCGAGCAGGGACCGATCGAGATCCCCGAGCCGCCGGCCGTCCAGACGACGCCGGCCGAACCGGAGGCACCGATTTCAGCTGCACCGGACACTCCGACTGCGCCCGCGGTGCCGGTCGAAGAGGAGCTGGCCATGGTCGAAGAGGAAGCCGATATCGAGCAGACCGAAATCCGGCTCCACGCTGCAGATCTGCTGGTTCCGAACCGCCGTGACTTCATCAAGCCGGTCGAACCGCCGGCCGGGCAGCCGACCGACCGGGCTGAGGTGATCAGCCTCGCCAACCAGAAGGGCGGGGTCGCCAAGACGACCACAACGCTCAACCTGGCAGTAGCGCTTGCCGAGATGGGCAACCGCGTGCTCTGCATCGACCTCGATCCCCAGGGCAACCTGACCATGAGCCAGGGCATTGATCCGGACAAGGTCGAAAAGAGCATGTACGACGTGCTGGTCGACGATCTGCCGATCTCCGAAATCATCATGCACCGAGAGATTGACATCGCCGTCGCCTCGCTGGACCTGGCCGGTGCCGAGATCGCGATGAGCACCAAGATCGGCCGTGAGCGGTCGCTGGAGAAGGCGCTGCGCGAGGTTCAGGGCGACTACGACTACATCTGCATAGACACGCCGCCCAGTCTCGGGCTGTTGACCATCAACGCGCTGACCGCCTCCAACCAGGTGATCATCCCGGTCCAGTGCGAGTACCTCTCGATGCGCGGTCTGGTCCAGCTTCAGAACACGCTGACCATGATCCAGGAAAACCTCAATCCGAACGTGCGGATCGGGGGCATCCTGCCGACCATGTTCGACTCACGCACGCTCCACGCCCGCGAAGCGGTTTCGATGCTCGAGGAGAGCTTCGGCGATCTTGTTTTCAAGTCGCGGATCCGCAAGGCGGTCAAGTTTGCCGAGGCACCCGTGCGCGGCTCCAGCGTGCTGAAGTACGATAGCTCCAGTCGTGCTGCGTCCTATTACCGAAACCTGGCTGAGGAGTTGCTGAGCAATGGCCAGGCGTAAGCGAGCCAGCATGCGCGAGGGGCCGCTCGCCGACCTCTTCCGATCAACTTCCGAAGAAGACCGAGACCCGCCCGAGTTCGATGCTGCCGCAGGCGAAAGCGATGCCGCCGAGCCCGAGACGCCCGAGCACGACGAGGGGCGTGAAGTCCGGCCCGAACGCGACGAGCCGGCAGCCCAGCCGCCGTCCGAACGTGACCCCACCGCCGGCCGCTTCGGCCGGGAGGACCCACTCGAAGCCCCGGCCCGTCCGGCCCCGACGCGTTCGAGCATGCAGCCCGAAGCAGAGCCCCGCCCGGCCCGGGATGCCGGTGGCTCCACCTCCTCCGCGCCCGACCCGCAGGACCGTCTTCGCAGGATCTTCTCCGAGTCGCCCCCGCGCGATGACGGCCCGCGTTACGGACGCCTCGAGCCGTCCACCATGCGCGACCCCGGCACCCCGCATACACCGGTGATCCGTGTGGTAGGCGTCGGTGGCGGTGGCGTCAACGCGATCAACCGCATGATCGAGGCCCAGATCCCAGGGGTCGAGTTCATGGCGGTGAACACCGACCTCCAGTCGCTCCAGCTCTGCCTGTCCGATCTGACCATTCACATCGGCGGTGTAGAGACCAAGGGCCTCGGCGCCGGCGCCGATCCCGCGCTCGGCTTCCGCGCCGCCTTTGAGGAGCAGGACCGGATCAAGCGACTGCTCAAAGGCTCCGACATGATCTTCATCGCCGCCGGAGCCGGCGGCGGCACCGGTACCGGCGCGGCCCCGGTGGTCGCCCGACTCGCCCGCGACATCGGCGCGCTGACCGTGGGCATCGTCACAAAGCCATTCTCCTTCGAAGGAAGCCGGCGCGCCAAACAGGCCGAGCAGGGAATCGAAGCGCTGGCCGGCGAGGTTGACACCCTGATTGTGATCCCGAACGACCGCCTGCTTCAGGTGCTCGACCAGTCAACCCCGATGACTGACGCCTTTCAGGTCGCCGACGACGTACTCCGTCAGGGCGTCCAGGGCATTTCCGACCTGGTCACGCTGCCCTCGGTCATCAACCTCGACTTTGCCGACGTGCGGTCGATCATGTCCGACGCCGGCCGGGCACTGCTCGGCATCGGCATGGGGTCCGGACCGGACCGGGCGATGCTCGCGGCCGAGAAGGCGATCTCCTCGCCACTGCTCGAGACCCCGATGGATGGCGCCCGCTCGATCCTGCTTTCGGTCACCGGCGGCTCCGACCTTTCGCTGATCGAGGTATCCGAAGCCGCCCGCGCGGTCGGCGAGGCCGCCCACCCGGACGCAAACATCATCTTCGGAGCCAACATCGACGAGGAGCTCGACGATCAGGTGTGGATCACCGTCGTCGCGACCCGGTTCGACTCGAAGTCCGGTCCGCGACGCACGGCCAGCGAGCCCCGCTCTGTCAGGGCGGACCGCTCGCATGAACGCTCGCTCGACCGATCGCGCGCCGGTGGCTCCTCCGACGTACCCGAATTCCTTTCCTGAGGCGATGGATTCTTCGCCGGCCTCGCGCGGAGTCGTCGCCGCCGGCCACCCGCTGACCGCAGAAGCCGGCGCCAGTGTGCTGCGCGAAGGCGGCAATGCGGTCGACTCTGCGGTCGCCTCGGTCCTCGCTTCCTTCTCGGTCGAAAGCGCACTGACCGGCTTCGGGGCCGGGGGCTTCATGATCGTCAAGCGCCCCGGTGAACCGGCAACCCTGATCGACTTCTTCGTCGCCGCGCCCGGGCTGGGCGGTCACTCCCTCGGCGACGAACTGAAGCCCGTCCCGGTCCATTTCGACGAAAGGACGACCCAGATCTTCAACGCCGGCGCGGTCTCCTGTGCGGTTCCGGGGACGGCGGCCGGTCTCTCTCTGGCGCTGGAGCGGTTCGGCTCGGCGCCGATGTCGGACCTGATCGGCCCCGCTGTCGCCCTGGCTCGCGACGGGGCGCCGCTCAACCGCCAGCAGGCTTACGTGCTGCGCATCCTCGAGCCGATCTACACGTCTACCTCTGAGGCCCGGGAGATCTACGCCCCGGATGGGCGCATCCTCGGAGAGGGAGAGACCTTCAGGTACCCGGACCTCGCCCTGGCGATCGAGCGTTACGCCGCGGAAGGAGCGGCGTCGATCTACACCGGTGAAACGGCTGCGGCGCTTGAGGAGTACGTCTGCTCGCGTGGAGGACTGCTCTCGACCGCCGACCTCGCCGCCTACGAAGCGATCGAGCGCGAGCCGGTTGTCGCCGCCTTCGCCGGCCACGAGCTGCTCAGCAACCCGCCCCCGTCGGCGGGTGGCCTGTTGATCGCCTTCACCCTTGCCCTGCTTGAGCGCATGGGCGCCAACGGCACGGCCGAGCTGGTCGCGGCCATGGAGGCGGCCAATCTCGCCCGTGAAGGAGAGTTCGCCGCGGGCCTCGATCGGGACGGCTTCGGCGACGAGTTTCTCTCCTCCGGGGCGCTCGACCGGGCGCTGGCGCGGTCTGACCGGCTGGGCTCGACCACTCATCTCGCGGCGATGGACAGCGACGGGCTTTGCGCCTCGGTGACCTGCTCCAACGGCACCGGGTCAGGCATGGTGGTTCCCGGGACCGGGGTCCACCTGAACAACATGCTCGGCGAGGAAGACCTCAACCCGCTCGGCTTCCACCTGACCGCGCCCGGGACCCGGATCAGTTCGATGATGGCGCCGACCCTGCTGCTCAGGGACGGGGAGGTGCTGGCCGGGCTCGGCAGTGCGGGATCGAACCGGATCCGCTCGGCGGTCCTGCAAACCACGGTCAACCTGCTGGCGCACGGTATGGGCCCGCAGCAGGCGGTTGACGCCGGTCGGATCCACCTTGAGGCCGCTGTGCTGCAGGCTGAGCCGGGAGTCGACCCGGCCGCGCTTGACCGGCTCGAGGACGCCGGCCGTGAAGTTGTGCGCTGGAGCGAGCGAAACCTGTTCTTCGGAGGCGTCCAGGTGGTCACCCGCGACCCGGCCACCGGTTCGCTCGGTGGCGGCGGCGACCCACGACGGGGCGGAGCGGTGGCCTTTGCCTGATCTGCCCGATTTCGAGGCCGAAGGCCTGCTCGCCGGGACCGAAGGCCCAGCCCGTGAGGCTCGGATCAGGCTGCTCGAATACCTGATCGCAGACGGTGCCGATCTGCGGGACATCAAGCGTGAGGCCGCCGCCGATCGCCTCGTACTGATGCCTGCCGACGCGGTCTTCGGACTCAATCGCAACCGCTACAGCGCGATCGACATCGCCGAGATGTCGGGGATCGAAGTCGAGGACTTTCTGCGCCTGATCGCCGCTCTCGGCTTCCCCAAGCCCGCGCCCGACCGCCGCGCCTTCGACGAGGCTGACCTCGGCGCGGCGATCCGGTACGTCCGGCTTGAAGCGGCGGGAATTTCGAGTGACCAGCTGATCGAGGCCTCCCGTCGGGTCGGCAGCGCCGCCGCGAGAATCGCCGGAGCCCACCGCGAGGTCATTTCCGGCGGGCTGATCGACCCGGAAGCCGATGAGTTCGAGATGGCGGTCACGCTCAAGGACGCGGCCAAGCGGCTGCTGCCGCTGGCTGAGGAGGCGGTCGCCTACGCGCTCCGCTCGCATTTCATCGATCAGATGCGAAACGAAGTCGTGATCGCGGCCGAACCCGGGCAGTTCGGTCGCTCGGCGACGACCGAGGTCTCGGTCTGCTTCGCCGACCTGGTGGGTTTCACGCGGCTGGGAGAACGAAGCGAGATCGAGCGCATCGGCACGGTCGCCAAGCTGCTCGAATCAGTGGCGATCGAGGTGACCAACCCGGACGTGCGCCTGGTCAAGCTGATCGGCGACGCGGCGATGCTCGTCTCCGAGGACGGCGCGGCTCTGTTCGACGCGGCACTCCGCTTCATCGAGGTCGGCCACGAGGCGGGCGAAGACCTGCCGGCGCTACGGGTCGGTGTGGCCAGGGGGGAGGCGATCCCCCAGGGCGGAGACTGGTTCGGCCCGGCGGTGAACCTGGCCAGCCGGATCACCGAGACCGCCCGTCCCGACAGCGTGCTGGCCGAGTCGGCCGCGGTCGAGGCCGCCGGCGACGACTTCGCCTACTCAAGGGCCGGCTCGCACCGGTTCAAGGGCCTGGATGAGTCGGTCAAGCTGTTCCGGGTCCGCCGCCCGGCCTGACCGGGCGGGCTCAGGCGAGGCGTACCGCCCTGGCCCGGTCCCACAGCGCGGCGAGCAGGGCGACCACGGTAAAGACCTCAAGCCGGCCGGCGATCATCAGCACACAGGCGACTGCGCGGTTGAAGTCCGACAGCGCGCTGTAGCTTTCGAGCGCGCCGATCTCGCCGATGCCGGGTCCAACCATGTTCAGAGAGGCCGAGGCTGCGCTGAAGGCGGTCAGCGGGTCGAGCCCGCCAGCAGCCATCGCAAGCACGCCGAAGCCGTAGACGATCATGTAAATCAGGAAGAAGCCCAGCACCGCGCGACGCACGTCCTCGCGGTAGACGTGGGTGCCGATCCTCAGGACCCGGACCGCGGTCGGTCGGACCTGTCGCTGGAGTTCCTGGTAGGCGGACTTGCCGAGCAGCATCACCCGGATCACTTTGAGCCCGCCGGCGGTCGAGCCCGCACAGGCCCCGATGAACATGGTCATCAGGATCGCGGTTCGGGCGAAGGAGTTCCAGGTGTCGAAGTCGGCCGTGGTGTAGCCGGTCGTAGTGACAATCGTGGTCACGCTGAAGATCGAATCGAGCGCGGTGCGGCCGAAGCCGGTCGCGTCGCCGGCCAACCAGAGGCTGATCCCGACCGCCGCGGAGATCCCGAAGAGGAACGCCAGGAAGCCGAGCACTTCGGTCAGCTGTGGCCGCAGGCCTTTGCCGCGGATGGCCCTCCAGTAGAAGGCGAAGTTGATCCCGCCGACAATCATGAAGATGATCGCGACGATCTCGATCGCAACAGAGTCAAAGGCCCCGATCGAGGCGGTCCTGGTCG
>Ga0105046_10018635_pt1 | contig 10558 bp, 12 predicted proteins | sample MAT03_FD_78385 | JGI IMG/M metagenome (GOLD analysis project Ga0105046, IMG submission 78385) | Freshwater microbial communities from Lake Fryxell liftoff mats and glacier meltwater in Antarctica - MAT-03 (megahit assembly) | ecosystem: Environmental > Aquatic > Freshwater > Ice > Liftoff...
TGCGGGGGTGTTACCGTTGAGCAATTAAAGAAATACATTGATGAACAAGATCGTCCTACTGAGTAGTTAGGAATAAAGATTTGTTCGCAAGCTCACACGACTTTCATCCCACAGTAAGTGGAGTACTACTATACTATGGGGATTCCCGTCTGTTTAGCTAAAAAATATTACTTGATTGAATTATTAATATGCACACTGAATATGCACAACGTCGCCAGCGTTTAATGGCAAAAATTGGTTCTGGAGTAGCCATCTTTTGCAGTGCGCCCCCTGCGGTTAACCATGCAGATGTTGAGTATAACTATCGCCAAGACAGTGACTTTTATTATCTGACAGGGTTTACTGAGCCTGATGCCGTGGCAGTTTTTGTGCCAAATCATGAAGAACATAAATTTATTTTATTCGTGCGTCCCCGTAACCCAGAGGCTGAGGTGTGGACAGGTTACAGAGCAGGACTAGAAGGAGCCAAGGAAAAATACGGCGCAGATATTGCCTATGACATTAGTGAACTCGATCAAAAATTACCCCAGTATTTAGAAAAATCCGATCCGCTTTACTATACCTTTGGACGGGATCAGGAGCTAAATCTTAAAATTATTCAGCACTATCAAAAACTATTATTTAGCTATCCCAAACGGGGAACTGGTCCAACCGCGATCGCCAATGCCAGTTTACTTCTAGCTAGTCTGCGCCAGATCAAAAGTGTCTATGAATTAGAAAAAGTCCGCAAAGCCATAGAAATTTCGGTCGAGGCACACAACCAAGCTTTCCATAGTAGTCGCCCATTAGTGTTTGAGTACGAAATTCAAGCAGAAATGGAACATCATTTCCGTAAATCTGGGGCAATGGGTGTTGCCTATCCTTCGATTGTGGCATCGGGTATTAATTCTTGTATTCTGCACTATGTGGATAATAATGCCCAAATGCACGATGGCGATTTGCTACTAATTGATGCAGGTTGTTGCTATGACTACTACAATGCCGATATTACCCGTACTTTTCCCGTTGGTGGCAAATTTACAACTGAGCAAAAAATAATCTATGAGTTGGTATTAGAAGCTCAACTAGCAGCGATCGCCGAGGTCAAACCCAATCATCCCTATAATCACAGTTACGATGTTGCTGTTAAAGTTATTACTCAGGGATTGCTAGATTTAGGCATTTTAGCGGGAGAGTTAGACAAACTAATAGAAGAAAAGAAATATAGACCCTTCTTTATGCATGGTATTGGGCACTGGCTAGGTTTGGATGTGCATGATGTGGGCGTGTATAAACTAGGTGAAACTTGGCAAAATCTCGAAGAAAATATGATTATTACCATGGAGCCAGGGATCTACATTGCCCCTAATGCTAAAGCCGAAGAAGGACAGCCCGAAATTCACGATCGCTGGAAAGGGATTGGCATTCGGATTGAAGATGATGTCTTAGTCACAGCCACAGGTAATGAGGTGCTCACGAGAGGCGTACCTAAATCAATAGCAGCAATGGAAAAATGAAAGCCCTCTCCCTAAGAATGAATCTCAACTTCTTATGGATTGCCAAATGCCAGATTTAGACGGCTATTTAACTAGTCAAAAAATTCGCAAAATGAAGCAGAAAAAATCTATGGCGATCGCCCTAATGTCATAATTATTACTACGACTGCTAATGCCATGCCCTCAGATCGCGATCGCTGTTTAGTGGCAGGCATGAATGACTACTTAAGTAAACCCATGACTAGGAAGCAATTACAAAAAAATCTAAATTCATAGGTCTTAGTAATTTCTCAAGATCAAGCCAAAGGCAAGTTTGAGTAAACTTTATAAGTAGTAAAGCCTAACTAAATTGAATAATATATTTACTACACCAATTTTTTATATCGGAAAATCAGGATTTTCGATTATCTCTATTCTGCTCTTTGTTTTGCTAAGTTTTGGAGTTTTAATTACCTCTCATATTGTTAGCCAAATCCTTAATAGATCGCTGCTTAGAAAATTAGATAGAGGCGTTAAAGAAACAGTTACTTCTATTACTAACTACTCCCTGTCAGTGATTGGCATGATCATTGTTTTACAATCAGCAGGGATCAACCTTAATTCTCTAGCAGTTGTAGCAGGAGTATTAGGATTAGGGATTGGCTTTGGCTTACAAAATTTAGCAGGTAACTTTATTAGTGGCTTAACTCTTTTATTTGAGCAACCTGTTAAAGTCGGAGATTTTGTCGAACTTAATGATCTTTTAGGTACAGTAGAAAAAATTTCCATTCGTTCCACAATAATTCGGACTAATGATGATGTTTTTGTGATAGTTCCTAATAGTAAGCTGATCGATAGTAATATTATCAATTGGAGCTACCAACAACCAAGATGCCGACTGCATTTACCAATTTCTATTGCCTATGGCACAGATCCAGTCATAGTTACAGAAATACTGGTCGCCTGTGCCCGTATTGAGCCAAATATTCTATCCTATCCACCGCCCAAGGTCTGGTTAAAGAGGTTCGGAGATAATGGGCTAGAGTTTGAAGTGCTAGTGTGGATCGATCAGCCTCAAGAATCTGAACAGATTAAAAGTTCTCTCAATTTTTTAATTGAAGGTGAACTACGCCATCAAGGGATTGAGATTCCGTTCCCTCACCGTGAAGTTAGAGTGCGCTACTGGGATCCCCAGAATTTTCCTCCTGCTTTTAATTCTCCTTCTAAGCCGCCTAATCCTGAAGTAGTAGCTAAAGCAGATGATACTATTCATCCAGAGCCGAAAAAAGTAATTACCAAACTGCCCAGCAAACGGGCATTACGAGATCTGCTGCGACGGATAACTTATTTTGAACAATGTAGTGATTTAGAATTGCGATCGCTAATTGAGCAAGGTTATCGTCAATCTGTCAATGCATCAGAAATCATTTGCCGAGAAGGGGATCTAGGCAACTCTTTATACATTGTTCTAGCAGGCTCAGTAGAGGTAGTCTCTTTACGCACAGGTCAGTTTATTTATACCTTTAATGAAGGTGACTTTTTTGGAGAGATTGCAGTTTTAACAGGTACAACTAGAACTGCGACAGTAAGGGCTTTACAGGACACAACTTTATTTGTGGTTGATCATGACCACCTGCAAAAATTATTAAAAAATCATCCTAACTTAGCAGAACAAATTGCGCTCAAGCTATCAGAGCGTCAACAAATTTTGATTGAGATGGGGCTTATAAATGCTGATGATTTAAACAAGAGCGGTGAAACTCCATTTATATGGATTAAAAGACATTTACAGACCCTATTTCGGTTATAAAATCTAGAGTAACTTAACAATCTAAAGTATTCTCTAACTCCCAAGCACTTATACGGGAGCAATATTCCTGCCATTCATGACGCTTCAGTTTTAAGTAGGAATGGATGAAACTAGCACCTAAGCTCTCAGCCAAAATCGGATTCACTTCTAAGCAACGTAAAGCATCCAATAAATTTGACGGTAATTGTTTTACAGTTCCAACAGGTAGCGGATCGGTGTAGGCATTATGGTCATAGCGTTGACCAGCAGAACGTTGATGCTTAATGCCATCTAGTCCACTAGCGATTAGTGCAGCAGGTAACAAATAGGGATTAGCAGAACCATCAGGAAGACGAAACTCAAAACGTCCTGATTCAGGAATGCGGATTGTATGGGTGCGATTATTGCCTGTATAGCTGATCGTGTTCGGCGACCAAGTGGCTCCTGAACTAGTCACAGCCGCATTGATCCGTTTGTAGGAGTTGACCGTGGGATTTGTAATCGCACAGATGGCTTCTGCAGAATTTAAAACTCCACCGATAAACTGATATGCGATCGCTGATAATCCTAGTTCAGCTTTAGCATCATCAAAAAGATTAGTCTTTCCTTCCAAATCCCAAACAGATAAATGAGTATGGCAGCCATTGCCTGTGAGGTGAGAGAATGGCTTAGGCATAAAAGTTGCCCGCAATCCATGTTTCTCAGCGATCGCCTTGACCATATATTTAAAGAACGCATGGCGATCGGCAGTGATTAGGGCATCAGCATACATCCAATTCATCTCAAACTGACCATTGGCATCTTCATGATCGTTCTGATAAGCACCCCACCCCATCGCCAACATTGCATCACAAATTTCCGAGATAATATCAAAACGTCGCATTAAAGCCTGTTGATCATAACAGGGTTTACTAGCCCGATCCCTTGGATCAGAGAGATTTTCACTATCTGCCGCTAAAAGGAAAAATTCACATTCCACACCTGTTTTGACCCGATAACCTAAGGCTTCTGCTTGGCATAAAACCTGCTTTAAGACAAAACGTGGTGCTTGAGCAACTGGTTCACCATTCATATACAGATCCGCAGGCATCCAAGCAACTTCGGGCTGCCAAGGTAAAGGGAAGAGACTATTCACATCAGGAATAGCAAAAATATCGGCATCGGCAGGAGTCATATCTAGCCATGTAGCAAATCCAGCAAATCCTGCCCCGTTAGCTACCATACTATCGATCGCCGCAGTTGGGACTAATTTAGACCGTTGGATCCCAAATAAATCCGTAAAGGAAATTAGAAAATAGCGGATACCTTTTATTTGAGCAATTTCAGATAGAAGTTGAGTCATAATTTGGGGTTCTTAATATAAAGTGATAAAAATTCAAACTACCAAATTACTTTGTTAATAATTAATCTTAATTTGATTTGGGGATCACTTCCGCAGGTGGAAGTTCAGGATTATTATTTTCCTTTAATTGATTAGACTCTAGGGTTGAATTATTCTCTACAGTTCCACTGACTACATTTGGTTGTTGATTAATAACTAGCGATCGCTCTGGTGGACGACTAAGCTCAGGATCAGGAATTATTTCCAGATTAGGTAAGGTTTCTAGTTGTGAATTTTCATCCAGCTTTTCATTTACATTTTTATCAACTTGAACAGGATTAGGATTTTCAACTTTGGCAATAGGTCTTACCCTAACTCTTTCCAAAGGTATGACTCTAATTGGTGACTCAAAGGATCGACCTACCCCAGAAGGCAATGTCCCAATGACAGGGAGGAAAGGACGTAAAACCTGCGAGGATACTTCTTGAGGCTTACTTTTAGCAAAATCCACAAACGGAATTTGATTGATATTATTTTGGATAACTGCGGTGTTAGGTTGAAATAGCTCTAACCTCTGCAACGGTAAAGCACTAGTAGGTTTAGGATTAGATTCTGGCTTAATTAGCCTATTTAATCCCGATGGATCAACCCAAAGGTAGCCAACTGCTGCGCTAGACAGCAATAGAACAATCATAGAAATAATACCCAAGGGGCTGAAAAGATTAGGCTCACTTTCTTTAGAATTTTTATCCTTGGGTTTTTGGAATTCTGCCCTTGTCGAAATTTCCGTTAATTCATTTAATTCACTAGTAAGCAGTTGGTTTTGAAATTCATCTTCTAAAGAATTTTCTAAACTCGCCGCAAAATCATCATCTAAGAAAAATAAATCTACACTTGGGGTATCATCTGGCAAATTTGAAGATACTTGAGACCCATTTGAGTCAGAACTTTCATTAATTATGTCTAACTCAGACAAAATATCACTCTGGTTTTGAGATCCTTTATTCTTGTATCTCCTCAACTCATCTTCAAGGTCAAAGTTTAATTCAGCCAAAGCAGACTTAATCACGGGACTGAGCAAGGATTCTGGAGATGGCATAGTTTGAGCCTCTAAACTGATATGTAAAAAATAATTTGGGTTGCATAGTACAGACCCATCATAAGTTTTAGTATACCCTCAGATAAAAATTAGATAAATCTATTGATCCTAAACTTTAGGACTTACGCACTTAACCTTACAGAAACTTAGGGCGCAGCCCCAAGACCCCTTTAATATAGGTTCTCTATTTATTTTTCGTAAGTCCTAAACTTTATAAGTGAGTGTCTGACAGATAAATTTCTTGAATATCTTTAGGTAAAAGCTCAACTAAAGCCAAGTTTGCCTTTGATCTAAGCTCATCAATATCTTTAACCTTGTGCCGATCGCCTTCAGAATTTAGATAAGCGGCGATGCGACTAGAACTCCAATTAAAAACTTCAGACAAAGTTAAAACTAAGCGAAGCTCAAATGATAGCTGATCAAGTGCCTGATTTAAGTAGCACAAAAATATTGGTGAAGTTACAGACAAGTTATATTTTGCATTTACGCTTGTCTCCATAGACTGAAAATGAGATGGATCATAGGAGCTAATTACCGTGCCAGTTATATCAATTAAAAAATTTTGAACAGGCTTGTTAGTTTCTAGCTTTAATAATTTTAACTCTTGATAAATACGTTCCCATGTTTTGACAAATAAATAATCTGCCTGTGCAGGCGATCGCTCAACTTCGTGGGTTAAAGCGTAGGTAATTTGTCCATATCTACAGAAAATTGCAACTAAATATCTACCTGAATCAGGATGAGCCTGAAACAAAGCTAAAAGCTCCTGATCGCTTTTTGTTAAAAGTGGCTCAACAACAGTATGGGATATTTCAAAACTCTTGTACACCATGTACCAAATTACTAATGGACAACTAATTCAATCATAATTCCACCTAGTGTAACTAGTTAGTGCATTAATTTAGAGAGATAATTTAAGTTTAGCATCAGCAAAATTTTAGATACTTCATACTCAATTCTCTTAAATAATCATCTAGAAACTAAATATAGCCATGAACAATCATAACTTTCATCCACTAATTATCAAACTTAGCGATCGCATAGAAGCAATTTGGCATCAATATCTAAGCATCAGCACCTACGAAATGCCCGAGGATTTAGGCTACGTTGAAGGCAAGCTAGAAGGAGAACGGCTCACAATCCAAAATCGCTGCTATCAATCTCCCCAATTTCGCAAACTCCATATCGAACTAGCCCAAGTAGGTGCAAACTTAGATATTCTCCACTGCGTCATGTATCCTCGCTTCGATTACCCCTTACCTATTTTTGGCGCAGATTTAATTGGCGGTAAAGCTGGAATTAGTGCGGCGATCGTTGATATCTCTCCCACAGTAACCATGCCCGAGACCATTAGCGAACCAATTAGAGAATGGCAAAAATCTCAGCTAAGCTTTAGTCAACCTCGAGAACTACCCGCGTGGGGCAAAGAAATATTCTCAGATTTTTGTTTATTTGTGCGTCCTCAAGGGCAATTGGAAGAAGATTTGTTTTTTCAAACTATAGAAAAATACTGTTCTCAAGTTTGCGAAGTTGCTGCTAAATGTGCCCCAAGCAGCTCTAATCATGAACAAGAGACAATCCAAACTCGACAACGGTATTACTGTCAACAACAACAACAAAATGATAAAACAAGGCGAATTTTAGAAAAAGCCTTTGGCAAAGAATGGGCTGATCGCTATATGAATACTGTTTTATTTGATGTACTTTAAACTGGTTATAAGCTGCCTCAAGCTAACATTTAAAGATTAGAGAGCAATAACTATTAATGCCGAGTAGGTAAACTGATAATAAAAAAGGGTCGCAGCGATTGTCTTAAATGTTAACGGAAAAAAGAAATTTTATTCAAATGAACACAAGTGGACTCGAACCACCGACCCCCACGATGTCAACGTGGTATCACTAAGGGCTAAGAATTATAACAGGTAAAGCTTTTAGGCATTGTCAATAAATGAGCGGGGTAGATTTCGGGGTAACTCTAAGCGACTAACTCTACTTTTGGCTGAGGATATGGTAGTCCATCAGCTTCTAATAAAAGTTCTAAAACTTCTTTGCCGTTTCGAGCAGCCTCTTCATAGGTGTCCCCGTGGGTACGATATTTTTGCTCTGGAAAGTCTGGGAGATGAACTAGATAGCAGTTATCTATATCTGACCAGAGAATATCCATCTCATAGTGTAGTTTGGGCATTACTCAATCTCCTTATCCTTAATTTGTAGGATTGCGTCTTTTACTTCTTTCTCTTGATAGGACTTGGCATCATTCCCATCTTTCCCTGATAGTGTTATCCGTCCCATAAATAGCGGATGAAGCCATTTTGTATGACTGCCTTTACCAGAGATTTCCTTAAAACCAGCTTTTGCAAGCATTGACTTTAGCTCTCTAATTTTTTTAGGCATTGCTACTGATTATTTTCGTTCAGTAATTCCCGCCTTGCTGCTTCTGTAATTACTTTGCGTAACCATGCGGATCGGTTAGGTAGCGATCGCACCGCAGCATCAATATCTACAGCTACTCTTACTCCTAGATTATGATCTGCAAGTCGCTCTTTAGTGTCATCTTGACGGATCAGATATTTAAGATTCTCTGGTTTAGGATGTGGATTACCCATAAGCTACGATATATTATTACAGTGAACAGTAAATAGTATATATTAATATGTATTATATCCATCGATATTTTTATACGATTTTCTGGAAATGAACTCCTTTATAACCTCTTCATCGGTATAAAAAGTCAAGCCCATGAGCTTTACCCTACTGTCGGCAATCATTAAAGCACTTAGCCATCTTTTCTCCTTAACGGCGTTATTAAACAGATAATCTCTAACACATAGCTCTTCTGCTAGTGCTTCCTGTCTAGTCACGTCTTGCTCATAAGTGCCTAACCGTCTAACTTTGGCGATCATTTGATCGATAGGTCTTACCGATAAACTCCATTTTGTTGCTGCATATTGCTGTATTTTGGCTCGACTTGCACCAGAGATTAGCAACTGATAAACCTCAGTTAATCTCTGCTCATATTCTGCATTAGTACATTTTTTAGCCATAGTACAAACTCCCCAGAAATTCGGTAAGTGATCGGTAGATTGAGTATTAATTTGGCTCTACTGGGTGAGGATTGATTAGGTCACTAAAAGGATCGACTAGATTATTATTTTCAGTCTCAAGTTCTACGATAGGAACTGCGACATAACCTTTCTTGAGTAGCCATTCGTGTATGTATTCATCATCATATTTGAGCAAATTTACTAATGCTGCGATCGCTTCCCCAGCAGTCCTAAACTCTAAACCCATCGCATCCCTAAAACATTTCTCGATCAACGTGTTTAATACTTCAAATCTTGACACTATTTCAGTTGCCCCTTTCTCTGCTATCTCTGCTCTAGCCTTATCAGCAACTTGATTAGATGCATCACGGGCTTTCTGAACCCAGTTACCCTTAGCTGAGTGAGTCTCTACAGTTCGCTTACTTACTTGATACTTATCTGCTAGTTCCTTTAGAGTTACCCCGCCCGCTTCATATTCAAGCTGTATTGCCAACCAATCAACTCTTTTAGACATTAGCTAACCCTCGAGAGAGTTTTGACGCTCTAATATCGTGTCGATCATCTTTGGTTTTAATATCGTGTCTACGTGTAACTCTGATCCGACTGTACGCTCTTTACTTGGCACAAATTGCTTGTAGATAGTTCTAACCTCATCTCTTTTCATTGCGTCTAACTGTTCTCTGGTGTAGCTACCTGATTGATTAACCTTAGTAATCTCCCCTAGTGGCTTAGTCTTAGTAGTCTCAATGGCGATCGCACTGGGTAGCTCTATTTGTTCAACTTGCTTATTCTGAACAGTGGCAGATTTACTAAACAGCATCTCTAATTTTTTTAGTCTATCCTCAAGAATTTTTAGGTCATCTTGGGTAATATAGCGATTACTATCAACAGCTATACTATTAGATTGATAATGCTTTAGTCCTATTTCTAATAGAGTCTCTACCAAAGTATTCATAATAATCTTGCTATCAGTTGATAGGGTTTTAATTTGGTTGTGCAGATCGGGTTTGATCCTAGCGTTTAGTTGCTTATCCATAGTATTATCGCTTGTTACTATCAAATGATAGCATCTATTACTTATAGTTATCCTAGCAATTGATAGCAACTAATAGAAAAGACAAAAGAACTTTTAAGAACTACTGCTTAGTTTAGATATTTGCTATCAAATTGTAGCAATAGATATAAATACGACTGTGCAAAGGTTACAGCAATTGATATAAACTGCTATTTTTGACCCGTTGCCAGTGTAGCAAAGTACCAAGTTTTTGAAAGCTTTGCCTAGTAAGTATTTGAGGCTTTAGTTTATATGCTTGGGACTATTTATGTTGGACTGTGATCGTATAGTTGGACTAATTTGCTCAGTCTTTGAAAATAGTTAGGTTCTCTACCCACGATTATTGAACTCAGTGATCGCTTCATCAATTAATAGTTGATTCGAGGCTTGTAAATCTTTTTGGGGTTGAGGATTAAACTTAATATTTGAAAATCCAAGCAATATAAACAATAATCCCAAAGGTGCCATCACAAAAGAACCAACACCTAATAAGAAAGAAATAAATGCGCCATAAATATAGCCTTCTTTAATTATTAAAAATACTGTTCTTATAGAAAATCCTAAAGCTAAAAATCCAAAAATAACAGAACAAATTTTTTTTAACCAGCTTAAAGCTTTAGAAGGTGGAAGGGCTGGAACGTAAGTATTTAATTGCTTTTGTTTATTAATTAAGGGTTGAATGTCAGATATAAAAATATCCATTCTATCTCTATCTTTATCTAAACTTAAATCCAGCTTTGTACCTGTGATAAATTCGATATGCTTAAGTAATTTATATAAAGTGGCAGCGTCCCAAA
>Ga0105046_10018636_pt1 | contig 10558 bp, 9 predicted proteins | sample MAT03_FD_78385 | JGI IMG/M metagenome (GOLD analysis project Ga0105046, IMG submission 78385) | Freshwater microbial communities from Lake Fryxell liftoff mats and glacier meltwater in Antarctica - MAT-03 (megahit assembly) | ecosystem: Environmental > Aquatic > Freshwater > Ice > Liftoff...
GTCCGGCCTGGCGGTGCAACTGCATCGGCACCTCCAGCCAGGCGACCTACCCCTCCGCCTCCGCCTCCGCCACTTCCGAGGTCCGTGGCAGGGTCTCGGCCAAGCTCGATACCGCCTGTTCCTGCACCTGGATACACGCCTCCGAAACCTTCCGGCCCGGTTGCGAACCCTCGTATGGGCGCCGCAGAGATGGCGCCCTGGGACGAAGTGAATCTTTCGCCTCCCACCAACGAGAGAACACCGCCCAGCCAAGCGAGATTCCCTACCGCAGAGGCGGAATACCACGCGTTCAAAGAAACACCTCCGCCACAGTCTGGATATCAAGAGGGATACGGGATTGCTCCCGCCTACGCGGCTCCTGCGCCGATGTCTGCCTATTCAGACGCCAGTAGGGTTCCGGCGGCTGTTCCCCAGTGGACCACTCGCCCGCCCAGCCCAGACAGTTTGTTGGGCCGAACCGCAGCAAAGGCGCAAAGAATGGGCGCAGATCCGTATGCAACGGGTTCCACTGCAGACGAAATGGCTCGCCCCTCACGCATGGGTTGGCTTGTTGCTTTGCTTAGCTTGTCAGCACTAGGTGTCGTGGTGTGGTTCGGGCTGCAAGAACGCCAAACGTTGCTCGACCTGCAGGCAAAACAACGCGATCAACTTTCACAGGCTGTGGCCCATGCGCAAACAGCAGTCACAGGTCGGCTTGAAGCAGAAAGAAGCCTCTCGGCCTTCAAAGAGGCCACCTCAGCCAAAGAGGTCGCGTCAACAGAAGATCAGAAACTCATAGGCGATCTGAAATCATTGTTGTCCGCAAAAGACGGCGAGATTGAAGCCGCTGGAAAAACGGTTTCTGTAAGTCTCGTTGACGATGTGATGTTTCCAAGCGGACGCGCCGAACTCGCTCTGCCGGGCCTGCGTGTGCTCGCACGCGTCGGCAAGATTCTCAAGGAAGCCGAAGACCGACAGATCGTCATCGGTGGACATACGGACGATCGCCCACTCAAGAAAAAAGGTGGATTCGAAACGAACTGGGAGCTCTCCGCCGCACGCGCCGTCAATGTGGTTCGCTATCTGGTCGAGGACGTCGGTGTTAATCCAAGCCGGATCTCCGCCGCGGCCTACTCGCAGTACAAACCGCGCAGCAAGAACCTGGCGAAGAACCGGCGTATCGAGGTGTTGTTAACGCCGGTTCTTAAGGTGAAGGAAGATCGTTAGGGAGTTGGTTTCGCCAACGATTTGATCTCGCTGTCACCCAGCGCTCGGTTGTAAAGCAACACATCATCGATCGAGCCAGACCATAGTTCCTTAACCACGTCGATGTTTTGGTTGCCACCGATCACAAGGTGAGTTGAGTCAGCGGCGATTGGCCATCCGATGTCCGATGTTGATGCCAATATGCCATCAAGGAAGACCGACATTGTGATGCCGTCGTAGGTGCCAGCCACATGGTGCCAAGTGTTGTCGACGGGAACGGTGGAGGCCCCCACCGCCGAAAAGAAGTGAACGCTGATTGCGGGACGGCCTGACAACAACCCGAGTCCAAAATGTTCGAATGCGGTGCCCACTTCGTGGCGGCTGACAATGAAATTATAGTCGTCGCCCGTTGCATCAAAGTTGGCCGGTTTTACCCAAGCTGACATGGTCAAGCTGCCATTGGTTCCTGTTGTATTGAGCGAATCGGAGCTCGGAACCTTCACCCATTCCGTGGTTCCATTAAGCTCAATCCCTTTGCCCCCACCGTGCCCTGGAATCCACTTAGGCGTTTGGGAAACCGGGGCGCTTTCGACCCCGCCCGCAACAATTTGGCCATCGTTTCCATTTCCGGAAACGTCCTTAACCTTGCTGCCGCTTCCTTCCTCAAAACGCCAGTGGCCCACAAGGTCGCCCTTATTAACCACGACGACGGGAGTCTCAGGATCCTGTTTGGGGGGCTCCCTTTCGGGGTTTGCGTCTACGACGACTTTCGCTGTACTGCCGCCTCCCCCTCCGGTTCCCGACGTAGGTTTGGTTGGCGGCTTTCCGCCGGTTCCACCCTTGGCCTGGCCACCGACACTTTGTGAGACATTGTCCTCTTCCGGAGTCGCCATGTTGCAGGCTCCTGCCCCACAAATCGCCAATACGCCCAGCGTCCTTAGATACTTAAATCTTTTCATGCTTATGCCTCCAAATGAGTGATTATTGTCGGAGCGCAGTGAAGCCCGGATGGCTCATTGCCCTATAGAACTGAAACGAAGGGACAAGCCGCGTTGGACGAATTTTTCTTTGACCAAAGCCTCGGCATTGACACAAAGTTTGTTTCTTTTTGTTTCGTCCAAACGAATGCTCTGGTTCGTTTAACGAATGTATGTGGAGCTCCAACAACGAATGGGCAGGCCCTTTCGCAAACGGTTTGGCCACGCAGCTGATGACGTCATCAGAGATCGACCTCCAACGCTTTCATAGTGGTGATCGAAAAACGCTGACCCAATGTTATGAAGACCACTTTGAGGACGTTTACAGAGCCGTGGGAACGGTGCTGCAGGGAGCCGACCGCGAGACAGTGGTTCATGAAGTGTTTTTGGCGCTGTTGGACAACGCAGACCTACGACAAAATTTCCAAGGCGGTTCGTTGGGCGCCTGGCTGCGAACCGTCGCTCGCAACAGGGCGATAGATCACCACCGGCGGTTCATAGAACGCGAAAGACCTCTGCCATCCCACGAGGCTTGCGAAGCCAACGGCGATAGCTTCGGAGAGGCAAGCGTGGGCAATCAATTGGACGCTAAACGGTTTCTCGAACGAATCCGGACTGCCATTCCTGACAAATGGCTGGCGGTATTCGAGGCGCGCTTTATCAAACAACTGTCACAACAAGACGCTGCCATTTCGCTTAACACGCACCGAACCACGTTGGCGTACCAGGAGCTGCAGATTCGCAGAATAGTGCGACGAGTGCTCAAAGAAAGTCGTGCAGCATGAATTCACCCCAAGAGCCGCATGTTGAAACACTCATCGAAGCGCACTTCGCTCGTCGGACAACAACAGAACAAGAGGCGACCTTTAGATCTCATATGAAACATTGTGGTGGTTGCCGCACGCACTACGAACGATGCCTCGCCATTGAAGGTCTTATTCCCACAAGCGGTGATGCAAAGGAGCGCATGCGAGCTGCGTTAGGGTTGTCAGCGCCCCCCCGTCGGCGGTGGCAAGGAGCGTGGGCAACCGGAGGCGTTTTTGTGGCCACGGCAACGGCTCTATGTCTCTGGCTTGTTCCGCAAAACAGCTCTGTTTCAACAATCGATTCCCCGCCGCTCGCGAACAACGAATTTAGCGAACGCGGTAGCCAGGCAGCAGACGTCGGCGCGTTGTCCGTTTTTGAACTGGTCGAGGGCGACAAACTTCAACCGTTGGCCCCTGCCGCAAAGATAAGTACGGCGGCTGAACTCTCGCTCAGTTACCGCGTCCCTGCTACGGCGTCGTTTGCCATGGTCTTCGCCGTTGATGCAGCCAAACAGATTCACTGGTACGTGCCCGCCTGGAATTCCCCTCATTCCGTACCGAAAGCAAAACCGGTGCAAGGCGGTCAGACTTATGACCTTGGCGAAGGTGTTTCGCACCCATTTGCAGCGGGCGACCTTCAGATCGTTGGACTGTTTCTTAAGAATGCCGCCGACGTCAAGCAGGTTGAAGCGGCATGGTCCTCAGGTGATACGGGGTTTCTGGGAATCGATTCGAATGCAAGCGTCGTGACTCACACTTTGGCTGCGAGGACAATGGATGAGAAATAGCATTGGCATTGGCATTGGCATTGTTGCGTGGCTTGCATGCACAACGGCGAGCGCCCCCGCATTCGCGCGAACGCCGGAACCGCCATCAAGCAGCGAAGATCAAACCTTCGCGCTCATTGTAGGCGTCAACCGCCCCCAAGAACAGAACCTCGCGCCCTTGCGATTTGCTGACGATGATGCCTTTAAATATGAATCGCTTTTCCGCGCGCTCGGAGCGCAAACAGTGACACTGACTGAGCCCGACGAAAACAGCCGCCGGTTGTACGCGGAATCTGCGGCGGTCAAGCCTCCCACCCGAAGCGAATTCGTCCGCGCCACCGATCGGCTCAAGACGCTGGTCGCAGAAGCACACGCCCAGAAGAAGACTGCCACCGTGTATTTTGTCTACGCTGGCCATGGAGCCAGGGACAAGAAGACCTCCGAAGGGTACTTGACGCTTTCCGATGCACGGCTAAACGCTGCGGAATTGTTTTTCAACATCGTCGACAAAACAAAAGCCGATACCTTCCACTTTGTCGTGGACGCGTGCAATTCGCAGTTCCTTACCGAGGCAAGAGGTCCGGGAGGCAAACGCAGACAACTTCTGCCGTTGTCCCACGACCTTGCCCGCCAAGCGCTCGATCATCGAGTAGGGATGTTGTTCGCCACAAGCAGCATGACCAAAACATTCGAGTACGAAGGATTTCAAGCAGGCGTCTTTAGCCATTTGGTGCGCTCGGGGCTATATGGAGCGGCCGACTTTGATTTAGATGGAATGGTGTCCTACGAGGAGTTGCAACGGTTCGTAGCGCTTGCAGCCAGTCCCATCGCCAACGAGCTTTACCGTCCACGCGTCCAAGCTTTGCCTCCTGCACACACAAAGACGCTTGCCGATCTTCGACAAGCGTTGGTTCATCGAATTGTGATCGATGGCAGCGAACCGGCAGCACACCACATCGTAGAAAGTGCCAACGGCGTTCGGTTGATCGATTTTCACAACGACGCTCATCAGAGCATCCACCTTTTCTGGCCTGGCGAAGACAATCCCATTTATTTTTCCTCCGAGGACGGATCGAATGAAGTGTCGTTGGTTAGAGCAACGGAACGCATTGTGTTGTCGCAGGCAGCAAAACAACCCCGGCGAACAGCCGCACGAGGCGCAGCCGACCATGCCTTTCGCAGCTTGTTCACAGTGCCCTTTAGCCAAGCAAGACTTGCCCAGATCGATCTAACAGAACAAGCGGTCTCGACTGACAATGGCAAGGTCGAAGAATTAAAACCGCCCCGGACAAAGGCCCTTGCAAAGGTGGCCTTCTGGACCGCGAGCGCCTTGGCTGTTGCGAGTGCCGGAACGTATGGAATTGCTGTTTTAACACACAACTCTATTGACGATACAACCACAGGTACCCGCACAGCAGAGTTAAATCAACGAACCCACTCTTTGAAATGGGCAGCGGCCATCGGTGGTGGCTTGGCAGCAGGGATTGCCCTCACAGGATGGGTATTTCTTGCATTGCCCCTCGCGGACGACAATGCTCAGTTAGATGGCGGTTCGCTCGCATTTCTTGGCCGTTGGTAACGCCGAACAGGTTGTGGCGGAGTTGCGACTGATCGTGCGACGCAGCTTGGTGTCGTGCCTGCTATTCGCGACAGCCTGTCTTCCGCCTGTATCAGTTGATGGCCGACCTTGTCCTTGCAGCGGGGGATACGTGTGTTGCCTCAAACAGATGGTCTGCGCAAAGTTGTGTCCATCGGAACAAGTTCCTGTCGTCACGATCGGAACGCTTCCGCTGTCGTCAGTTACGACACCAGGAACGCCCACAAATTCTCTATCGGGAACAGAGACCACAGCTGTCGCCGTTGAACCAAACGCCACCTGGGTTGGCACACGCTGTGGCGGACTGTTTCGTTTACAGGGTCAATCATGGACCGTATTCGACGCCTACAATAGCCAACTGCCTGACAGCGGCATTCACTCCGTGTTCATCGACAAGCTAGGAAAAAAGTGGATTACGTCGCGACGCGGTTATTTGTATTCCTACGACAACACGACGTTCAGCGTACTTGGGACCGTTCCGATCGTTTTTGCCGAAGGACGTTCACGACAAACCATCGTTTCTGATGGCAAGGGCGGACTTTGGTTTGCAGCGTATTCGGGTGGGATTGCCCACTTGGTTCAAAATCAAATCGACATGGTTAGTGTTGCACCATGGATCAACCGCGGACAACCACTAGAACGCATCACCGGGTTGGGTGTTGATGGTCTGGCAGGGTTGTGGGCAACAACAAAAACAGGCTCGGCCGCCTTCCTTGATGCTAGCGAATGGAAAGACGCAGATCCCCAGCTTGCGCCTTTGGAAACGCGTGTTGTCTCGTCCTCTTCGCGGTCAGGCCCTTGGTTTGCCACCAGCACGTCGTTGTGGTGGAAAGGCGAGGCCGCACCCATCGAAATCCGTGGACCTTCGGCTGAAGACACGCAAGGCATCACGTTGCTCCGCGAGGGTCCTGGTGAACAAATTGTGGCCGCGTACGCCTCAAGAGGCGGGATGCTTCAAGGTACCAGGCAATCCCTTTCGTATCGTTCCCTTGGCGGCATAAAGCCAACGGACCTAGCCACGGACAACGCCGATGGATGGTGGGTCGCTGCAGGTAAAGCAGGGCTCACTCATGTCACCGCACAGGGAGAATCAGATAAGTTCACGATTGGTGACTCGACCATCGCTACCGAGTGGCGCGATCAACCTGTGCCTGAACAATTGGCAGCAGCTTCCGTAGAAGCTGACCTCAACACGTTGCTTTCAAATCCGTTTGTTTATTCTAGAAAGAAGATCCACCTAAGAGGCAAGGTGGTGTCTCAGCCGCCATCAATACGGTTTCAAGACAGCGAAGGCGCCATCCAGTTGATTACCCCAACAGCACGCAAAGAATTGTTGGAGTTTTGGACCGCAATCATGAAACCCATGCAAAATCGGTTGTTGCCGTATTGGGCGATCGGCACCGAGACTATGGACTTCTACGGATATGTTGAGATCGGCGGTTGCAACGGCGAGATTGAAGAAACCTCGTTGGCCTTCTTTATCACCGAATACTATCCAACCTCGTCGTCGCCCGAACAACGGGCCGAGATTATGGCATTGATGCTTCAATTCGAGATGTCGAGATAGAAACAATGAGGTCTAAATGGCGATTTCGATCGCCGGTTCTCTCGAGTTCGAGGGCCAAGGGCGCCTGATTGAAGGCAGCGTCAACCAAACGCTGCACAGTTAAGACTTGTCCGATGGAGTCGCTGCCGCTGTCATCCGATCGCGTACCGCCCGCAGCAGATCCACGCCCGAAACGGCTTTAAGCTGTTCATTGCTCGCGATGATGCGGCCCGTGAGATCAGAGGCTCCGCCGTCACCATTTGGCACGCCCCCGCTGCCCAAGCCTCCAAGCAGCGTCAGCTTTTCAACACGCAGTTCGCTCATCGTGCCCATCACGATCCGCATCAGCTCGTCAACCTTCTGCATAAGAAACACTTGACGTGCTGACCCGCCAACCGTGCGCCAACTGTTAGCGATTTCATCCATGGCAGCCGCTGTGGCGCGGCCCTGCTCGACAATTTTCGACGCCTTGCCTTTCGCGTCCGCCTCCATTGCAGAGCGCCTTGCGCGCGCAGGCTCAAGCACGTCCGCCTGCAGTTTGCGGCGCACTTGCTCAACCCGCGCGCGCTGCAGTTCAACCTCGCCCTCGGCGCGTGCGATTTGCGCTGTGACCAATCCGCGCGCCTCGGCAATGATAGCGGTGCCTCTGGTCTGGGCGTCTGCCACACGGCGGGCGTTGTCGGCTTTAAGTGTGCCAAGCTGCGCTTCAAGTTGTGACAGTTCCGTCTCTTGCCGGTTGCGCGCGCTTTGAATTGCAGATTCGGATTTTGAGCGGGCTTCGGCGATCAGCGCGCGTTTTTGCACCTCGGCAGACTGACGGCGGCCAATGCTGTCAAGGTACCCCACGTCGTCCGAGACGTCTTGAATCTTGAGCGTGTCAAGCTCGATGCCTAGTCCTCGCAGATCTTCTTCGGCCTCGGACAGCAGCGACTGCGCAAACTTGATCTTGTCCTCGTTGACTTCTTCGGGCGTCAGCATTGCAAGTACGCCGCGTAGGTTGCCTTCAAGGGTTTCCTTCGCGACCGACATGATGCGGCCCCGATCAACGCCTAGGAGCCGCTCGACGGCATTGTCAAGCACTGGCTGTTCGCCCGCTATCTTTACGTTGGCGATGCCATGCACGTTCAGCGGAATCCCGCCCTTCGAATAAGCACCCTTCACCGATACCTCAATCGGCATGTTCGTCAGATCCATACGATCCACGGCCTCAAGCAAGGGAATGCGCAGCGCGCGGCCACCCTTGATAATTCGGTACCCCACCGTTCGGCTGCCGGTGGCACGCTGGCCGCCCGAGAAAACCAGCACCTCATTGGGCTGACAAATGTAAAGCAGCCGCTTGATCACAAAACCAAGAACAACCCCTAAGACAACGAGCGACGCAAGAAAAACCGCAACGTAGACCATCACACCACCTCCGTAGATGCAGACTCTGGTGTGCGGCCAACCAGCAAGGCCGTGATGTCTACCCCTGTGGTATCGAACAAGGATCGCATGACGGCGGCGACGGCCGATGGATAGGCCGCAGCCAGCCGTGGCAGCGACTGCCCATCACTGTCTATCAGTTGTACGGGCCCCAAATGAATCTTAGCAACCCCATTGGCGACGATGCGGGTGATGTCCTCAATTTTATTAATGAGAAACATGTCTTGCGCCGATGGACCTGCCTTCATCCAGGCGTTGGCCACCAACGACAACGACTCGGCGGTTGCACGACCATTTTCGAATATGGAAGCCGCTTCGCCCGCGGCGGCGAGCGTCGACGATTCCCGTTGTATCTCGGAAGGAATCACGATGTCGGATTGCAAGCGTAGTGCCTCAAGTTCACGACGGACGCCTTCAAGTTCCTGACGTGCGGTGGCGTCTGCGGCCTGGGCCGCTGCCTCCGTTCGCAATTCAATGGATTTGGCGCCTGCCTCAAGCTCGGCGGCTATGCGGCGCAAGTCGTTGCGCTGCTGCGCAATCATCCGTTCAGCGTCTGCCTCGGCGACCTTCGCGCGCATCTCAGCCGCGGCCGCTTCCTTCGCTGCCTCGTTGCGTGCATTCGATTCGGCAATCTCAGCTTCCTTGATCACGTGTGCAATTTGACCCCGACCAATCGAGTCGAGGTAGTTGGTGTCATCCGTCACGTGCTGAATCTTCAGCACATCAAGATGCAGACCGAGCTTTGCGAGATCGTGCTCAACTTCTTCCGAGAGAGATTCTGCAAACTTCAAGCGATCTTCGTTCACCTCTTCGGGAGTCAACGTCGCAAGCACCCCACGCAAGTTGCCCTCAAGCGTCTCCTTAGCCACCTCCTGAATGTCGGCAACGCCTCGGCCCAAGAAGCGTTCAACCGCGTTCATCACCACATCGGGGTTGGATGAGATCTTTACCATCGCGATGGCTCGTACCTTCAAAGGAATGCCCACCCGCGTATATGCACCTTGAATCGATACATCGATGGGAATGGTTCGCATGTCCATGCGTTCGACTCGTTCGATGAAAGGGATCTGCCACGCACGACCACCGAACACCACGCGGAACCCTACCTGCACGCCATCAGGTCGCGTGTGTTTGCGGCCGGCGAAGATCAGAATTTCGTTGGGGCGGCAAATGAACAGGAAACGCTTCATGACCGCAAGCAAAACCAAAACACTTGCGGCCGCACCAAGCGCAACCAATGGCGCAGATAAAGGGATAGGAAAGTCGGTCATGTGGATCTCGTTGATGTTGAAGGGTCTTTAGAAGTTGCAACGCCGGGCACAGATTCAACCAAAGCCACGGTGCCACGGATGGCCACCACCAAAACGCTGGCGCCTGCAGGAAGTTGCTGGTCAGATTCTGTTTCTGCGACAAGATCGGTGCTGATTCCACCGATGTTGAGCCGAACCTTGCTGCGTTGATCTCGAGACAGAGGTAGCAACAATCTCGCTTCGCGCCCCACGTGACTGGCGGCTCCGGCAAGCAGCCCCACATGGTTGCTGGCGAGGCTCTGCAGCAAGCGGGACGCAGTGTACCCCGCACCGACACCGAACGTACTGGCGGACGCAGCGACAAGCACTGTTCCTCCCGCACCAAGGAGGGATAGGGCTGTGCCAGTCAGGCCGAAGAACGTCACCGCGAAGATCCAGAACCGCAAGCTCAAAAAGGGAAGCAGTCCACCGTGAACGGGGCCCTCGGCGTTCTGGTGAAGAACGCCATCGGCGCCGTCGGTAACGGGCGGATCCGTGTCAGCGTCCTCGCCACCCGTGACAAACGTCGCAAGCGTAAGTACCCCGCCGAATATCAAACATGCCACGTATACCGTAATCATTGTGCTCCCGCGCCTGCCCTGACGCAGATGTCAGCACAAGTCTAGTCGCGGCGCAATGGAAAGGCGACGGCGTACTTCCGGCAGAGCCGGGCAAAGGGATGTCGAAACTGAAACAATGGAGTCTAAATGGCGATTTCGATCGCCGCGCGCACCGACCAAAGAAAGTCCCAGTTTAAACGCCGCTTGTCTAGGAGGGAGGTCCAGGAAGGAAGCCAATAGAACTCCGACCAAGTGGCGTCGATTGCCTGGCCAGTTTCGTCTCTTAGTTCGACAACGAGGGTGTTTCTAGTTGAATAGTTTGATCCCCCAGAGTTTCCACAGCCCTGACAATAGACGAATGGTGTCTTCTCGAAGCGAGTTTCGATCACCTCTTTGGGATTTAGACCTA
>Ga0105046_10018638_pt1 | contig 10557 bp, 11 predicted proteins | sample MAT03_FD_78385 | JGI IMG/M metagenome (GOLD analysis project Ga0105046, IMG submission 78385) | Freshwater microbial communities from Lake Fryxell liftoff mats and glacier meltwater in Antarctica - MAT-03 (megahit assembly) | ecosystem: Environmental > Aquatic > Freshwater > Ice > Liftoff...
TCGTGTCTCCCCACGAAACCCGGGCGGATGCGCATTGGTGAAATGCGCGTTGATCTGAAAATCGACGAGACCAAGCGCCTCAAAACTGATTGGCGCAACAATAGGCATATCGTTTGTCGTGCCGATCGTGGGGCCGGACAGCACTGAACCGGCGCTCCATCCTATGTAGGGCACACCGGAACGAACACGATCCCGGATCGCGCCGAGCAGTTGATGATGTTGCAGGCGTTCGAGCAGGCGGAACGTGTTGCCACCGCCCACAACAATCGCCTCGGCGCTTTGCACGGCACGCAGCGGCGATGCATCATCGTGCAGACTCTCCACCTGCATGCCCCATTCGTTGAACGCCTGCCGTACCAGCGCCGCATAGTCGTCGAGCGAGATCGTCACGCCAGCGAACGGTACGAAGAGCACGCGTTGCACTCCGCCGAGTTGTGCGTGAATCGCCACACGCGCGTGCTCAAGGAAGGCGCCGTTCGGATTGCGAGAGTTGGAGAACAGCAACAGCTGCCGCGCATTCATGAAACGGTGCCTTCGTGGACGTGATGCAACAGGTAGCATGTGCGTGCGATGCCACGCACGTGTCCCGCCTTACGTGCCGCGCCGTCCGCCGTTTTTCGCCTTCACCGGCTTGGGATCCTGCTGACGCGTATTGGGCATCGGCGGGCGCTCGCCTACCGGCGTGGACTTCGCGCCAAGCGGCGGACGCTTGCGAGAAAAATCGGGTACTGCACTGGCGTGTTTTTTTGACATGATGCTCTCCCGATCAGTTCAGCGTGGTGCTTACGACGCCGTGGCCACGTCGTCGTCGTCGTCCGAAGGCTCGCCTTCTTCACCCGGCAGGCCGTCCTCAGCCTCTTCGGGGAGACCGGCCGCCTTACGGCGGGCGCGCTCTTCCTTCTTGGCCTCTTTTTTGTTCTTGCGATCCATCTCTTTCTTGCGTCGCTCGAAGTCGTAGTTGGGCTTTCGTGCCACGAGGTAACACTCCGTTCGGATGTCCGTGATTCAAGGCACCCGGACACCAACGTCCCTAGGCACCGCTCAGCCGCGTGTGCGAGCTATTCCTGAAAGATAATGCACCCCGCCATCCTGTGCCGAGCCGCCCCTGCTGTTCTACGAATCCGCCGCAATCGTTTCGAGCGCTTCCCACCGCGCGCCCAAGGCCTCCAGGCGTGCGTCCACGGTCACCAGCCGATCGCGCGCCGCGCCGACCGCCGACGCGTCGCGCAGCGTGGCAGGATCGGCCAGCGTTTCATACAGCTGCGCACGCTCGGCTTCTGCGGCGTCAATCCTGGCCGGAAGGTCGGCGAGCTCCGACTGTTCTTTGAAAGACAATTTGCGCTTACGCGCCGGTTTTACGTCTTTCGTGGGCGCGGCGGCGGTGACGGAGCGCACAGTTGCGGTGAGTGACGCGACCGGTTCCGGCGCACGTTGGCGCGCCCAGTCGCTGTAGCCACCAACGAACTCGCGCACCACCCCGCCTCCTTCAAACACCAGCGTACTGCTGACGACCGCATCGAGAAACGCACGGTCGTGGCTCACCAGCAACAGCGTGCCATTGAACTCGCGCAGCCGATCTTCAAGCAGATCGAGCGTTTCCACGTCGAGATCGTTGGTGGGTTCGTCGAGCACGAGCAAGTTGAACGAGCGCGTGAACAATCTGGCCAGCAGCAGTCGATTGCGTTCACCACCCGACAGCGCGCGCACCGGTGTTCGGGCGCGATCCGGCGAAAACAGGAAGTCCTGCAGCCAACCGCTGACGTGGCGTTCCGCCCCGCCCACCGAAATAAACTCGGCGCCATCGGCAATCGACGAGAACACCGTGGCGTCCGGGTCAAGCTGTTCGCGGAGCTGATCGAAGTACGCCACTTCGAGATTCGTTCCCACACGCACCGTGCCCGCTTGCGGTTCGAGCTCGCCCAACAGCAAGCGCAGCAGCGTGGTCTTGCCCACGCCGTTGGGTCCGATCAGCCCGATGCGATCACCGCGCATGATGGTGGTGCTCACATCGCGGGCGATGACGTTCTCACCGTGCGCGAAATGCACACCGCGGGCCTCGACGACCAAGCGGCCACTGCGCTCTGCTTCCTGCACCTGCAGTCGCGCCGTGCCGACGCGCTCGCGACGCGCCGTGCGTTCCACGCGCATGGCTTCGAGGGAACGGACACGCCCTTCATTCCGGGTACGACGCGCCTGAATGCCGGTGCGAATCCACGTTTCTTCCTCGGCGAGCTTGCGATCGAACTCCGCCCACTCGCGCGCTTCGGCGTGCAGTGACGCTTCCTTGCGCTCGAGATAGACATCGTAGTCCGCGCCCCAATCGGCCAGCTTGCCCCGATCGAGCTCGACAATGCGCGTGGCCACCTTGCGCAGAAACGCCCGGTCGTGTGTGACAAACATCAACGTCACGCCGCGTTCCACGAGCCACGTTTCGAGCAGCTCAATGGCGGCGATATCCAGATGATTGGTGGGCTCGTCGAGCAGCAGAATGTCAGGCTCCCGGACCAGGGCGCGGGCGAGCAATGTTTGCCGTTTGCGCCCACCCGATGCGGCATCGAACAGCGCATCCGGATCGAGGGCGAGCCGCTCGAGTACCGTGTTCACACGATTGTTCACCGCCCACGCATCGGCGGAGTCGATCGCGTGGTGCAGTCGATCCAGCTCGCGCAGCGCTCGCGCATCGGCGTTGTGACTGAGCGCGTGGCTGGCCTGATGATACTGCACCAGCAACCCACCGAGCGGGCCCAGTCCACCGGCGACCACGTCAAAAATGGTGCCGTCGAGCTGATCGGGCACATCTTGCTGCAGTCGGGAGATCGCCAGCGTACCCTGACGCACGATCTCACCTGAATCGGGTTGCAGCGTGCCATCGAGCAGCTGCAGCAGCGTACTCTTGCCAGCCCCGTTGCGACCGAGCAGGCACACGCGGTCCCCGCGCTCGATGGCCAGATCCGCGTGGTGCAACACCGGCGGTCCGCCAAACGCGATGGAGATGTCCTGAAGCGCCAGCAGAGCCATCGAATACACATGGAGAAGGAAGCGACAGCGCGATGATGGCGCGGTGCCGAACCGGACCGGCGGCCGCGCTCACTCGCGAAAGAGCAGTCCCGCAAGATATCCTCAAGGCATGCTGAAACGACTGGCGTTGATCGCGCTGCTGCTACTGACGGGGACTGAGGCGCTGGTTGCCCAGCGTCCGGCCGCCTCATCGGCCGCCACATCGGCCGCCGCGACCACCTTACTCCCGCCGCTCAGTGCTGCGGCGTTTGCGCGTATTGTGGGCGATCTGTCGGAGCCCGGTGGCTTTTTCGACACGGACAACCTGATCTCCAATGAGCGCAGCTACCTGCACGTGATGGGTACGCTCGACCGTCTGGGTGTGCGTGGCGGTGCGTATATCGGCGTCGGGCCCGACCAGAGTTTCTCCTACATTGCCCGCACGCGTTCCGAGATCGCGTTCCTGCTCGATATCCGGCGCGACAACCTGCTGCAGCATTTGCTCTTCAAGGCTCTGTTCGCACGGTCGCGCACACGCGCCGAGTACCTGGCACTCTGGCTCGGCCGGCCCGTGCCGCCGCCTGATGTGCGCATGGTCACTCGGTCAATCGGTGAGCTGGTGTCGCAACTAGACGCCGCGCCGGCCACGCTCGCCAGTCGGGCATGGGCCAGCGACTCGATACTCGCCGATGTGCAGCGGCTCGGCATCGCGCTGTCGGCGACCGATCTGACGACCATCGCGCGCTTTCATCGCGACTTCATGCGTGACGGTCTGTCGCTGCGCTTTACGTCGATCGGACGTCCGCCGCGCGCGTACTATCCCACGCTGCGCGACCTCCTGCTCGAGACTGACCGCGATGGGCGACTGGCGAGTTACCTGTCCAGCGAGGCCGACTTTCAGTATGTGAAGGAGCTGCAACGACGCAATCTGGTGATTCCCGTCGTGGGCGATCTGGCCGGTGCCAAGGCGCTGCGCGGCATCGGTCGCACCGTGCGTGCGTTTGGTCGCACCGTCAGCGTGCTGTATGTGTCGAACGCCGAAGACTACGTGATGCGCGACGGCGGATTTGCAGCGTATGCGGCCAGTGTGCAGTCACTCCCGCGCGCGCCGGGCGGCGTGATGATTCGCAGCTGGTTCGGCGGGCCCGGCACCCATCCCCACGAGGTACAGGGCTATTTCAGTGTGCAACTGCTGCAGACGTTCGCCGGGTTCCTCGACACCGCCCGTTCCGGCGCGATGTGGTCGTATGGTGCGCTGGTATTTTCACCGCACGAGTCGCCCTGACTTGTTCGTTCGTGTGGTGCCCGCGCTACATCACCACGTAGGCTTCCATCGCGAAGTACTCCGCGAGGCCGAGGCGATCCAGCAGTGCGGCGGTCTCCTTGTTGCGCGCGTCCACGCGCTGCCAGAACTCGCGGTCGTCCTGACCGGGAAACGGTGCCGAATCTTTCTGCGACTGGTGCTTGAAGATGGCCTGGATTTTGAGACGCAGTTCGTCCTGTGAGATCGGCACGAGCCACGTGGCCTCGGTGATCGGCCATTCCTGCCACGCACCGCGATACAGCCACACCTCGGGGCGCACGAAGTGTGCGTCTTCAATGAGCAGCTCTTCGAGCGCGCGCTCGATCGCTTCCTTGCACATGCGGTGCGTGCCGTGGGGATCGGAGAGATCGCCGGCCACGAAGATGAGATCCGGCGACTGTTCACGCAGCAGTGCTTTCACAATGTTCACATCGGCGGCCCCGACGGGATCCTTGCGCACCTGGCCCGTTTGGTAGAATGGCAGGTCGAGAAATCTGGCCGCGCTGCTCGACAGGCCAAGCGTTTCGATCCCAGAGACCGCTTCGGCTTCGCGAATCACGCGTTTGATGTCCTGCACTTCAGCACTGTCCACATCACCCGCGTGCTTGGTGGCGAGGAACTGCAGCACGCGTTCGCGCACCGCTTCGATGGCCGCGATGTCCAGCTGCTGATCTCGCGCGAGACGCGCGAGAAAATCCACGTGGCGCCGCACATCGTGATCGAACACGGCGATGTTACCGCTCGTCATGTAGGCCACGAGGATGTGGTTTTCATTCACCACCAGCTTGCGCAGGATACCGCCCATCGAGATGACATCATCGTCTGGATGCGGCGAGAAGCAAATGATGCGCTGGCCTTCCGGCAGTTTGGAACGGCCGCGGATTCGTGCGCCGAGAATGTTGAAAATGAGCCCGTTCACATCGCCGGCTGTACCGTGTTGCGCGAGCAACGACGAGAGGTGATGCTCCGCGTAGTCACGCTCGGTGAGCTTGAGAATTGCCTTGCCCGTGGTGCGTGACAGCCACACCACGGCGCGGAGCGTGACGGCAGGCGTCCAGACGACTTCATCGACCAGCCACGGTGTCGCAATGCGCGTGAGATCAGCGGCGGCGGCGTTGTCCACGTAGAACGTGGTCCCCGGATGATTCTGGAGAAACGTCGCGGCCACATCGATGGCGATCGGGCCTTCCACAGAGCGCTTGATGATGGCGGCCTTGTGTTCCCCCGTGGCCAGCAACGCGATTTCGCGCGCGGCGAGAATCGTGGCGACACCCATCGTGATCGCTTCCCGCGGAACGTGCTCCTCACCAAAAAAATCAGCCGCCGCATCGCGACGTGTGACCATATCGAGCGCGATCATGCGCGTGCGACTGTCGGCGCCGGAGCCCGGCTCGTTGAACCCGATGTGACCGGTCTTACCAATGCCCAGCAGCTGGAAATCGATGCCGCCGGCCCGCACAATCGCCGCCTCGAATTCGGCGACGTGCGCGTCAAGATGTTCACGCGGGACTTCGCCGGATGGAATGTGCACGTTCTCCGGCTTGATATCGATCTGCGTGAACAGATTCTCCCACATGTACCGGTGATACGAATGCACGTTATCCCGGGCCATCGGGTAGTACTCGTCGAGATTGAAGGTGATCACGTGTTCGAAGGAAAGCCCCTCGTCCCGGTGCATGCGAATCAGCTCACGGTACACACCGATGGGCGTGGACCCGGTGGCCAGCCCGAGCACACAGGGCGCGCCGGCTGCGGCGCGGTCGCGCATCAGCCGGGCGACGCGAACGGCCACAAGTCGAGCGAGATCGTCGTGATCTGGTGCGACGACCACGGGAATGCGTTCGCGAGCGATGGAGTGTGTCGACGTAGTCACAAGCAGTTCAGTCGGGTGATCGAGGGCCGTGGTGGCGTGGGTGCGATTCAGCGCATTCCAAACATATAACTGTTGAGATACTGGATAGTGGATTCATGCTCGGCCACCTGGTACGCCAGCAGGTCACCGATGGTCACCACCCCGTAGACCGTCGTCTCGTCCGCGATCGGCAAATGCCGGATCCGGCGCTTCGTCATGATGGCGCTGCACTCGTCGAGACTCGTCTCCGGCAGGCAGGTCACCACGGCCGTGGTCTGCACCTCGGACACCTTCGTGGTCTTGGGGTTTCGGCCGGCCACCACTACGCGCCGGAGAATGTCCCGCTCCGTGAACACGCCCACGAGATTTTTGTCGTCGTCGACGACCAACAAGCCGCCAACGCTGCGGTCGTTCATCAGTTCGGCGGCTTCAAACACCGTGCTGGCGGGTGAGATGGACACCACGGCGGCGCCCTTCTGGGCCAGAATGTCGCGAACCTTTGGCATGACGAAACTCCTGCAAGGGGGACGAGTGAAGCGCGTCAGCGCGTGAGTCCGTACACGAGGTAGTTCGTGGCGAACTTGTAAGCATCGTTGGAGAGGTTGACCGGATACCAACCGTCACCCGACCACTCCATGTAGTCACCGATATCGTTGTTGTAGTTGATGATGACCAACAACCGTCGTGACGGATCATTGTCCTCGAAGATGCCCAGATACTCCGCCCGCGCACCCGGCGTCCCCGGATGGTGCATCCCTTCAAGGGAGGCGATGGAAAAGAACGAATGGAAGATCGGGTGGTCCACCGTGAGCGGCATGATCTGCGCGTCGGGCAGCACCGTGCGCATGGCGCGCTCGAACTGCGTCCACTGGTTCAGCAGAAAGTCATCCACGATCAGGAAACCGCCTTTCTGTATCCAGCGACGCAGCCCCTCGGACTCCGACACACTCGGGTACCAGTAGCCGGGCTCGGACAGATAGGCGATGGGATATCGAAACAGCGCCGGGTCGTCCATGTCGTGCACGTTGCTCTCGCCGACATGCGGTTTGATCGACGTGAGATCGTTCATGATCGTCATGAAGTTCCGCTCCATCGCCGGATAGTCGAACGACCAACCGGGATGTCCCTGATAGCGCAGGCGGGCGAAGGTGAACCGGCCGTCGTACTCAGCGTTGGGCTCGATGAACTGGCGCCGCTGCGACTCGACGTAGCTCGCGAGGCACGTCACGGCCAGCAGCGCCACCAACGCCGAGCGCTTCGTCATACGGAGGCGCGTTGCGTCGCGACAATCGGCGCGAGATCAGCCATGGGAACCTTGCGATCGCGGGAAAGCGGGCTGAGGCGGGTCGCCTCGGCGCGGGGGGATCGGAAGCATGCGGCCTGCCACGTCGAACGTCAACGCCTCTGGCCTCAAAGTCCCGCTGTTGGTGTCTGCGCCAGCATGGCTCCCGCAATGCAACTCGCAACCGCCCAGAGTGTTGACCGTCGCGTGAAGGTGAGTAGACTGAAGGCCACGGCCACGATGAGGAGATCGGGCAAGCCGAACACCGCGCTGGTAAACACCGGATCGTATAAAGCCGCTGCGAGTACGCCCACGACTGCGGCATTGACACCAGCCAGCAGACCGCCCGCGCGCGGCAGCGTACACACGCGCGACCACACCGGGAGCACTGCGACGAGCAGCAAGAAACCCGGGGCGAACACCGCGAGGGTCGCGACACCCGCGACGAGCAGTGAGGGTGCCGTCGTGTTGAGGGCCGCACCGAGGTATCCCGCCAGCGAAAACAGTGGTCCGGGAATCGCCTGCGCAGCACCATAGCCGAGCAGGAAGGTGTCGGCCGACATCCAGCCCGTTGCCACGAGGGATTGCTCGAGCAACGGCAGCACGACATGTCCTCCGCCGAAGACGAGTGCGCCGGCGCGGTAGAACGCCGCTGCCGTGCCGCCCAAGGACGGCGAGCCGCCGGGCCAGAGCAGCGCCGTGAGCAGGCCCGCGCCAAACAGCAACGCGGCGAGAGCGGCCGCGCGGACGCTGATGGCGGGCACGACGAACACCGATGAGGCCGGCGTCGGCGCGCGACACAGCAGCAGGCCCGCCAACGCACCGGCCGCGATCACGGCCAATTGCAGCGATGCGGAGGCGGCCACCGACAGCGCGATCATGGCGGCGACGGCAATACCAAGACGCGTCACATCGGGCGTTAATTGCCGCGCCAGGCGCAACACACCGTGTGCGACCACTGCGACGGCCGTCAGCTTGAGTCCGTGGACCACCGGCACGCCCACGCCGGTGTCGAGCAGCGGCGCAAAGCGGGCCAACAGGATCAACAGGAGCGCTGACGGTGCCGTGAAGCCTGCGAACGCGGCGAGCGCGCCGCCCCAGCCGGCCCGCAGGAGCCCGATCGTAAACCCCAGCTGGCTACTGGCCGGTCCGGGCAGCATCTGACACACGGAAAGCGACTGTGCAAACTGCTCGTCGCTCAGCCAACGTCGACGGGTCACGAACTCCTCGTGCAGGTAACCGATATGCGCGATTGGCCCGCCGAACGACCGCACGCCAAGCCCAAGGAACGCCACGAATACCGTGAGGGACGAATCGTTCTCGGAGGCGGGCATCGTCAATGGTAGGCGATTGGCGGTGCATTGCGCGAGCGGTAGTTTCCGGACGGCGGTTGATCCGCCCTCGAGGCACGCGCACGACGCGATACTCATTCTCACCCATGGTGGTATGTCCCGACGCAATCAAGTTGCCGCGCTGCTCACGCTGATCTCCCTCGGGTTGCTCGTCCCGGGACTCACCCGCCCCGTGCTCACCATTTCCGCGTCCATCTCCGTACTCGGCAACACGCGGGAGATCTTCCGCGAGACGCAGAGTATCACCGAGAGCGTACGCAATCTCTTCGAGTCTGGCAATACCTTCGTTGCGGCTCTTATTCTGCTCTTCAGCATTTTGGTACCGGTGCTGAAAGCGCTGCTGCTTGGCATGGTTCTCTTCACGCGTGATCCCGTCGTGCGCACACGACTCGGCGGGTTTGTCCGCTCCATCAGCAAATGGTCGATGGCTGATGTATTCGTGGTTGGCGTGTTCATTGCGTTCATGGCCGCCAACGCGCTCGACAACCTCGACGCGCAGGCCGGCATCGGTCTGTATTTTTTCGCCGCATACTGCCTCGTGTCCAATCTCGCCTTTCAGTTTCTCAGCGCCTCCAGCGACTGAATCCACGACGTCCACGTTGAGCCGGCCGCTGCGTCGGCGAGCGCTCGCATCACCGCGTTCGTCACGTCGGCACCGCTGATCGTCCCCGCCAGCAGGCAACTGTCCCACCGCTGAATCTCCGATGGGTGCGAATCGTATCTCACCTCGTGCGCCGAATGTGAGGCGCACGATGTCACGACACGCAGTCCATTCATCCTCAGGAGGTCAGCATGTTGCTTTTCACGCTTACATCGGCCGCGTTTTTTGCTGCGGCACCCGTCGCTCAGGTGGTCACACCCACCAGTGCACCAGTTGCCATCGAACGCTCTGTGCAGGCTGCGGCCAACCCGCACCTGGAAAACGCCCGCTCCGCCATGGAAAAGGGCGACCTGTCGCTGGCGCGACGCGAGTACCAGTTTGCACAGATCGTCGATCGCGATGCCGGACGTATTCCGGTGGACGCGTCGAAGGGCCTCGCCGCGTTGCTCTTCGCGCAGTCGCAGCCCCGCGCGGCGGCCGAGATCATGCAGCAGGTGGCCGATGAAGCGGCGCGCGCTGGTCAGATCGATGTTGAGGCAAGCGCCCTGGTCTCGGCCACCTTGTTGCGCCTCGAGTGCGGCGACCGAGTCGCGGTGAAGGAGGGGGTGCGTCGCCTGCACCAAATCTCGCGCGACCGAAGCATCTCGTCCGAGACGCGCGCGATGCTCAAGAAGCAGCTTGGATGACGCGTGCATTCCACGGTGCGGCGAGAGCATGCGTTCGCCGCACCGTGGTGTGCGTCTGATGGACGTGACTACTTGAAGCGCATCCCGTTCGCGGCGACGGTGCCTTTCGTGGGGACAACTGTTGGTGCTTTTGGTGCTGCTTTCGGTGCTGCTTTCGGTGCTGCATTTGTGGCCGGCTTCGGCGCCGAGTTTACCGGACGGTTTCCGGACGGACGTGCGCCTTCGCTACGCACGCCGCCGCCGTCGGTCCGCATGCTGAGCGCAATGCGCCCACGTGCCAGATCGATACTCTGCACCGTGACATGCACGCGCTGACCAACACGCACCGCGTCGTTGGGATCTTTCACAAAACGATCTGACAACTGACTCACGTGCACGAGTCCGTCCTGATGCACGCCGATGTCCACAAACGCGCCGAAGGCGGTCACATTGGTCACGATGCCGGGGAGCTTCTGGCCGGGCTGGAGGTCTTCCATCTTCTCCA
>Ga0105046_10018640_pt1 | contig 10557 bp, 8 predicted proteins | sample MAT03_FD_78385 | JGI IMG/M metagenome (GOLD analysis project Ga0105046, IMG submission 78385) | Freshwater microbial communities from Lake Fryxell liftoff mats and glacier meltwater in Antarctica - MAT-03 (megahit assembly) | ecosystem: Environmental > Aquatic > Freshwater > Ice > Liftoff...
GGGCAAAAGCTCCCTCACTTGTTGCATCGTGATCTCTCGATCCGAGAGTGCAAAGGAATGCTTGAGTTGCACTGGATGCAGAGCTTCCTTTTTCCGATCTCGCCCAGGTTCGTTTGCGAATGAGCCACGCAAGAAGGGTGCCCCCGGTCGCAGTACAATCATGCGCTGCCCAGCGAGAGTTCGCAATTCATCCTTTGTCTCTAGCCAGTTCGGAACGTCCAATCGCCAGCGCGCACAGACAGCCTCAATGGCTGATCGCAATCCCGGATCGGCAATTGTCTTCGGAGATTGCGCGACAAATACCTGGAATCGTTGCGATTCAGATGCGGGGATTCTATTTTCCGAGTAGAGCGCAAGTGCATGAGCGCACGCCCGACGCAATGAAAGCGAATTCGCTGAGTTCTCGAGTTGTTCGACCAGCCAAGTTTGCGGCAAATTGTGACGACTGAACGTGTCGACAAGGTTGCCTCTCAACTCAGGATTATCTGTTTGAGAGATTGCATCCTTTAGCTTCGCTACATCGCCGAGCATGAAGAGCGCGGTGATACGTCGCGATTGTTGCAAGCAGAGTCTAGACTCAGGCTCCTGATCCGCCAAAGGAATCCACCAAGTTGAACTGTATAGCGGAGTGGAATCATCCCCAACTTGCGATACATCGATACTCACAGGGCGAAAGCCGGTTTCAAACAGTCGTTTACACTCGCGACGGTGATCTTCCTGAGAAAGATAATCGACCCAATGCGAATGGAACGGTGCACCATTCCACCAAATTACCTCAAACCCTCGCCCCTGCGAGGCGGGTGGCCGATTGTCCCATTTTGCATGCAATATTGGGACGTGTTCGTTTATTTTTAATGCATGTTCGAGATCGTCTCGTGGCATGTCCCATTTATCGTACGTCGTTACTTCGTGCCGTAACTTCCAGCGAATCGACGTATAGTTCGCTCCGCCAGAGTTCGAATGAGTCATCAGGTTGCAGCGCTGAACATAGTTATCCGTTACGAATCTTGACCACCCATGTGATTCATGCCGACTCTCAGGTATTTCGACATACATGTTCGCATCGAGAACCAACTCCGTTGGAAGGCCTTCGCACCAGACGCAATTGTAGAGCTGTGACTGATATCCATCGAAACTGTGTGCCGTGACATCGCATGGAAAATAGCCCTCGCTGCGATTCGCATCATTTCGTTTACGGAGAACTTCAGCGGTTGCATCCGTAACATAACGTGACCTGCGGCCGTCACGGACCCACAAGGCCATGCGCTGAGTTTGGTTATCGTCTTCGTAGCTTGAAATTGTTGAAACGCGATAGTTGTGTTTTTCCAAGAGTATGTTGATAGCTTCAAATCGTTCATTGGTGAGGCGTTGAATAAGCACATTGCATGGGCCTGTTATCGCTGAACATTCATTCAACAATACTTGCAGTGGTTGGTCCTTGGCGAGAGCTGTAAGAGCAGCATCTTGGTCTGGCGGTTCGATGCCCCACCATTGGTCAACCTTGAATCCTTGACTCCACAAGTCTTTCGCTGGGGTCTCAGTCACAGCTTCATCAGTTAACTCCTTCAGATTCGCAATCGCTTCGGGCGTTTCGCGAAGAACGGCAACAAGTGTCGGCAACTGATCGGGCTGAGAGTCTTCGACAAGTTCTGCCAAAATCTCTGGCCGACTACTTGCGAATTTCGCCAGCAAGTTAGCGATATTCACGGCAGAACTACGTCGTATAGCCTCGTCTGCAAATTTGCTCGTTAAAAGTGGGACTAAGGCTTCGTTACAACTTGAAAATCCACGAACCCAATCGCCAAGCAAAAGCGAGTTTTCGTCGCTGAGCAGTTCGACTAATTCTGCAAGATCATCCTCGAAAGGTAGGGGCAAAGGCGATAGCTGCGCCAACCCACACGCTGCGCGAATTCGCTTCGATGGAGTAGATAGTTCATCAGTCCATGCTTGCATGAGTTGCTCTGTTGCAAGCCATCGTTGGTCGCCTTGCGATTTACATACAAGCACTACGTCTCTCGGAGAAGTTTCTTCGCGGAGTACAAAATCGGTTATCAATTTTCGACATTTTTCATCCTCAGTAGCAAATACGATCGACGCACGCAGCCTTTTTCCAGAATCGCTTGCCTCATCGGATACGTACCTGGTCAAGTGTTTTCTAGCTAAATCACTTTCGGGCTTTCGGAGGTTCGCGGCTTGAGGGATCGCCGTCGCGAGTTCAGTCGCGAGAAATCGTTCAACTTCGTTCTCCGCAATAAACATAACTCTTTGATTATGTACCCATCGCCAACTGCCAAAGCCAACCAGTAAAGCGAGCGCAAAACAGGCCGCAGCGATACTCAGGTGACGCATATGCAACCGATGGGCGGCGTTCATCATGCGAGTTTGAGGCTCGGTCCAAAGACTCGATTTGATCCGACGGCGAAGTGTGACGTACTCTGTAAGGGGTGGCAATGACTGAGGTTTTGGCCTCGCATGATATAGCTCAGCATATTCTTCTAATCTTGCTTGAGCTTGACCAGAGCGAGTACCCAAACCGCGAATTTCTAGCCACTGATGAATTGGTGTGATGAGAAAATCATGCGTCAACTGATAACCTGTTTCAGACGCGATTGAATGACTACTTTCTGCACTGAAACTATCGCCTGAAGATCGATCGGTGGGAGTTATCAAATGCAGTTCGTTATCGAGAATTCGGATCAGTTCACGGAAAGCATTCTTATCGCCGTAACCACAAGCCTCCATCAATTCCTGTTCGGAATGTAAAACGCCTTTAATGCGAGAAACCGATTCAGGCAACAAGCGACGCAGGAGTCTCGAGGCACCCTCCGCATGGATACTATGGCGACGCTGGGCCGAATCGGAATCAAAAGTATCTTCCAGGAAGCGAACGCCAAGTCCGAGCCCGCCATCTTCGAACGAAATCTCGCGATTGTTCCATGGCCTACTCTTCATAATTTCAGCCAGCAGAGCTAGCTGAACGCAAACGACCCGCCCATCGATCGATAGATAGTTGATGGCGGAGTCAAGGAAGCGGTGCTCGGCTAAAGAGATTTTCTCGGGGCTGGTGTTCAGTCGCCCGTAGGCAGCACCGAACATCGCCAAAACATTCTTCGCATGGCGCCGGTCGAAAAGATCGACTGCCATCGCGTTCTGATGCTCAGCGATCGTAAAATCGAGCGACTGCATCAGACGAGTTAGCCCCATCCAGAAATCATCTCGCACCATCACGACGCATTGAAGGTTTACTCCGTCACATTGACGCAGCGCAAGTGTCAGTGCCTGCTTTTCCAAGTCCGAGTGCGTGAACAGCCACTGTTCGAACTGGTCAATAAAAATCAGAGTTTTGCGTTCAGAATTGCGACGCAGCCAGGTGAGTGAATGCAAAAGTTGATCGCCGACAGATCGGTTTTTTGTGAGTGCGGGAATATCAATCTGCTGACCGATTAGATCAACGATCGTTTGCTCAGTGTCGCCAGCGGTAGCTTCAACGTAGATTGCATTCACTCGGCTCGACAGACGCGGCATGATGCCTGCTCGAACAAGTGAAGACTTGCCACAACCGCTGGGGCCGTACAAAACACCTACGGGCGGTGAGGCTTCCTTCTGATTGGGTTCAATGAAAGATTTCCAGAAACGGATAACTTCTGGAATGCCATCGCGGTCGCGCGGTCCAGGAAGCAATTGCAGAAAGAACTCGGCGTCGCGAAAGTCGAATGCCCTGAGCCCTTTCGGAACGACTTGGATCACTGTATCTCTTGCGCCGGTCGGCTCGCGTCCGTCGCTCTTGCAATCTTTCCCCGAGAGATCAACCGTAGACGGCCCATCGGCTGGCTCTAAAAAAACCTGAGGATCTCGGCAGGTTATGGGAAGCTCGGTTTCAGATTGAATCAAATTTGCGTTGGGGATCTTTTCTGACTGCCGACTTAGGTACATTTGCAGGTCGTCAGCCACATCGGATGCGTATCGATAACGATCTTGAACTGATTTTGCGAGGCACTTTAGACAAATTCGTTCGAGCTCAGTTGGAATAGTTCTTCGAAGTTTGCGCGGTGAAAGCGGCTCTTCGAACTGAATTTTTCGAAAAAGATTCTGCCGGTTTGAATCTTGAAATGGTCGTTCGTGAACGAGCAATTCATAGAGCACGACACCGAGCGAAAAAATATCCGATCGACCGTCAACGCGATGCCCTTCGCCACGGGCTTGCTCAGGGCTCATGTAAGGCGGTGTACCAACGTAGGCAACTGCATCATCGTGTGCCGCGTCACGAAGCGCTAAGCCAAAGTCAGCGATATACGGAGTTCGATTTGCATCCACGAGTAGATTGGAGGGTTTGATGTCGCGATGGACAATTCCTTTCCCGTGCGCATAGGCCAATGCCTCGGCAATCAATGAAATCATTTGCGCGATTACACTGACAGTCACGGAGCTGCCCTGAACCCATTTTCCTAGGTGCTGGCCAGCGATGTACTTTGTGACGATGTAGCAAGCATATTTTTTTGTCGAGCCCGCATAGTAGGCAGGGATGATATTGGGATGGTCCAGTGCAGCGATCGCACGCGCCTCCTCTAAATACATGGAGGCGTATTTAGCTCCTTCGACCATCGCGCTGTGCGGGACTTTCAAAGCCACGTCGCGATGCAGCGTTTGGTCATACGCCAGATAGACCACGCCGAACCCACCTTTGCCAATCAGTTGCCGGATATTGAACTGATCAATCTGCTCACCAGCGCTGAGATACGTTACGCTTTCTGACTGTTGAGTCAGATCACTATCGAGGTCATCTGGCTTGGAAGCCGGTTTGGTGCTTTCATCCGCTTTCATCGTGTGTGCTCACATTAACGACATCATGGTGATCGACTCGGATTGCGCCTGTATTTCCGCTTATCGTAACCTAAATGTCGCAGACAAAACGTCGTTCATCCGGATTTCGGTTGCTTTCGTGCCCGTTGATTTACTCCTACATTTCGTCAGTTTGCTTACTGCTTTAATCAGAATTGCAGAGCCCATGATCGGGAATTCGGGCCGGCAGCCGAAGAGATGGAGGCGCTCGCCGAAGTTCAACCAGACAATCCAGACACAATTGTTCGCTTGGGAGAGTTGATATTCAACAATCAGGAGACACCCGAAGTTGAGCGAGCGAACGCAGCAGCCGAAGTGTGGAGCAAACTGCTTGCCAAGCGAGGTGAGGATCCGGTTAGCGTCGCGCGGGTTGCAGATTTATTGCGCGGAGTGAACAAGACCGATGAAGCTATCGCCGCCTATCGCAAAGCGATTTCCCTCGCCGAGAACGAGTTGCAATATCGCGAGTATTTGGGCGAGTACCTGTTTCGGCTCGATCGCAAAGACGAAGCGAACTGATGATGCAACTCGGAATGAGAGATTTGGCTGATTCGGTGCTCCAACGGGTCCGGCAGCGCAGTGGCAACGATTTGGGATCGCAATATTCGTTGATGCAGAAACTGCAGACGATGGATAATAAATCGGGTGCGGTCGAAATCGCTAGGCAAATCCTGCGACGCACTCAACCCAACGCGAACTAAAGCATGCGGACGTCGGAAGATTCTTACCGCCGCAGTGCTATACAAGTTCTCGTTGGTGCAGGCGAAACCAAGGCAACTAGGTCGGCTAATTCGGACGAATCATTATTCCCAAATCGCAGCAATGCTCGTCCAGTCTTCAATGGCCTGCACTTGCTGCCATGCGACCGGCAGCCCTGCGGGGCGTTACATTCTCGAGTAAAACCATAAAGCGGATATTGACATCCTATTTTTCAACTGGTAAAGTGGACTGCCCGATCCACTTTTGCGAGTCTCTGACAGGAGCCCGATTTTGAAAAGAACAAAATTCGTCACTTTGGTGGCAATCGCCAGCACAATTGCGATCTCCTCCTTTCTTGCAAATGGTCCCGGCCAAGCCGCCGATCCTCCCAAAGCGATCACGCCACTTGAACGTACGCGTCGTGAAGTCCGAATGCTGGATGATATCTACAAGACCAGCATCGTGTTGATTACAACTCACTACGTCGATGGAAAAGACTCTCTTCCAGCCGGTAGTGCATTCAAAGCATTATTTGAAGCGGTTAAGAAAAAGGGTTGGCATGAAGTGCGTTTGCTGGATGCAACCGGCGATCCGTACGAACCTAACAATGCTCCCAAAGAAGGCTTTGAGCAGCGAGCGATCGCCAAGTTGCTCGCCGGTCAATCAGCCTACGACGAAGTGGTCACTGAAGAAGGCAAGCAATATTTGTTAGCCGCAACCGCGATTCCAGTTGTGATGGACAAATGCACTTTGTGCCACGAAAATTACAAAGGGTTACCTGCTGGCAAAGCGATCGGAGCCCTTGGTTACAAGGTTCCAATATTGGATTGAGTTCAAAAAAGTGTAGCTGGATTCGTAAAAATCCGGACTCTGCTGGGCAATGCTGATGTAGCGGGGAATCTACCGTTCAATGTCCGGTTTCTTACGAAACCAGCTACGAAAACAGGGGTCCGGTTTCTTACGAAATTAGCTACGAAAACAGGGACAATCAAGAAGCTGTGAACAAGCTCTACCTTGGGAAAAACTTTTAGAAAAGCAGCTAGCGGGCCATTCTCCATTTTGCCGTCGACTCCCTCGGAGGCGGTCTGCTTTGGGTGTTGTTTTGGCGTATCGATTAGTTTTGGCTGCGTTCCGAGTAACTCACTGCGCATGACCTGGATTTCTTTCGGAGCCTGAATTTCGATCCTCACCGAATCGCCTCTTATCGCACAATCGTGATCACAATATCGTTCCCGATATGCAACGTTTCTTTATGTTTGCGGGACAATACAAGCATGTTGATCTGCTAAAGCGGTCATTCAAGCCCGATGCTGTACGTAAAAGATATCGAGTGACTGTTAGACGGATATTTGAACGGTTCTTCGTTTACCGTTTAAATCACTTGGACAGTTTTTGATTGGGCGGTTGCCTAATAAGCGTTTTTTTGTTTTGCGACGACGCCGAGTGTCTTTAGAAGGATCTTTACATCCAGCCACAATGACCATTCGCGAATGTAGCGATGGTCAAAGTCTACGCGCTTCTGCATTTTGTCGAGTGTATCGGTTTCGCCACGGAATCCTTCGACCTGCGCTAACCCAGTAATGCCTGGTTTGACTTTGTGCCGCAACATATAGCCTTTGATTAGTTTGCGATAATGTTCGTTGTGCGCCGACGCGTGGGGGCGAGGTCCGACCAGCGACATCGTGCCTTCGATCACATTGAACAGCTGCGGCAACTCATCCAACGATGAGCGTCGCAAAAAGCTCCCGATCGGAGTAAGGCGAGGATCGTGCTTGGTCGCTTGAAGAACCACGGGACCATTGTCGCAAGTTCGCATCTAACGAAACTTCCAAACGCAAATTTCCTTTCCGTCGAGCCCGTAGCGCTTTTGACGAAAGAAAACTGGCCCACGCGATGTCGCCTTCACCAAAACGGCAACCAGAATCATGATTGGCGAAATCAAGATCAGTCCAACTAGCGCTGCGGCGAAATCAAAAACTCGCTTAGTCCAACCGTCAACTCCGTAGAGTGGCGTCTCAAAAACGCTGACCGCAGGCAGGCCGCCAACCGAACTCCAACGAGAGTGAAGCAGTTCGAAAACAAAGAAATCCGGCACAATATAGACGCTTGCCGTCGTATCGGCGAGCCTTTCCAGCAGCCATCGAATTCGGCTTTCAGCGCGCATAGGTAGCGTCAAGAAAACGGTACTCACTTCGCCCGCCTGGGCCTTGGCAATTAATTCATCCAGCCGACCAATGCTGTAGTTCTGCGATGCCACCAGTTCGCTATTTCGCTGTTGAGCTCGATCATCAAAAAAGCCGACGAGATGCAAGCCTGAACCTGGATTTTGCTTGATGTTATCGAGCAACTGCAGGCCAAGTGGATTCACACCTACGATGGCACATTTTGTTACTGCCCAACCGCTGCTATGCAAACTTTCCAACGCAACCCGAAATACCATTCTCGCGAGAGCAATACTGGATCCGCCGAGGATGATCCAAGCCAGCATACCGCCGCGCGCGAAATCGTATCCCTCGCGTGCAAAGAACGCAACACATGCCAACAGAGACAAGCTGACTACCCAGTTCGCAAGGACGCTTGCCATTTCGCGGTCAGGTGTATTGCATCGCTCTTTGCGATAAATACCCAGCATCTCACCACAAACTACAAAAATCAGACTGGTCGCCAAGATCGCATTGGGATTGCGACTATTAAATGGTTGTTGCACTAACCATTGACTGAGATACAACGAACAGCCGATGAGTGCAATGTCGCTGACACGTTGCACGACCCCGAATGAGGAGTGATGCTGGCGGATCGAAGTACTGTTCATGTTTGCTTGTGACCAATCGAATATTCGCAGGCATTGCAAAATGGGCGCTAGGGTTGAAGAAAGCCTACGTTTCGAATTGACTACTTTGGTGTCATCAATGAGGCCGCGACGCGTAGTTGATCGTAATTCGCCGCTACAATAGGAACAGTCGATACATTAGACCGCTTTTCGGACAGGCTCTTCGGAACGATCGATCAACAACTGTCCGAATTGATTAAGTCGTTTAAGGCGAGCGGCAGATTGAAAACTACCAGTGTGATGCAAACCCTCTCCGGCCTTTCAGGCCGACTCTCCCAGGGGGAGAGTGACCACCCTCCCTCCGGGAGGGTCGAGCGAAGCGAGGGGCGGGTAGGACTCATTCTGCCGCTCGCCTTACTGCAAGCCGAAGGCGTCACCTCTCCACTAAGTCACCGTCGCCTACGGCTTGCCGTCAAATAAAAAAATTCACGGTAAGATTAAACCAACACGATGAACGGAACTTATAATGGTTAAAATCCCCACAAAATTAGAAGATTTGCTGCCTCCTGCGGCCCTCGGAAAAATCCTCGAAGTGCTCAATCAACCTGCTTTGTCGGGGGCCGTTCGCGAGGCACTCCATCGAGTGGGCATTAAGGATGCCAGCCCAGTTGAGCAAGTTCAAGAAGCTTGGCAGCAAGCTCGCGATTGGGTCGGGCAACTGGCCAATCGAATGGTCAGTCCTGTGCAAGCCAATCCGCAGTTGATCAACGCGACCGGTGAGTTGGCACGTGCCGAGTGGCAAGGATTTCCTATGGCACCATCAGTTGCTGAAGCTTATGGAATCCAAGCAGTGAATTTTCACTCCGCTTCTCGGCTTGAAGAAGCGGCTCTACATGCAACGGTCAAGTTGTTGCAAGTCGATGATGCGTTGTTTACCAACAGTCTGGCTACTGCGATGCAGTTGATCCAAGGCTCATTCAAAAGTTGTGCGGTCTCGCGCGCCGACACGGTCCGAATCCCTGGCTTTGGTGATATGGGTGCGATGCTTACTTATGGTGGCCAGCACATACATGAAGTCGGCGCGACAAACGGTGCCACCGAAGAAGACTGGTCGCGAACGATCACCAGCGCCGAACAAGCGATCTTGCTGGTCAGTCCGAATAGTCTCTCAGCCAGTGACGCCGACCAACAGCGCCTCGCCGCGCTGAAAGTTGCCAAGGCGACCGGTGCTGCTGTGATTGAGTTGCTCGTTGATGGCGTCTGCGTTGCGAATACGCCGGAGTATGCCTTTCCATTCCCAGTGGCTCAAGAGCGTTTGCATTCCGGCGCCACCGTCGTCGTATTGCCACTCGATGGCTTCTTGGGCGGACCCGCTGGCGCTTGTATCGCTGGGAACGGCAAGCTGATCAAAATGCTACGTCATAGTGTTTCAGCACAAGGCTGGGGTCTGCGCGGTGCGTCGCTGTCCGGAGCAACAGCGGCGCTGGAACGGGCCGCCGCAGCCGGGACGGCACTAGACACCGGCGTGCTTGACTTGGTGCGATCGAACATCGCAAACTTAAGAGACCGAGCAAAACGATTGGCTTTGCAAGTCACAAATTCAGAACATGTCGTTGCAGCAGAGATCTTGGAGCGGGTCATTCCGCTTGGGCCGTCCCCCTGGAACCGCTACAACGGCCCAAGTGTCGCCATCTCAATGACTCCACGCAAAGACACGGCCAGTTTGATGGCTGCCTTGCAAAATGGCGAGCGTGGCCCATCAATATTATGTGTTGCAAGTGGGGACAAGGTACTCGTCGATCTGAGATTTGTTTTGCCCCGAGACGATCATCAAATTGTAAAAACGCTCAGCGGGATTCAGCCACCCAACAGCGCCCCGCAGCCAACCTGAGCCTGAGACATTAGCTCGTACTACAGCGCAGAAGGGATACTCCGCCGCCAACGTCGACGCCCACGCTACTTTTGCGGAGCAGAAGGCGACACTGTTGCGCCGTAGTACTAGAAGCCTGTTTATACTCCATATGTCTTGCCGGACCCTTGTGAGCTTGCCTCACAGGTGAACAAGTTTTGAAGTAAGCTCGCGATCCTTCCCAGTACCCTCAAGTTCTGACCCGTTGGCTGCCGAAGGCAGCCAACGGGTCAGAACTTGGGAAGAGGCGGGGTATATGCATGTTCTAACTCTAAAAACTTGGCTCTTGCCAGGCAAGCTGGCAAGGGGCCAATACAAATCGAAGAGGTGGGGTACAAAC
>Ga0105046_10018648_pt1 | contig 10555 bp, 12 predicted proteins | sample MAT03_FD_78385 | JGI IMG/M metagenome (GOLD analysis project Ga0105046, IMG submission 78385) | Freshwater microbial communities from Lake Fryxell liftoff mats and glacier meltwater in Antarctica - MAT-03 (megahit assembly) | ecosystem: Environmental > Aquatic > Freshwater > Ice > Liftoff...
CCTAAGCCTTTAACATGGCCTATACGTAAAACTAATAACATTCAACCTCATAAGATGATTGTAGGAGTTTCTGCTATTGATAACAAAGTTGAGGTTATATCTTTGGATGAAACACCGCATACGTTGATAGCAGGGATCACAGGCTCAGGTAAGAGCGTTCTATTGCAAATGATGTTGCTTTCACTATGCGCCAATACTTCACCTACTGAGCTAAAGTTAGTTTTGATAGACCTTAAAAATGAAGATTTACTGAGCTTTCGTAACTTACCCCACGTAATAAAATTTGCTTCTACTAGAGAGCAGGCTGTAGAAGCTATAGAGTATGTAGTAGCCGAAAAGAATAAGCGTATAGAGTCGGGTAATGTGCCCTATCGCATTGTGCTAGTGATCGATGAATTGGCCCAACTTGCCGGAAATAAAAGTATTACTTTGGCCCTAGGTGATATAGCTAGCATTGGCCGAAGTAAATCAATCAATCTCATTGCCGCTACCCAAAGCGTTACAAAAGACGGCGGTATTGGGAGTATGCTAAAGACAAATTTTACCTGTCGCTTAATAGGAAAAGTAGCCCCTGGTATGTCTCAATATGCTACTGGATTAGCGGGTACGTACGCTCATACTTTACCAGGAAAGGGATCATTTCTACGTATTGAAGGAAGTAAGAATCATCGCTTGCAGGGTTATTATATTGAAGATAATGATATAAGATTAATGGTTAAATATATCGGAGATAACCTAGTAAAAGAGGTAAAAACAGATGAAAATCAGCTATCACAAGGTATAACAAGAGACATAACAAGCTCTATCGCAACTATCGCAACCATTATCGCAAGTTTCCCAATCAATATGTTACGTGAGTTAACCGAAGTTGAGGTAGAGCAAGTCAAAGTATTATCTAAACAAAAAGAGTTTCAATGGCTTGAAAAGGTAAGTATTTCTAAGTTAGCCAAACACGTATTTGGTAGTCGATGCTCTAAGCGGGAGGAAATAATAAGTAGAGCTTTGGCTGATAACAAGATTATCAAAATGAGAAAAGTATGAAAAATCATGAGGGTACTACAGACTTTCTGAAACTATTCTTTAGTCTCTTATTTGTTGGGGTTGTTGTATGGTGGATAGAAAGTAGGTTTGGAGCTGATATAGTTTTAGTTGTTTTTGCTTTGATTGCCGGTACACTTTTCTTTATTGGAGGCTCATTACTCACCTCTTATATACAAAAGAATACATTATCAGAGATTACTAAGTTTAGCGCTAATGATGCCCAAATAGACAAGTTTAGAATTCTTACGCTTAAAGAAATGTCTAAACAAGACGCTTACTATGCCAAAGCTGATGCTACTCTAAAAGTTATCGAAGCTAGAAAGGCTCTACCAAAAGAGAAGGAAGTCTTAGTCGATAATACTTTTTGGCAAGATAGTAAAGTAGATACTGAGGGTTGGGTATGAGTATTCTTGGGGCTATTTTCGATTCTTTGAGTAATGATAAAAGAATTTACTTTACTGCTTATGGAGTGCCTTATGATGCTGTAGTCTATCTAGAAAGTCTAGGAGTAAAAGCTAAACCAGGAGCTAACCCAAGTCTAAATTCTGATGGTAGCGTAGATTGTACTATTGTTGTGACACAAGAACAATACCTTTATGCAGCAGGCTTATTGACTGGCCTAGATGACGTAGTGGTAACAGAGCCTATAGTAAAGGCCATTAGACCTAAGACTAAATGGACAAAGGAAGGGGTTAAGGCTAAAGGCCCAATAAGTGAGTTGTTGAGATGGTTAAGTGTTGTAGGAGGGTAAATAATACGTCCACTAATTAAAAAACAGGGTCTAAAACAAGAGGTAAATACTTTTTGAGGGTATATTCCACGAAGTAGCTATCTCTTGTTTTTAGGCCAAAAGGGTCATTTGGTACACGAGACTAATGTAAAAATGGGGGGTTAGAATGGATGACGTAGTATTGCAAATACGCTTATTAAAATCAGGAGGGGTAAACGTCTTACACGAGGGGGAAGATGTTACAAATTTACTATCAGGTATTTCATTTTATAAAGGGAAGGATAGAGTAGATGTAGACTTAACTTATGTAGTAAAGAAAAGTGGTAATTTAGAATTTACTACAAAATTAGGTATAACAACTTGGGTTGAAGATTACGACAAAGAGGAAGTAAATTGGTGAAAAATTTGGTGATGGAAAAAATTGCAATGCGAAACTTAATTCAAAAGCTATCAAATCAAAAGTTATCTACATCAGCGGAAAAGTTGTTAAAGCAACGATATTACAAACCTAATGAGACTTGGGCAGATTTAGTAAAGCGTAATGTAGAAGCTATTTGTACTGATGAAACAAAAGCCGCTATGTATGCCTTAATCTTTAATCGTGTCTTTCTCCCCGCTTCTCCATGCTTAGTAAATGCAGGATACAATAATGGTTTGTTCCCTTGTTTTACTGTCGGCCCTACTCAAGATACTTTAGAGGATGGATTTGCTACTTTAGGAGAAATTGCACAAGTAGCTAAAAAGGGGGGAGGTTGTGGGTTTACTGGTAGCATTCTACGCCCTAAAAATGCTCCTGTAGCAGGATCAGTACATGGTTATGCTTACGGCCCAAATCGCTTTGCCGAGATGGTATCTTATGCTATGGACGCAATTACCCAATCAGGCTTTCGCAAGATGGCTTTGATGTATACACTATCAGCAGAACATCCAGACATTGAAGAATTTATCGGATTGAAGCAATCAGGCAATGAAGCAGCTTGTTATAATTTTAATCAATCGGTTATGGCTAAAGACAGTTTTCTAAACAAAGCAATGATCGACCCTACTAGCAAAGAGGGTAAATTATTTGATAAAATCTGCAAACATGCTTGGGCTAATGGAGAACCAGGATTTTTGTTTGAAGATACAATAAACAGTAATAACACCTATGAACATACCGATCAGTATATCCTAACTACCAATCCGTGCTTAACAGGCTAAATCGGGCACGTAACCTTGTGAATTGCTGGAAACCTAAATGCTTAAAGCATATGGTAATCAGCAGCCAATCCTGTATTATACAGGAAGGTCCAGAGACTAAATAATATCAGATAAAGGATAGAAGCATATGACTTCTCAAATTAATTCAACAGAGCTTAAGAGCTTTTATGCAGGGCTTGTTATCAGTGACGGTTATATTGCTAAGGGTGTATCAAATAGGGCTTTTATTTTACGAACGATAAACAAAGACTTCGCTGATTACATTGAATCTTTTACGCAAGCTCATACTAATTTTACTACTAGAGTTAAGTATCTCCCTGCTAAGATTGATAATAATTTGATACACCACAAAGAGCATTGGGAATTCTCAACAAAAGCACATCCTTATTTTGCCAAGCTGTATCATATATTTTATGATGATTATCGAAAAAAATACATCCATCCCGATATGCTAAGTTGGCTAGATTTAAGAGGATTAGCTAACTGGTATATGGCAGACGGGTATTGTACTAATGTAGGTAAAACAAAAGGTAAAATAGTAAATTGCCGAGTTGAATTTTGTAATGATTGTTTTACTTACGATGATAATCTGCTTTTCTGTAAATATATGTCGGGTCTAGGATATAAAACTAATCCTATAAAAAGAGGCAATGTTTACAGAGCAAGTATGAGCTTATATGATGCACAGCGCTTCTTTGTTGATATTAACCAATATATTGTTCCTAGTATGAAATATAAGTTATATATGAATATCCAACGCCCTTGGATGACTGATGAATATGTATTACTAAAATCTGATATTTTAGCGCAAGGACTGGCCTATAAAAGCCAGTAAGAGATAGTCCAAACCTACTAGAAATAGTAGATTATGCGGAACAGCCTTTACCGTTTTATGGCTCTTGCAATCTAGGTAGCATAAACGTAAATCATGCGTTTTTTAATAATTTAGGTTATTTTGATTATGAATTACTAACCTATGTAACCTCCCTAACGACAGAGTATTTGGATAGAGTAGGGAGTATTAATGTATTCCCAACAGAAAAGCATAAGATTTGGTATGAGGAAAATCGGCCTGTAGGATTAGGTATTATGGGTCTAGCTGACTTATTCCTACGTTATGGAATTGCCTATGGTGATATGGAAAGTGTGCGCTTTACCGGAAATATTATGCAGACGATGCAAGAGGAAAGTTATGCTACTTCTGAAAACTTAGGTAAGAATCTTGGGGTACCAAAGAATTGCAAAATGGTAGGAGACGCTACAGAATCTTACCGAAGGAATATAACCACTATCTCGATTGCTCCAACAGGTAGTATCGCTATGATTGCTGATTGTAGTCATGGTATTGAACCAGTTTTCGCACCTTCTTTTACACGAATTGACGAACGGGGGGAAGAATACCTATACACCCATCCACTAGCGGGAAAAGATTACTTTGTTAGTGCTATCGGAACTAATCAACCATCGTGGAAAGAACAGGTTGATATTGTAGCATCAGCACAGAATTATTGTGATTCAGGAGTAAGCAAGACAATTAATCTTCCCAATCATGCACAGGTGGAAGATGTGAAAGAAGCATTTATCTATGCGTGGAAAAATGGGATTAAAGGGATCACTGTATACCGAGATGGCTCTAGACAATATCAAGTTCTAAACGCAGTTCCAACAGAAGATTCACTAAAAGATGTTGAATGTATAGACGGGGTTTGTGTTTTGTAAAATTGACTTGATTTGCCTATTGACTTGCTTTTTCCTTTATGGTTTACTGAGCTATAGGAAAAATAAAAAAGTAAACCAAAGGAGATATACTAATGAGTTTTGATGAATGGTTGAAAGTAGTAGATTATCTATTAAGCGACAGTCCAGACTATGAACCAGAGTGTACAGAAGATTACCCTTGGGAGGATGACTACAATGATGGGTTGTCACCTGAGGAAAGCGTAGAATTATTTATGGAGATGGATTAGTAGGTTTATAAAAGTTTAATAACACCTAAGCAAGTGTATAAACTGCTTAGAAAGAGTCTATGCAAGTAGAAATTTTACTAGACAGTAGCAATCCTTATAACGATACACGCTTAACTACTTTTCATCTTTATTACCCACAAAATATACATCAACACATCTTAACCCATAGAGTATTTAGCCGTAACTCTATGTCCTTAAGAGCCATGAGCCACAAGAGAGTTAGTGAATTAAGTCTATCTGAAAAAACTTGGACATTAGAAAAAAAAGGTATGCAAGGTCAGATAGCTCCTGACGATATAGTGGCCCTTGCTGATGCTTACACTTTACAAATGTACAGCGAAGTTAAAAAATGGTGCAATAACCTACATGCTATAGGCATACACCATCAGGATATAAACGACTATCTAAGGCCCTTTTCTAATATCCATACAATTCTTACTGGTACTGACTTTGATAATTTCTTTAAGCTACGGTTAGGAGAGCAGGCCAAACCTGATATTAAAAAGTTAGCACAACTAATGCTTAATGCTATGGAAGAAAGTAAGCCGAAACACAGATTCTCCCATATACCAGCCTTCAAAGATGATAGATATTCTACTGAAAACAGTTGTTTAATATCAGCCGCTAGACTGGCTAGATACAGTTATATGCAATTTGGAGGTGAAATAGAGGATGACCTAAAACTAGCTGGAAAACTAATAGCAGATAAGCACGCTTCCCCATTTGAGCATCAAGCATTTGCCCAAGTAGAGGACAGCTATTATAAGAATTTCAAATCGTGGAAACAATATAGAGAGGTTATAGGTTTATAATGGAAGAAACAATTCTACACGTAGATAACGAACCAAAGACAATCTTTACTCAAGATAAAGGGTTAGCAGGAAGTCTAAATAGAATGGGGATGGAGTGTTATAAGAACGATGAGTCGGGTTGGTATTTTAAGTTTACAGACGAGGTATTGATTATCCGAAAACCTAAGACACGAGGTAAGGGGTACAAAGAAGTGCAATTGGTGTAAATAAAAAACTCCTAGAGGATTGAAACCTTTAGGAGTTTTTTTATTAGATACCAAGCCCTATTAGTTGAATAAATTGAGCAGAACCTATACGATTCTCAACTCTAAAAGCGCCTGAGGCAAAGTATACATTTATTTTACTAGCTGTAGCTGCTGTATTAGAGAATGCATTAAGGTCATCTCTTATTATAACAACTGTTTCAAGGTTTGCCATTACCTGTACAAAAGCAAAAGAGCCGTTTGTACTGTTATTAATCAAAAGAAGCCCTCTGGTAACGCTAGTAAAACTAGTCAAAGGTTCAACCGCAAGATTATTAATAGCAACCCCACCGGCTCTTAAAGAACTGGAAGTAACAGTATTTGTTGTTACGGCGGTAAAGTCTGCTGTACCACCACTTGTTAAATTAAAGTTATTAAGACTTAAATTAGCGCCTAAAGTATTAGCAGTACCGTTTGTATGTAAAATGCGTGCAGCTTGAATCTTTTTAGTGGTACCAGTTCCCGCCATACTTGTATCACTTACATCTACGATAGGATAAACATCATTATTAGCGGGTGTACTGGCAATATCGCCTAGCGAAGTAACTTTTGTATTGGGCATTTATTCTCCAAAAATATTTGTATTAGTCTGCATTAAACTACCGCTTTCAGTGTATAAATCTTTTTCATCTTCTTTGCCTAAAGCAACATCAAAGAAGTTACTATACCAGTATTTTCTATACGTTTTACCAAGTTTTGTTATTTTCTTATCAACCCCAAATAATCTACCATCAGGAAAGCCGTCATAATTAGCAGAAAATAAAGCAAATTCTTGTACTAGTTTATTGTTGTCTAGTGGACAACCTAAAGTATCTTTTTCATACAACATGAAGTCAAAAGTATCTTTTACAAATTGCCCTTGAACTTCTGGCGTTTTACCCCATCCTAGAGATGGTAATAAGCATCCATATTCAGAAATAATTAAAGGTTTATTTTGATACCCTTTATCTTTCATCCATTGACGCATTCTTTTTACGTCTGATTTGAAAACATTTTTATTTGTATGATCAGCCCAAGCTGTACCCCCCCTTACTGTTACTGAGCCTGCTAAACCTACAGGATGATTTATTCCTGGTGCCCCTGGTATCTCTTCTACAATGTATCCATGGACATGCCAACCGTCACAAGGTAAAGCAGAACCGCAATTACTTTGATAAGCTGTGGTAACTTCTCCTAGCCAAGCCATTCTAGCTTGACTCATACTACCTATACCACCTACATATATCATTGATGTAGGATCTTTTGCTTTAATGGCATTGTATAAATTTTTATATCCTAAAGCATACTCTGTTGGAGTATTATTACTTTGGCTAGCTACATCAGGCTCATTACCTAGTAGCCATTTTTTACCAGGATATAAACCCGCTATATTCCCTACAGTTACTGTGTTAGCATTTTTTACATTGTAAATCGTCTGATACTGATTAGGTAAAGGGTACAACGTACTGCTAGCTGTACCGTTTGGTTTATGAATATGGGGGGAATAATTATAATCATAAAACCATATTTCAGGACTCAAATAATGCAGTGGATAGTCTGTTGGTCTGGTATCAGTAGAGTAATAATCATAGCAAACCCCCGCTCTTTCTGATAGTTTAGGAAATAAGTCTTTAGACATTTTATACCTTTACAATTACTAAAACTCCTGACGTATTCACCGTTATTCTCCATTCATCAGTACCATCCGACAGATGCAAATCCTTAAAAGCGGAATTAGGTCGGCCTAAAGAGACCACATTATTAGGGGGGTTGAAATGTGTACGTGGTGAGATGAGACCATCCTCAATCCAGAGACAAGTTACACCGTTTACAGCAAAGTCAATATTATCCTTGAATATAGTAAGTCTAGAAAAAAGAGTACTTGTATTGTAAGCACTTAGTTGTATCTTGCCTACTCTGCTATTATGGATACCTGAGCTAATTAACATTTCATTAGCAAAGTGACCTATTTCACCAACAACAGTGCCACCATGTCTCCAATCGATGCTTGTAGCTTGTCCTGACACATAAGAGGAAGGGTTTACAAATTTCAAACCTAAGTTAGATAATACAACAGCTCCTGTGGTTGTTGAAAACAGCCCTCCTGTGATAGTACCACCAGAAATACTACTTGCTGTAATTGTACCAGCATTAAAGGCAGTTGTATTGATCGTACTTGTGTTTAATACACTAGCATTTATTGTACCACTAAAAGTCCCATCAGTAGCGGCCAATCTACCTGTTGCAGCATCAACACTAAAACGTAATACGTTACTAGCATTCCAAGCAAATATTCCTGAATTATCCATTTGAACCCTAGCGCCTGCTGTTCCTGTTCTAAGGACGCTAGACGTAGCAACTTCATAGACAGTGTCTGTTATTGTACCACTAGAGAAAAAGGGTCTGATAGCAGGATTAGAGCTTAGTCTAAAAGTTAACCCTAAAGTCCCATAACCTTCTAACCCTGATGCAGTCATAATTACACCAGGATTACCAGAGTTAATAGGAGGGGCTGAAGTAGATATGGTACCGCCGATAAAGCTACTAGCTACTACAACACCACTAAAATAACCATTTTGCGTATAGATTCCCCAACCACTAGGGGTTACACTTGCCAAAGGTGGAAGATCATCTAACCTTCCTATCTTTGCTTGTACAGTACCGTTTTGATAAGTATAGAAAGCCCCATACGCATTAGCCCCTGTATCCTCTAGACCTAGTACAACACCTGTAGCGCCATTGGGAGTGCCCCATTTATATCTTGCTGTACCTCCATCAGTAAAAGTAGCTCTACCTACTGCTACCTCTCCTAGATTAGAAGTTATATTACTTAATTTAGTAGTGGAACCGTCATTAATGCGACTTCCGCTATTAGTACGCAAGGCCTGTACACCTGATAAATTGTCAATCAGATTTGCTACTTTTTTACCAAGCGTTACACTACATACTATCATAAAGGCATTTAAGCCAGTGACAACAGCAGTGTATTTTACCGCTTGAATCAGATAGGTTTGGGCTACTGCATCAGACTGTAGAAGGAAAGAGTCATTGTTCTCTAGTAGAAGTAAATCATCATTCTCTATCCCTAAAAACTTTGTATCTGCTAGATTACCTATACCTACCTCTGGTATTTTAACATCTATAAGAGTACCAGGGATAAGCCCATGTCTAGTTATATCAAATTGTATTGTCTGTCTGCCGTAAGCATTCTCTGTTAAAATTGCTTCGGCTAGTGCTTCGGCTTGTTCTTGTGTACTAAATTCTTTATTGATAATACTCTGACTAAAAATACCACTGTAACGACCTTGTGACTCTAGGTTATTTTTGGTAAAGTTTATACCAGCCTTATAATAATATTGGAGCGTTACATTTGTAGCATTCTTTACCGCAGCCCCATTATTACCCTCTACGTAAATAGTCTTTCTATCTGACGATACAATTACAGTATAACCGCCTCCGGCACTCACTAAGGAATCACCAGGAGCATAGCCTATAAAACTGCCATAAGTAGTATAGGCTTGATTAGCAGTATCAGTATATTGAACACTCCAAGCAGAATCAATTAATTGAGTGGTAGTACCGAAATTCTTCTTAGTACCGTCACCGGCAAAGGTTTGAGTTAATTTTACACCATCGGCTTTGGTACCGCCATTAATGATCACTCTGTTGATAATGCTACTAGCATCAACACTATACTTTAGGCTGTTGCGTAGAATATCAAAGGTTGTAGAATCGTTTGGGGAATGAGTATCAATATTGAAAGTTGCTGCGCTAGGGCTAGCAGGATTAAACCAGCGTATATTCTTACTTGCATCAATATACCAATTAGCGCCTACCCGACTAGCCAACTCGTCAAAAGCATCTCTCAGTGATATGCCAATGAAAGAAGCATCTAAATCACTGTCTAATGTATTTACGAAAGTAGTAGCATCGAAACCAGTTAGATAGCTAGATGCTAATGCGGCAATTATTGCTTTGTCAGTAACACCTGTATAACTGTCATTTACGGTGATTCTGTCTAATACACTGCTCCAATCTTTGCATTCCACAGTCCATTCTACTGTATAGGGTTTAACCCCTAATACATTAGCAGACTTTGAAATAACAAATCCCCCAAAGATAACATTCCCATTAACATATAGTTGAATGCTATCCATCTCTGTAGGTTCATAATTCTTAAACTTGAATTCTCCTACATCAGATTTATTACCTAAAGATAACTCAACATACAAAGCGTCTTTGCGTAAAGAGCTAGTTCTGTCGATTCCATTAACACGTAAGAGTAATACATGATTTGTTACAGGCATTTAATAGGCTCCTGCATAAGTAACTTTATTACCTCTCATACCTAAGTCCTTTGCCATAGCTTCTGCAATTGCTTGGATAGTTGAGCGATCAATAGGGTGGGGAGAAGCGTTATGAATGTAAACATCTAAAGAACTAGCCCCAATCATATTAGTACTTACGCTATCTCCTGTATTAGCAGAAGAAGCATTAATCCCCTGCGGCAAACTAAGAGCAGGAGTGCCTATACTACCGCTTGAGCTGAAATTAGAGCTAAAATTAGAGTTAGAAAACTGATTC
>Ga0105046_10018650_pt1 | contig 10554 bp, 9 predicted proteins | sample MAT03_FD_78385 | JGI IMG/M metagenome (GOLD analysis project Ga0105046, IMG submission 78385) | Freshwater microbial communities from Lake Fryxell liftoff mats and glacier meltwater in Antarctica - MAT-03 (megahit assembly) | ecosystem: Environmental > Aquatic > Freshwater > Ice > Liftoff...
ACGACATCGCCGAGGCCAAGGGCGAGAGCGTGATCCTCGAGACGGTCGCTCTCGATCAGGCGCAGGAAAACAAGGTGATCGAGCGGTTCAAGGCCGATCGTAACGAGGCCTATGTCGAATTCCTCGACAAGTGTGACGACTTCGAGCGCGAGGTCGCCAAGGAGATCACCGCCAGCCACTACACCTACGCCGAACTGGAAGAAAACGACGTCGATCTGAAGAAGCTGCGCGGCTGGCTCGCCAAGATCGAGAAGCTCGATTTCTACGGCGCCGCGCGGGCCGAGGAAGCGCGGGTGCGTCTCAAGGGCTGCGAAGCGGTGCTCGACGATTATGCCCGGCGCGTCTTCGACGCCCATGATGAGAACAGGTGAGGTTCGCATGGCCATTGCTCCTGTCGTTCCACTGTCAGTCCTGTTCGGCGTGGTCGGCGTTGCGGCGCTCGCCTGGTCTGCGCAGCCCGATCGCGTCGCAGACCCGCTTCACCGTTTCCTGCACTGGCGGGATCGGCAGAGGCAGCGCGCAGCACACTTGAACCTCGATGCGCGACTCCTGCGCGATGTCGGGCTGAGCCGGGACCAGGCGGAACGCGAAGGCCGACGCCATGACTGACGCCCCTGTGAAGGACGCAGGCGCCCCCGACACGCGCCGCGTCTGGCGGCGCCTGCCGGCCGGGATCTGGGCGCTGGGGTTCGTGTCACTCCTGATGGACGTCTCGTCCGAGATGATCCACGCGCTGCTGCCCGTCTATCTGGTGGTGGGGCTCGGGGCGACGGCCTTGACCGTCGGCATCATCGAGGGGATCGCCGAGGCGACGGCGGCGATCACCAAGGTCTTTTCCGGGGCGCTGAGCGACCGGATCGGTAAGCGCAAGGAACTGGCCGCGCTCGGCTATGGTCTGGCCGCGCTGAGCAAGCCGATCTTTCCGCTCGCGCCCTCCATCGGCTGGCTGGTGGCCGCGCGCTTCATCGACCGGGTGGGCAAGGGCATCCGTGGCGCGCCGCGCGATGCGCTGGTGGCCGATATCGCGCCGCCCGAGCTGCGCGGCGCGGCCTTCGGGCTGCGGCAGTCGCTCGACACGGCCGGGGCCTTCATCGGCCCTCTGCTGGCGATCGGGCTGATGTGGCTGTTCGCCGACGATTTCGCCTCGGTCTTCTGGGTGGCGGTGATCCCGGCCTTCGCGGCGCTGGCGCTGATCCTGTTCGTCGTGCACGAACCTGCGCGCCCTGCGGGGCTGCGGAAGGTGACCAACCCGCTCAGCCGGCGCGAACTGGCCGGCCTTGGTGCGATCTATTGGTGGGTCGTCGCGGTGGCGGCGGTGTTCACGCTGGCGCGGTTCAGCGAGGCGTTCCTGATCCTGCGGGCCGAAGGCATGGGCCTGTCGCTCATGTTCGTGCCGCTGGTGCTGGTGGTGCTGAATATCGCCTATGCGCTGTCGGCGTATCCCGTAGGGGCGCTGTCGGACGGGATGAACCGCATCGCGATCCTGATTATCGGCCTCGTACTGCTGGTCGCGGCTGATCTCGTGCTGGCCTTCGCCTCGGGCCTGTGGGGCATTCTGTCCGGCGTGGTGCTTTGGGGCCTGCACATGGGCTTCACGCAAGGTGTGCTCGCCACGCTGGTCGCCGACAGCGCGCCGCCCGAACTTCGCGGCACGGCCTTCGGCATGTTCAACCTCGTGACCGGTGCGGCGCTTCTGGCCGCGAGCGTGATCGCCGGGGCCCTGTGGGACGCGTTCGGCGCACAGTGGACCTTTCTGGCGGGCGCGGTGTTCGCGGTGCTGACCATCGGTGGGTTGATCCCGCTGCATGGGCATCTGGCCAAGCGCGATAAGCCAATAGAAGAAGGCAAGCTGTTGACTGACAAGAATACCCCGAAGATCTGATCGGATGTCGGAGCTACCGATTAGGGGAGGCTTTCATACTCGACTTGGAAGACTTTTTTTTAATTGCTCCCCGATTCCGAATTCTCCTGTTCCAGCTATCAATGCCAAAGCGGCAAGCGTAAAATTGACCGAAATCGTTCTCGGGAGCTGCCATGTCGCGCCTTCATACACATCCCGAGTCCCACCTCGTTTCACGCATCGGCTGGCTGCGAGCCGCCGTTCTGGGCGCCAATGACGGCATCGTGTCGACCGCCAGCCTGATCGTCGGTGTGGCGGCGGCCTCGGCCGCGACGTCCGAGGTGCTGGTTGCGGGCGTCGCCGGACTCGTCGCAGGCGCGATGTCCATGGCGGCAGGCGAATACGTCTCGGTCAGTTCGCAATCCGACACCGAGCAGGCTGACCTTGCCCGCGAGCGGGCCGAGCTGGCCACCCAGCCCGAGTTCGAGCGTGAAGAACTTGCGAAAATCTACATCGACCGCGGCGTCTCGCCCGATCTGGCGCGTCAGGTGGCCGACCAGCTGATGGCGAAGGATGCGCTCGGAGCGCATGCGCGCGACGAACTAGGGATCTCCGAAGTGATGACGGCGCGCCCGATCCAGGCGGCGCTGACCTCAGCGGCGACCTTCGCGGTGGGGGCGGCGATGCCGTTGGCGATGGTGGTCCTCATGCCGCGATCCGTGCTTGTCGTGGGCGTGTCGGTCGCCTCGCTGCTGTTTCTGGCCTTGCTCGGCGCGATCGGCGCCCGAGCAGGCGGGGCGAATGTGATGAAGGCGACGCTGCGCGTGACCTTCTGGGGCGCGCTGGCCATGGCGCTGACCGCAGGGATCGGCGCGCTGTTCGGAACCGTCGTATGATCGCGTCTCTGCCCTTGCGCGACCTTGCCGCGACTTCGGGGGGCTTCCATGTCCGATGCGGCGCATGACGCGCGCTACTGGACAAAGGAGGCCGCCGACCTGGCGGCGACGTTCGGCGGTGGCGTCGGTGGCCTCACATCCGAGCGCGCGGCAGACCAGCTTGCCTCCGTCGGCGCCAACAGCGTCGAGGATGCGCCGCGCCTAAGTGCGCTGTGGCTGCTGCTGCGCCAATTCGAAAGCCCGCTGGTCCTGATCCTGGCAGTTGCCGCCGCCATCTCGCTCGTGCTTCAGCAATGGGTCGACGCTGGGATCATCCTGGCCATCGTGCTGGGCAGTTCCCTTCTCAGTTTCTTCCAGGAATACCGGGCGTCCACGGCGGTCGAGTCCCTGAAGAAGCGCCTTGCGCTGACGGCACGGGTGCTGCGCGACGGGGTGGAGCAGGCGCTGCCGGTCGCGCAGATCGTGCCCGGCGACGTGGTCCTGCTGTTGGCAGGCAACCTGATCCCGGCGGACGGCCTGGTGATCGAGGCGCAGGATTTCCTCGTATCCGAGGCCAGCATGACGGGCGAGTCCTTTCCGGTCGAGAAGCGACCCGGGATCGTGGCGCCTGATGCCTCGCTCGCCGAGCGCAGCAACACCGTGTTTCTGGGCGCCTCGGTGCGCAGCGGGACGGCAAAGGTTCTGGTCGTCAGAACCGGGCGAAGGACGGAATTTGGCGCTATCGCCGCCCGCCTGCGGGCGCGGCAACCCGAAACCGACTTCGCGCGCGGCGTGCGCCAGTTCGGCTACCTGCTGATCCGGGTGATGGTCGTCATCGTCCTGTTCGTGCTGACTGTGAACCTGACTCTGGATCGCCCGGTGATCGAGTCGCTGCTGTTCGCCGTTGCGCTGGCGGTGGGGCTGTCGCCGGAGCTCTTGCCCGCCATCATCAGCGTCACGCTGTCGGCGGGGGCCCGCGCCATGGGCAAGCGCGGGGTGATCGTGCGGCGCTTGGACGCCATCGAGAACCTCGGCAGCATGGACATCCTTTGCACCGACAAGACCGGCACGCTGACCGAAGGCGCCATCGTGCTGAGCGAAGTGCTCGACGCGGCAAACCGGCCGTCCGACGCGGTGCGGCAACTCGCCTATGTCAACGCGGCGCTGGAGACCGGGATCGAGAACCCGCTGGACGCCGCCATCGTCGCGGCCGGCGCCGCGTCCGGGCTGGATACGGACGGTCTGACCAAGATCGACGAGATCCCCTACGACTTCGTGCGCCGTCGGCTGACCATCGTCGTGGCCGACGACGCCACGCCGGGCAAGCACCTGATCGTCACAAAGGGGGCCTTTTCGAATGTGCTCGACGGTTGCACTGCTCTGGAGCGTGACGGCGCCGAGGTGCCGCTCGATGATGCCGCGCGCTCCGAGCTCGATGTCGTGTTTCGGTCGAAGGGCGAGCAGGGCTTTCGCGTTCTGGCGCTTGCCACGCGTCGTGTAGCGGCGCAGCCCGACTATGACCGCGAGGACGAGCGCGACATGGTGTTTCGCGGCTTTCTCGTCTTCCTCGACCCGCCCAAACCCGAGGCGAGGCAAACGATCAATGACCTCGCCCGGCTGGGCATCGCCATCAAGGTGATCAGCGGCGACAACCGCCATGTCACCGCCCACATGGCCGAGGTCGTGGGACTGGACGCCACCTCGATGCTGACCGGCGAGGATCTTGCGGGGATGAAGGACGAGGCGCTGTGGCACCTCGCGCCGCGGACCGACCTCTTCGTCGAGATCGACCCGCAGCAGAAGGAACGCATCGTGCGCGCCCTGCAGCGGACCGGCAACTCGGTCGGCTATCTGGGCGACGGGATCAACGACGCGCCGGCGCTCCATGCCGCCGATGTCGGCATCTCGGTCGCCGAAGCCGTCGACGTGGCGCGCGAAAGCGCCGACATCATCCTGCTCAGCCGCGATCTCGACGTGCTGCGCCAGGGGGTGGAGGACGGGCGGCGCACCTTCGCCAACACCCTGAAGTACATCTCGATCACCACCAGCGCGAACTTCGGCAACATGATTAGCATGGCGCTCGCCACGCCGCTCCTGCCATTTCTGCCGCTGGCCGCCAAGCAGATCCTGCTCAACAACTTCCTCTCTGACCTGCCCTCGCTGGCTATCTCCAGCGACAACGTGGACCCCGAGCGCGTTTCCAGCCCGCAGCGCTGGAACGTCCGGGATATCCAGCGCTTCATGATTGTGTTCGGCCTGATCAGCTCCGTTTTCGACCTGCTGACCTTCGGCGTCCTGCTCTACATCTTCCACGCCGGCCAGGCGGTGTTCCAGACCTCCTGGTTCATGATCTCGCTCCTGACCGAACTGGCGGTGGTTCTGGTCCTGCGCACCCGTAAGCCCGCCTTCCGCAGCCGTCCCAGCCGCCTGCTGCTGTGGTCGACCCTTGCCGTCGCGGCCGCCACCTTCGCGATCCCGTTCCTCGGTGGGGTCAGCGCGCTCTTCGGCTTCGTGCCGCTGTCGGCGACGGAACTGGCCGCCGTGGTGGCGATCGTCTGTGGCTACATAGTGTCCACGGAAATCGCAAAGGCGTGGTTCTTCAGGCATGAGAAGGCTGTTGTTCAGTCAGTCAACGCCAAAGCATCGCGGACTTAGCTGAGATGACGCTCCATGTTCCTGAAGGGCGAAAGTTCATCCGTAAGCCCACCCTACCCGGGTTTCACTGTCCGTTGAAGGGCGCGGCGCTTTGAGAGGATTCTCGCGGGAGTCGATGCCGATGGCCGTATTGCCGTTCGGTGCCTGCGAAGTGGCTGAGGTCGACAACCGACGGCAGCTTGCTCAGTTTTTCTTCCAGAACCGGACAGGCCTCAGCCGGCCCAGCTTAAGCCGAAAGCAGGCGGCGAATGAACGGAAGGTTTCGGATGCTCCGCATCTCAGCTGAAGGACTGACTTGGGGTCGGTCGCCGAACGGCCGCTTACTGAATTTTTCTGCCAGAACCGGACCGGCAGCAGACGGCCCCATTCAAGACGCTCAGTTCGGCAACGGCGCTTGGCCTCGCAGATTTGACGCCGTCGCCGCTGCGTTGGACAGCTCCAGAGCAACACACATTTCGAAATTCTTTATCCGTGTTACCCGGGTGTTACCCTAGGCACACAAATCGACAAACCTGGTCGCCTCGACTCCGATTTTGACAATAATATCAGTGGGTTGATGGCGCACCCGACAGGATTCGAACCTGTGACCTCTGCCTTCGGAGAGCAGATCCCCATTCCCGCTGACTTATGGTCCCGTCAGCTATCTGACCACCTTTCGATCGCGCTAGCCCACCATGTCGCCATCTTCATCCGTTCGTCCCAGTAGCGCGCGCGGTGGTAGGCACGGCGGACCTCGTCGGCTCCCATATGGCCCAATTCGGCCTCAATTGCATCCGGGTTCCAACGACCGCTTTCGTTGAGAAGACTTGATGCACTGGCCCGGAAGCCGTGCGAGGTTGCCTCTTCTTTTTTGTAGCCAAGCCGGCGCAGAGCGCCGTTGAGCGTGTTCTCGCTGATTGGCCGCTCAACTGTAATCATTGACGGGAATGCAAGACGGCGATTTCCGGTGTGATTGCGCAAGGCTTCGAGGATCGCAACGGCGAGAGGTGCCAGTGGCTTACGATGCTCGCGGCGCATCTTAGTCCGGGCCGCCGGAATGGTCCAAACACCCTTATCGAGATCAAACTCAGCCCATTCCGCTCGACGTAATTCCCCTGGGCGCGGGTAGAGCAATGCCATGAGCTTCAATGCAGCGCAGGTCTCAAGTGATCCTTCGTAGCCCCAAATGGCGCGGATCAGCTGTTCAAAGGCACCGCGATCGGTCACTGCGGCGCGGTGAGTCGCCTGTGGCGTGATCAATGCACCCTTCAGTCCGGCGGTTGGATCATTTTGGGCGCGGGCTGTGGCAATGGCAAAGCGGAACACTTGACTGATTGTGGCGCGCAGGCGCCTCGCTGTTTCATGATTGCCGGCTGCCTCAACCTTGCGGAGTCCGACCAGGATCTCCACGGCACTGATTTGGGCGATCGGCCTGTTACCGAGATCGGGCAAGGACAACCCGACTAGCCAGCGCTTCTTGATGAGCGTTGCCTCGGCACGTCCGTCCTTGGCGACCTTCTCGAGAAACTCTGCGGCGACTGCAGCGAAGGTGTTCGCGCGTGCAGAACTACGCTCGATCTTGTCGAGCTTTGCCTGCTGTGACGGGTCGATGCCATTGGCCATCAGTTTCTTCGCATTATCGCGCTTGGCGCGAGCTTCCGCGAGCGAAACTGCTGGGTAGGCACCTAGCGCGAGAAGCTTCTGCTTTTTGTCGTATCGATATGATAATCGCCAGAGCTTTCCGCCAGCGGGCGTCAGCAATAAATGCAGTCCCGCCGAATCGGCGATTTTTCGAGGCACGAGAGTATCGCCTAATGCTCGGATTTGTTTATCATTCAAGGGCATTTGTTGGTATCCGGTTCAACCGAGTGTTGGTATTTGGCGGAGATACCAACAAAGATACCAACACTTGCTTTGGATAGCCATGACCTCTCACGGATGCCCACAGAGCGCTACGCAATAAAAAGCCCGCCAGAGCGGGCTTTTTCTGTTGTCCATGGACCGCTATGGACGGCCTGAAACAAAGATTTGGTGCCCAGAAGAGGACTCGAACCTCCACGCCTCGCGGCACACGGACCTGAACCGTGCGCGTCTACCAATTCCGCCATCTGGGCTGGTGCGCGCTCATGTAAGCGGGCGGACATGGCCTGTCAACGCGCTTTTTAGAGCATCGGACCGAATCGTGGAATCCGGTTTTCGGTCGATTCCGATGCTCTTTCAATAATTTAGATCGTCCTTTGTGCGTCCGGCAGGACGCACGGCGATCCAGGGGCGCTTGATCCCGGTCGAGGCAGCGACCGGCATCGGGCGGCTATTCGAGCGGGCGAAAGACAGGTGGCCCGCAGATACCCGCCGAAACGATCGTCGTCCTGGCCGGAGTCATGGCCGCATTCGTGTTCTTCGGAGTGGCCTTGGCCTCTAGCGACATGACACGGTCGAAGACCCCGCGCCGCAGGGACGGCAATGGACGATAGGGCCAGCCCACCGGCCCGGATTCAGCCGAGAACTTCCTTCGACTTCACCGTGGAATCGGCATTGAGCCGGTAGACGATCGGTACCCCGGTGGCGAGTTCCAGCTTGACGATCTCCTCGCCCGACTTGCCTTCGAGCGCCATGATCAGCGCGCGCAGCGAATTGCCGTGTGCGGCAACCAGCACCGTCTCGCCACGCAGCACATGCGGCTGCATGACATGCATGTAGTAGGGCCAGACACGCGCGCCGGTGTCCTTCAGGCTCTCGCCGCCCGGCGGCGGAACGTCATAGGAGCGGCGCCAGATGTGCACCTGTTCCTCGCCCCATTTGGCGCGGGCATCGTCCTTGTTTAGGCCGGACAGGTCGCCATAGTCGCGTTCGTTGAGCGCCTGGTCGCGGACGGTCTTCAGGCCGGTCTGGCCGAGTGTGTCGAGGATGATCTGGCAGGTCTTCTGCGCGCGCTGCAGGGCGGAGGTGTAGGCGATGTCAAATTTGACGCCGCTCGCCTTGAGCTTTTCGGCACCGGTCAAAGCCTCCTGGCGGCCAAGTTCGGTCAGGTCGACGTCGCGCCAGCCAGTGAAGAGGTTCTTGAGGTTCCATTCGCTCTGGCCGTGGCGGACGAGCACGAGTGTGCCGGACATGGGGGACTCCTATGATCTGGTGGATGGATGACAAGTCACGAGGCGCCGAGGCCGAGCACGTCGCGCATGGAATAGAGGCCGGCCTTCCTGCCGCGCGCCCACAGCGCCGCCTTGACCGCGCCCCGCGCGAAGATCGCACGGTCTTCCGCATGATGCGACAGCGTGATGCGTTCGCCCGGACCGGCTAGGATGACGGAATGGTCGCCGACGACCGAACCGCCGCGCAGCGTCGCAAATCCCACGGTGCCGGCCTTGCGAGGCCCGGTATGGCCGTCGCGAACCCGCACGCTCTCTTCTGCCAGCGCGATGGCGCGGCCGCGCGCGGCCGCTTCGCCGAGCAACAGCGCGGTGCCCGACGGCGCATCGACCTTCATGCGGTGGTGCATCTCGAGGATCTCGATGTCGAAATCCTCAGGTTCCAACGCCTTCGCTGCCTGCTCCACCAGCACGGCGAGCAGGTTGACCCCGAGGCTCATGTTGCCCGACTTGACGATGGTCGCGTGGCGGGCGGCGGCGGCGACCGCGGCATCGTCCTCGGGCGTACATCCGGTCGTTCCGATGACATGCACGATGCGCGCCTGCGCCGCATAACCGGCGAATTCCCTGGTGGCGGCCGGGGTGGTGAAGTCCAGCACGCCATCGGCCTTGGCGAAAGCCGGCAGTGGATCGTCGGTGATCGTCACGCCGATCGGCCCGAGGCCCGCGAGTTCGCCCGCGTCGCGTCCGACCTGCGGCGAGCCGGCGCGCTCGATGGCAGCCGACACCGCTGCGCCCGGTATGGCGGAGATGGCGCGGATCAGCGCCTGGCCCATGCGGCCGGCGGCTCCGACGACGACGAGGCCCATATCGCTCATTTGCAATTCCTTCCCGACCCTAACTGCGCCAGCGGCGGCCTTCGGTCTCGACGCCGAACTCGTGCGGCTCGCGCGCATAGGCCGCGAGGCCAGCCAGCGCGCCCAGCGGATCGGTGATGACGTAGATCGGAATCTCGGCCATCCATTCGCTGTGCGGCGCCTTATCGTTGAAAGCGGCTCGGAAATTGCCCGCCTTCAACGCCGGGATGATGCGCTGCGCGATGCCCCCGGCAAGATAGACGCCGCCCTGCGCCTTGAACACCAGAGCGACGTCGCCGGCCGTGCGGCCAAGGCAGGTCGCGAACAGCGCCAGCGCCTCTTCCGCGACCGGGTCGGACTTCTCCAATGCCGCCTTGGTGACTTCGGCCGGAGTGGTCAGCAGGGGTTCCTTGCCGTCAGCCTGCGAAACGGCGCGATAGGTGTTGACCAGGCCGCGACCGCTCAGGATCTGCTCGCCCGACACGCGTCCCTCCAGGGGCTCGATGTGCGGCCAGACCTGATAGTCGCGCGGTGTGCGCGGTCCGATGTCCATGTGACCGCCCTCGCCGGGCACCGGAACCCACCTTCCGCCGGAGCGCAGAAGGCCGGCGACGCCAAGCCCCGTGCCGGGGCCAAGCACCGCGCGGCCGGCATGGGGAAGCGCCTGGCCGCCGCCGATCTTCTCGACATGATGATCGCCCAGCGCCACAACCGCCAGCGCCTGGGCCTCGAAATCATTGAGCACCACAACATCGCGAAGGCCCACGGTGGCGGCCATGCCCATCGGCTTGACCACCCACGGGCAATTGGTGAGCGCGATCTCGTCGCCATTGACCGGACCGGCGACCGCCAGCAGCGCCGACCGGGGCCGGACTCCGAGTTTCTCCAGCACCGCGGCGCGGATGGCGTCGTCGATGGTGCGAAAATCCGCCGTATGGACGATCTGGGGTTCGCCCGTCGCAGCCCCGGCGTGCTCGATGACAGCAAAACGCGCGTTGGTGCCACCTATGTCGCCGACCAGGATCGGAAATTCGAAAGCCTCGGCCTGCCCAACCGTCCCGATCATTGCCGTCTCGTCCCCTTGGCGGCCTGCCCGCCGCCTTCCCGGTGCCGCGGCAGGATTATCGCCCGCCGCAAGGTTCAGCGCCATCGGCTAGACGATTGCGAGCCGCATCATCGCCCTTGACATCCACGTCATGCGGCATCGGCGTCAACGGATCAACGAAGAAAATGCACCGGAGGGGCCCCATTTTCATCAT
>Ga0105046_10018653_pt1 | contig 10554 bp, 9 predicted proteins | sample MAT03_FD_78385 | JGI IMG/M metagenome (GOLD analysis project Ga0105046, IMG submission 78385) | Freshwater microbial communities from Lake Fryxell liftoff mats and glacier meltwater in Antarctica - MAT-03 (megahit assembly) | ecosystem: Environmental > Aquatic > Freshwater > Ice > Liftoff...
CCGTAGCTGCCGTTACGGGCGGTGCGGTCGCCGGGCCTGCCCTCGTTGTTGTAGTAGCCGGGCGTGCACGCCTCGAGGAACCGCTGGTTGTTCACGGCGAGCTCGACGATCGTGTTCACCCACGCCTCCTCGGCCTCGACCGACGTCTCCACCACCTGTGCGCCGTTCCGGAACGTGTGTTCGAGGATGTATGCGAGGTGCCGACTCTGCTCGTCGATCATGTGCGGGAAGTTCACGGTGAAACCAGACTGGATGTTGCTGAAGATGAAGCAGTTGGGGAAGCCCCGGCTGTGCATGCCGTGCAGGGTGGACGAGCCCTCGGCCCACTTCTCGGTGAGCGTCAGACTGTCTCGGCCGTACAACTCGTACCCCGACCGACGGGTGTACTCGGTGCCCACCTCGAAGCCCGTCGCATAGATGAGGCAGTCGAGTTCGTACTCCACCCCGTTGGCCACCACGCCGCGCTCGGTGATCCGATCGACGCCGGCGCCGTGGGTGTCGACCAGCGTGACGTTGGGTCGGTTGAAGGTGTCGAGGTACTCGTCGTGGAAGCAGGGCCGCTTGCAGAACTGGCGGTAGTACGGCTTCAGCGCCTCGGCGACGCCCGGGTCGCTGACGGTCGTCTCCACCCGCGAACGGATGCCCTCCATCTTCTCGAAGTCGGCCAACTCGACGGCCTCGCCCGGATCGGTACCGGCCTCGATCGCACCACGCCGCATCATGATCAACAACTTGCCGATGATGTCGGTCCAGCCGTCGTTCACCATGTCCTCGGGCTCGTACACGCCTGACACGAGGTTGTTGAAGTTCTCCATCCGCCGGCGCTGCCATCCGGGTTCGAGCAACGAGGCCCACTCGGCGTCGGTCGGACGGTTGGCGCGCACGTCGATCGATGACGGCGTGCGCTGGAACACGTACAGTTCCTGGGCGCCCTCGCCGAGGTGGGGCACGCACTGCACCGACGTCGCCCCGGTACCGATGATGCCCACACGTTTGCCAGCGAGCCTCGACAGGCCACCGCTGGAATCGCCGCCCGTGTACGCGTAGTCCCACCTGCTGGTGTGGAAGGTGTGTCCCTGGAACGACTCGATGCCGGAAATGCCCGGCAGCTTCGGTCGGTGCAGCGGACCGTTGGCCATCACGACGAACCGGGCCCGCATCGCGTCGCCCCGATTGGTGGAGATGATCCACCGCGACTCGGTCTCGTCCCACCTGAGCTCGGTGACCTCGGTCTGGAAGCAGGCGTTGCGGTAGAGGTCGAAGTGCCGACCGATCGCACGACTGTGCTCGAGGATCTCGGGCGCCTTGGAGTACTTCTCCTTGGGGACGTAGCCGATCTCTTCGAGCAGTGGGAGGTAGATGTACGACTCGACGTCGCAGGCGGCGCCGGGATAGCGGTTCCAGTACCAGGTGCCGCCGAAGTCGCCGCCCTTTTCGATCACGCGGATGTCGTCGATGCCGCTCTCACGAAGCCGGGCCGCTGCCAGCAGACCACCGAACCCGCCGCCGATCACGGCGACATCGACGGTGTCGTGCAGCGCAGGACGCTCGACACGCTCGACGTACGGGTCGTCGAGGTAGTGGGCGAACTGCCCGGCGATCTCGACGTACTGCTCGTTGCCGTCGGTGCGGAGCCGGCGGTCGCGCTCGTCGCGGTACTTCTCGCGGAGGGCATCGGGATCGAATCCGAGCTGGGGCATGGAACAGGTCTAGTCGGCGAGCGAGGCGGTGTCCGGGTCGAGCGGCACTGTCACCTCGACCACCGTGCCGGCCCCCACCGACGAGCGGATCGAGACCTTACCGCCGATCGACCGGGCGCGTTGACCCATGATCGACAGACCGAAGTGTCCAGAGGGCGCGGGCGCCGACGTGTCGAACCCGACGCCGTCGTCGGCGACCGTGGCATCCAGCCGGTCATCGAAAACGCGCACGTCGACGTCGACACGTGAGCCGCCCGAGTGCCGCGCAGCGTTGATCATCGACTCCGCCACGATGCGGTACAGCGTGGAGAGAGCTGCGCCGGGCAATTCGGTCCGTCCCCCGAAGTCGCACACGACATCGATCTCGGCGACACCCTGCGCTCCGAGATCGTCGGCCAGATCGAGCAGGTGGTTCACGAACGTGTCGGCGCTCGAATCGACCGGCAGCGACCGCAGCCGGCCGAGCACCTGGCGCAACTCCTGGTTCGTGGTCGCCAACGACTGCGCAACTTGACGGGTGAAGTCCGCAAGCTCGGCACCACTGGCACGCTCTGTACCGTCATCACCTGCCTCGAGCCGGGCTGCCAGGGTGGAGAGCCGCAACCAGGCCGCCGACAATCCCTGTAGCGGGCCATCGTGGATGTCGGCTGCGATGCGGTCGCGTTCTGCGTCGGACGCTGCGAGTGCGAGTTGCTGCAGGGCGATCTCACGCTCCTCGCCGCGACGACTCTCGGTGACGTCGATGAGCACGCCCACGAGATGGTTCGGGTGCTCGGGCAGCAGCTGGCCGACCGCCCGCACGTGACGCACCTCGCCGGTCGGCCAGACGATCCGGTGGCTGGACTCGAACCGCGCGCCCGTCTCGAGCGCGAGTTGCAGCATCTCCGAGACGGCGCCGCGGTCGGATGGGTGCACCCTCGACTCCCAGGCTGTCGACGATCCCTTCGGCTTGCCCTCGTCGTAGCCGAGCATCGTCTCGGTCCACGAGTTCCACCAGGACTCGCCGGACGCCCGGTCCCAGATCCACAGGCCCAGCCTGGCGGCATCGATGAGCAGCGACTCGCGCAGCCGTTGCTCGAGCAACGAGCGCTTGAGTTCGGGCAGCAGACGCATGCCGATCAATCCAACGCACCGTCGGCCATCGACGTCGAGCGGAAAGGCGACCACATTGCGCTCGCGGCCCGGCGCCACTGTGACTGCAGCCGTGATCGGCCGGTCCAGCCCGGAGCGGAGCAACGACTCGAGTTCGCCGACGAGCAGGTCGTCGCCCAGCACGTCGACCATGCGTCGCCCCAGCGCGTCGACCGCTCGGATACCCAGCGTCGACAGGGCAGCGCGCGACATCCACGTGTACCGCAGCTCGTCATCGAGCACGATCAACGACACCGACTCGGACGTATCGAGGGCGCCGAGCAACCCCTCCGCGTATGCCGCTGGGGGCGCTACGAAGCGGTCGTCGTGCACGGATGCACGATAGGGCGGTCCGAGGCCTGCCGCTAGCGTGCGCGGATGACCTCTGACCCGGATGTCCCGGGCGACGACCCGTCCACCGTCGCGGCCACCGCCGGCAGCGGCTACGAGGTCGTCACAGGTGGCCGTTCCGACGCCGACCCGGGCGTCGCGCTCACTGGGCTCTCATCGGCCGAGGTGGCCGATCGCGTCGCTCGCGGTCTGGTGAATGCGATCCCCGCTGCCCCCACCCGCACGGTGGGCCAGATCGTGCGCGCGAACGTGTTCGCCCCGATCAACCTCGTGGTGGGCGTGCTCGCTGCGCTCGTGATTGCGGCTGGGTCACCGAAGGACGCGCTGTTCGGCGGGGTGATCGTCGCCAACAGCGTGATCGGCGTGGTGCAGGAACTGCGCGCCAAACGGGTGCTCGACGCTCTCAGCGTGGTCAGCGCCCCTCGCGCTCATGTGGTGCGCGACGGCGTCGTGATCGACCTGCGGGTGCACGAGCTCGTGCTCGACGACGTGGTCGAGCTGCGCGGTGGGGCGCAGGTGGTGGCCGACGCGACGGTGCTCACGGCCGAGAACCTCGAGGTCGACGAGTCACTGCTCACGGGCGAGGCCGACGCGGTCGTGAAAGAGCCCGGCGCCGAGGTGCTGAGCGGCAGCGCCGTCGTGGCCGGCACCGGACGAGCGCGGGTCACCCGCGTCGGCGCCGAGAACTATGCCGCGAAGCTCGCCGAGGAGGCGCGCCGGTTCACCCTCGTCAACTCGCCGCTGCGCAACGACATCAACCGGATCGTGACGTGGGTGGGCGTGATGATCGTGCCGGTGGGGCTGCTGCTGGCGAGCAGCCAGTTCATCCGTCGCGACGAGACCTGGCAGGACGCGGTCATCAGCACCGTCGCCGGACTCGTGGGCATGGTGCCCGAGGGCCTGGTGCTGCTCACCAGCGTGGCCTTCGCCGTCGGTGTGGTGCGCCTCGCGAGCAAGCGCTGCCTGGTGCAGGAGTTGCCGGCCATCGAAGTCCTCGCGCGCGTCGACGTGTTGTGTGCCGACAAGACCGGCACCATCACCGAGGGCTCGCTCGCACTCGCCGAGGTGCAGATGCTCGACGGGGCACTCGAGCGCAGCGACGTCGACGACACCCTCGCAGCGATGGCGCACCTCGATCCCGATCCGAACGCGACGGTGCGCGCGTTCGCGATGGCCTACCCCGCTCACCCGCACTGGGAACTCGAGTCGAGGGTGCCCTTCTCGTCGGCGCGCAAGTGGAGCGCGATGACCTTCGAAGGCCATGGCACCTGGGTGCTCGGAGCCCCGGAGAACGTGCTCGCCGACGCCTACGCCGGCGACCTGCGCGCTGCGGTGGAGCACCACGCGGCCGACGGCCAACGCGTGCTCCTGCTCGCCCGAGCCGGTGTCGAGACCGCTCCGAACACAGGCCCGAACACGGGCCCGAACACAGGCCCGAACGGCGAGGTCCGTCTGCGCGATGTCGCGCCGGGCGCGCTGGTGCTGCTGGAGGACGTGGTGCGCGACGACGCCGCAGCCACCCTGCGGTTCTTCGCCGATCAGGGTGTGACGCTCAAGGTGATCTCCGGCGACAACAACGTCACCGTCGGCGCCGTCGCCCGGCGGGCCGGCCTCGAACGCTGGGAGGACAACGTCAACGCACAGAGTCTGCCGACCGACGAGCTCAGTGACGAGTTCGCCGACGCGATCGAGCACTCGTCGGTGTTCGGTCGTGTGACGCCGCATCAGAAGCGGGCGATGGTGAAGGCGCTGCAGGCGCGAGGTCACGTGGTGGCGATGACCGGCGACGGGGTGAACGACGTGCTGGCGCTGAAGGATTCCGACTGCGGCGTGGCGATGGCGTCGGGCAGCGAGGCGACCCGCAGCGTGGCGCAGCTCGTGCTCCTCGACTCGAACTTCTCGGCCCTCCCGTCGGTGGTGGCAGAGGGCCGACGGGTGATCAACAACATCGAGCGGGTCGCCAGCCTCTTCCTCGCCAAGACCACCTACTCGGTGATCCTGTCGCTGCTCACCGGGGTGTTCGCCCTGGCCTACCCGTTGCGACCGATCCACCTGTCGATCCTCAGCTGGTTCACGATCGGGGTGCCTGCGTTCTTCCTCGCACTCGAACCCAACGCCGACCGGGTGCAGGCCGGCTTCCTGCGCCGCGTGCTCGGGCGGGCGGTGCCGGCCGGCGTCGTGATCGCGGGAGCCACCATGGCGACGTTCGCGATCGTGCAGCTCGACGAGGCGATCGATGCCGACAAGGCCCGCACCGTCGCGGTGCTCGTCGCCGGATCGGTCGCGCTGATGAACCTCTACCGGGTGGCACGGCCGCTCAACCGCCTCCGGGCGACACTGGTGGTGACGATGGCGGCGCTGTTCGCCTCGGCGTTCCTCATGCCGTGGAGTCGCGACCTGTTCGAGCTGCCACTCACCGAAGCGTGGGCGTACGCCCTCGCCGGCGGATTCATCGCCGCGGCGTGGCCGCTGTTGGTGCTCGGAGCCCGGGCGGTCGACCACGTGCGGGCACGACGTGGCGCCGAAGCCATCGGGTAGGGTGCCGCCCCATGACACACATCTACGACCTCACGATGTCGTCGATCACCGGTGACCCGGTGAACCTCGGCGACTTCCGCGGCAAGGTCCTGCTCCTCGTCAACGTAGCGAGCGCTTGAGGCCTCACGCCTCAGTACGCAGGTCTGCGTACGCTCCACGAAGACCGCAAGGGTCAGGACTTCACCGTCCTCGCATTCCCCTGCAACCAGTTCGGCGCACAGGAGCCGGGTACTGACGCCGAGATCCTCGAGTTCGCAACGTCGAAGTACGACGTCACGTTCCCGATGTTCTCGAAGACAGAGGTCAACGGCGAGGGAGCCTGCGAGCTCTTCGCATGGCTGCGCGAGCAGACCGGTGAGGCCGACATCTCGTGGAACTTCGAGAAGTTCCTGATCGACAGGGAGGGCAATGTCGTCGAGCGGTTCGGCCCGATGGTCACGCCCGAGGACATCGCGGCGAAGGTCGACGCGATCCTGTAATCCCGAGCGGGCCGTCGAACGGCCCCTCGTGGCCGAGATCGCCTCGCGCTGCGGGATCTTCTCGAATCGGCTCACCGGTCCAGCGGGCGCACCGATATGGTGCGCCCGCGGCCAGCCGCACCGGTTCCCCCGAACTCACGTCCGCCACCCACCGCTCCGTCGGCGTCGCGTCTCTCCGACGAGACGTGCCGGCTGCTGAGCGCCGGGCAAGGCCCCTCGTTCGGGAGCAACCATGTCCATCCTTCGCCGTGCCCGCCCACGCTCGCGCCGCTGCGCACTCCACCTCACCTACGACAACGACGAGTTCTCCGTGTGGCTGCCGCCGCCCGACGACCCGCTCCTCATCGCCGGCTTCGGCGAGGCCGCCTCGCTCGCGCTCGAGCTCACCGATTGGCCCGCCACCAACGAGATCCTCGTCCTGCTCGACGAACGTCGACAGGTGACGGCCATGCTCGTCGACCCCCCGCCTGCAGTCGGGCTGTTGATCGGCGAGATCGACCTCCCGGCGCTCGAGGTGCCGTTCTGCCAGACACTGTCGATCGTGGTGGCCGAGCCGCCCTCCGACGGTCCGCCACCCGCACGCCACCGTGACGGCTACTTCGCGCTCCGTCGGTTCCACATGCTGCAGGGCCTGCAACTGCTCGATGTGATCCTGGCCCATCCCGAGCGGGTGCAGAGCCTGGCCATCGCATGCGACCCCGACCCGATCTGGTTCGAGGACTTCGATCCCGACGCACTCGACAGCACCGACGAACCGGCAGCTTGACGCGCCCTACGATGGCTGCCCATGAGCACGATCTCCGTCGTCACGGGCGCGAACAGCGGCATCGGCCGCGCCACCGCCATCCACCTCGCGTCGAAGGGGCACACGGTTTTCGGCACGGTACGCAGCCTGTCGAAGGCCACGAAGCTGCTGGCGATGGCAGACCACGCCGGGGTGTCGTTGCAACTGGTCGAACTCGACATCGCCGACGACGAGTCGGTGCGGGCAGGGTTCGGCCAGATCCTCGATTCGACGGGCGGCGTGGTCGACGTGCTGGTGAACAATGCCGGCGTCGGTGGCAACGCGGTCGCCGAGGAGTGCCCCACCTCGATGTACCTCGACGTGATGAACGTGAACCTGTGCGGTGCCGTGCGTTGCCTGCAGCAAGTGCTGCCCGGCATGCGCGAGCGCCGCGGCGGGGCGATCGTCAACATCACGTCGATCGCGGGTCGGATGGCGGCATTGGCCCAATCTCCGTACGTTGCGTCGAAGTGGGCGTTCGAGGGACTCAGCGAGGGGCTCGCACAGGAACTGGCCCCGTTCGGCATTCGCGTCGTCATCGTCGAGCCCGGCGTCACGAAGAGCGCGATCTTCGCCAAGAACATCGACGCCCCGAACCAGAGCGGCGCCTACGACACCGCGTATCGGCGACTGTTCCAGTTCTACGCAGCCGGCATGGCGCACGCCACCGACCCGTTCGAGGTCGGCGCGCTCATCCACCACGCCGTCACCACCGACCAACCGGCGTTGCGCTACGCCGTCAGTTGGGGCGGCGAGGAGCTGATCGCCGGCCGCGCCGCCCTGAGCGATGCCGACTGGGTGGCCCTCGGGGCGATCGACGACGACGACGCCTACTACGAGGCGTTCAAGGCCGCCTTCGACCTCGAGCTACGCCTCTGAACACCGGACGGCTGTCGCTGCCGCTCACCGGTCGCGGCCGCTCGATCCGGCCGGTGGGCGGTCAGTCGCGGCCGACTGCGGGTCGGTGGAGCACAGCCCAGGTGGGTGTGATCGTCACCTGCTCGCCAGCCACGGTGGCATCGCCGTCGACGATCAGGCTCAGTGCCTCGCCCGTCGCGCCCGGGAACGCCATCGTGACCTGGGGTCGGGCGGTCAGGTTCGCGGCAGTGCCCTTCCCCACGCTCGCGACCAGCACCCCGTCGACGAACCGGGTGGGCACGGCCAGGGTCTGGGCGCGACCATCGTCGCGCACGGTGACCAAGTAGCCCCACGGGAACCCGTCCAGCGTGGTACCCAATTCGTCCAACCCGACAGCGATGCTCATCGGCCGATCGTAGGCCGACGCACGCTCAGACCGTGAGTCCCCCACTGTGGGCTGCGATGCCGGCTGGCACGCTGACGACGTCATCGCCGTCGAGCGCGTGGGCGACCTGCGGCAGCAGCAGTTCGGCACCCGGCGGGGCCACGAGCTGCAGCCCGACGGGCAACCCCTCCGGGGTGAAACCCGCCGGCACCGAGATGGCCGGACACCCGGTGATGGTGATGTCGGTGCAGCTCTGCATCCACCCCAGGTAGTTCTCGAGCTGAACTCCCTCGATGTTGCGCACCCAGTCGAGCTCGACCGGGAACGGCGCCACCTGCACCGTGGGTAGAGCGATCAGGTCGTGGTGGTCGAAGAAGCGGCGCACCCGCTGCTGCAGCGCTCCCCGTTCGCGCAGCGCCACGCCCACGGCGGCGGCGGTGAGGCGGCGCGCCAGCTCGACGTTCCAGCGGATCGCGTCCTCGAGGTCGTCGCGACGCTCGTCGTAGAGCGGGCCCAGGTTGCGCTCGAACCCCACGGCGCGCAGGGTCTGGAAGATCCGCCCTGCGCCGCGCAGATCGGGGAAGGCGTCGTCGACCTTGCATCCGTGCGCGGTGAGTCGCGCCGGCACACCGGCCAGGGCGACGCGCACGGCACGTTCGGATGCGCACCTGCGATCACGTCGAGCAGCAGCGCCACATCGGCGGCACAGCGGCCCTTCGGTCCCTGGGTGGCGAGTGGGTCCCACGGGTCGGCCGACGGCCAGCTTGGCACCGTGCCCGGCGTGGGACGCAGACCCACCACGCCGCAGAACGACGCCGGGTTGCGCAGCCAGCCGCCGAGGTCGCTGCCGTCGGCGATCGGCACCATCCCGGTCGCCAACGCAGCGGCGGCGCCGCCGCTCGACCACCGGCCGAACGCGATGGGTCCCACGGGTTGCGGGTCGCACCGAACAGCGGGTTGAAGGTGTGCGACCCGGCACCGAACTCGGGCGTGTTGGTCTTGCCCACTGTCACGCAGCCGGCCGCTCGCAACCGGGCGATCATCAGCTCATCAGCGACCGGCACGTTGTCGGCCAGGATCGGCGATCCCATGGTGGTCCGGATGCCGGCGGTGTCGGCCAGGTCCTTGTGGGCGATCGGCAGGCCGTGCAACGGACCGAGCGACTCACCGCGAGCGTGCGCCGCATCGGCGCGCGTTGCGTCGTCGTGCGCCCGATCGAGCGCGAACGTGACGATCGCGTTCACCGTCGGGTTCACCTGCTCGATGCGAGCGAGGTGTGCATCGAGCACCTCGCGCGCCGACACCTCGCCGTCGGCCAACAGCCGTGCCAGGTCGACCTCGCGTTCGCGCCACAACTCGGTCATGCGCGCGCCCCGTCCGCTTCCGTATCGGCCGGCGTGCTGGCTGGTGCATCGGCTGGTACATCGGCGAACTCACGGCGCAGCACCGCCTTTTCGACCTTGCCCATCGCGTTGCGCGGCAGGGCGTCCACCACATGCACCCGCTTGGGCACCTTGAACGATGCGAGGTGCTCGCGGGCCTCCGACCGCACCACAGCCGGATCGACCGCTGCGCCCGGTTCGGCCACCACGATCGCCACCACCGCCTCACCGAAGTCGGCATCGGCGACGCCGACCACGGCCGACTCGAGCACCCCGTCCACCCCGTCGATCACGTCCTCGATCTCCTTCGGGTACACGTTCAGGCCGCCGCTGATGATCAGGTCCTTCGACCGACCGACGATGTGCAGGTAGCCGTCGGCGTCGAAGGTGCCCACATCGCCGGTGCGGAACCAGCCGTCGGCCGTGAACTCGGTGGCCGTGAGTTCGGGTCGACGCCAGTAGCCCGCGAACACGTTCGGGCCGCGCACCTCGATGCCTCCCACACCACCACCGTCCAGCACCGCGCCGGTCTCGTCGACCACGCGAGCGCCCACCTCGGGCAGCGGGAAGCCGACCGTGCCCGGGCGTCGCTCACCGTGCAACGGGTTGCTCGTCAGCATCGAGGTCTCGGTCATGCCATAGCGCTCGAGGATCGCGTGGCCGGTGCGGACGGCGAACTCCTTGTGCACCGAGGCGAGCAGTGGGGCCGATCCGCTGATGAACAGCCGCATCGATGCACATGCCTCGGCACCGAAACCTGGGTGGGCGAGCAGGCGGGTGTAGAAGGTGGGCACACCCATCATCACCGTGCACCGCGGTAACACGCGCACCACCTCGTCCGCATCGAACTTCTCGAGGAACACCATCGGCGACGCGTTCGCGATCGAGCAGTTGGTCGCGACGAAGAGGCCATGGGTGTGGAAGATGGGCAGCGCGTGCAGCAGCA
>Ga0105046_10018658_pt1 | contig 10553 bp, 7 predicted proteins | sample MAT03_FD_78385 | JGI IMG/M metagenome (GOLD analysis project Ga0105046, IMG submission 78385) | Freshwater microbial communities from Lake Fryxell liftoff mats and glacier meltwater in Antarctica - MAT-03 (megahit assembly) | ecosystem: Environmental > Aquatic > Freshwater > Ice > Liftoff...
CACCCGCTCGGGATCGTGCTCGCCGGGATCGTGCTCGCCGTCACCTACATCGGCGGCGAGACCGCGCAGACCCGCCTCGGGCTGCCCGACGCCGCCGCCGGCCTGTTCCAGGCCATGACCCTGTTCTTTCTCCTCGCGACCGACGTCCTGGTGCGCTACCGCATCCGCTTCGGCGCGGACGCCAAGGGAGCCGCCGCGTGACCTCCGTCATCCTCGTCTCGATGATCATGTCGATCGTCGGCGTCTCGACCCCGATCCTGCTCGCGGCGCTGGGCGAACTGGTCGCCGAGAAATCCGGCGTGCTGAACCTCGGCGTCGAGGGCATGATGCTGATCGGCGCGGTGTCGGGCTTCGCCGTCACGTACCTGACCGGCTCGCCCTGGCTCGGCGTGATCGCGGCAGGCGCCTGCGCGACGCTGTCCGCGCTGATGTTCGGGTATCTGACGCTGTCGCTCACCTCGAACCAGGTGGCGACCGGCCTCGCGCTGACGATCTTCGGCATCTCGCTGTCGTCGCTGGTCGGCGAGAGCTTCGTGGGCCTGACCGTGCCGTCGTTCGGCGCGGTCTTCCCCGCCGGTCTCAGCGAGAACCCGACGTTGCGACTGATCTTCGGCCACAGCCCGGTCGTCTATTTCTCGCTCGTCATGACCTGGGCGGTCTGGCACTTCCTCACCAACACGCGGGGCGGGCTGATCCTGCGCGCGGTCGGAGAAAACGACTATTCCGCCCATTCGATCGGCTATTCGGTGATCGCGGTGCGCTATGCCGCGGTCGCCTTCGGCGGCGCGATGGCGGGGATCGCCGGCAGCTACTACTCGATGGTGCTGACCCCGATGTGGGCCGAACAGCTGACCGCCGGGCGCGGCTGGATCGCGCTGGCGCTCGTCGTCTTTTCGGTCTGGCGCCCGGTCCGGCTGTTCTTCGGCGCGTATCTTTTCGGCCTCGTCATGACGCTGGAGCTGCAGTCCAAGGCCGCAGGCTTCAATTTCGCGCCGCCGGAGTTCATGGCGGCGCTGCCCTACCTCGCCACCGTCGTGGTGCTGGCGCTGATCTCGATGAAGAAGCGCGGCGCGACGGCGGCGCCGGCCTGCCTCGGGCGACCGTTCAAACCCGCAACCTGACCAACATGACCAACAGGAGAACCTTCATGACCGAAATCGATCGCCGCAGCCTGCTCGCAGCACTGGGCGCCGCGGCGACGCTCGCCACCATCGCTTCGCCGCTGCGCGCCCAGGACGGCCCGTTGAAGGCCGCCTTCGTCTATATCGGCCCCGTAGGCGACTTTGGCTGGACCTATGCCCACGATCAGGGCCGCCTGATGGTGGACGAACATTTCGGCGCAGCGGTCCAGACGACGTTTGTCGAGAACGTGGCCGAAGGTCCCGACGCCGAGCGCATCATCCGCCAGCTCGCGCAGGAGGGGAACAAACTGATCTTCACCACGTCGTTTGGTTACATGAACCCGACCGTGAAGGTGGCCAAGCAGTTCCCGGACGTCTTTTTCGAACACGCCACCGGCTATCAGCGCGCCGACAACCTCGCGATCTACAACGCCCGGTTCTACGAGGGTCGGGCGGTGATCGGGACCATGGCGGCCATGATGTCCGAGACCGGCACGGCGGGCTACATAGCCTCGTTCCCGATCCCCGAGGTCGTGATGGGGATCAACGCGTTCACACTCGCGGCACAGAAGGTGAACCCGGAGTTCAAGACCCAGGTCGTCTGGGTCTCGACCTGGTACGACCCGGCGAAGGAGGCCGACGCCGCACGCGCTCTGATGGACCAGGGTGCGGACATGATCACCCAGCACACCGACAGCCCCGCGGCGCTTCAGGCGGCCGAGGAGCGCGGCGCGTTCGCGTTCGGCCAGGCCACCGACATGTCCCAGTTCGCGCCGAAGGCGCATCTGACCGCCATCGTCGACAACTGGGGCCCATACTACGTCAAGCGGGTCCAGGCGGTGCTGGACGGAACCTGGGAAGCCTCCGACACCTGGTCGGGCATGGCGCAGGACGAAGTGGTGATGTCGCCGTTCCGCGAGAACGTGCCCGCCGAGGTGGCCGCCGCCGCCGAGACGATCATCGCCGAGACGAAGGCCGGGACCTACCACATCTTCACCGGGCCGATCTACGACCAGGAGGGCACGCTGCGCGTTCCCGAAGGCGAGATGATGTCCGACGCCGACCTGCTGTCGATGGACTGGTACGTGCAGGGCGTCGCGAGCTGATCGCAGCACTCGCTGCTGCGGCCCTGTCGCGGCGCCGCCGCCGGTCGGGCCTTCGGGTTGCGTCCGGCGCGCGGATCACCGATGGGCGGCCACGCTCTCGCGACGCACCGGGCGAGGTCTCGGCACGCGCTTATCTTGGTGCGGCGTCGGGGTCACCGCGTGGCCGCAGCTTCGTGGCGCGCCGCATCAAAGGGGCAGGTCGGATGCGGGCCGATCCGTTGCGGGTCAGATCGGGCGCTCCATCGACGGCGCAGCGGGGATCCGCATAGCGCAAGCTCCTTGCGGCAAGGGGGAGTACCCGCGGTGGTTCGCCGCGTTAAGTTTCTTTCCACGCTACGTCTTCCGCTGCGCCCGAACGACGCCATCGCCACGGGAAACCGCCATGCACGACAGGATACTTCGCGGCCGGCTGCTTTCGTTCAGCGACGCTCCGCTCGGGGACGATCCCTCGACGTACGCGCATGTCGAGGACGGCGGCGTGCTGGTTCGCGAAGGGCGGATCGCAGCGTCGGGCGCCTGGGCCGACGTCGCGGCGCTCGCCCGCGACGCGCTGGTCGTCGACCACCGGCCCTGCCTGATCCTGCCGGGCTTCATCGACCCCCACATCCACTTCCCGCAGGTGCAGGTGATCGGCTCGTTCGGCGCGCAATTGCTCGACTGGCTCAACACCTACACATTCGTCGAGGAACAGAAGTACGCGGACCCCGCGCACGCCGCCGCGATGGCCCCGCGTTTCTGCGACGAACTGCTGCGCCACGGCACGACTACCGCCGCGGCGTTCTGTTCGGTGCATCCGGCCAGCGTCGATGCGTTCTTCGCCGAAGCGCTCGCCCGCGGGATGCGGATGATCGGCGGCAAGGTGATGATGGACCGCAACGCGCCGGAAGCGTTGCGCGACTCCGCGCAAGCCGGATACGACGAGAGCAAGGCGCTGATCGCGAAATGGAGCGGCCGCGGCCGGTTGCACTACGCGATTTCGCCGCGCTTCGCGATCACGTCGTCGGAGGCCCAGATGGAGGCGGCCGGCGCGCTCGCCCGCGAGCATCCGGACCTCCACGTGCAGACGCATCTGGCCGAGAACCGCGCCGAATGCGATTTCGCCCGGTCGCTGTTCCCGTATGCCCGCGACTACACCGACGTCTATGCGCACTACGGCCTGCTGGGCCCGCGCAGCCTGATGGGGCATTGCGTCCATCTCGCCGACCGCGAGATCGCGGCGCTGGCGGAGGCGGGTGCTGTCGCCGTGTTCAACCCCACGTCGAACCTTTTCCTCGGCAGCGGCCTTTACGACTTCGCTCGCCTGCAGGGCGGCCGCGTCCGCACCGCGGTCGCTACCGATGTCGGCGGCGGCACCAGCTATTCGATGCTTCGGACGATGGACGAGGCCTACAAGATCCTCCAGCTTCAGGGCCAGACACTGCCGCCGCTGATGGCGTTCTACATGATGACGCTCGGCAACGCCCGCGCCCTCGGCCTCGAGCGCCATATCGGCACGCTCGACCCGGGCGCCGACGCCGATCTCGTCGTTCTCGATGTCTGTGCGACGCCGGCGATGGCGATGCGCGCCGCGACCGTAAGCACGCTCGCGGAGGAGCTGTTCGTGCTCCAGACGATGGGAGACGACCGGGCGGTGCGCGAGACCTATGTCGCAGGTCGCCCGGCCCGCCCAGCCGGCTGACGCGGCGTCCAAGAAGATGCGTTGCGTCGGCGCGATCACGTTTTCGTGCGGCCCGCTTGCTGAATGAACGTTCATTTGCAATTTTGTGCCGCAGGGCGCGAGAGGGAGTCGCAGATGGTCACCGACACGGCCGCCGAGCCGAAAGCGCTCGAGATCCTCGAGAGTGTGAAAGGCATTTTCGCGTCCAAGGGGTTCGATGGCGCGTCGATGCAGGATCTTGCCCGGGCCGCCGATATGAGCGCCGGCAACTTTTATCGCTATTTCGCCTCCAAGAACGCCATCATCGAGGCGATCATCCAGCGGGAACTCGATCGGGTCTGCAGCGAATTCGCCGATGTCATCGGCTCTCCCGATCCACTGATCGCGTTCCGCGCGATGGTTCGGCATCATCTCGAGGGGACGGACGCGTGCGACGGCCAGATCTGGGTCGAAATCGAAGCCGCTGCGGCGCGTCGCCCCGACGTCGCGGCGCTGGTGGGCCGGATGGAGGCGGAGATCACCCGTGCGCTGGTCGCGGTGTTCGCCCGCATCGCCGACGTGCCGGTGGCGGTCGCGGAGGCGCGGTTCGCGGCCCATGCGAAGCTGATCGTCATGCTGGTGCAGGGCGTCTCGCTGCGCTGTGCGACCGGCGCGGGCGACCCCGCCGACGTCCCGGACCGCGAACTTGCCGCACTTGTCGTCCGCGTCATCGAAAACATTCTCGGCGAAATAGCCGGGTCGGTTCCGTCGCCGGCCGCCGCATCGGAGCGATCTTAACATGCGTCTCGTTGTTCTGACGCTGGTCGCGGTTGGGTTGATGGTCGGGGCCGCAACGCCCGGCGGGGCGCAGACCGAACCTGCAACCGAAGTCGCGCCCGAAGCAGGGGGGTCCGGACTTCCGGCGATCACCGTTGCGTCCATCGCCCGGCGACTGCTGATCGACCGCGTCCGCGCCTCCGGTTTGATCGAGCCGGTCGAGACCGTACTAGTGCAGCCGTTGATCGAGGGGCAGGCGGTCGACGAGGTGCTCGTCGAGGTCGGCGACCGGGTCGCGAAAGGCGCCATTCTCGCCCGGCTTTCGGATGAGGCGCTCGTGTTGCAGCGCAGCCAGCTCGACGCGACGCACGCCAGCGCCGAGGCCGCGATCGCCCAGGCCGAGGCGCAACTCGTCGAGGCGGAGGCGGTGCGCGACAAGGCGTTCCGTGACCGCGACCGCGCGCTGCGGCTCGCCGAACAGGGCGCCACGTCGGAGACGGCGGCAGATGACGCGATCTCGGACGCTGCGACCGCCGTCGCCCGCGTTTCGGTGGCGTTGCAAGGACTGAACGCGACGAAGGCGCAGATGCGCGTCGTGGATGCGCAGACCGCCGACGTGGAGTTGCAGCTCCGGCGCACCAGCGTCGCGGCGCCGGTCGCCGGCGAAATCTCGAACCGCGAGGCGCGGGTCGGCGCCATTGCGAGCATGGCGGGCGAGGCGCTGTTCTCCATCATGCGGGACGGTCTGCTCGAACTGCGCGCCGACGTGGCCGAGCAGGACATTATGCACCTGCGCGCCGGCATGGAGGTGCGCATCACCGTAGTGGGGCTCGACACGCCGCTCGACGGCAGCATCCGGCTCGTCGAGCCGACGGTGGACGTCGCCACCCGGCAGGGACGCGTGCGCATCATCATCGACGCGCCCGAACGCGTCCGCGCGGGCATGTTCGCCAACGCCGAGATCCTCGTCGAGGCGAAGGAAGCGCTGGCTGCTCCGGTCTCGGCGGTGCGACGCGACGCCGGGACCATGACGGCGCTGCAGGTGCGTGATGGCGTCGTCGCACAGGTCGACGTCGTCACCGGCATTCGCGACGGTGGCTTCGTCGAGATCGTGGATGGTCTCGGCGAAGGCGATACAATCGTGGCGAAGGCCGGTGCGTTCGTGCGCGACGGCGACCGCATCAACCCGGTGGCGGCCGAGGCCGCTGCGATCACGAACTGACGGAGCAGCGGCCGAAGCCGCTGCGATCACGAACTGACGGAGCGGCGCGATGAACGTCTCAGCCTGGTCGATCCGCAACCCGATCGCGCCGATCCTCGCCTTTTTCATGCTGATGGTCGTCGGCTGGCAGTCGTTCAACACTCTGCCGATCACCCGCTTTCCGAACATCGACGTGCCGCTGGTGGCGGTCACCGTCATCCAGTCAGGCGCAGCGCCGGCCGAGCTCGAATCCCAGGTCACCAAGGAGATCGAGGACGCCGTCGCCGGTATCACCGGGGTGAAGAACGTCCAGTCCACGATCACGGACGGGTCCTCGACCACGGCGGTCGAGTTCCGGATGGATGTGCCGACCGATAAGGCGGTCCAGGACGTCAAGGACGCGATCGACCAGATCGTCGGCGACCTGCCCGGCGACACCGAGGCGCCGATCGTCACGCGGATCGACGTCGAGGGTCAGGCGATCATGACCTTCGCCGTCGCGTCGGGCGACATGTCGATCGAGGAGCTGTCGTGGTTCGTCGATGACACCATCACCCGCGCGCTGCAGGGCAAGCCAGGCATCGGCCGCATCGACCGCTATGGCGGCGCCGACCGCGAGATCCGCGTCGAACTGGACCCGGTCCGGCTCGACAGCTTCGGCGTGACCGCCGCGACCGTGAGCGCGCAACTGCGCGAGACCAACGCCGACCTCGGCGCAGGACGCAGCGAAATCGGTGGGCAGGAACAGGCGATCCGGACGCTGGGCGACGCCGCCTCGGCCGACAGCCTCGCCGAAACGACGGTGGCGCTTCCGTCGGGCCGCTTCGTGCGGCTCGGCGAGCTGGGCGAAATCGTCGACACCTACGAGGAGCTCCGGTCGTTCTCGCGCATAGACGGCGATCCGGTGGTGACCTTCGCGGTGTTCCGTGCGAAGGGCGCGAGCGAGGTGAGCGTCGCCGAAACGGTCAACGCGACGCTCGACGGCATAAGGGCCAGCCACCCCGAGGTGCGGATGACGCTGGTCGACGACACCGTCTATTACACCTTTGGCAACTACGAGGCGGCGCTGCACACGCTGATCGAGGGCGCGATCCTCGCCGTGCTGGTCGTGCTGCTGTTCCTGCGTAACTGGCGCGCCACGCTGATCACCGCGGTCGCGCTGCCGCTGTCGGCGGTGCCGACCTTCTTCGTCATGGACATGCTGGGGTTCTCGCTCAACCTCGTCAGCTTCCTGGCAATCACGCTCGCGACCGGCATCCTCGTCGATGACGCCATCGTCGAGATCGAGAACATCGCGCGGCACATCCGGATGGGAAAGACGCCGTACCGCGCTGCGATCGAAGCCGCCGACGAGATCGGGCTCGCCGTCATCGCGACGACGCTGACCATCGTCGCGGTTTTCGTGCCGGTGTCGTTCATGCCGGGCATTCCGGGCCAGTATTTCCGCCAGTTCGGGCTGACGGTCGCGATCGCCGTGCTGTTCTCGCTGCTGGTCGCACGGCTGATCACTCCGATGATGGCGGCCTATCTGATGCGCGACGCCGATGCGCACGCCGAGGAGGAGCGCGACGGCTGGATCATGCGCGGCTACCTCGGCCTCGTCCGGCGCACGCTGCGGATGCGCTATCTGACGCTGGTCGGCGCGATCGGCGTGCTGGCGGTGTCGCTGTTTTTCATGCTGCGCATACCGGGCAGCTTCATCCCGCCCGAGGACGTTTCGCGCGTGCCGATCAGCCTCGAACTGCCGCCCGGCTCGACGCTGGCCGACACCGACCGCGCCACGGCGCAGGTTCAGGCGGCGCTCGCCGGCATCGACGGCGTCGCGAGCGTGTTCGTGCTCGGGGGCAGCTCGCCGACCGGCGACCTCGACATCCGCCGGGCGACGGTGACGGTGCTGCTCGACCGGCTGGATCATTCGCTGGTCCGCAAGGTCGCCCGTGGCCTGCGGTCGGTCCCGGTGGTCGGCGGCCTTGTTCCCGAACTGGCGCCGAATGGCCGCGTGAGGCCGCAGGCCGCGATCGAACAGCAGATATTCACCGCGCTCGCGATGATCCCGGACATGCGCGCGTTCAAGCTCAACGACCGCGGCGAGCGCGACCTGTCGTTCAGCATCCTGTCGACGGACGAGAAAGATCTCGACATAGCGGTCGCCCGGCTCGAAGGCGCGTTGCGCGGCGATCCGTTGCTTGCGGACGTCGCCGCCGAAGGCGCGGTTCCGCGGCCCGAGGTTCAGGTGACGCCCCGGCTCGATGAGGCGGCACGGCTCGGCGTCACCACGCGACAGATCGCCGAAACCGTGCGCGTCGCCACGATCGGCGACATCGACGCGGCGCTCGCCAAGGTCTCGGTGGACGACCGGCTGATCCCTATCAGGGTGCGGCTGAACGAGGACGTCAAGACCGACATTGACCGGATCGGCGCGCTGCGCGTCACCACGGCCGCCGGCGGCAGTGTGCCGCTGCGTTCGGTGGCCGAGATCGAGATCGCCGAAGGACCGAGCACGATCGACCGGCTGAACCGCGAGCGGATCGCCACGATCGGCGCGAACCTGCCGCAGGGCGTAGCGCTCGGCACCGCGTCGGCGCGCTTCAAGGAGCTGACCGACGCGGTCGACCTGCCGCCTTCGGTCCGCATCGCCGAGGCGGGCGACGCCGAGATCCAGGCCGAGTTGCAGGCGAGCTTCGGCAACGCGATGATCCTCGGGCTGATGCTGGTGCTCACCGTGCTGATCCTGCTGTTTGGCAGCGTGGTGCAGCCGTTCACCATCCTGTTATCGCTGCCGCTCGCCATCGGCGGCGTCGCCGCGGCGCTGATCGTGACCGGCAATGCGATATCGATGCCGGTGCTGATCGGGATCCTGATGCTGATGGGGATCGTGACAAAAAACGCGATCCTGCTCGTCGATTTCGCCATCGAGATGATGCGTCAGGGCATGGGCCGCGTCGAGGCGATGATGGAGGCCGGCCACAAGCGCGCGCGCCCGATCGTGATGACGTCGATCGCCATGTCCGCTGGCATGTTGCCCTCGGCGCTCGGCGTCGGCGAGGGCGGCTCGTTTCGTGCGCCGATGGCCATCGCGGTGATCGGCGGCATCATCGTCTCAACGATCCTGAGCCTCGTCGTCGTGCCGTCGTTCTTCCTGATCATGGACGATCTGCAGCGCCTGCTCGCCCGCCTGTTCGGCCGCTTCGTCGGGCCGAAGGAGGCCGAACCCGAAGCGCCGGCGCCGGCCGACCTCGCCCGGTCGATCGAGGCGGGCCAGACCGAGATCGCGGCGATGCGCGCCCGGCTCGACGCGCTCGAATTCGAGGCTGCGCCGAAGCGGCAGGCCGGATCGCTCCATGTCGCTTGAACGAAGCGTCGTCGCGCGCCGCCCGCGAGGCCTGGAGCCCCGGCGCGTCGGCGGCGGCGCCTTGATCTCCGGCGGGAGATGACGGGCGAAGCGGCCCGCCCGGTGATCACCGGGCGTTCGGACGGCCTGTCACGGTGCGCCGCCGTCGGTGCGCGGCAGCGCCAGGATGCGGGCGGGCGCCCCTTTCGCCTCCAGCAATCCGCCGGTGGTCAGCACGATCCGTTCCGGGCCGTCGGGTCCGGTGCGCGGCGCTACGGCGGTGCAGGCGTCGCACCCCGCCGCGAGCAGCTCGCTGCGCGCGCCCTCCGGGGCCAGCCTGCCCAGCGTGTCGCCATGGGTCGCGAACACGATGGCGCCATCGGGGTCGATCCAGAAATCGTCGACGCCTCCGGTCTCGACGACCGGCTCGAGCTGGCCGATCGGCGCGCCGTCCGCGCCGATCCCGATGCGCCCGATCGCGCCTCGAGCCGAGTTCGAGACGTAGAGGTGACCGCCCGCCTGCTTCAACCCGTTCGCGCCCGGCTGGAAGCCCTCCATGTCGGGCGGCTGGGCGAGGAACTCGGCGCGGAACCATGGCGTGATCGTGCGCGCCGACGGATCGAGGCGCCAGATCGTCCCGGTGATGCTGTCGGCGACGAGAATCGTTCCATCCGCAAGCGCGCTCATTCCGTTCAGGAACAGCGCTTCGGGCGCGGGGATGGCGTCGGTCACCGCGCCCGCGGCGTCCAGCACCAGAAACATCTGGGTCTTGGTGAACTCGGGCCCGCTGGTGAACGGCGCGCCATGCGCCGCCACCAGCCAACCCTCGCCCAGCGGCAGGATGCTGACCGGATGCGCCGGAAGGGTCGCGAACGTGCTCGCTGCGTCGTCGGGACCGATGCGTTCGAGGCGCTTCGCGAAATAGCCCGTGGCGATCACCGTTGCGTCCGAGCCGACGAACAGGTTCTCGAGGAAGGCGCCCGTCGGATACTCCGCGAGAATGCGACATGCCCGGACCCCGCGACCTCCCGATGCGCGACGCCCATCGAGCGCCCCGCCGCGCGGGCGCGCTCGTCGAGGATACGGTTGAGCACCAGATCTGCGTGGGTCTGATCGTCAGCCGATCATCGCGAGCGCCGGAAAGGTGTCGAGCAGCCAGAAAGCCATCGCACTGAACGCGCCGGTCAGCATCAGCACGCCGACCGCGACGAGAAGGACGCCCATCGTGCGCTCGACGAGCGCCATGTGGCGCTTCATGCCGGCCAGCAACCCGACGGCTTGGCGAAGGAACAGCGCCGTCAACAGGAAGGGCGCCCCGAGACCGACCGCGTAGAACCCCATCAGCAACATGCCGCGCTCGACCGAGCCCTCCTGCGCCGCG
>Ga0105046_10018661_pt1 | contig 10552 bp, 6 predicted proteins | sample MAT03_FD_78385 | JGI IMG/M metagenome (GOLD analysis project Ga0105046, IMG submission 78385) | Freshwater microbial communities from Lake Fryxell liftoff mats and glacier meltwater in Antarctica - MAT-03 (megahit assembly) | ecosystem: Environmental > Aquatic > Freshwater > Ice > Liftoff...
AATTTGACCGTGTAACCGAACTCGTCTGCAACAACCACTATGGTTTCTGCATCAAGCCGCTGGTTAATCGATACAAACAAGCCCAGTGAAAGGCAGGTTGAGATGATCTGGGTAACCTGAACATTCATAAGATTGGACAATTCATTGGCAGTTACAAACTCGGTAACCGTAATGATTTTTTGATCATCAATCAGTTTCTGGGCTTCCTCAGCCATCAACTGGCTTACCTGACTGCGTTTTTCACGGCGGTGCTTCGAAGCCTTCGATTTTCCACCGCCACTTAAGCGTTGGAGCGTTTCTTTAATCTGTCTCTGGATATCTTCCGGCGTAAGCTCCACTTTCGGGGCATCGCGCCGCGGCGGGCCACCTTTTTTATCCCGCACAGGTGGCTTGCCTCTTTGCTGAGCCGGAGCCGTGCGTGGTTGACCACTTTGTGGCTGATCTTTAGCCTGAACGGTTTCTTCACCTTGCTTTTTAATGCGTTTGCGCTTCTTCTTTTTCGATTTGTTCAGATCATCAGATGAAGAAGCCACAGGCTTTTTAGGTTCAGGTTTTCTTACTTCGGGAAGCTTCATGGTGCCCAGAATGGTAACACCTTCAAGTTTCCTGAAGTCGGTTTTCATAAAATTAGATTCCTTCTCAACTACGGGTTTGGTAATAATTTCGGGCTCGGTAGCAGGTGGTTCCGGTGCTTTTTCATGTGGAACAACCACTTCTTGTGCTGGCTCAGCCGGCTTTATTTCAGTTTCACCAGTTACAACAACCGGTGCTTTCTGAGGTTCTTCAACTGCAGGTGTTTCAGCTTCAGCGGCTTTGGCAGTTTTGGCTTTGGCTTTCGATTCTTTCGATTTTCTTGAAGACCTGTCAAGCGTACTCAAATCCATTTTTCCCAGCACTTTCAACTGACCCGGCTGGGTTTTTTCTTCTTCAGGTGATTCTTCTGCTACGGGCTTGTGATCATGATCTTTTTCAACAACATCCTTTTCGGTTTCTGCAATGGGCGTGGTCTTTGAATTGGTATGGACTGTTTCCGGTTCAGCTTCGTGTTCCGGTGTTTTAACTTCAGGTATTTCAGATTGAACCGGTTTTTCAGGCTCTGCCGGGTGGCTTTCAGGTTTTACCGTTTCTGCAACCTTTTCAGATTCAACTTTGGGTTCAGGAGCCGGAGCCGGTTTGGGTGTTTCAATCTTAGCTTCAATAACTTTTGGCTCGGCCGGGATTTCTTCAGCAGCAGGTTTTGGCTTTGCTACCAGTTCATGTTCAGGCGGCATATTGCGGATAAAGAGTTCATTACGCCCGCTCTCAGCCTCAAATTCGTCGTCAATTGCCGGTCGTTTGTCGGCAATTGATATGGTTTTATGCTGGGTGTATTCTAGCTCAATCTTTTTCGAGAGGTCTTTAACATTCTTCTCCGATTGATACTCTTTTACCAGCAAAGCGTAAACCTCCGGGTCAAGTTTTGTGTTGGCGTTATTGTCTATTTTAATTCCCTTTTTATTCAGGAACTCGACAATAGTAGGCACCCCGACGTTGAATTCCTGCGCCGCTTTCCCTAGTCTTGTGCTTTTGCTTACTTCTGACATATTGAAATCTGATGTTATGCTCCGCTTGTTGATACGGATTTTCTGTAAAAATACGCTAATTAAGTTATTCAAGCCTTGCGAATTCCGGAATATTCCTGTTAAACAATGGTGTTTATTCAAACACGTTATTCAAATTCCGCACGCAGAATCCTGATAACCTCTTTGATGGTTTCTTCTTCAAGATCGGTTCTGTTTACCAGTTCTTCGATGCTCAGGTCAAGAACACTCCGGGCTGTATCACAGCCAATGGTCTTGAGCTCGTCGATGATCCACTGATCGATTTCATCGGCAAATTCTTGAATATCAACATCTTCATTGTCGACATCCGTATCCCTGTAAACGTCAATTTCGTAACCGGTTAGCTTGCTGGCAAGTTTGATGTTATAACCGCCTTTACCAATAGCAAGCGAAACCTGATCGGGTTTCATATACACATCGGCCCTTTTTGTACCTTCATTGATTGTGATCGATGAAATCTTGGCCGGGCTCAGTGCGCGGGTGATGTATAGCGAAGGATTCGATGTAAAATTGATGACATCAATGTTTTCGTTGCGCAATTCGCGCACGATACCATGTATCCTGGAACCTTTCATACCTACGCAGGCACCCACAGGGTCAATGCGGTCGTCATAGCTTTCTACGGCCAGTTTCGCCCTTTCGCCAGGAACCCTGACAATGTTTCGGATGGTGATAAGACCATCGTAAACTTCGGGAACTTCCGCTTCGAACAGACGCTCGAGAAATGCCGGCGAAGTGCGTGAAAGCACGATGACCGGGGTATTGTTCCTCATGTCAACCTTTGAAACAACAGCACGAAGCGTGTCGCCTTTCCGGTAAAAATCTGATGGAATCTGTTCCGACCTGGGTAGGGTTAGCTCAATATACTCATCATCGAGAACCAGAATTTCTTTTTTCCAGACCTGATAGACTTCGCCGGTGATAATTTCCCCGATTTTTTCCTTGTATTTCTTGAAAATATTGTCTTTTTCAAATTCCTGAATTTTGGCCATCAGGTTTTGACGGATGGTGAGAATTTCACGCCTTCCGAAATCCTTCATTTTTATTTCTTCAGAAACTTCTTCACCAACTTCAAAGTCAGGTTCAATCTTAATGGCCTCAGAATAGGCAATCTGTCTGTTTTCGTCTTCAACGGCGCCATCTTCCACGATTTCGCGGTTCCTCCAGATTTCAAGATCGCCCTTGTCGATGTTGACAATTACGTTGAAGTTCTCGTCCGATCCATGTTTTTTGATCAACATGTGCCTGAACACATCTTCTATGATGCGCATCATGGTTTCGCGGTCGATGTTTTTGAACTCCTTGAATTCGGAGAAAGTTTCGACTAAATTAATATGTTCCATTTTCTTAAAGTTGTTCCTTAGAATGGATGATGATTTGATTTATTTGAAAGAGATGATCTCTTTGGTTTGTTTAATTTCATTGAAAGGTATTTGCCTCGTTTCTTCGGTTTCTACCTTCTTCACCTTAGTTTTACGATAAACCGTAATTCCGGTTTCATCCGTAGCCATAAGTTTACCGGCAAAAGTTGACTTATCAGTAAGGGTAACTTCAACTTCGCGGCCAATGTTTTTCTGATATTGACGGCGTAATTTATAAGGCTGGTCAATACCTGCTGATGACACAACCAGGTCGTAATCCTCTGTTTCCCTGTCAAATACCGACTCAATCAGTCTTGTAACAGCGATGCAGTCGTCAATGTTGATGCTGGTGTCACTATCGAGCAAAACGGTAATGTGGTTACCTGATTTTACCCTGACTTCAACCACGAATTTATCAGTGGTTTCAAGCTTTTGCTCAATGGTTTTGCGAATGTCTTCCGCGTTGATCATTTTTATCAGTTTAATAAAAGAGGGGACAAATCAGTCCCCTCAAAATCGATTCGCCATAAAAGTTGGCCGGTAAAAGCACGGCGGGCGACAGGATCCAATCAGTTGTCCGACTAGGGCTCGAACCTAGACTCTTCTGAACCAAAATCAGACGTGTTACCATTACACTATCGGACAGACTCCCCTCAAAAAGGTGTGCAAAAATAGGTATTATTTTTGAATTGCGAAAATTTGTCTTTCAAAACTTTGAATTTTGTGAAATTCTGATTTTTATATCATTAACACTTATTGTCAATTCAGGTGGCTTGCAGTTTATTCAAATTCACTAACTTCGCCACGTTTTAGGCTAATTTCAGCCTGTATTTAGCCAGTAGTCACTTATTTGGCTGAATGTCAATTAGATATTTTTCCGAATTACTATATTTGTATTAATCATTTTTAAAGGATGAAAAATTTCAAACAGCTCAATAACATCTTCGGCTGGTTCAGCTTTCTTGTAGCCGCAGTTGTTTACACCCTTACCATCGAACCAACAGCCAGTTGGTGGGATTGTGGTGAGTACATTGCTACTGCATTTAAACTTCAGGTGGGTCATCCGCCGGGAGCTCCTTTATTTCAGATGGCTGGAAGATTTTTTTCTCTTTTTGCTATGGGCAACACTGAGAATGTAGCTATGATGGTTAACCTGATGTCGGCGCTTGTCAGCGCTTTCACCATCCTGTTTCTTTTTTGGACTATTACCCACATGGCGAAGAAACTGCTTGCAAAGGATCAGGAACTGACCGATGGACAACTTTTTGCAGTGCTTGGTAGCGGATTGGTTGGGGCCCTGGCTTACACATTCAGCGACTCTTTCTGGTTTTCAGCCGCGGAGGGCGAAGTATATGCCATGTCATCTTTCTTTACAGCGATTGTTTTTTGGGCTATTCTGAAGTGGGAGGAGCAATCTGACCAGAAGCATTCAATCCGCTGGTTGGTATTTATTGCTTACCTCGTAGGATTGTCGATTGGTGTTCACCTGCTCAATCTGCTTGCTATTCCGGCTATAGCATTTGTTTATTACTACAAAAAGTATAAACCGGCAACCAAAGGAATTATCATTACAGCCTCAATATCCATTTTCCTTTTGGCTTTCATTATGTATATCATCATCCCGTGGGTAGTTGATCTGGCGGCTAAATTTGAGCTTTTCTTTGTTAATAATATTGGCCTTCCTTTCAATTCCGGCATTGTGTTCTATTTTGCCCTGATTATCGGCTTGCTGATTTTTGGTATCCATTACACCCGCAAAAAAGGCAAACTAATTGCAAATACTGCTATTCTCTCTCTGACGTTCATTCTGATCGGTTATTCATCGTTTTTGATGCTGGTGATCAGGGCCAATGCCAATACGCCGATCAACGAAAATAACCCTGACGATGCAATTAGCCTTCTTTCATATCTGAACCGTGAACAATATGGCTCATGGCCGATATTTTACGGACAGTATTACAATGCACCGCTTGATCCCAGGAATCCTTATTCCGATGGGAATCCGATTTATATCAGAGACGTCGTGAAAGGCAAATATGTGATCACCGATCCGCGAAAAAGCGCCAATCCGATTTATGACCCCAAATTTAGCACGATTTTCCCCCGTATGTATAGTGCGCAGGACAATCACATCAAAGCTTATCAGAGTTGGGGTAAAATTCAGGGCATACCGATAACAGGTACCAGCAACAATGGTGAAACAGTAACGCTGATGAAGCCAACCTTTGGTGAGAACCTGCGGTTTTTCTTCCGATATCAAATGGGCCACATGTATTTCCGGTACTTTATGTGGAACTTCGCAGGAAGGCAGAACGATGTAGAAGGGCATGGTGGGATCAGCAACGGAAACTGGCTCAGCGGTATTACATTTCTTGATGAATGGCGGTTGGGCAAGCAAACAGATCTGCCTCAGAGTATGCAAAGCCCTGCCCGTAACAAGTATTATCTGTTGCCATTAATATTAGGGATGATCGGGATGTTTTTCCATTTTAACAGAAATTACAAGGATGGGGTGGTTGTGGCTCTGCTTTTCTTTATGACCGGTATTGCCATTGTGTTGTATCTCAACCAAACGCCTTTCCAGCCGCGTGAAAGGGACTATGCGTATGCAGGTTCATTCTATGCTTTTGCTATCTGGATCGGGCTGGGGGTATTGTCACTCTTCGACGCTCTGAGCAAAAAAGCCTCACCGGTTGTTTCTGCGGCTGTGGTAACACTTGCCTGTGTTGTATTGGTCCCCGGCATTATGGCTGCCGAAAACTGGGACGATCACAACCGGAGCAACAAATACGCAGCCCGCGATTTTGCCGCGAATTATCTTAATTCATGCGCCCCCAATGCCATTTTGATAACCAATGGCGACAACGATACTTTTCCACTCTGGTACGCCCAGGAGGTCGAAGGATTAAGAACAGATGTGCGGGTTGTAAACTATATGCTGGCATCCGGTGACTGGTATGTTCACCAATTGGCCAGGAAGATATACGACTCGGAACCGCTCAGGCTTACACTAACACCAGCGCAATACAACAAGGGGATCAATGAATATATTCCTTTTGTTGATCGTGGCGGCGGACAGCAATTCGAACTGAAAGAGATCATCGATTTTATTGCGGATGAAACCGATCGGAGCAAAGTCGAGCTTCAAAGCGGTGAAAGAATTAACTATTTCCCTGTCCGTAAAGTCAGGCTCACCGTTGACTCAGCCAAAGCCGTCAGCAATGGAATTGTTCCTGCTTATATGGCTGACAGGATCGTTCCGGTTGTGGAGTGGGAAATCAAATCGAATTATCTGTACAAGAATGATCTGATGTTGCTCGACTTTCTCGCAAGCAACAACTGGGAGCGTCCGCTCTACTTTGCCAGTCCTTCGAGTGTAAACAAGGTGCTTGGCATCGATAAGTATTGTCATCAAACCGGGGTTGTGTATAAGTTTATCCCGGTCGTTGCCGATGATTATATTGCCGGTCTTGGTGGGGTTGATACCGAAGCTTCTTATGACATTCTGATGAATAAGAGCAAATGGGGCAACCTGAATCAACCGGGGGTTTATGTTGACCGCGAAAGCTACCGCAATTCGATGATGCACAAACAGAATTTTATGAGGTTAGCCCAGGCCCTGGTCAATAAAGGCAAAAATACCGAGGCTATCGCAGTTGCCGACCGTTGCCTGAAAGAGTTCCCCAACGAGAAAATGAGTTTTGATTATTATATGCTTCCTTTGGCAGAGGTCTATTACCTGGCCGGTGATACCGTAAGAGCGAACAATTTTGTTAAAACCCTCGCAGACATATACACCGGGAACCTGGCATATTATGCGTCGGTTAATCCGGAATTCAGCAGCTTTTATGAGGACGACCGTATGCAGGCATTCGCTGTGATGTCGAGAATATGGGAGTATGGCCGCACTTATAACCAACAACCATTGCTCGATGAGATAAAATCGAAAATGATGATCCCGCAGGAATATATGGATCTTTTTAATTAGGATTCAGCAGTTACGCATTTTCTTTTTCTACATTGCCAAAGAATCCCGGCGCTTTTAGCACCTTTATAGCATTAGGGACACGACATGTCGTGTCCCTAATGCTAATTATGAAAAGGTTTCTATTTCACTTCTGGCAAGTTAATTCGTTGCTTTCTTCCTGTAATTATAAATCAAAAGTGCAACCCCGGCCAAAATAAAAGGAACACTCAGCCACTGGCCCATATTCAGAGCCATGGTTTGCTCAAAGGCTACCTGGGGTTCTTTTACAAATTCAATCAGGAACCTGACACCAAAAAGCACTATTAAAAAGATGCCGAAGATGGTGCCTTCTTTCATGGTTTTTAAATTCTTACGGTAATAAGCCATCAGGGCAAAGAATAATAAAAGGTAGGTAAGCCCCTCGTAAATCTGGGTTGGATGCCGGGGATCAGTCTGCCCGTCGCGGACGAAAATAAATCCCCAGGGTAAAGAGGTAAAGTGGCCATAGATCTCGCTGTTCATCAGATTGCCCATGCGGATGAAAAAGCCACCCAGCGCTACAACAATGACTACCCTGTCGAGTGTCCACAGGTATGTTTTGCCCGATTTTCTCACAAAAAGCATAAGCGCCAGAAGAATACCGATGGCAGCACCATGGCTGGCGAGCCCGCCTTCCCAGATTTTCAGAATACTGATCGGGTCCTGAAGATAGGATTGCGGCTCATAAAAGAAAATGTGGCCGAGCCTGGCACCCACAATGGTTCCGATAACAACATAAGTAGCCAGTTTATCGAGCATGTCAATCTTCAGGCCTTCGCGCCTGAAAACCTGTTTGTCGAGAATAATGTAACCGAGGTAGAAGGCCAGTGCGAAAAAAAGGCCGTACCATCTGACCTGAAGGCCGCCAAGTTTAAAAATCAGCGGGCTGATGTCCCAGGTAATTTGCTGTAGAATCATTGTTTGGTTTCTTTAAGCAAGCAAAAGTAATATTTTTAGATGGATTTTGGCATTTGCACCTTAACGCTATCCGATTCATTAATTTTTCTGATGAAATTCCTGATAAATCCGGCATATTGTGAAACAGCCCTGATAGTTGGCCTTAGTTTGCGCTTTTCCAACTCGTTCAGCGCTTTTTCGAGAGTCATATCTTTTTGGTTACAAGCCAGATAGAAGCCCTTTTCCTCCAGGAAACGGGCAAGGTATTCCTGCTCAGTCTGTCCCGGTGTTGGAATCAGTATTGCTTTATTTCCGGTGAAGGCAATATCCATCAGTGTAGAATAGCCTGACCGGCAAACAACGATCGGTTTTTTAGAGAGGATATCATGCATCGGGTTGGCAGAGAGGTGATTGGCCGAATCGAGATTGCTCCTGAGGTTTGTTATCTGCGTATCGCCCGGAATTCCTCTGATGATCAGACACTTTTTACCTTCAACCGGCAACTGGCTAAGCAGTTTGTCTTCAAACATTGTTCGTTGAGGTTCAGGGCCTGATACCAATGCAACCAGGTCGTATTGCCTGCCATTTATGGGAGTTTCCTTATGTTCGAACCTGCTGAGGATCCCAATGTAGGATGTATTTGCAGGATGAATGAAGCCATGTGATAGTTTGCCTGATAAATTATCTTTGCCTTCGGTATCAGGTACCCAGCATTCATCAAACTTTCCTGCAAAGTATCTGACAAATGATCGAAGAAGCGGCTCAGTAAATTTCAGGGTTTCCGGTGCAATAATATTCAATTGATGCGTCATCAGCACTGTTCGCACTTTTTTGTTCCATAGCCCGTATCTGTTGTCTGAAATAACCCCGTCGATTCTATAATTTTTAATCAGCGATTTCAGTTCGGAATGTTCCTTGTAAATGCTAAATAGAATCCCGGGTGAGTTTATAAATACTTTCAGCCCGACACCTGTTTTTCTTCCATATTTTATTTTATATCCTGGTAAAACCACCCATTCCATTTCTGGAAATTCACTACTGAGCAGTTTAAGTTGCAGGCCATCTGATGCAATTACAACTTCCACACCTGCTGAAATTAATTCCCTTATCAGCGGGATACAGCGCGTTGCATGACCAAGCCCCCAGTCGAGCGGGCAAACTAAGATCCGTATAGGTGAGGGCTGCTGCATTGGTTTTTATGCAAATATACTCACACGGCATTGCATTTGAAGGCTGTATTAAAGAATTAACGAAAAGTTCATAAATTCGCAACATGCCAATCACTGACGACAAGACCCTCCAATACCAGATCGCAATCACGCTTTTGCCGGGAGTTGGAGATATTAATGCCCGTAAACTCATCGCGTTTACCGGAAGTCCTGAGGCAGTTTTTACCGAGAAACGGGCCAACCTGCTCAGAATACCAGGCATGGGGCAGGGCACGGTAGGGCTGATATTGGCCAACCGGCGTGTGCTGGATCGGGCCGAAAAAGAGGTGGAGTTTATCAGAAAGTATGGGATCAGCACTTCTTTTTTTACAGAACAGGGCTATCCTGAGCGGCTGAAGCATTGCATTGACAGCCCGGTGCTGATCTTTACCCTTGGCAACGCGGACCTTAACCATGCGAAGATTGTAAGTGTGGTTGGTACCCGCAGGGCTACTGAATACGGCAGGGAAATCTGCCGTAAGTTGATCAGCAGCCTTGCTGAGCAGAATATTTTGGTCGTCAGTGGGTTGGCTTATGGTATCGACACCTGCGCGCACAAGGCCGCGCTGGACGAGGGATTGCAAACAATGGGTGTACTCGCCCATGGACTCGACCGGGTGTATCCACCTTTGAATAAGTCACTCGCTCAAAAAATGATAGGGCAGGGCGGGCTGGTTACAGAATTCATCAGCGAAACGAATCCCGACAGGGAGAATTTCCCCAGGAGAAACAGGGTGATTGCCGGGCTGGCTGATGCCACAGTTGTTATTGAGGCTGGTGCGAAAGGTGGAGCACTGATTACGGCCGATATTGCAAATTCATACAACCGGGATGTGTTTGCCGTACCGGGCAGGATTGGCGATCCGGTTTCGGAAGGATGTAATAACCTGATAAAAACCAACCGTGCTGCCCTGGTTCAGTCAGCCGCCGACATTTGCTACATCATGGGCTGGGACAATCAAAAAGCCAAACAACCACCTGCCCAGAGAAGCCTGTTTATCAATCTTGAACCGGATCAGGAAACCGTTATCGCGATTCTGAACGAAAACGGCGATTGCAGTCTCGATAAAATTTGCCTCACATCAGGACTACAAACCAGTAAAGCAGTATCGGCTCTTCTGAATCTTGAATTTGAAGGGTTAATAAAATGCCTGCCCGGGAAGATTTACCGGCTAATATGAATCAGCGGTTGCTTTCCTGCTTTTAAATACAAGGATGGCTGCGATAAAAAACGTTCCTGTGGCAAATAACCAGAACAATGTAATATCACTGGTCAGGAGGGTAAAGCGGTATATTCCATGAAAGAAAATGGTAGCTGCCAACCCTGTCATGGAGTCGATAAAAAGATTTTTACGCAGTTTGCCCATGCCAAGAAAAAATCCCATAATTATACCCAGAACGGCATTCATTGGGCCGATGGAGAGATAATAAACTGTATCTGCGCCACTCATGGCCGAAAAATAGGCATGATAAACAGCA
>Ga0105046_10018662_pt1 | contig 10552 bp, 7 predicted proteins | sample MAT03_FD_78385 | JGI IMG/M metagenome (GOLD analysis project Ga0105046, IMG submission 78385) | Freshwater microbial communities from Lake Fryxell liftoff mats and glacier meltwater in Antarctica - MAT-03 (megahit assembly) | ecosystem: Environmental > Aquatic > Freshwater > Ice > Liftoff...
ACGGTGTCAAAATAAGTTTCCAATTTCAGGCCAATTATTTTGGCGTCAGCCAACTATCTTTTGAGGCGAATAGCCGCGCTATTTAACGAAAAAGATGGGACGGATGACGGCAAAAGAATGGCAGCAAATTGGGAAGTTATTTTGACACCGTTCCTTACGTATAAAGATACTTGTAAAGACCGGATGCCGCTGTTCCTGCTATAGCCGACGCAAAGTGGTTTTGAAGGAACCGGAATTGCAAGATATTCACAATCAACATTCTAAACCCTTTTACCCGCCGCATCCTTTTCAGGCGAAGGAGGGCGATAAACCCTTCTAAACCACTCTAAACCGACTACACTTGCAGGCGCAAAACCCCTGACGGCTGGATATCGTGGATTTCAAAATGGACCTCCAGGAAGCGGGCGATGCGCCCCGGCTGGATCATCAACAAGGCAACAGCGATGCGGGCGGAAGGCGTATTTCGGGGCGAGCGAGAGCCGAAAGGATGGGTGCACGATGGGGTATTGAAAGTCCATTAATGCTTGATCAACCTTCCACTATACATACAATTGCTACCGCGTAACGTGTACCAATACAATCCTGCGGGCAATGTCTGAATATTAAAAATAACGTTTCCCGCCCCGTTTTCCAGCACCCGCGAACGCAGCAGCCGCCCCGTCGCATCGAACAGATGGAATTGCTTTGGCCCGCCCTGCAAATGATAAACTATCTGAAAAAAATCGTCCGCCGGGTTGGGAAATACCCGCACAAAATGCTCCGGGTCTGCTTTTTCGGGCTCCGTTCCGGCGGATAAGCCTACCGTCACCGCTTTACAAACCGTGTCGGCCGCATATTGATTGCTGACGATCAGGCACACGTCGTACGATCCCGGCGCAGGAAACAGGTGGACCGGGCTGGTATCCTGGCTCGTGCCGCCGTCGCCGAAATCCCAATGCCACTGGGCCGGTTCGTAGGAAGAATTATCGGCGAATTCCACGGACAACGTGCTGTCGGCGAACCACCAGAAATCGGCGAGGGGTTCGTTGTTCAGGCCGAGGGAGTCGCAGGAGGTGCCGTCGAGCGGGCCGAGGCGGTAGTTGGGGTAAAAGGGAATACCTGAGGCTGGAGAAGGCAGCGGCAGGCCGCGCTGCACGACCCCGCAGGCGATCCCTTTTTTATTGGGTTTGGCGATGTAATGCATGTATCTGGTTCCATGAAACATATAATAAATTTTCCCGTCGGGCCCTAACTGGCAATATTCAAATATCGCAGGCTGCCCACTGGGTTCGAGAAACCCGTCGTATTCGGCCACAGTTACGACCGAAGCGGCGATATCGACGGCTTTCAGATCGTATTGGTAGATGTGTTTGGCATTGGCAGTGTATAGAAAGCGGGAATCGGATGAAACGGCTACGCCGCCAATGATACCTAGAATATCTGTTTCCAGCGGAAGGGTGATAAGTGAGCCGAGTTGCCCGCTACAACGATCAAAAGAATGAATACATATCTTTAATCCATAAAGCAAATTGACAGAAATCAGATATTCTCCGTCCGGCGAAAAAATCCTGTGTTTAGTGGACATTGGGAAAGGCTCCGTAGTGATCGGCTCGTAGCCCGAAATCTCCTGGCTTTGCGCGATGTAGGTGGTATCCGGACCCAGCAGGATACTTTTGAAAGTGCGTTTCTGGGTGGCAGGAACAATGTCCGAAAAAACCACCCACCAGTCGCGGCCGTTGGCGTGTTTGGTGGCGTTGAAATAATCCAGGTAATAGCCGCCGTATAAAAGTTTGTTCTTGTACGACACGAACAGCGAATCCGGTCCCGAACGGTGCGTCACCTCGGCCATCAGCAGATCCGGCAGCTTGATTCCGGTCCCAATAGCACTTCGTTGGAGTTGCAAAAAGTAATAATTTCCCGGATGCCCGGGTTTCGGTAAACCCATCATGTTTACAAACATAGGATAGCCGAACGGGTAACTACCGGTTACATCGATAGTGGGCAGGCTGTCGCCGTTCTCCATAATACTGCCGTCCATTCGAAAGATGGAGTATCCGTTGGAGAAAAAAATGGGTTCGCCGGAAGCATTGTTCATAAGTAGCGAGCTAGCATAACTTTTGAAAGTACTGGGCATATAGCTAGTTGCAGGTGGCGAAGCGGAGAATCGTACAAAATTTACCGGATACGGCGGGCCGGGAACAGTATCTGCAGCAGTTGCGGGGTTGATCCACGTCTTGTCGTACGCCTGGCCGTAGGATAGCACGAAATCGAATAGAAAAAAACAAAAGAGTAGTAGATAGCGCATAATCGAAAATAAAAGGGCATCCTTGGGTTATAGCCCGAGGATGCCCGATAAACAGATAGGAATTAATGTTGAATATTGAACTTGACGGTAGCGAGGAAACCGCCGCGCGCATCGCTTAAGCGGCATACGTAGGTTCCGTTTGCCAGGCCGGCCGTTTCCAGTTCAAACGCGTTGCCCTGGGCCGGCGCCTGTATCGTTTTTCGCAGTTTGCCCGCTACGTCGTAGATCCCGATGGAAGCGCCTGCGGGTATCGTACCCTGTACCGAAATGCGCGCACGGTCGCCGGCAGGGTTGGGACTCACCTGTAGCAACACCTGCGTACCCGCTTCCGGCCGGCCGGAAGCGTCGCGTTCGGCCACGCCGTCGCAGTCTCCTTCTATGCGCGTACCCGTCAGGGTATGATACCAGTTGCGCGCGGAGAAAACGATCCGTCCGCCGTCCGACGAGCATTGTTCGCCGATCGCCCGGATCTCCAGGAGTTGCGCCTCCGAAGGCGCTACATCCACGAACGAGGTGGTCAGATAGATCTGGTTGAAGGTTTTTTCGTTGACCCTGTAATAAAAGATTGAATTTGCTGGGGTACCACCAAACACCATCAGCGCCGCATTGGCCGTATAAGTCCCCGTCCAGGTATTGCCGGCGCTCGACATCGTCGGCAGTTGTGCGCTGGATTCGCCGCTCGCGTCAAAAAAAAGCCCGTTGTTATGGGAGCCGATTTCATTACAAAGCAGGAGCGAATTGTTACACACCTGCGTGACTTGCAAGCCATGGGTCGTGTTGTCGGTCTGGTTGTAGCTGACGGTGCTGGCAGGCGCCAGGTGTAAAAAGATCGCCTGCGTATTAGCTAGGGCGCTGTTCACGATGTTGCACCGGATGCGGTTGCCGGTGCTGGCCGTATTACCGATCCCCGATTCCAGGAAGCCCCGAACCAGGTTGTTTTCGACCAGCACATTCTCAAACTGCCCGATACTCACGCCGCGGGCTCCGCCGAAGATGCCGCCGCCGTTCGCCGCATTGTTGTCTTTTACGATCGCAATGTCTGCCGTCCCCAGGGCGATCGGCGTAAAGTGGTCCAGGAAAACGCCTACCCCGAAACCACCGGCCGGCGTGATGCCGGTGATGCTGTTTCGCAAGACCGAAATCTTGGAATTGACGGAAGTGTTTTCCACTAAAACGCCATGCTGTGCGGTATAAGTGATCTGATTATCCTGAACCACGCTGGGATTCCTGATCCTGGCATAGCCGCCGATGATCGTACAGCCGTGCTGCACGGACATATTGTTGTCTCTTACGCCCACGTACGTGCTGGCGGCGGCCGTATTTTGCGGCATTTCCACGTGAATGGCATGCCGGCAATTGTCGAACGTCAGCGTCGTATTGGTTTTACCCAGACCCCACTCCGCCAGGTGATGCGTTGCCGAGCTGAAAAGATGAATGCCGTACCCGTCGTCGTTCGTATAGGCGCCGGAAAGCATGTTTTGAAAACGGGATTGCCGAACCGTTCCATTGGCGTCGTGCATGTAAATCCCGTTGGAAAGATTAATAAAGAGATTAGGCGTACTGGTTAAATTATTGGGAAATACGAGGGAAACAAGCGTGGCGGCGGCGGGCGTTTCGGCGTATATACCCGCAAACGGCGCCGCCGCCTGCGGTTTCCCGATCGGGTCGACCCAGGTACACGCCAGCGTAAGGCCCGGCCAGGGTCTCATAAATGCCGCATCTCCGAACGTGTTGCCGAACGTACTGCTGAAGGTAACCGACCTGTTCAGCCTGATCCCCAGGTAATTCGCTTCAAAATAACAATTCATGAGACTCAAATTGTTTGTGGCCGCATTCGTAACCGGCGTATAAATGGCATTGTACGCTCCTTTGAAGGTCGCGCCGTCGCCAACCACCATACCGGTCCTTAATTCGACCCCGTACCAGGCCGCGTTTTTACAGGTAGCGTCGTGGAGAACGGTTTTCGTTAGAAAAGAGAGTGTCGGCGTGTTTGCTACGATCCTGGACGAAGGATGCATACAGAAATCGCAATCGGTGAACTGATAGTTCAGGTCCATCGTAATGCTTCCCTTGACCGAGATTTTCCTGGTCGTGTAGCTTAGCAGGGGAAAGACAACATAAGTCGGGTTAAGGGAACTCATCAAGGTACTGGCGTTACCGCTGTCGATGCAGTCTTTCCCGACCCAGATGCCCGGCGGAAAATTGATCGTGGTAATGATCAAACTACCGACCGTAACCGTAACAATCGTAGAAGGTATCCCTTCTACGGGGTAAGTGTTAAGATTGGTAAATTCGTGTACGGGGTTCTGATCTGTGGTTGTAGTTCCGTCGCCAAATCGCCAGTTGGGGTTCGAAAGGCTCGTAAAAAATGAATATTTCAGCTCGCAACACCCCGGATCGATGAAATTGCAGGGAAGATCCAGGCAGCAATATAGTGGCCCATCCTGCAAGGTGGTGACACAGATGTACAGCCGGTAACAAGCCGGCACTACATTCGTAAAAGTTCCGCTCACACCGCTCAAGGTCTGTACCACCGTAGAGCCGCTGACAAGGAAAAATGTAGTCGGTACACTTGGTGCGTTGTTCGACCATACGGAGATACTGTAATTACCTGTACCATCGGGCACCATTACATAATTCATGGTCGTGTTTTCACCGCAGGAATATCGTGGATTGGTTCCGCAATTCGGCGGGGGGGGCACGGCGCCTCCTCTTCCTGGGCTGATAAAACAAATGTAGTAGTAACGAGGAAAAAAGCAAGCAAAAAATGCAGCAAAGAAGAAGATTTGAGCCAATATCTTGGCTGGCCCGGCTTGGGCAGATGAACGTTTTTCATAAAAACTTGGAGGCTTAAAAAATTAAAAAATCGGTTTGAAAATATATACCGGCCGGATATTTTACAAATGTACGCAATGATCCTCCATGTTGCATTACCACCTTTTGTTAAAGGTCAGGTTTCTGCCAGGTATTTTGAATTTCCCGGACTTCAAAAATCAACTCCGGAAAAAACGCTCGAAAATCTTCCGAAAACAACCCCAGATGCTCAAAAAAACAATCCGCCAACCCGCCCATATCCAGATCGGCCGGCAAACGGCGGCTGAAACGCTCCAGAACGAAGCGCATGCCTCTCTGCGTCGTATATCCATGTAAAAAACCGGCGGCCAGCATACGCGGCAGGCGTTCCTGTAAAATCAGCGGCATCCCGGCTGCCCGGCGCGCCAGCGATCCATAGGTTTTTTGCGCAAAATCTTCAAACGGCTCGTCCGTGTACAGACCCCAGTTAAGCACCAGCAAATGATCGCACAATACGTCGGCGACCGGCCCGGCATAGCGACGTGCAAAAGGACGGATACGCTCCTTGATCCGGCCCGTCATCGCATGGTTATCCGTAAAGGAATCGATGGAACGGTGCAGTAAAATGCCGCGCTGTACGCCCTCCGGGTAGCTTTGCCAGGTTTTTCCTTTTACAAAATCACCGATAAAATTGCCGACTAAGAGGTCTTCGTCGCCGAAAGAAAGAAAACAATGCGCGAGGTGGTTCATATTTGAAAGTGGTTTAGGAGGATTTAGAGGGTTTATGGTACTTTGATCAACTCGGAGTTTTCTAATAATTCCTTTCCCAACCCAAACGCAGCGTGTCCTGTTGAGCGTAGCGAAACATCTGAATATAAAACCTTGATTGCCAATACACTTATTCCCTATGAGGCCTCTCGGTCCCGAATGAATTCGGGACGAGAGGCCTCCATGTGCCTCCAATCAGAGCAAGTATCCAGATGTTTCGCTGCGCTCAACATGACAACCTTCTTCTGGGATTGAGAGAAAATAAAGAAAGTTAGTTATTCAAAGAACTATAAACCCTCTAAACTAACTTAACCACAATCCACCGTAAAGATAGGCCATCCTTTCCCGTTCCAAGAAATCCTGCTACCTTTGCGCCCGTTTTTTAAAATCAATCTCTTTTTCACCTCCTTATCCATTTACTCATGGCACTGCAGTGCGGTATCGTTGGAATGCCCAACGTCGGAAAATCAACCACGTTCAATGCCCTGACCCGCGGCAAGGCGCTCGCGGCGAATTACCCCTTTGCCACCAAAGACCCCAACGTGGGCATGATCACCGTGCCGGACGCGCGCTTAGATAAACTCGCCGAACTGGTCGACCCGCAACGGATCGTACCGACTACGGTGGAAATCGTGGACATCGCCGGCTTGATTAAAGGCGCCAGCAAAGGCGAGGGCTTAGGCAACCAGTTCTTAGCCACTATCCGCGAAGTGGACGCGATTGTACACGTCGTGCGCTGTTTTGTGGACGACAACGTGGTACACGTCGACGGCAACGTAAACCCGGTGCGCGATAAGGAGATCATCGACCTGGAACTGGGCCTGAAAGACCTGGAAACCGTCGAAAAACGTATGGAAAAAACCACCCGCGCCGCCCGCGCCGGCAGCAAGGACGACGCCAAAGACCTCGACAACCTGATCAAAATCAAGGCCTTCCTCGAAAGCGGCCGCTCCGCCCGCACCCTCCTGCCCGAACTCGACGACGACGGCCTGCGCCTGATGAAAGAACTGTCCCTGCTGACCGCCAAGCCGGTATTGTACCTCTGCAACGTGGAGGAAAGCGCCATGAGCACCGGCAACGCCCTCACGGAAGCATTCGCAAAATCCGTGGCCGGCGAAAATGCCGAGATCATCCTGCTCTGCGCCGGCATCGAAGCGCAGATCGCCGACATCGACGATGCGGACGAACGCGCCGAATTCCTGGAAATGATGGGATTGACCGAGCCGGGCGCCAATAAACTCATCCGCTCCTGTTATAAGTTGTTGAATCTCATTACCTATTTCACCGCAGGGGTCAAAGAAGTGCGCGCCTGGACGGTACACCGCGGCGCCAAAGCCCCGGAAGCTGCCGGGGTCATTCACTCCGATTTTGAAAAAGGATTCATCCGCGCAGAGGTGATCAAATACCAGGATTTTATCCACTATGGCTCGGAAGCCAAGGTAAAAGAAGCCGGTAAAATGGCCGTCGAAGGCAAGGAATACGTGGTGGGCGACGGGGACATCATGCACTTTCGTTTCAACGTATAAGCTGTTCCCGAAATGGTTATCATTTTTGATGTGGGCGGGGTTTTGATCGACTGGAACCCTGAATACGTCTTCCGGGATCTCATTCCCGATGCGGAAAAGCGCCGCTTTTTCTTCGACAACATCTGTACGCACCACTGGAACATCGAACAGAACGCCGGGCGTTCGTTGGCCGACGCCACGGCTTTACTGTTGTCCGAGTGGCCGGAGTGGGAGCGCGAAATACGTGCCTTTTACGACCAATGGGAAGGGATGCTGGGCGGCCCCATTCAAGAGACCGTCGATCTGTTGCGGGAATTGCGCGACGGTGGCGAACACCGCCTGCTGGCGCTGACCAACTGGAGCGCCGAGACCTTTCCGGTGGCGTTGGACCGATATGAATTTTTACACTGGTTCGAAGGCATTGTCGTGTCGGGCGCGGAAAAGACCCGGAAGCCGTTCGCGGATATTTACCAAATCCTGCTGAACCGATATTCCGTAGCGCCGGAGCGCGCCGTTTTTATCGACGACAGCCTGAAAAACGTGGTAGCTGCGGAATCTGCGGGGATTCAGGGCATTCATTTCCAGGATGCTGCGCAACTGCGTGTGGCGCTGGCCGAAATGGGGATGATATAAATTGGTGCGCCCGTCGCAGACAAAAAATGCACCACAAAGTACACAAAGTCACACAAAGTTTCCCTCGGGGAATGACAAACTTTGTGTGACTTTGTGTCCTTTGTGGTGTGTTTTTTTTTAAAACAACGTAGTGTGCTTTGTGACCTTTGTGGTGTATTATAGTCGACGCAAAGTGGTTTTGAAGGAACCGGAATTGCAAGATATTCACAATCAACATTCTAAACCCTTTTACCCGCCGAAGCCTTTTTAGGCGAAGGAGGGCGATAAACCCTTCTAAACCACTCTAAACCGGCTATATTAAGTATGCGCTTCCTCGCTTTTCGAGAAAAACGCCAGCAGATCCCCCATCGTTTCCCGTAAATCCCTACGGTTGACGATTACATCGACAAAACCGTTCTCCAGCAGGTATTCAGAGGTCTGGAAACCCTCCGGCAAATCGCGTTTGATGGTTTCGCGAATTACGCGGGGCCCGGCAAAGCCGATCAAAGCGTCGGGCTCGGCTAAGTTGATGTCGCCCAGCATGGCGAAAGAGGCCGTTACACCGCCTGTAGTCGGGTCGGTCATCAGCGAAAAATAAGGCAGCCTTGCTTTGGCCATCAGCGTCAGTTTGGCGCTGGTTTTGGCCATTTGCATCAGGGAAAAAGCGCTTTCCATCATACGCGCGCCGCCGGAACGGGCGATGATCAACAGGCCCGACTTGGATTCCAGGGCGTGATCGATGGCCAAGGATATTTTTTCGCCGACTACCGAACCCATAGAGCCCCCAATAAATTTGAAGTCCATGGCAGCCACAACTAATCGGTATCCGTGAACGGAGCCGGCGCCGATGGCCAGCGCATCTTTCAGCCCGGTTTTTTTCATGGTATCTTCCAGCCGTTTGTCGTAGGGCTTCAAATCGGTAAATTTCAGGAAGTCCACGGAGATAAGATCGTCGTGGAGGGTTACGTAATCCTGATCGTCAAACAGGATTTCAAAGTATTCCTCCGATCCTATGGCGGTGTGGTAATCGCATTTGGGGCATTTGTAGTAGTTCTCCCGTAGCTCGCGGGTGGTGCTGGTTTCCTTGCATCTTTTGCACTGGAACCAGACGCCTTCCGGTACGTCCTTCTTTGATTTGGTGGCCGTGGAGATGCCTTCCTTTAGTCGTTTGAACCAACTCATAGGTTGCCGATTGATTGATTTTTAATGATTCTGGGGGAGGGTCATGGTAAATTTCGCGGCGTAAAGATAGAATCCCGGACTAGTTGTATCTCGAAGGTACGAATATATTTTTTAAAAGGTATAAAAACTGCGCTTCCGGGAGTGGTAATCGGAACAGGCGTTTACCTTTGCCGTACGTCGACCTATGAACTGGAAAAGCCTGCCTGTTTTGCTCCATAAGGAGTTTTTGCTGGAGTTCCGCCAGCGTTACGCGATCAGTGGCATCGTCCTGTACGTGTTCAGCATGATTTTCGTGGTGTATGTGGCGAGTATCAAGGTGCAGCCGCAGGTGTGGAACATTCTTTTTTGGCTGATCGTCTTGTTTGCCTCCATCAATGCCGTGGTAAAAAGTTTTGTGCAGGAAAGCGGGGCGCGGCAATTATATTACTACCAGATTGCCGATCCGGCCATGCTGCTGCTAGCTAAAATAATTTACAATACCTTGTTGCTGTTGGTGTTAAGTGGTCTGGCTTTTGCAACGTACAGCGTGGTGGCGGGCAATCCGGTCAAAGATCCGGGCCTTTTCGCGCTGGTATTATTGCTGGGCAGCCTTGGATTTTCAATTTCATTTACGTTTATCGCTTCTATTTCGGCCAAGGCCAACAACAGCGCGACCCTGATGGCCATCCTGAGTTTCCCGGTGATCCTGCCTATTCTGCTGACCCTGATGCGCCTTTCGGCCATTGCGCTTCGGCTGATGCAGGATACCTCCTATCAACGCGATATCATCAACCTCTTGGCTATCGACTTCATTCTGATCACCCTGAGCTTCGTGCTTTTTCCGTTTATCTGGAAAGATTGATGAGTTGGTTTAGAAGGGTTTAGAGGGGTTTAGAGGGGTTTAGAGGGGTTTAGAAGGGTTTAGTGCATCATCCTCAATAATTGGTTTTCATTAAACGAATATTTTTTCTAACGCTCTAAACCTTATAAACCCCTCTAAACCCCTTTATAGTTCTTTGAGCAACTAACTGCGTTTGAAATCCGTCGTCCCTAAGGTGGGTGTTTCAACGGTAGCGTGGCCTTCAGGCCGCCGGTAAAAGGCCATTTATGGCCGTTTAATTCGATAAATACGGCCATAAATGGCCTTTTACCGGCGGCCTAAAGGCCACGCTACCGTTGAGATTAAATCGCTGCAACAACGATAAGAAAATTTACTCAGCTAGTCGATCAAAGAACTCTAAACCCTTCTAAACCCTTCTAAACCATCTAAACCCTTCTAAACCATCTAAACCCTTCTAAACCATCTAAACCCTTCCAAACCATCTAAACCCTTCTAAACCATCTAAACCCTTCCAAACCATCTAAACCCTTCCAAACCATCTAAACCCTTCTAAACCATCTAAACCCTTCTAAACCATCTAAACCCTTC
>Ga0105046_10018665_pt1 | contig 10551 bp, 11 predicted proteins | sample MAT03_FD_78385 | JGI IMG/M metagenome (GOLD analysis project Ga0105046, IMG submission 78385) | Freshwater microbial communities from Lake Fryxell liftoff mats and glacier meltwater in Antarctica - MAT-03 (megahit assembly) | ecosystem: Environmental > Aquatic > Freshwater > Ice > Liftoff...
CGGCGGGATAGATTGCCTTTTTCGAACATAGGAGAGCTTCGTGTTTCGGGTAAAAGGGCGAGCGCGGCTAATCTATCAGCCAGAGGCGTCATCGGGAAACGAAAAGCGGAGAAAAACTTGGAGAAGCTTCTACTTTTATGACTCGATCCGCCAACACCTGTAGGGTAGATTACCTCGACGAGTACTGCCGACATTCTCACTTAACCGAAATCGTTTCTTCAGCGGAGGTTCAAGTCATGGCCAAACAAGCACAGGCCGAGCGAGCACTGAATCGTCACGAACAGATGCTCAGCAAACTTCAGAACGTGGTCGGACTCGGGATAGTGCCGACCGAGGAAACGGAGGATCAAAAAGGCTCCCAGGAATTGGCCGTTGCGGTTTACGTTTCGAAAAAGATGCCTCTCGGAAAACTAGCGACCGACGATCACGTGCCCAAAACGCTGACAATTTCCGGTAAGAGCGGGGATATTTCTGTTCCGGTTCGCGTCATCGAGCAGGGAGTGGTCGAGAAGGAAAGTCTTGGCAAGGAAAGACTTTGATAACACCGGTGGGAATTATTGAGGGGTTAATCAAGGTGTTACGAAACATACCGGGCCTTCCTGTTCACCGAGTTCGTCTAAATGCGTTTAAAAAGCCGGTTAGGCACCGCACCAGATCAAATTACTGAAGGTGGGTGCCATGCCCACGGCTTCGCGTGGGCATGTCTGAGAAGATTCAGTGCGCGGTGCCTTTGCCTTCGATTTTGTAAGTGGCCGGATTCAGCAAAAGCTCGACCCGCAAATACTCGTTGCTGAGCGGCCAGCAACAGGGCGATGCTCAACCGGGAGTCTGGATGAACGTTCAGGCCCAGGACGACGTCATGCAACAATCGCGGATCAACGCGGTTCGCGAAGAACACACGGCCGTCTACTCTTATTAATCGGCAAGATTCGGGGCCGGGAGTCTCTAGGGGAAATCAAAGGGGTCAGGTCTCTTTGATTTACAAAACGAGACTTGACCCCTTTGATTTTCGGTGAACAGCGGCGTTTTGGCTTGAGAATCAAGTTCGAGCGGATCGAGCAGAGCACGATTCCGGGTGCATGGTGGGTATTCCAAACCGACTCCAGCGAGCCGGTGGCGTAACCATTAGTCCGACGATTGGAATTGTTCCTCACCTCTTGGCCGGTATGAGTTTGAAGCATTTCCTGGCTTTTCGCAACCGGTGCACTTGGTATCGGTAAAACGGGAAGGAGTATTCCCGGAAGGCGACAACTCCGGATTGCCCGAATAAGCTAGTGCTGTGTCTCAGCTATCTCTTCGGGTTGGAGTTCCGCCTTTAAGGCGGAATAGACCGGCAAAAGCCGGAACTTCAACCTGTCAGTTCAGGTGTGACAGCGCAGCAGTGGAAAGAAAGGGGCTTCGATGTACTGGATCCGCGAACTTGCCGGCTGGGCGATGGTCGTGCTTGGATTATGGCTGTTCTACGTGAGCTACTTTGTGCTGCTCAAAAACGGCTACATCATTCAATCCGGGCCAACGGTGCTGATGGGCATCGTCGTATTTCGGGGCGGCATTCACCTTCTCAAGGTTGCCGTGGCCGCTCGAGTCTGTCAACAGGCTCCAGTCGAATCCCGATTGAAACCGACCCGACATGAAGTCGCTCGCCCCGGCCGGCCGGCAAGTGTTGTTCCTGGCCGTCGAACGAGTTCGGCTCGGAGTGCTTAACCCAGCAGTTACTTCTCCGGCTTCTGAAACTCGGTCGTCAATGTCTGCGGCTTGGTCGAAAGTCCGGTGAGTTTGATTTGAGCATCGCGGGCCACCAGGCTCGCCGGGGCGGCACGGACGGCTTTCTCAAAATTCGCGGCCGCCAATTCTTTCTGCCCCTTCTTTAGCAACGAATCGCCAAGCGTGGCATACATGGTTGCCAAACGCTCGTTCAACACCTCACAGGCTAGTGCTAGTTTTTCCGGACTTGAGCGAATGTCCTTTGCCAACTCTGCTCCCTGCTTGCCCTCGCTCAGATCCTTGTAGGTCGTTTCCAGAATCTCGCAGAGTTCGAGCGAGGCACTGTATTTCTCGACTTTGAAGGCTTCCTTGGCCTGTGCGAGCAGATCTGCCGCCCGACGCGACCGAACGTTGGCCTTCATCTCCGGGCGATCCGCGAGTGACGTCAACTGCTTGGTACCATCGGCCGCCGCCTTGGTGCCGGGATAACGGCTCAGCAACTCGGTTACGAGATCCATCGCCTCCGCATGCTGCCCTTGGTCCTGGAGTTTCGTCACGCGAACCAATCTGCCGGAAGCCTGCTGCTCGATTTCGTCCAAAACCGATTTCGATTTGGTTTGCACCGGCCGATCCTTGCCGTCTTCAAGAATCGCCTTCAATAGCGGAATTGCCTTGGCATAATCTCCGGTGCCGATCGCCTTGGCGGATTCTTTGAAATCGCGTGCCATCCAGTCGGGCGTTTCCACGGCCAGGGCCCGTTGCAACTGATCGATGAGAGCCGGGGCCTCCCGATAACCTTCGAGAAAGGCGAAGATTTTTCCGTCCGTGGTGGCGATGATCATTGTCGGATACGACTGAATGCGCAGGGCTTCAACGAGCTTTGGCGACCTTGAGCCATCGATGATTAGCGGCACGAAGCGTTGTTTCAACAATTCGACAATTATGGGATCTCGAAGCGGGCCGGCATCCAGCCGTTGGCAATGAATGCAGGTATCGGAAAACACTTTGACGAACAGCGGCAGGCCCTTATCGATTGCTTCTTTGCGGGCACTGTCGTAGTCCGTGCGCCAGGCCAACGGCTTCTCATCCGCTAGGGCATGCGACGAGGCGACGATCAGTAAGGCTGCCAACGTGTTCCATCGAAACATGGTCGAATCCTCGAAACGCACTTGGATCATGCTCGTGGATGAGCCTTGCGATAACTGTCTTGCAAACGCTGCGTCGATACATGGGTGTAGATCTGGGTGGTCGTCAGATTCTTGTGGCCAAGCAATTCCTGCACGCCGCGGATATCCGCTCCGGCATCCAGCAGATGAGTTGCAAACGTGTGCCGCAAGGTGTGCGGGGTCGTTCGCGGATCCAGGCCAGCCCCGTGCAAGTACTTCACCAACAATCGGCCGACGCTGCGGGTGGACAAACGCGTTCCACTTCGATTGAGGAACACGGCCTCGGATTGTTTGCCGATGGCTGCGAGCAAGGTGTTCCGGACCTCGAGCCAGGAGGCAATCGATTTTTTCGCCGCCTCACCAATGAGGGCGAGTCGCTCGCGTCGCCCTTTGCCCCTCACCGTGGCGACGCCATCACTTAGATCGAGATCGCCGAGATCCAGCCCGACCAGTTCACTCACGCGAAGCCCGGCCGAGTACAGGGTTTCCAGCATGGCTCGATCGCGCAACCCCAATGCACCTTCCTCCGAAGGCGATGCGAGCAATCGATCCACGTCGTTTCGATCCAGGAAGTGGGGCAGCTTGCGATCGAGCTTCGGCCCACGCAAGCCGTCCGCTGGGTTTTTCTCCAACATGCCTTGCCGACAAAGAAAACGACACCAGGAGCGCACGGCTGCCACCCGTCGCGAAATAGTTGTGCGCGCATACCCCTGCTCGTGCAGCCAGGCGAGGAAGGCTCGCAGAAGGCGCATGTTGATCTGGTCGGGGCGGAATGAAGCTCCGCCGCGCTCTCGGAAGAAGCCGACCGCCTGCGTCAAGTCCTCGCGATAGGACTTGACGGTGTAGGCGGAAGCATTCTTCTCGAGACCCAGATGCCTTAGGAAATCGGCCAGGGCTTGGTCCATCACTGCCGTCTCGGGGTGCAAAAGTTTCGGTTGTTCAACGCTTCGACGGATGGTTCGTCTGCGTCCTTGCATCCCTGACTTGCTGCCGGGCACGTTCCGCAAGAACGGCGGCATCATACCAGGACAGACTCACGTTCGGGTCGCTAGCCTGCACCCGAAACGCCTCGATGAGTTCGGGAAGACTCTCGTCGTCGTAGACGAAGACGAAGCGTTCCTTGCCGCGGATTAGCGCCAGAACGCTCAGTTCGTGATGCACGAGTCCGCCTCAAAGTTGCGAAGAGCCCAATTCACCTTCCCTCCTTCTTCGACGCGAGAACCCAGCGAACGTTTGTCGGCTGGGGCCAATCTCGACAAGCATTTCTCTGAACAGGCAGGGTGAGAGCAATCGGGAAAGGAGAAGCACTCACGCCGATTTTCGCTGTCGTTCCGGCCTGGACTGGTTATCCTGTCCAGAGCACCCTCAATCCAAGGAGCAAATTGTGTCCGTACTCTCTCGACGTGACTGGCTGGCCGCGTGTGCCGGCGGAACTGTGCTGGCATCCGGCGGCCTTGCCATCGAACCAATCGTTCGCACCGGCAAATCGCGCATGAAGCTTAGCCTGGCGGCCTACAGCTTTCGGCAGTGGCTCGACCTGAAGAAGAAGCCGAAGCCTGAAATGAGCCTGGCCGATTTCATCGACTATGCCGCTTCTCAGGAAATTGACGCCGTCGAACTGACCGCCTACTACTTCGCCGAGACAACTCCCGAATATCTCGCGGGACTGAAATCACGCTGCACGCGGCTGGGGCTCGACGTGAGCGGCACGGCCGTCGGCAATAACTTTTGCAACCCGGCCACGGTTCAGAAAGAACTGGAAAGCGTCAAAGCCTGGGTCGAGCACACTTCGCGGCTCGGCGGCAAGGCGATTCGAATTTTTGCCGGCACCACGCCAAAGGGGGACACAGACGACAAGGCCCGCGAACGCTCCGTCGCCGCCATTCAAGAAGCTTGCGACCATGCCGCGAAGTATGGCATTTTTCTCGCACTCGAAAACCATGGCGGCATTACCGGAACCGCGGAGCAACTGCTCGCGATTGTGAAAGCCGTCAAGCACGATCACTTCGGCGTGAATCTCGACACGGGCAATTTCCACACGGCCGACCCGTATGCGGATCTGGAGAAAGTCGCTCCATACGCCGTCAATGCCCAAGTGAAAACGGAGATTTCACCTATGGGGAAGAAAGCCGAGGAAGCCGACCTGGGCCGTCTGGTCGAGATTTTACGCAAGGCGAACTACCGGGGGTATGTTGCCCTGGAGTACGAAGCGAAAGAGGATGCAAAGATTGCCGTGCCGAAATATCTGGGTTCGCTAAAGAAGTTGCTGGGTTGAATGTGCCATCAGGTTGACCAGTCCTCGCAAACCAAGCCGGGCACCCGATTGAAGTCGCTGAGAGACAAATTCTAATGCAGGAGAGTTCACCACAAAGACATAGCGTGGCATAGCCGCAATCTAGGCCCAGGCTCAAAGACAATGGAACACGGATGACTCGGATGACTCGGATTTGAGCGGATCAAAGGCAGATGATTCATAGATCTAATCCGTGAGAATCCGATCGATCCGCGTTCCATTGTCTTTTCAGACCACCCTGAATCATCGCGGCAAACGAAGAAGTAGAACGGATAGTAGCGCAAAGGACACAAAGAAATCACGAGGCAGAGAATTGGGCAGAAAGAATCTGTTTGAAATGATGGACCACTCTCTTGTTGATCCCGTTCATTCTTCGGTTTTCTTTGTGTTCTTCGTGTCTTTATGGTGAATCTTCTTTGGCTCGAGCGGATGCGGGTAGTCCGTGCTGAGTGTATCGTGCTGAAGAATCCTAAACTCTAACTAGAAGCCCGTCAGTCGAGTTGTTTGCCTGCCGCCGATTTTTGCGGAGAATCTCGAGCCATTCCTTCGTGAGATCATCCACCGGCAAAAAACCGCCAAGCTCTTTCCAGACGTTTCGCTCGTTCAATTCCATCGGCACGATTTCCGCGCCCGACGAAAGTCGTCCCGAGGTTAAGACCTCCAATTGAGAGAGTGCATCTTGCTTGGTTGTACCTTCGGCAGAGAGCGAGAGCGTCTCACCCACCCTGGCGCGAAATCCCAGCCCATTCGGCAACGGCTCAATCAGAATCGGAATCTGCATCGGCGTTCTCACTGTTGTAACCAGGATGTTGATTATAGCGCGTGACCGCCGATTTTCCTGTCAGTCTTTCTGCTCGGGCCAAGTATTTTCGCCCGAGTTCGGATCGTCGCTCTTCGCTGGATATGCCTCGTCGTTCTGCGTCAGTCGAGTGATTTCCGCGACGGCTTGCCAGGCGGCTCCAAGTACGTTGAGGTACGCCGTGTAGGTATTGGCGAGCGTTTGCTGTGTTAGAACGACTTCCGTGAAGGACACCTTGCCCGGTTCTTGCTCGAAGCGTTGCCTGACCCCATCGAAGGCTTTCAATTGTTCGGGAAGGATCGTGGTGCGATATTGATTCAGCAGGCCACGATTGGACGTATAGCGTTCGTAAGCCTCGGTCAGTCGATTTGAAAGTTCCAGTCGCACGCGGTCTGCCTCGAGCGATGCCTTCACTAGAAGTGCCTCCGCCTGGGCGATATTTCCCTGATTGCGATCGAACACCGGAATGGCCATTCCGATCTGCACGCCGAACTGTGGCGTTCTCGCCTGAAAATCCTGCTGAACGTAGGTGCTAGTTTCGATGTTCGGATACGGGGTCACGCGCGCGAGTTCAACCGTGAAGCGGGCTCGTTCCACCTGTGCCGCCGCAGCTTGAAGGTCCGTGTGACGTTCGAGCACCCGGCGTTTCAACTCATCGAAAGAATAATCGGGAAGCAGTCGATCCGCTGGAGCGATTGCAAAGCGTGGCATATCTGCAATGCCCGCCACGGCAGCAAGTAGTTTCTCGGCCGCGATCCTGCGATTTCGTGCCTGAGTCACTTCGCCTTGTGCGGTTCCCGCCAAGGCTTTTGCCTGAGCCACTTCGTGAGGTGCCACGGGCTGGCCGCTATCGAGAAGCTTCTTTTGCCTGTCGGCTAATTTTTCAGCGGTGCCGGCCATCTGCTCCGCGATCCTCACCGACTCCTTCGCATTTACCAGCAGAAAGTAGCGGGACCGCACGGTAGCCGCGAGATCGGCTCGAGTTTCCTGCAATGCCGCTTCGGCTCGAGTAACCTCCGCTAGGGCGGCCGCCTGCGCGAGTGCCAGCTTGCCCTTGGTCACAATTTTCTGTGCTAGAAATGCCCCTTGTTGCCCCGCCGTCCAACCGGAAAGAATCTGATCCCCTTGATAGCCGACGGTCGGGTTCGGATGCAATCCGGCTTGCACGGCCGCTCCACGAGCTGCCGCGACTTCCGTGTTCGCCTGTTTAATGCGCGGGTTATTTTCGTTCGCCAAGCGCAGTAGTTCAGCCAAAGCAAGCGGCGCAGTCACAGGCTCAATGGCTGGAATACTAATTTGTACGGCAGGGAGAATCGTCGCAGCCCGGTCGGCTGCAAAACCGATTTCGGAAATTGGGATGGAAGGAGCTTCAGCGACTATCGGTGTGGAGGGACTCCTTCGCTCGACTTCAACCGAGATGCCCACGCAGCCGACCGAAAGACAGCAGGCAGCGGCAAGGATAAACAGCCGGCAGCGGTCTCGAACGATCATGGAACGGAGTACACAACTCTAGGTTCAGAGCGCACCGGGAGCGACGGTCGTAGCAAATGTATCGTCTGGGAGGATTCTGCGGCTTGAGCAAATCGTAGAGCAGGCGAGCCGCCTGCTCGACTAGGATTCGCCAAATTCCTTCCACAGGTAATAGGCCCCGAGCCCGAAGCCGATCGCGATGACAAGAAGGCGTACATAGAACGCTGGCAAACGGCGGGCATAGTGGGCACCGAGATAGCCGCCCACGATGGCCGCGATTGCCATCGTCAGTGCATACTTCCAGACGACGACACCTTCGATAACGAAGATCACAACCGTGACCGCGTTGATGAGAGAAGCCAAAATCGTCTTCGCCGCGTTAGTTTCGTGGATGCTTTTCGTGCCCATGAACGGGAGAACGCTCAACATCAGGATGCCGATCCCAGCCCCGAAGTAGCCGCCGTAGATGGCAATGAAAAATTGGCCGACAATCACGCCAATCACCGCCCCCGGTCCGGGTGGGCCATGCACTCCTGAGCCGGTCCAGCGTTTGACAGGCCCCTGGATCAGAAAGAGAAAGGCGGCCAACAATATCAGCCAGGGAACCACCGCCTTAAACACACTGGGTGGAAATCGAGTCACAAGCAGCGAGCCGATCGCACCACCAACAATACTGGGCGCGATCAGACGAAGGATCAACTTTCGGCAAGCATAGACTTCCCTGCGATAGGCGAGCGAACCTGCAATCGAGCCTGGCATAAGTGCGAATGTGCTGGTGCCATTCGCCTGAACGGCATCCATGATCCGCGTGAGAGCCGGGTACGTCAACAAAGTTCCCCCGCCGGCAATCGAGTTGATTGCACCCGCGATTAGGGCCGTCAGGCAGAGCAACAGGACGACGATTGGATCGTCGAATTTGAGAAGTCCCAAGTTCACTTCCAATTTACAACGACGCCGAGGTAGCGATCTTTATCTTTCATCAGCCCCTCGTAGGCCTGGCCGATGCCTTCCGGCTGAATCGTGTGCGTGACGAGTTTCTCCGTGCTCAGCCGACCGGAGGCGAGCGAAGCCAACAGCCACTTTTGGGCTTTGTTGATGTCCCAGGCACCGGCCAGACGAATGTGTGACGGCTCGAAGAGCATGTTGCCGTGAGCACCCAGAACTTCGATGTAACGGCGATGCAAGTCGTCGTAGAAATTCACATCCTTGGCAATGCCACGCGGGCTTCCAACGACGACAACCTGACCGGCGTCGCACGCCAGGGACATGGCCACGGGCACAGCATCGGGCACGCCGGTCGCGTCGATGACGATTTCCGCGCCGGGCGCTCCCAAGAAGGCTTGCAATTGTTCTTTCGCGCTTCCCGCTGACGGATCGATCACGTGATCGGCCCCGGCTGCAGTAGCCGCCTCTCGCCGCATCGGCACCGAATCAATTCCCACGACCGGATTGCAACCAGCCGCGAGAGCACACCGCAGAGCAAATTGCCCGATGATCCCCTGACCCAAGACGGCGACGGAACGACCAAGTGTCAGCCCCGCCCGTAGCACGCCGCCGAGACCATAGCGAGAGATGCAGGCAAGTGCCGCCTTCTCCGGTGTCAGGTTGGCCGGCATTTTCCACAACCGACCACGTTCGTGGCCAATCGTCAAAAGTTCGTGCGAGGCATGGTTGCCCGGATAGCTGACGCGATCGCCTGATTTCCAATCTGCAATGTCCGTTCCGACCGCGATCACTCGCCCAGCCGCGCTGTATCCGGGTCGGAATGGAAACTTCCAATCCGTCATCTTGGGATCTTTGAGCCATTGATGCGAGCCGGTATAAACCGCCAACTCCGTGCCGGCACTGATGGCGCTGGCATCGCATTCAACAAGAATCTGGTTCGCCGCCGGGTCCGGTAAATTGGCGTCGCGAATCTCGACCTTGAACGGCTCAACAATGACGGCCTGGCGTGCTTTCATGGGGTGGATTGCATCGGAGTGAGGTAGGTAAGTGTTAAAAGTTTTACGAGAATCACTTTGGAGTGCGGCGATGTAACGCCGCTTTCTTTGGTTTTTCTGTTTTCGGTTTTTAATTTGGAGTGCGGTGGCTCGACACCGCTTTCTTTCTTTTCAAGGCTCACAAAGAAAGAAAGCGGTGTCGAGCCACCGCACTCCACAGAAAAATCAGAAACAAAAGAAAGCGGCGTTACATCGCCGCAGTCCAAATTTTGGAAAATACGACAAACAGAAGAAAGCGATGCTACATCGCCGCAGTTTAAAGTGAGAAACAAGCCAAAACTGCTCGTGATTTTCGTTTCATCAGAGCAAACAATCGGCACATCCGGACCGATCGACTCATTCGCACCGCACCGAATCTTTCGTGCCGGAGGCGTGATCCGCGCGACAGGTTGGCGAATGGGAATTGTGCGTCCGGGCAGTTCAGGCGGGATGGAGGCACCAAGCGGACTCGACCGATTCATGACCTTGCGGAACATCGGTAAGCTGGCGAATGGAAGGCCAGTGGTGTCCGCCTAACGGCTACGGGGTCATCATGCGTGTATTGTCTCATCCAGCCGCTCTCCTTCTCATCTCGCTGTCGCTGCTCAATCCTGCCTTGCGTGGAGAAGAGACCAAGTCTCGGAGCGCGACGAATCTTCGACGAACTCAAACCGTAGAAGTGGTCGATCGCATTAAGGCTTGCGTGGTGAATATCCACAGCGAACGCACCGTGACCGACTTGCGCAGCCTGGACAAAAACCCGGACGTGGCCCTCACTCAGCACCGGGTCAATGGCATGGGCACCGGAATCGTTATCGATCCTCGTGGCTACCTGATTACAAATCAACACGTCGTCGATGACGTGCAACTCCTTCGCGTTCGCCTGCATGATGGCACCACATTGCCAGCCCGAATTATTGCTCGCGATCCGGAGCAAGACTTGGCAATCATCAAGATTGATCCGTTGAAGCCGTTGCCGGTTATCCCGCTCGGCACTTCGTCCGATCTCATGCTGGGCGAACCGGTCATCGCCATCGGCAATGCATTCGGTTACGAACACACGGTCACCACGGGAATTGTGAGTGCCCTGAAACGAGATGTCACGCTCAATAAGGAAGTCTCTTACAAGTCGCTCATTCA
>Ga0105046_10018667_pt1 | contig 10551 bp, 8 predicted proteins | sample MAT03_FD_78385 | JGI IMG/M metagenome (GOLD analysis project Ga0105046, IMG submission 78385) | Freshwater microbial communities from Lake Fryxell liftoff mats and glacier meltwater in Antarctica - MAT-03 (megahit assembly) | ecosystem: Environmental > Aquatic > Freshwater > Ice > Liftoff...
AGGTCGAAGGCGACCGCGCGGCGGGAGGAGCCGACCTCCTCGACCAGGATTGACCAGTCACTCGCCGAGCCGGGGTTGCCGTGGATGAAGACAATCGCCTCGGAGGCCTGGTGAGGGCCGGCCTGGAGCAGCCTGGTCCAGAAACCGCCGATCGAGATCGAACTCCACTCGACCGGCTCGACCAGACTCAAGGCGCTCCGCTCACAGGGCAAACAGGGCGACGGCGGCGAAATGAGTGGCCGCGGCGGCGATTACCAGCAGATGAAAGACCTCGTGATACCCGAAGTAGGTCGGGTTGGGGTTCGGGCGCTGGGTGGCGTAGACCACCGCTCCGACCGTGTAGAGAATGCCACCGGTGGCGATCAGCAGCCCGGCAAAAATCCCGGCCGTACCGACGATCTGCGGGAAGGCGATTGCGGCGATCCAGCCGACCGCTACGTAGATCGTCGCGCTCACCCATTTCGGCGACGTGGTCCAGAGCAGTTCGATCACGGCCCCGATAATCGCCCCGGACCAGACCGCGATCAGGATCGCCGTGGACCAGGTGCCCGACATCGTCAGCAGCGCGAACGGGGTGACCGTGCCGGCGATCAGGAAGAAGATCATCGAATGGTCGAGCCGCTTCATGAGAGTGCGGGCCTTCGAGGTCTTCCAGTCGACCCGGTGATAGAGCGCGCTGGTTCCAAACAGCGCGCAGAGCGAGGCCGCATATATGGAGACGGCGAGGAGCTTGCGCGGAGTGTCGGCCAGAAGAAGCAGGGAGATGCCGAGGCCGAGCGAGAGGAAAAAGGCCCATTCGTGGGTTACGCCGCGGAACTTCGGTTTGACCAGCTTGATCGTCTCGACGGCCGATTCCCGAACCGCGGTCGCTCTCTCGGCCGCGGCGTGGCGGGCCACGCCGGCTCTCTCGGCCGCGTTCTCTCGGGCCGTGGTCGCCATTTCGACGGCGTTCTCGCGCGCCGCGGATGCCCTGTCCGACATGTGTTCGCGGGCGGTTGAGGCCTTCTCGATCGCGCTCTCGCGCCGGGTCTGCGGCGAAAGTTCGGCGTCGTCGCCGGCGTCGTGATCGAGGTCTTCGCTCATGATTCCATGGTACAGGCCGCCAGATACGGGGTTCGGCGGTGGCGACCCTGCGAGTTGATTCCGCAAAACGCGGACTCCGATTCCTCCGTAAACGCTATATGTAGCGTGTGGGAAAGGTGTCCGACCCTAGTCCTAGTATGATTCGTCATGTGCGTTGCCCCATTTGTGGACATCAGGGGAGCCGGGTTCTGGAGAGCCGCGGCTCCGAAGAAGGCGCTTCCGTGCGTCGCCGACGCCAGTGCTCGAGTTGCGAGCACCGCTTCACCACGTACGAGCGCTGCGACGTCCAGGCGCTGTTCGTGCTCAAGCGCGACGGGCGCCGCCAGCCATTTGACCGGATCAAGCTGCGCGGCGGCCTCGAGCGCGCCGCCCACAAGCGGCCGGTCCACGCCGAGGCGATCGACGAACTGGTCAACCGGATCGAGGCGGCGGCCGTGAGAGGCGGCGGCGAGATAACCGCGGCCAAGGTCGGCGAGATGTGCCTGAGCGGCCTGCGACGGATTGACCAGGTCGCCTACCTGCAGTTTGCCGCCGTTTACCGGCAGCTGGATGTAACTGACGTCCAGGCCGAGTTGGACAGCCTCACCCCGAACTTGACCCCGAGCCCCTGAACAAGTCTTAGAGAACGAGCCTGAAGCGCCGCCGGAAAGTCCGGCGCCGCTGCACCACCGACACCGAAAATATCAGCACCGAGGAGAGTGAAAGAGAGCGTATGTCCCAGTCAGCAACGGATTCATCGAGGATCAACCCCGACGGCGTCGTCGTCCAGCGCCGCCTGACCCGCGAGGGCGTCCATCCCTTCGACGAGATCGAGTGGGAGCTGCGCGACGCCGTGATCGGCAACCCCGCCAGCCCGGCCTTCGAGCAGCGCGGGGTCGAGTTCCCGCGGGCCTGGTCCCAGAACGCGACCAACATCGTCGCCCAGAAGTACTTCCGCGGCAAGCTCGGCTCCGACAGCCGTGAGAACTCGGTCAAGCAGATGATCGGCCGGGTTTCCGGGACGATCGCCACCTGGGGCCGCGAGGGCAACTACTTCGCAACCGAGGCTGACGCCTCCGCCTTCGAGGACGAGCTGACCGCGATCCTGCTCCACCAGGAAGCCGCCTTCAACTCGCCGGTCTGGTTCAACGTCGGCTTCGAAGAGACGCCGCAGTGCTCGGCCTGCTTCATCCTCAGCGTCGAGGACACGATGGAGTCGATCCTCGACTGGAATACCAAGGAAGGCAAGATCTTCCGCGGTGGCTCCGGCTCCGGCATCAACCTGTCGAACATCCGCGGCTCGATGGAGCACCTGAAGAAGGGCGGGACCGCCTCCGGTCCGGTCAGCTTCATGCGCGGCGCCGACTCCTGGGCCGGCACGATCAAGTCGGGCGGCAAGACCCGCCGCGCGGCAAAGATGGTCGTGCTGGACGTGAATCATCCGGACATCGAGCACTTCGTCTGGTGCAAGGCCAAAGAGGAGAAGAAGGCGGGCGCGCTGCGCGACGCCGGCTTCGACATGTCGATCGACGGCGAGGGCTTCACCTCGATCCAGTATCAGAACGCGAATAACTCGGTCCGCGTCTCCGACGACTTCATGGAGGCCTGCCGCGACGACGCCGACTGGGATCTGCTCGCCCGGACCGACGGCGCGGTGACCAGGACCCTGCCGGCCCGCGACCTGATGAACCAGATCGCCGACGCCGCCTGGCAGTGCGCTGATCCGGGCATCCAGTACGACACGATCATCAACCGCTGGCACACCTGCCCGAACTCGGGAAGGATCAACGCCTCGAACCCGTGCTCGGAGTACATGCACGTCGACGACTCGGCCTGCAACCTGGCCTCGATCAACCTGATGAAGTTCCGCCGGGACGACGGCAGCTTCGACACGCCCGGCTTCGAGTCGGTCGTCGACACCGTGTTCCTGGCCCAGGAGATCGTGGTCGGCTTCTCCAGCTACCCGACCGAGGACATCGGCGTCAACGCCAACGCGTTCCGCCAGCTCGGCCTCGGTTACGCCAACCTCGGCGCGCTGCTGATGTCAAACGGCATGCCGTACGACTCGCAGGAAGGCCGCAACGTCGCTGCTGCGATCACCTCGCTGATGACCGGACGCGCCTACCGGCGCTCGGCCGAGATCTCAGCCGCGATGGGCCCGTATGAGGCCTACGAAAAGAACCGCGAGCCGCATAACAACGTGATGCGCATGCATCGCGACGCCTCCTACGAGATTCAGAGCGAGGGCGTTGACGACGAGCTGCTGAACGCGGCCCGGGCTGAGTGGGAGACCGCGGTCGAGATCGGCGACGAGCACGGCTACCGCAACGCCCAGGCGACGGTGCTGGCTCCGACCGGCACGATCAGCTTCCTGATGGACTGCGATACGACCGGCATCGAGCCGGACTTCTCGCTGGTCAAGTTCAAGGAGCTGGTCGGCGGTGGCAACATGACGATCGTCAATCGCTCGGTGCCGATGGCACTGCGTAACCTCGGCTACTCGGAGGCGGAAGTCGCCCAGATCGAGTCGCACATCAACGAGCACAACACAATCGTCGGTGCGCCCGGGCTCAAGCAGGAGGACCTGCCGGTATTCGACGTCGCGGTCGGCGAGCGGGCGATCTCGCACACCGGTCACATCGACATGATGGCGGCGACCCAGCCGTTCCTCTCGGGCGCGATCTCGAAGACGGTCAACATGCCGCATACGGCGACGATCGAGGACATCGCTGACGCCTACACCCGCGGCTGGGAAGGCGGCCTGAAGGCCCTGGCGATCTACCGCGACGGTTCGAAGACCGCTCAGGCACTGCGGACCGACGCCCAGGACAAGAAGAACGAGGATGTCCCGGCCGAAGCGGCCCCGGCCGGTCCGGTCCGCCATCGGATGCCGAAGACGCGCGAGTCGGTGACCCACAAGTTCTCGGTCGGAGGACATGAGGGCTACATCACCGCCGGCAAGTACACCGACGGCACGGTCGGGGAGATCTTCCTGACCGACATCGGCAAGGAGGGCTCCACCATGCGCGGCATGATGAACGCCTTCGCCACGTCGATCTCGCTCGGCCTCCAGTACGGGGTGCCGCTCGAGGTGTTCGTCAACAAGTTCAGCTACATGCGGTTCGATCCGGAAGGGATCACTGGCAACCCGGAGATCCCGTTCGCCAAGTCGATGCCCGACTACATCATGCGCTGGCTGGCCTCGCAGTTCGTCAAGGACACCGACTTCCTCGAGGAGCAGGGCATCCTGACCCAGGAGGTGCGCAACCGCAAGGAAGCGGCCGACGCGGGTACGGGCCTGAACGGTGGTGGCAACGGCAACGGCGGGAACGGCAACGGCGGCGGCCACGAGGGCGGCCCGACGGCCGCTTCCGGCGGCTCGGCCTCCCCGGCGGGATCGGCTTTGACCGATGACGTCCCGGTGGTGCCGGCCAGGCTGCATGTGACCGCGGGAGCGGCCGAGCTCGGCCCGGCCTGCGACCAGTGCGGAGGCATGATGCAGCGGACCGGGTCCTGTTACACCTGTTCTTCCTGCGGAAACAACACCGGCTGCGGCTGAGCCGCTGGATATTCGCGGGTGGCGGCACCAGTGACCATTTTCGCCTGACGGGGCCTTGGGCTTGAGGTGGCGCTTCGTTCGCCCCGCTCCTCCGGCGCTGACCGGGATCTTGGCTGTGTGACGACCATGATCCCGGGCAGCGCCCGGCCTTGGTTGTCTGACGACCACAATCCAGTGCAGCGGCACCTCCCAGGGCGGATCCCGGTTTGCCGCGGCGGTCAGGTTCCGGTGGCTGAGAAGTGCTGGTAGTCCTGCGTTCCGGACCAGAAGCCTCCCCACTCCCATCCGGCCCGGCCGAAGATCCGGACGACGTTGCCGCGCGGGGCGATCATGCCCTTGCTGATCGGTCGGCGGTCGGCGAAGGGCTTGCCCTTGGACGGGGATACGTAGCTGCCCGAGACGTACGGGTTCTCCACCGGGTTGAGATCAATCGCTCGGCCGTAGGCGTGCTGACTCCAGACTCCGGGGCGACCGGCGATCTCTCGGCAGTTGAAGGCCGAGGTGTTGTCGGCGTTCATCGAGCGGCGGTCGTCGGCCCCGTAGGCGTCGACCAGCTGCATTCGGCGGATCGGGAAGCGGAAGTGAAATAGCCGACGCATCACCGTGAGCATGGCGCGGGCCGAATCGGCGTTGACCACCAGGCGGCCCCTACGGACGCGCCCGTCGAAGCCCCAGTGGGCGACCCTGAGCAGCCGCAGCCCGGCCAGTGGCACCGGGCAGCCGCGGCGCCAGGAGACCCCGGTCATGCGCTTTCGCAGATCGCGGTCGAGCCGGATCGCGACGCCGTGAAACTCCGGCTTCGCCTTGGCCGCGACACCGGGAAGGTTGCCGACCCGGGGCTCGGCGGCTCCTCCGGCGGGCGGTATGGATGACAGCCCGATTGAACCGATCGAAACCAGCAGGAGGGTTGCGGCAGCGTGAGCGAGCAGGCGTTGGACAGACATGGATGGAGCGTATTGCGACAGGACTGCGCGGACAACCCGGACCGCGGGTGATCCGGCGACCCGGGCTGCCCCCGGACGCGGCACCGGGGGTTCCCGTGCGTTATCACCGGGTAAGGTCAGGTCCGCATACCCATTCCACCCCTCAACTTGTTTTCGGAGTACTCGATGAAGAAGCAGATCGCACTCGCACTTGCCGGAACCGCAGCCGCCGTCGCCGGCGGACTTCGCACGATCAAGGACCTGGTCCACCGCGACGAGACCCACTCCCACGGCGCCGGACCGGCACCCGAAGGCCAGACGGCCCCGACCGCTCCCCCCGCCCCGTCTTCCACCGTGCCCTCACCGGACGCGCCGGCCAAGCCCGCCCCGGCCGGCAAGGACCTGGCCCGCTCCTCCAAGGCCGAGCTCTACGGGATCGCAACCGAAATGAAGATCGCCGGACGCTCGAAAATGGACAAAGCCGAGCTGATCAGGGCGATCGAAGCGGCTTCCTAAGGCCTCCAGCGTCACCATGGCCGGTCAGTCCGCCGTCGGCCCAGCGGCTCAACCTTGATCCGAGCCGGCAGTCCGCCGTCAGCCCAGGCGCCGGCTCAGCCGTCGTCCTGGCCGAAGGCCCAGCGGATCTCGTCGATGTTGAGGCCGGATCCGAGGCAGGCGAGCAGCTTCATGCGCGCAGCCTGGGGTGAAAGGAACCCGGCCGGGATCACGTTGGTTTCGCGCAGATCGCGCTCGGAGGCGCGGTAGCCGTAGGTAGCGTTGAGGATGACCCCGCGCTCGGGACGGGAGTAGACGATTACCGGGATTCGCTCGGCCACTTCGGCCAGGAGTTCGAGGATCGGCGGGGGAACGTGTCCGGCTCCGAGCGTGCCGATGACCAACCCGTCCGGGTCGGTGTCCAGCGCCGCACGGGCGAGCGTGCCGTCATCGCCGGCGCTGGTCGGAACGACCAGGACCCGGGCGTCGAGGTCCGGCGGATCGAGCGCCGGGTTGCGCGGGATCCGCGACCAGATCGTCGGGTGGCCCTCGGTGACCCGCCCGAGCGGGCCGGTCTGGGGCGAAGAGAAGGCGACCAGCGAGGTCGTATCGGTCTTGCGTGCGCCGCGGGCGTGGTGGATCTCACCGCCGAAGCAGACCAGGACCCCCATGTCGGAGGCCGCATCGCTGGCCGCCACCGAGATCGCGTCGAGCAGATTGGCCGGGCCGTCAGCGCCAGGGCTGGAGGCGGGCCGGATCGCGCCGGTGAAGACGATCGGGGCCTCGGCGTCGTGGAGCACATCGCAGAGCATCGCCGTTTCTTCAAGCGTGTCGGTGCCGTGGGTGACGACCACGCCAATACCGCGACGGGCGGTGTCGCGGGCGCGGCGGCAGATGTCGATCTGGTCGCCGAGACTGAGGTGGGCGCTCGGCACGTTGATCACGGTCTCGGCGCGCAGCCCTTCGATATCGACGTTGTCAGGCAGCGAATCGAGCAGACCCTCGGCGTCGAGATCGGGCGAGGCGGCAGCGGAGGCGGTGTCGCCGGTCATCGAGATCGTGCCGCCGGCGACCAGGACGAACACGGAGCGGGGCCGCGGCGCGGCGCGGGAGTCAGAAAGCATGAACCGCAGCCTACCCGCCTCTAATAGCCTTGCCCGGTGCGCCTCGCCGACCTGTACGACGGTTTTCTGATCGACCTTGACGGTGTGGTCTGGCTCGGCCACGACCTTCTACCGGGCGCAGCCTCGACGCTGACCGGGTTGATGGAGGAAGGCAAGCGGGTCGCATTCGTGACCAACAGCCCGCGGCTGACCCCGGGCGAGCACGCCGACGTGCTGCGAGCCGGTGGCGTTCCGGTCCGGGACGAGCAGATGGTGACCGCAGCCTCAACCCTGATCGGCATGGCGGTCGAGCGGCTCGGTGCGGCGCCGAGAGTGATCGCGATCGGCACCGACTCCTTCCTCGCTCAGGTGGACATGGCCGGGATCGTGCGGCTGGCGCTCGATGACTGGAAGCAGGCCGAAGCAGTTCTGGTTTCGGGCCACATCGGCTTCAACTACGGCGAACTCAGGGCGGCCGCGATGGCGGCCAGAAACGGGGCGCTGCTGGCGGCGACCGGTCGCGACCCGACGATGCCGATGCCGGACGGCCTCTGGCCGGGGACCGGCTCCGTGCTCGCCGCGATCGAGACCGCGGCCGAGGTGAAGGGATTCATCACCGGCAAGCCGGAGCGACGGATCTTCGATGCGGGACTGGCAGCGATCGGCGCGGCCACGACCGGCGGTGGCAACGACAAGCCTGGCGAGGACGATCCGAAGGACGGCAGGGACGGCGGCGGCGTGATCACCGACGCGCAGTCAGGCAGTCCACTCCGGATGGCGATGATCGGCGACCGGCTGGATACCGACGTCGGTGGCGGTCAGGCGGCCGGGGTCGACGGCATTCTGGTCACCGGCGGCGGGCCGGCGGCCGAGCACCCGGACATCACGCCCGATCACGTGATCGAGTCCCTCGCCGGGCTGCTGAACCCGCAGGGCTGAAGGGCCTTCCCCGAGCCTCGGCCCGGACTGAGGGCCCCCGGCCCCCGCTCAGCGCGGGCAGGGCCGCCAGGGGCGGGAGTAGAGGTCGTACTCCTTGCCGATCGCGCTGAAGCCGAGCTTCTTCGCGCGGCTGCAGAAGCGCGAGTTCGGTAGCTCGTATTCGACCGCGAAGACCGGCTTGCCGGCCCGGATGAAGGCGCTGAACTGGCCGCATTCGCTGTACTGGAAGCACTGCTCGACCACCGCGTAGTCGAAGTTCCGCACCAGCTGGCGGGCCTGCGAGGGATCGTTCTTCAGGGCGACCGAGAGGCCGAAGCGGTGCGCCTGGCGGGCGATCCAGCGGTTGAACTCGAGCTGGTCGGCCGCGGTCAGCGGGAAGCCGGTCCGGTTCTGGTAGCCAGCGAGATTGTCCGGCTCGAGGCCGTCGAAGCCCTTGCGCGCGCACATCCTGATCCGGTTTACCAGCGGCTTGGCGAACTTGCGGTAGTTGCGGATGTCGAGCCAGCGCTCGTTCGGGTAGCCCTCGTATTTGTTGCCGATCACCGACTTCGGAAACTGGTTTCGGTCGGGGCGGTACTGCTCCCAGCTGCCGACGTCGATGTAACAGATGACCTTGCGGCCGCGGTTATGCAGTTGACGCACAGTCCGGGCCGAGGTGTCGAAGCCGTCGATCTCGTACACCGGCGCTTTGATCGAGAGGTCGATCTTGCCCTGAAGCTGGAACTGCCACGGCCTGGTGGTCGGCTTCGGCCTCCAGATGCGGGCCTTCGAGGATTCCGCGCCGGTGGAAGCGGTGAGAGCAGCGTCAGACGCCGCCGGGTTCGCCGCGCCGGCATCGGAGCTCTGCGAACCGGACGAGCAGGCGACGACCAGCACAGTCGAGAAAAGGACGGCAATAGCCACGACCCGTAAGCGGGCACCCCTGACGGAACTCATGCCCTCAGGTTAGCCGGGGAGGGGGCGGCTCAGCCGAGTTCGGAGAAGCCGGGTGGTGCTTTGGTGGTGCCGGCGGCGGCGAGGCGCTTCTTGTGGGTGCGGATCTCCGAAAGCATGCGCTCAAGGCGCGGCTCGGAAGAGCGGTCGATGTGGACCATCGCCCCGGCGACCGCCGGGTGGACCGCCTCGATCGCGTCATGCATGGCGTGGGCGACCGCGCGGTAGGTCGGGTGGCCCTCCCGGCCGGAGCGCAGCTCGATCAGCTGCATCGCCTCGCGCGCGTTCAGGTCCAGCACGTAACGGATCCGGTAGCCGAGGCAGAGTGCGTAGGGCGCGAGTTCAGCGTGGCCGGCGCTTCGCAGCCGCTCGTACTCGTTGCGGGAAACATCCAGTGCCCGTTCGTACTCCCCGGCGACGCCCGCCTCGTGCAGCTCCTCCGGCACACCGGCCCCGAGGTCGGGGGTCAGAGTCTGCCACTGGCAGGTCAGCATGCGGTGGCGCTGCAGATCGCGGAAGGCGCCGTAGTCGGAAACGATCTCGAACCGGTAGCTGACCGACTCGAAGCCGCGGCCGGGCCGGTGGCGACGGTTCTTCCGCTCGCCGATCACTGCCGCCATCAGCTGCGACCGCTCCTCTGTGCTCATCGCTTCAAGCCGGGAGCGGATCTCGATCTCGGAGACGTCAGCCGACTCGAACAGGCTTCCGGTCAGCAGGTCCAGCTCGTTGCCATGGACCGTGAGCAGGTCGACGGTCGGGCCGGAGCTGTCCGGCTCGCGCCGGTCGAGGCCAAGTCGGGAAACCCAGCTCTCAGTCGTCTCACGACGCTCTTCGAGGAAGGAGATCCACTCGCCCCCGCGATCGGGCCGCGCAACCCGGGAGAGGAAGCTCGGGATCACCTTGTTCAGCTCGTCGAGGATCATGCCGCCGAACTGGCGGGCTTCCGGAAGCGGGGAACTCATAAGCCGGAACAGCATCTGCTCATAGGCCTGCCCGGAGGCGAAGATGCCGACGTGGCTGAGCGTCGCGGCCGGCAGTAGGCCGCGCAGAAGGTCGAGCGCCTTGGCCTTGATCGATCGCCGCCACGGACCTTCCGGCTCATCACCGGTTCGCGGCCACTTCTCCGCGGCCCAGGCCTCGGTCTTGACCAGGGTCTCCGAGTAGACCCGAAAGATCTGGTCCATCGCTGCTTCGAACTCCGGCCCGAGCGCCTCGTCGCGGTAGTAGCGGTAGCCGCCGCCGGGCATCGCCTTGTCGTAGGCGATGTAGCGGGTCGACTGCTCGAGGTAGGCGGCCAGCCGGCCGCGCTGAAGCTGCTTGGTCAGGATGTTGGAGACCCATTCGCAGCCGATGTGGGCACCGCCGACCTGAGCGATCGAGTCGTCCCCGTAGCCGACGAAGATGCGCTCGTAGAGGTCGGCCGCCCGCTCGCCCTCGGCCCCGTCGAACGGCCTTCCGGCGGCGGGCATCTCCGCGGCGAACTCCTCGAGGTAGAGCCGGCGAAGGGTTCCGGGGTAGCGCGAGTAGCGGGCGAACA
>Ga0105046_10018668_pt1 | contig 10551 bp, 9 predicted proteins | sample MAT03_FD_78385 | JGI IMG/M metagenome (GOLD analysis project Ga0105046, IMG submission 78385) | Freshwater microbial communities from Lake Fryxell liftoff mats and glacier meltwater in Antarctica - MAT-03 (megahit assembly) | ecosystem: Environmental > Aquatic > Freshwater > Ice > Liftoff...
CTTTAAACTTTAAACTTCAAACTTTAAACTCCAAACTCCAAACTTAACGATCGGCCAATTCGAGCCAGCGCGTCTCTTTGGTTTCCAGCATTTCCTGGAGTTTCCCGAGTTCGTCGGAAAGTTTACTCATTTCGGCTGCGGGAAGGTTCAGGTCGTTGAATTTTTCCATGATTACCGCCTTGCGTGATTCCGATTGTGCAATTTCCTTTTCCAGTTTTTTCACCTCGTTGCGCTCCGATGCGGTGAGGCCGATCTTTTGTTCAATACCTAAAGTTGGTTGTTGGCTGGTTGATGAACGTTCCTGGACCTTGCGCTGTATGTCTTCCGCACGTTTTATGGCGCGGTATTCGGCGTAGCTGCCGTTGAAGTCCACGATTTTACCATGTCCCTCGAAGATGAACAGGTGGTCTACCAGTTTGTCCATGAAATACCGGTCGTGGGTTACCACCACGAGGCAGCCGGGATAATCTTCGAGGAAATCCTCAAGCACCTGAAGGGTGAGCACGTCGAGGTCATTGGTGGGCTCGTCGAGGATGAGGAAATTGGGGTTTTTCATGATCACGGTGAGCAGGTACAGGCGGCGGCGTTCGCCACCGGAAAGTTGGCTTACGTACACCTGCTGCTGGGACCTGGTGAACAGGAATCTTTCAAGCAATTGGGCGGCGGTGAGTTCTTTGCCTTTTTCGAGCGGAATCACTTCGGCAATGTCGCGCACGGCGTCGATCACACGTCGGTCTTCGGCCATTTGGATACCTTCCTGGCGGTAAAAACCAAAAATGACGGTTTCGCCCACCACCACTTTACCGCTGTCGGGGGCCAGACTTTGGGTCAGCAGTTGCAAAAAAGTGGATTTGCCGGCGCCGTTGGGGCCTACGATGCCTACCCTTTCGCGGCGTTTGAATTTGTAGGTAAAAGGTTCGATGAGCGTCCGGGTGCCGTAGGATTTGCTCACATTGTGCAAATCCAGAATCTTACCGCCCAACCAGTTTTCTTTGATCTGAAGACTCATTTCGTCCTTCTTCACTTTCAGCGAATCGTTGCTTTCTTTTCGGTCGAAATAAGCATCCACCCGTGCTTTGGCCTTGGTGGTTCGAGCTTGTGGCGAGCGGCGCACCCAATCCAGCTCACGTTTGAGCATCTTGTTCTGGCGGTCGTAGGTCGTAGCTGTTACTTCTTCGTGCAGGGCCTTTTTTTCTAGGTAGTCGGCGTAACTGCCCGAATAGCGGCGCAGTTGTCCGCCCTCGAGTTCGATGATGCTGTTGCAAACGTTTTCCAGGAAATACCGGTCGTGCGTCACCATAAACAAGGTGATTCCGGGTTGCTGCAGGTATTCTTCGATCCACTCGATCATGTCCACATCAAGGTGGTTCGTAGGTTCATCGAGGATGAGAAAATCGGGTTCTTCGAGCAGTATTTTGACGAGTGCGAGGCGTTTTTGTTGTCCGCCCGACAAGTTGCGCACCTTTTGTTCCAGGTTGTGCAAACTGAAACGGAACAACAATTCCTTGATGCGCGCTTCAAAATTCCAGGCTTGGTGCAGTTCCATGGCGGCCATGGCTTCCTGTAGTTCGTCGGGGTTTTCGGGATGTGCCAGAGCGTGTTCGTACGCACGGAGCACCCGCACCATGGGATTGCTGTCGTCGAGCACCGCACCAAGTACGTCTATTTCGGGATGGAATTTGGGTTCTTGGTCGAGCCAGCCAATCCGAATGTCCTTGCGGAGTATGATTTTGGCGTTTTCACCTTCACTGCCTTCTCGGCCAGCGATCACACGCATGAGGGTTGTTTTGCCGGTACCGTTTTTGGCGATCAGACCTATTTTCTGCCCCTTGTCGATGTGCAGGCTGATGTTTTTGAAAAGGACTTTTTCACCGTACGATTTGGTGACATTTTCCAGAGTTAAGAAGTTCATAAGTGCAAAAGTACGTGTTAACAGGCAGCGGGCAGCAGGCAGCAGGCAGTTTTGATGGCAGGAAAACAAAATACTGCCCGCTGCCCGCCGCCCGCCGCTTGCTAAAACGTACTTTTGCGCCCCAAATTCTGATTATGGCACGTAAAAACAAGCTGCGCAAATTTGCTGAAGTACAAGGTTTTCCAAACGTGTACGAATGCTACGACATGGACAACCCATCGCTCGTTGGCGTGGGCATGCAACCTGTCGACCTGCGCGGCCAATGGCGCGAAACGCATTTTCAAAACAACAATCCCATTACCCTGGAACTCGCGTGCGGTGGTGGCGAATACACCGTGGCTTTGGCAAGCCGTTACCCGGACCGCAATTTCATCGGCGTCGACATCAAAGGCAACCGGATCTGGAAAGGCGCTAAAAAAGCACTTCACGACAACACCCACAACGCCGCCTTCCTGCGCACACGCATCGAATTCATCCATCTCTTTTTCGCTCCCGGCGAAGTTCAGGAAATCTGGATCACCTTTCCCGACCCATTTCCCAGGGCCAGCAAGGAAAACCGAAGGCTTACTTCACCGTTTTTTCTTGAAAAATACAGGCAAATCCTAGAGCCGGGTGGACTGGTGCACCTCAAACACGACGACCCCGATTTTTACCAATTTACCCTTGATACCATAAACGCCGATCCGCTTTGCAACCTGCTTTACCACAACGACGACATCTACGCCAGTCCGCTCGTTTACCCTGAACTAGACATCAAAACGTTGTACGAAGGCATGCACTTGGAAAAAGGGCGTACGATCAAATACGTGCGTTACACCATCAACGGATAGTTTTGGACGGCGGCAAACCAAGTTTCCATACCCTGATGGAGCCGTATTCGCCCAGCAAACTGTCGAGCATGGGCCGAAGTTCCTCACGTGTTTCGAGGTGTCGCGCATCGGTGTACAAATATTGCGCACCCCAGTTTATCCTTTCGGACAACCAACGTTCGTCGATGCGGCCGCCATCAAAAGCCCAGCCTTTTTTGTCGAGGTGGTAAAACCAGATGTGGTGCGATACGTCGTTGCCCACCACGCACAACGCGGTGTTCGGAACAGCCGATTGTAAAGCTTCTCGGTGATCCAGCAAATCTTTGTTGAACCCCGGATTTTTGTCCGACCACCTTGATTGAACACGCAGGTAGGCCGTGAGGGGCATCACCAGCATGGCAACGGGAAAGAAATAGCGCCAAAAAATGCTTTTGTGATCCCACAGTTCGTACATGCCGCCGGCAACAAGCAAAAAGATCAGGGGTAAAAAAGGAAAAAGGTAATAGTCGTGTTCGCTGCCAATCTGGTTTAGTTCGAAGAAAAAGTAAAACAAAACGGCTGCGCTCCAAACCAAAAACACGCCGGCAAAGGGTTGTTTGTTTTTCCATTTTTTAAAAAAATAGTAAAAACCGGCTACAAAAAATGCAACGGAGGCGTAGTTGATGAACAACTCAGGCAAATTGGAAATGATGTGCCCCCACACAATACCTGCCAGTTCGCTCCATGATTTTGAATTTTCCAAAATACCCTGAACGATACCATTGCCATGCCAGGTAGGAACTACGGTAACATACCAGGCAGCCACCGGGGCGAATCCTACCGAATACACCACCATTTCTTTAAATTTGGAGGCTGATTTTGATTGAAAAAGCAGGTAAAATCCAATGGGGGCAAAAAAAACGACAAAAGGCAGCTTGCACAAGGCCCCAAGTCCCAACAGGATTGCGGCAGGCACCGTCAGCCTGAACTTATCTTCCCGAATCCGGCGCAGAAAAAACGCCATGCCCCAAATAGAACAGCACAGGGCAAAATTATCGGGCAGCGGATTGAGGCTGTAATAAAACATCAGGGGCGAAAAATGGAAGGCCCAGGCGCCAGCCACCGCTGTTGCACGGTGTTTAAAAACCGCCTGAAACAGCATAAACATGCCCCAAACGGAAAACAGCCCAATAAGCCAGCTCAGCAACCTGGAGATGATGAGGTGGTTGCCAAACAGCTTGTAAACACCGGCAAAAAGCCACTGCATGAGTGGAAATTCCATGCGGTGAATGCCGGAGTTCGTTCCACGGTCGTCGATGCGCGGATGGAAAAGGTTGAAATCCTCGAAAGCGAAATTCTCGATGTTGATCTGGGTCTGCGCTTGTCGCCAAACATGCACACCGAGCAATGGTTTGGTCCAGATGTTCCAATGCAGAGCCAAACCAAGGATGGGTATCAGGGCAAACAAAACCCAGCGGTAATGACGTTCGAGAAACTGTTGCAACATGTTGATTTAACGTTTAAACAATGCCTCTATGACTTTTCCTGTGCTTGCATTGGGCTCCATGATGCGCAGCATAGCAGCGAGCGTAGGCGCAATGTCGGTGACACTCACCGGCGCATGGGTAGTACCGCGTGGCACCTGTGTGCCGAACCAAAGCAGCGGCACGTGGGTATCGTAGCTGTACGGACTGCCGTGGGCAGCGCCACCCGTACCGAACAATTGATCATCGGAGTGCCAACCGGGCTCGAGGTTGTAGAGCATGTCGCCCGAGCGTTTGTTGTTTATTCCCCGGCGAATTTCCGGCGCATAGGGATAATCGGAAGGCATCATGAGCATTTGTTCGATGGTCATGGCATCAAAAACGCCGGGCTGTTGCTGCAGGAAATCGATGATTACGTCTGCGACATCGTTCGGGTCAAGCTCGAGACTTTCCATGGCTTCCCAGTTGAGCCAGATCTGTTGGTTGGCCACCTCGTGGATGTAATCGGCCGCAACGCCGAGTTCCCGGGCCAGAACACCTTCGAGCACTGCTTCGGCTTTGCTTTCTTCGTATACGCCTGCCGGAATACGCAGGGTTTTCATGTGTGAAGGCGTTTCGCCGCCGCCGTGGTCGGAGGTGACGAACAGCAGGTAATTGCCCGGTCCCACTTTTTTGTCGAGCTCGTTGAGCAGACGTTCGAAATCGGCATCGAGACGCACGTAGATGTCTTCCATTTCGGCGGCGTGGATGCCAAACTGGTGACCACAATAGTCGGTGGCCGAAAAACTGATGCACAAAAAATCGGGGTCGGCATCCTTGCCCAACTGCATGTTGTCAATGGCTTCAAAAGCCAGATCGAGGGTAAAGCTGTTGCCGAAAGGTGTTGTCCGGATGATGCCGTAATTGCTGCCACTTTTGCGCAAGCCGGGCAAATCGTGCGGAAAAGCACCAGTGACATCGCCGTATTTGTTGGATTTGAACGCTTCCCAGTTTTCAATGCTTTCCGTGATGGGCATTTTGGGTACCCAGGGTTTGGAGAGGTAAGCATCGATGCTGCGGGCTTTGTTGAAATTTTGCACCCACGCATTCAGTCCCATGGAATCGGGATAATAGGTGCTGGTAATCCAGTTGCCCGTGGCGTCGTCGAACCAATAGCAGGCGTTGGGAATATGCCCGGCGGGCAGGATGCTGCCTCGGTCCTTGAGGCAAACACTGACTACTTTGGAGCGGAAGTTGTTGGAAAGGCGTAGTTCGTCGGTGATGGTGGTTGACAACAACACGGCAGGCGAATGCCAGCCTGATTTACCGTCGGGAGCCCCCACGGTTTTGTAGTTTTTGTCTTCGGTTACGTAACGGCTGGCGCGCCAGTCCGCATCCCACCAAGTGTTGCCGATGATGCCGTTAAGCGAAGGCGTGGTACCGGTGTAAATGGTGGCGTGGCCAGGACCGGTGTAAGTGGGCATGTAATTGTAATGGGTATTTTCGCAGGAAAACCCTTCGCGTAAAATCCGTTTGAAACCGTCTTCGCCAAACTGCGACTGGTAGCGGTAGAGCTGGTCGTAACGCATTTGGTCCACCACAACGCCCACCACAAGTTTGGGTCGGGCAGGCTGTTGGGAAAATAAGTTGAAAGCCGAAAGCAAAAAGCAGAGCGTTGTCATCCCAGCCTGGAGGAATGCGGAATGCGGAATGCAGAATGCAGAATTTGTCATCCGAATGACGCGTGGGAACAGAAAGCGACCGAACATACCAAAGAAAATTGATGAAGGGCAAAGATCGTAAAAGTCGGGTGGTTGGTTGGTCCGTTGATCGGTTGGTTGCTGTTTAACAAGGAAAATTGTTAATTATTTATCCTGCTTCCAACAGATTAACCGATCAAGGTGAAAATGCTTGAAATGTCATTGTCAATCGTCGGCAGGTGGCTCGCTAACGCTCGCGGTTTAATGGGAGCGAAAAACGCGCTGTTTCATGTTTCGCTTCGCTCAACATGACACAGCACTGGGTGTAAAGGGGGGAAGGGCGCTTCTATGGTCTCATCTGATCCGTCTTCGCTTTTGGGAAGTCATCCGGGAGCGAAGAGGTTGTGGGTAGATACAATACAATCTGCCTCAACCGGCAAGTTGTTTCTATAAAGCGACAGCGCGACACCTGATTTTTTTCAAACCACCAACAAATTAAATCGGTACCACAATTTCCTTCGCGGCATAAGCTTCCAGCGCATCAATTTCCCGCCGGATCCGGTCGAGCCAGGGTTGTTGTTTGGAAGGGTCGGGGTAAATATCCTCGTCGTATTGTGCCTGAGTTTGTTTCCATTCGCGGGTAACTTGTTTGTAGATGCGGTCTTCTTGTTGTTGTAAAACACTTACGTTGGGTGCGTAGTCCTTAAAAGCTTTGGTGAGTTTGCGGGCGTACCATTCGGTGATGTCGAAATGGCCCTGTTCGTGTTCGAGCACTTGGGCGCGGTTTTTTTCCGCTTTGAAATACGATTTTCGGGTATCGAAAAACGCGTTTACTTTCAGCACTACCCCACCCTCGTTGGTGCTGCCTGCGTATTCGTATTTGATGATGCTGTTGGTTTCTGCTTCGAAAGGTTTGCCTCGGGTAGGTGCTTTAAAGTCGTCGATGGTCAGCTTTCGGTCGGGATGCCAGGGGATAAAATAGACAGGCTCGGTAACTTCCGTGGCACAAAAGGCGCTGGAAACGAGCAAAAGAGCGATGAGAAAGGGATGTTTGACCAAGGCTGGGAAGTTTTACAAGAAAGTAAACGTTGCAACATGCAAAATCGTTTATGGCTAATTTTTCCTGTTCGAAGTTTTACCAGGTTCTTCCTCAGGAAAAACGGTGGGAGTTATCAACAGTTAACTGCCTTAAAAATGGATTCCGACAAATGAAATTTGCAACGCCAACATTCAACAGTTCTACCGTTTCATTCGTTGTAGTCATGAAAATCGGGCTCGCTCAAAACACTTACTTTCGCGCTCCTTTTTTTCACTGTCGACTGTCGACTGTCGACTACCCGACTAACAGACTAACAGACTGAGTTCATGTCCAACCGCCCCCCTGCCACCCTTGACTGGTTGGTTTTGTTGCTTTTGTCCCTCATTTGGGGCGCTTCTTTTATATTCATCAAACGTGCGGTGACGGTGTTTTCACCCGTTCAGATGGCCATGTGGCGCATGGTGATCGCTACGGGGGCTTACATGCCGCTTGCTGTGGTGTACTGGTCGAAGATAGATTGGAAAAAATGGAAACCGCTGGTGGTGGTGGCCCTGTTCGGCTCGGCCATTCCCAACTTCTTTTTTGCCGTGGCGCAGCAGCATGTGTCAAGCAGTTTGGCTGGCGTGCTCAATTCACTCACGCCACTGTTTACCCTCATCCTGGGCGTCACGTTTTTCAACATGAAAGTGCCTTGGTCGAAAGCGGTGGGTGTGCTGCTTGGACTGTCCGGAGCGGCCATACTTATTTTGAACAACAGCGGCGTACAGGCGGGCGGACACTACTTTTTCGCATTCCTCTGCATTTTGGCAACAGTGTGTTACGCCGTCAATGCCAATTCGTTGAACAAACACCTGCGCGACATGCACCCGGCAGCCATCGGGGCGGCGTCGTTTATGATCACCGGCGGATTTTTTATCGTGGGTTTGTTCCTGTCCGGCGGTTGGCAAGTGGTGTGGCAGAATCCGAAGGGATTGGAAGCGCTTAGCTATGTGGCTTATCTGGCCATCATAGGAACTGCCGTGGGGTCCATCATGTATTATTGGCTGTTGCAGCGCACCGGGCCTATTTTTGCTACGTCGGTTACTTACCTGTTGCCCGTATCGGCGCTTGCCATCGGCGCTATCGACGGGGAGGCGATTGGTGTTTTCGATTTGGTGGGGACGGGGGTTATTTTAACGGGCTTGTACCTTACGCGGAAGGGGTGACCAGCTTATATTTGCATTAAAATACAACTCATGTACAAAAAGCACCTGTCCCTTATCTTTTTTACCGCAGGTTTGTGGTTCATCGATGCCTGCGTTCCATGCTCGGATGTGAAGCCTTATTTTGATTACAGCATTATGGATGTTTTGAAAGTGGGAGACGACGTTTTTTCCTTGCAAGGCACTACGGCCAAACTGATGGCAGCTCCTGTCAACGTCGATTTTTTGGCCACCAACTACATGCCCACGGTCACCAACATGGCTTTTGGCACCTCCTGCGATGAACCCGGCGACCAGGGCGCCAAATATCCGATCACCAGCATCGACATCGTTACCCTCCAGGATTTCGACGCGGGCCACCCGGCCGGTTCGTCGTTGGGCGACTTGTTTTATTTGTATCATTACAGTGCCGGTTTGGATTCCACGCTTTCTGTGCAAAAAACATTCGACCTACTCAACCAAGATTATAGCCCCTACATCCTTTACTCATTTACCTCCCCGCAGGACACATCGCTGCTTTACGACCTTAAAGTGATCGTAAACAAAAACAACGGCACCAAAGCCGAAGGAAATATTTCAGGATTTAAGTTCAAATGAATGCAACAGTTTTTACCGCATAAGTCGCCTAAGTTTATTTTAGAACACAAAAGCATTCCAACATAAATATGTGTTCTAAAGTAAACTTAGGTGACTTATGTGGTAAAAACTACCCCTTGAACCAACTGGCGTAAAAAACGTAATTGTTGGCGATGCGTTGCACTTCGCCCTCAAACAATTCGGGAGTCATTTCTTTTACCCTGCGCGCGGGCACGCCTGCGTACACGCCGCCACTTTCGCACACCATCCCTTCGAGTACCACGGCGCCGGCTGCTATCAGACAGTTTTCCTGCACCACCGCCTGGTCCATCACAATGGCGCCCATGCCGATGAGCACATTGTCTTCAATGGTACAGCCATGCACGAGGGCCCGGTGGCCGATGCTCACGTTGTTGCCGATGGTGGTGCCGCATTTCTGGTACGTGCAGTGGATGATGGCGCCGTCCTGTATGTTCACCTTGTTGCCGATGCGGATGAAATTTACATCGCCGCGCACAACGGCCGTGAACCACACGGAACAATCGTCGCCCATTTGTACGTCGCCGATGACGGTGGCGTTTTCGGCCAAGAAACAATTGGCGCCGAATTGGGGTACGATGTCGTGGCAGGGAATGATGAGGGCCATGGTAAAAATCAGGATTTACGGTAAATGAAAAAGAACAACAACCAACCTGTAGCAGCACCAACACCGTTGGCGATCATGTCGTCAAGTTCAAAAAAACGGCTGGGAAAGTACGCACCCTGTATGTATTCCATCATGGCGCCCCAAGCGGAAGCAAAGATAAACATTCCAAAGCCCTTTATGAAGGGAAAACCCTTTTGCGGCCTGTAGCGGCGAAAAGCACGCAAACCCAGCCACACCAACACACCATACATAAAAGCATGCGCCAATTTGTCGGGCGCCACCAGTTTGAAATCCGGCGTCGGCACCGAAGGCATCACCGACATCACCGTAATGGCAACAAGCCAGAGTAAGGGGTAAAAAAATGCACGAGCTTTCATAAATTTGGAAATTTGTCATTCCAGCAAAGCCTGAAAACCTTGTCATCACAGCGAAGCATGGTAACCAAATGCGGAATAAAAAGCGTGGCTGCGAATCCAATCCAATCAAAAATCCAATCCAATTAAAATCCAATCATCCAAATCCAATCCAATCAAAAATCCAATCCAATTAAAATCCAATCCAATCAAAAATCCAATCCAATCAAAAATCCAATCCAATCATCCAAATCCACAAATCCCTTCAAAATCCCAATCTCAAAATCCTAAAAATCCAGGTTAAGACTTTCTATAATAATGCACGCCTGCCCCGAACACCCAGCCTTCCTTACCCGATTTGGTGCGGACTTTAACCCAGTGGTCGGTAACTTTTTTGCCATCCAGGTTCAATTGCTGGGTCCAGTCGGTTTTTTTGTTGAGGAAAAAAACTTTGTCGTTCACTTTTAGGGTAGCCAACACCGAAGCTTTGGTATTGGGTTCCGAGCGCACATTGAGGGCGTCAATCACCACGAAAAGCGTGGGGTACGTTTCGGCTTTAACGGCGGGTTCTTTGCTTTGGGTAGTTGTGGTGGTGGCAGATTGGGCTTTTTCGGGCGAAATTTCTTTCAGTTTGGGCATCACACCTTTGGGCAGCATGGTTGGTTTTGTGACCACTGGCGTATCCGGTTCAGCGGGTTTTACAGTGGGTTTGGGGGCGGGTTTCACCACCGCACGAGCTGTATCGCGGCGTTTGGCGCGCATTTCTTTTTCTTCTTCTTCCAGAATATTTTCAAAATTACGTGTCGAAACAGAGCGTTTGTCGTTGCATTTCGACACCATCCACAGGGCAACGCTGAGGAAAAACACGATCA
>Ga0105046_10018673_pt1 | contig 10549 bp, 9 predicted proteins | sample MAT03_FD_78385 | JGI IMG/M metagenome (GOLD analysis project Ga0105046, IMG submission 78385) | Freshwater microbial communities from Lake Fryxell liftoff mats and glacier meltwater in Antarctica - MAT-03 (megahit assembly) | ecosystem: Environmental > Aquatic > Freshwater > Ice > Liftoff...
CAAGTGCGGCCTGCCGATGACGCCCGCGCAGCGCGAGGCGGTGGCCACCTACATCAGGGAGCGGGCATGAGCCCGCCGGGCCGCCCCAAGGGCGAATACCGGAGCGCGCAGCGCGAAGGTGAAACGTCATGAGCCCGCCGGGCCGCCCCAAGGGCGAATACCGGAGCGCGCAGCGCGAAGGTAAAAGCCAGATCAGGCGCGTATGTCTCTTCTGCGGTTCGAGTCCGGGCGCGCGGCCGGTGTACGCGGCCACGGGCAAGGCCTTCGGCCAGGCGGTAGCCGCGCATGGCATGGGCCTCGTCTATGGCGGTGGCAGCGTCGGCCTGATGAAGATCGCCGCCGAAGCAGCGCTTGAGGCCGGTGGCGAAGTCATCGGCGTGATCACGCAGCAACTGATGGTCCGCGAAGTGGGCCATCCGGGCCTGACGCGGCTGGAGGTCGTGCCCACGATGCACGAGCGCAAGATGCGCATGGCCAATCACGCGGATGCGTTCGTTGCGTTACCGGGGGGCTTCGGCACCTTCGACGAACTCTGCGAGATGGCGACGTGGGACCAGCTTGGCATCCACGCGAAGCCGCTGGTGATGCTCAATGTCGATGGTTATTTCGACGGCTTCCTGGCGCAGCTAGATCGTGCGGTGGAGGATCACTTCGTGAAGCCCGAGCACCGCACGATGCTGGCCGTGGTCACCGAGGTCGAGTCTGTCTTTACGGCGATGGATTCGTGGCGCGCGCCGGAAGTGCCGAACTGGCTGCTGCAGGGTACGCCCAAGCCGTGAGCAGCACTACAGTAATGCAACCGCTGGCCGCGATGCCGGCCGCGACACGACGCGCGATCCGCGGCGTGCTTGCCGACATCGACGACACGATCACCACCCATGGGCAGCTCACGCCCCCGGCCTATGCGGCAATGGGCCGCTTGCGTGCCGCCGGCAAGCTGGTGATTCCGATCACCGGACGGCCCGCCGGCTGGTGCGATCACATCGCACGGCTGTGGCCGGTGAATGCGGTGGTGGGCGAAAACGGCGCTTTCTACATGCGCTACGACGCGACGCGGCGCACGCTGCAGCGTCAGTTTGTCGTGGATGCGGCGACGCGTGCGGCACAGCGCGCACAGTTGGCCGCAATCGGCGCGCATATCCTGGCCGCGGTTCCCGGCTCAGCGCTGGCCTCCGACCAGCAATACCGCGAGTGCGACCTCGCCATCGACTTCTGCGAGGATGTGGCGCCGTTGCCGCGTGCGGACGTCGACCGCATCGTGGCGCTGATGCAGGCCGCGGGCCTCACCGCGAAGGTCAGCTCGATCCATGTGAACGGCTGGTTCGGGTCCTACGACAAGCTTGGCATGACCCGCACGTTGCTGGCCGAGGCGTTTGCGATCGATCTCGATGCGGAGAGCGACCGCTTCGTGTACGTAGGGGACTCCCCCAACGATGCGCCGATGTTCGCGTTCTTCCCCAATGCGGTGGGCGTGGCCAACGTCGTGCCCTTTCTCGATCGCATCGTGACGCCGCCGGCATTTGTCACCATCGGGGAAGGCGGCGCCGGGTTTGTCGAGGTTGTGGACTTGTTGGTTCCAGCGTCCGTGTCGGACCCGTAGGCGAGGCGTTAGGCTCGGTCCTTGCAACGAGGCGGCACGCCTCACCGACCGCGTTCTGACCCGCGGACCACTTTCTGCCGCTGCGGGCACGCGCCCGATGCTGCGCTGCAGAATGACAACTACCAGTCATTCTGTTAGCCTTTGATACCAGATCCGAATCCAGCGTGTTCGGAGTTAACGCCAACGCGTCCCCATTCATGCCGCCCCAAGCCGATTTCCAGCCGATTGTTCGCCGCCGTCTGTATCAGGACGTGGCGGAGAGCCTTGAACGGATGATCCTCGAAGGTGCGTTTGGCGAGGGGGATGTCCTGCCGCCCGAACGCGAGTTGATGGCGCGCTTTGCCGTAGGTCGGCCCGCCATCCGCGAGGCGCTGATGTCGCTGCAGAAAAATGGGTTGGTGGTCGTCTCCAATGGCGAACGCGCGCGTGTCAGTCGCCCCACCGCTGCGCGGGTGCTGCGAGAGCTGGGTGCGGCGGCCCGCGTCATGCTGTCCGACGAACGTGGTGTGCGGCAGTTTCAGGCGGCGCGCCGATTGCTGGAAATGGCACTGGCACGCGAAGCGGCGCGTTCGGCGACGAAGGCGCAAATCGCGGAACTGCGCGCCGCGCTCGAGCGCAATCTGGCGGCGCGCGGCAATCCCGCGTTGTTCGAGTCCACGGATGTGGAGTTTCACTATCAGATCGCCTGCATCGCGGACAACGTTTTGTTTATCGGCTTGCACGAAGCATTGACTGGATGGCTGATGGAGCAGCGGACAGTTTCGCTGCGCGATGCGCAAGGCGAAACGCACGCTGCCCAATTTCATCGACGCATCTACAACGCGATCGCCGCCGGCGACACCGACGCCGCCGAAAACGCAATGCGCGTCCACCTGCTCCGGGTGGAGGATTTGTACTGGAAAGCGGTCCACATGGCGCCGGCCACCCCGCCGCGGGTCACCCGCCGCAACACCAAATCCCCAACGACCACTTCGAGTGACACGACACCATGACTCCTGCGACCGATACCTTCAAGCAACGCCTCGCCCGCAATGAATTAATCGCGGGTTCAATGGTGTTCGAGTTCTTCACGCCCGGTATCGCGCAGTTGGCGTGCGTGGCTGGTGCTGACTTCATCCTCTATGACATGGAGCACAGCGGCGCCGACATCGAGACAATGAAGGAACAGTTTGCATACTGCCGCGGCTTGCCCATTACGCCGCTGGTGCGCGTGCCGGTGGGCGAGTACCACTTCATTGCGCGCGTGCTTGATGCAGGCGCCCACGGCGTCATGGTGCCGATGGTGGAGTCCGTGGAGCAGGCGAAGCATATCGTCGCCTGCACGCAGTATCCGCCCATCGGCCGCCGCGGCGCGGCATTCGGCGCTGCCCATGACGACTACATGGCGGGTACGCCCATCGACAAGATTGCGCGCGCCCGTGCCCGTACCACGGTGATCGCACTGATCGAAACGCCCGGTGGCGTGGCCAATGCCGAGGCGATTGCCGCGCTGCCCGGGATCGACGTGTTGTGGGTCGGTCACTTCGACCTGACCAACTTCATGGGCATCCCAGGCCAGTTCGAGCATCCCGACTATCTTGCGGCGATCGATCGCGTGCTAAGTGCGGCGCGAAAGCACAACAAGATTGCGGGCTTCATGGCGCTGGATGAGGCCTGGGCCGCGCGTTACCACGCGCTGGGCTTCCGCCTGTTTGCCTATGGGCTCGATATGCAGGTCTTTCAGAACGCGTTGGCCCGCGGGCTCGCGCATATGCGCGGTCTCTAGCCGGAATTCGCGTCCAACAACGAGGAGGAGTACGTCGTGAAACGTCGTGAACTGCTGAAGTACGCCGCGAGTGCCGCTGCCATTTCACTCGCCCCCACCGCCATTGGGCAGACGCGCGAACTGCGTATCGGCACCCCATTTGCCAATGGCAGCAATCTGCACAAAGGCATGCTCAAGTTCTCCGAGGAGCTGTTCAAGGAAACCAAAGGCCGCTACAAATTCAACGTCTACACCGACAGCCAGATTGGCGACATCTCGCAGCTGCTGACGGGCATGCAACTCGGAACGATCGATATGGCATTGCTGGGGATGGGCAACGCAACGACGCTCAAGGGTGGTGGCCCGCTGTCGGTGGCCTATGTGCCCTATCTGTTCAAGAGCAAAAAGGGAGTGGCTGAAGTGGTCAACGGCCCGCTGTTCACCGATATCTTCGAGAACATCGCGAAGGAATCGGGCGTGCGCGTGATGGTGCTGGATGGCGCCCGCTCAGCGCGTGCCGTGCAGACAACCCGAGGCCCGATCGTCAAGCCGGAAGATTTAAAAGGCATGCGCTTGCGCGTGCCCCCTGTCGAGATGTTCCGCGCGATGTTCGAGAAGCTGGGCGTGAAGGCCGTGCCCACAGGCATAAACGAGGTCTACCTCGCGCTCGAGAAAGGTCAGGTCGAAGGACAGGACAACGGCTTCGATCTGTCACTGACCTTCAAGTGGCACGAAGTCGCAAAGTACTGGTCGGCCACCGACCACAACTTCGAACCGTCGGGCTGGTACATCGGCGAAAAGCTGTGGAATACGCTTTCGACCGAGGACAAGGCGGCATTCAAGCGCGCGGCGCGCGCCGGAGGTGCGGTGATCACAGAGCTGGGCGAAGAAGTCGACCGCAACGGCATTGAGACGTTGAAGAAATTCGGAGTGGCCTACACGAAACCCGATCTTGGCCCATGGCGCGAAGCGCTGAAAGATCTGCATCTGCCGTATGAAGGCAAGCTGTGGCCAGTGGGCATGGTCGACAAGATTCGTGCACTGCCAGAAAACAAGTGACGTGAAGCGAGTGGCGACAGGCGCGACGCCGTGCATGTGATCAACGAGTTGGCCGCCATCACCGAGCGAGTGCTCGAGTGGATGGCGGCGCTCCTGATGTTCGGGCTGCTGGCGATCGTCGCGCTCCAAGTGGTGGATCGCCATTACATCGATGTGCCGATCACCGCGCCGGATGCGTATGCGCGCATCTGCGTGGTGTGGCTCACATTCCTGGGCTATGCGCTAGCTGCACGCTCGGGGCTGGCGATTCGCGTGGATCTGATCGACCACTGGTTGTCGCCGCGCGTGCAGTCCCGCTTGGCGGGATTGTTCGATCTTGTCATTCTGGCCACGCTGGTATTGCTGCTGCAAAAGGGCTGGCTGCTGGTCAAGCTTGGTGCGGATCAATCCATCCTGGGCACGGACTTGACGACGGCCGTACCCAACGCCGGCTTGCTGGTCGGCTTTGTTGCACTCTTCATCTTTCTGACGGCGCGGCTGTCTCAGCGGCTGTTGCACCGGGCGCCATAATCATGCTGGTCCTTCTGTTTTTGGCGTTTTTGTTTCTGCTGCTGATCGGCTTCGACGTCGGCTTCTCGATGATCGTGGCCGCGCTGATCGGCGTCGTGTTCAAATCGGGACAGTCGGTCGACTCGGCGATGCTGCCGCTGTCGATGCTGGCCTACGTCGACAGTTATGCGCTGGTGCAGATCCCGCTCTTTATTCTTGCGGGCGAACTCATGAATCAGGGCGGCTTGACGATGCGCCTGATCGAATGGAGTCAATCGCTGGTCGGTCGCTTGCGCGGCAGCCTTGGTCACGTGTCGATCCTGACCAATCTCATCATGGCGGGCGTGTCCGGCTCGGCTGTGGCGGATGCGATTGCCACGGGTAAGCCGCTCATTCCGGCGATGCAGCGTGCGAAGTATGGCGACGGTTTTGCGGGTGCCGTGATCGCCGCAGGCGCGCTGCTGGGTCCGATCATTCCGCCGTCGATTCCGATGGTGGTGTATGGGCAGTTGTCGAATCAATCGGTGGTCAAGCTCTTCATGGCGGGCATTGTGCCCGGGCTGCTGCTGGCCGCCGGATTCCTGGTGCTATGTACTGTCATTGCCCAGCGTCGCAAGTATCAGTCTGAGCGCGCGGCTACTTGGCCACAGCGGGGTCGCGCGACATGGCGCGCCGGGTGGGCATTGATGATGCCGCTGATCATCATTCTTGGCATCCGCTTCGGGTTCGTGACTGATACCGAAGCGGCCGCCGTCGCGGCGCTCTACGCGCTGGTGGTCAGTGTTGTTCTCTATCGCAGCATCCGGATGCGCGAGTTGCCGTCGCTGTTAGTCACCTCAGCCAAATCTTCCGGTACGATTCTCATCCTGCTCGCAGCTGCAGGACCGTTCAGCTGGCTGGTGGCCGAAAGCCAGATCGGCGCGGCCATGACGACCATGATTCGCGGTCTTACGTCGGACCCGACCATCACACTGCTGATCATCAATGCGATGCTGCTGTTGATCGGTTGCATCATTGAACCTTTGCCGGCGATGATCATCTTTGTGCCGACGTTGCTGCCGCTGGCATCGCAGCTTGGCATCGACCCCATTCATTTTGGCACCGTCGTCGTGCTCAATCTGATGATCGGCATGTTGCACCCACCTATCGGGCTGCTATTGTTTGTCGTCTCAAGTGTTGGACGCATTCCGATCAAGGGTGTCATGATCGAATCATTACCGTTCCTTGCCTGGGCGCTCGTCGTTCTCGCCATGGCCATTTTCTATCCGCCCATCACCACGTGGCTTCCCTCGCAGGTTCGCTGACATGCTCACCAAACTACGCGTTGGCCTCACCCCCGACCTCCTCACCAGCAGCGGCACGCCCTCCTTCGGGCTGGCACCGCTGGAACTGCTCGATATGTGCAGAGCGATCGAATGGGAATACCTACCCGCCCTCGGCAGCGAGGTTTCGCCGGACATCGCCGCGGCCTATGACCTCCTGTACGTCAACTCACCCAAGGTGACGGCCAACACCGTGGGCCGCGCCGATTGCCGCGTGAAGATGATCGCGCGGCACGGTGTCGGCTTCGACTCGGTGGACGTGGCCGCGCTCACGCGGGCCGGCATCGTGCTGACCAACACCCCGATCGCCATCCGCCGTCCGGTGGCCACGATGGCCATGACTTTCGTGCTGGCACTATCACAGCGCCTCTTCGCCAAGGACAAGCTCTCGCGCACCGGCGGCTGGAACCGCCGCAATGATTTCATGGGCCAGGGCCTCACCACGCGCACGATCGGCCTGGTAGGCTTCGGCGGCATCGGCCGCGAGACGGTGCCGCTGGCGCGAGCCTTCGACCTGACCGTATTGACGGCCGACCCGTTCGCGGACGCCGCCGACGTCGCCGCGACCGGCGCCACGCTCGTGTCGCTCGACGAACTGTTGCAGCGCTCTGACTTCGTCGTCGTCTCGTGCCTGCTCAACGACAGCACGCGGCACCTCATCAACGCGCAGCGCCTGGCGCAGATGAAGAAGACTGCTTACCTGATCAATGTCGCACGCGGTCCGATCGTCGACGAGACGGCACTGATCGCGGCGTTGCGCAGTGGCACGATCGCCGGCGCCGCACTCGATGTCTTCGAGCAGGAGCCGGTGGCGTCCGATAATCCATTGCTGACGATGGACAACGTGATTGTCACCCCGCACTCGCTGTGTTGGACCGACGAATGCTTCGATGCGATTGCGCGCGCGGGCCTCGGCAGCGTCGCCGACTTCGCGATGCACAAGACACCGGTATCGGTGGTCAACCGCGAGGTGCTGGACCACGGCAAGGTTGCGGCCTGGCTGGCTGACGCGCGGTAGTTTTTTCCGTCGCGCCAGCGCAGGGGCCTCGCTGATGGTTGTACCCGGCGCCGCACCTTGGCCCGGTCAATGATGATCTGCAGGTTCCATAGATTCAGGATTACATGCCCGAGCGGATCGGCGATTGGTCAGCCGGTTCTCCCTCACTGCGTGTCCGAGAACGTGACACCGTAGGCGGGGCTCGCGGTCCTGGAGGCATCCGCGCAGGTGAACGTCGAGGTCATGTCGTCGAATGGATAGGTGTAGCAGGTCGGACAGGCCTGCTTCAGCCAGTTGATCGTCGGCAGAACGTAGCTCAGCCAATTTGCATTCGCGGTCTGCACGGGCAGTGAGGGCGCTGTCAGGTTGAGCCCGACGTTGCTCGGCGGGTTCTGCGGGGGGCCGGAGCTCTGGGTCGCGCCCCACATCACCCCGCCGCAGGCGAGTGCCACCGCCTGGATCGGAAACGCCGGACTGGACATCGAGGTGCCGTTGGCGACGTAGGCGCTGTAGGTGTTGTTGATGCACAGCTGAAGGTCGCCGACGCTCACCGTCCCGCCCGAACCGTTGCTCCAGCTCGTCGCGAATGCAAACGGCGCGGCGTTCGAGGCGGTCGAGTTCAATCCCCAGATTCCGTCGGCCGTCAGCCAGGCGACGGGCTTGCCGCAGGTGCGGCTGCTGCTACTGAAGGAGAACTGCGAGCCCGTCGCCACACTGGACATGGCGTAGCCGCAGGTTGTGTCGGTACCGGTGGTGCAGTCGCTGTGCATCGTGCACGACTTGCCGGGTGCCGTGGATGGATTGACGGCGCGATAGTAGCTCGATGCGTCACCCGTCAGGGTCACGCCCGGCGGAAACGACGCGGCCGCGGTTGGTGTCATCTTCCAGCTTGCTGCTGGCAAGCCGGCGATGGAACCGCTCGTGAATCCGCCATTTTGTGCCGTCATGCTCCCGGCAGTACCGCACGAGTAAGCATTGGTCGACGAAGCCGCGATGTTGGTGGGTCCGAACTGCGTCGCAAAATTGACGCCGTTGATGATCGAGACGTCGTAGAAATCGGTGGCGGGATACGCTTGAAACGTAAGCTCGGCCAGCGTGTTGGTTCCCGGGGACGGTCCGGTGCCGGGGCCGCAGGCGAGGCCGCCGGCAGTGCCTACGCAGGTCGCGTTTTCGCACATTCCGGTGGTGGAATCGCAGCCCGTTCGTGCATAGAAATTTCCTGACCAGATGACGCCGCTATACGAGATGCTCGAGCCAGAAATCGCGAGGACTGTGGTACCGGAGCCGGCGGCGAGCTGGTGGCCGTTGCTGGGCGTGTTCTGGTCGTAGTAGCAATAGAACGGGGAATTCGAAACATTGGGATTGGGCGCCGCTCCACCCTGGATGCACGCGGTGCCGATCGGGCATGCCGCCTGCGGGTTGGAAGGTCCGCACAGTGAGCCGGCGCCGGGCTTCAGGTTCGCGGAGGGCGTGCCGGGGGGCACCGTGGAGGCGGAGGCGCTCACATAGGAGTTCGCGGCGCCGCCGGTGATGCCGACATAGATTGTCTTGGTGGAGCTGTTGGTGAAAGTAACCGATCGCCTCGTCGGCTCGGGGGCCACCGCGCTCACGATCAATGGCGCAATGGTGTATTGGTTTTTCGAAGTCGCCGTCGCGGTCGCATTGATGGTGACGTAACCCGAGGTCGCCGAGCCGACGAGGCCCAGCCCGCAGTTCAGCTGGCTGGTCGCGGAGACGCCGGTATTGGTGAGCGCGCAGGTTTGTGTCTGCGATGTGTTCATGGTCGTGTTGTTGCCAGCGGTGTAGTTGTAGAACGATACGCCGGTACCGACGATCGACAGGGTCACGGTGACCGCATCTGTGTTCCCTGCATTGGTCCAGTTGACGAACAGGGGTGCCTTCATGCCGCTCGGCACGTTGTTTCCCGACTGTGTGCTGACGGCGATGGTGCCGTAGCCCGGCGTGGCGCTCGGGCCGGCATTGACCGCGATACCGGTATAGGCGTTTTGAGTGACAATGGCGCCGACGACGTTCACGGCGATCGAGGTCTGTCCCGCCGGCAGGGAAGCGATCGTCGTGCACGTCGGCGCTGCGGAAGTTACCGGACATTGGGGTGGGGTGAAGACGACGCCGGCGCTGCTGAAGTTGATCAGTGCGCCCGAGGAGGAAGTGATGCCCGAGCTGCCGCTGATCTGCGCCGTGAGCGTCATCTGGTATGGCGCAGAGCCCACGGCCGTATAGGACACGCTCACCGGCCCGGTCGTGACGAACGTTCCCGCGCTGTTGGCAACCGCAAGCTGGCCGTAGACGACCGCGTCGCCGACGGGGGTGGCGAGCAGCGTGTCAGGATAGCCGATCGACTGCGCGGTAAGGACGGCGACACCCTTTGACTTTCCGTGGACCTTGAGCGCGCATTTGCTGGATGAGTCGGACGAGCTCGACAACGTGCACGAGGCGGGAGACACATCCGCGATCGACGTGTCCGACGACGCGATCCTGACGAGCTGACCGGCAACACCGCTGCTGTTCTTCAGCGAAAGCATGACTTCGCGGGTACTGCCTTTCGTGATCGCGACGTCGGCGCCTTCGTCGAAGGCAATGGTGCCACCAGTGTTCGGGGAGGATGTGTCCGAGTTGAAACAACCGGAAAGCGCCGCCGCAACGCACATCGCGCCGGCAGCGATACGGAAGGCTTGAATGACCTTGACACGCATGTTCACTTCTCCCCAGTGCAATGTGCCTTGCCGAACGCACCGGATGTGCGGATGGTGCGGCGCGACTCAACGCATAAGCACAATTCGCGCCACCCGAACTTTGTTCGGCGAAGCGCCGGACTGCGTGTGGCCGACGGGATGCTGCTTGCGTCACAAAATGCCGGCGTCGGTGGTCAACCGCGAGGTTGTTGGAAGAAGCGCGCGTGGCCGCGTGGCTGAAACAAAGGAAACAAAGGGGCCAGGCTCGATTAAACAAAGGGGCCAGGCTCACCCTTTGGCTGAGGGCGGCGGCACCCAAATTCGTGCATGGTTCGCGGAATGGCACGCCAACCACGAATCCACCTGCCCGGGTTACCGCTGCATATCGTGCAGCGAGGGCACAACCGCCAAGCATGTTTCTTTGCCGACGGCGATTACCTGCGCTATCTGCATTGGCTGGGAGAGGCGCTACGGGCTACCCGGATAGAGCTCCATGCCTACGTCCTGATGACGAACCACGTGCACTTGCTGCTGACGCCGCGAGATGCCAGCGCCGTTCCATTGGCGATGATTTCCCTCGGGCGTCGTTACGTGCAGTCCGTCAACAAGCGTTACGCACGAACCGGTACGTTATGGGATAGCCGA
>Ga0105046_10018675_pt1 | contig 10549 bp, 7 predicted proteins | sample MAT03_FD_78385 | JGI IMG/M metagenome (GOLD analysis project Ga0105046, IMG submission 78385) | Freshwater microbial communities from Lake Fryxell liftoff mats and glacier meltwater in Antarctica - MAT-03 (megahit assembly) | ecosystem: Environmental > Aquatic > Freshwater > Ice > Liftoff...
CTTCACCGACATCGGACTTTTTTGGGAGCACAACTGGACCGCCGACGGCCCCGTCTCCCGCCCCCAACGCGCCGCGTGGCAGGACCAACTCGTCGCCGCCCAGACCGTCACCGCCCAGACCGTCCCCGTCTCCACCGGCGAACCGAGCGTGCCGCCGCGTTCCGAGGTCGAGAGAAAGACCGATGGCGCTACCGCCGCCATCGTCCTCAACCCCTTCATCGCCGCAACCGAGCAGGACAACGGCTATCAAGCCCAGTCCACCCTCGCCGGCACTCGCCTCAACACGCCCGTGAAAGACATCGGCGCCTCCGTTTTCATTTATACCAAGGATTTCCTCAACGGCATCGGCGCGCTCTTCCAGTCCTTCGGCTACGGCGCGATCTTTGCCGTGCTCGGCCTGCTTTACCCGCTAGCCGCGGTGATCCTGTAGTGGTTCTACGCACGTAACCCCAAATTTCCCTAAAACCCATGAAATCCTTGGTCCTCTTCCTCACCGTCATGCTCCTCGCGACATCCATCGCGCATGCGACCTTCGAACTCGCCGCTCCCGGCCGCAGCGCGACCATCGTCGTCCCGGCGGGCGAGCCGGAATGCGTGCGGCTCGCGGCGGCGGACCTCGCGAGCGACACGCTGAAAATCACCGGACAAGCCCCGCGTCTCGCCGCCGCGGTTGGATCGGCCGGCACCCCCGAAGTCCTGCTCGTCTCGCTCGACCGCCCGGAGTCCGCCGCCTTGCTGGAAAAACTCGCCCCCGGCTTCGGCGCCGACGTCGTCGGCAAATGGGAAGCCTACCGCGTGGAGACGGTGGGCTCGCGCGTCATCATCGCCGGCAGCGACGAGCGCGGCACGATGTTCGGCCTGTATGCGTTCATCGAACGCTATCTCGGCGTCGACCCGCTGTGGTTCTGGGCTTCCCGCCCGCCGCAAGCGCGGGCAACGCTGGCGTGGGACGAGATCAAAATCGGCTCCGGCGCACCGACATTTCGTTTCCGCGGCTGGTTCATCAACGACGAGGATTTGCTCACCGAGTGGAAGGAAAGCGGCGGCAAACGCCGGATCGACTACCCGTTCTACTCGGAGGTCGTGCCGCGCTCCACGATGGACGCCGTGGCCGAAGCTCTCGTGCGCAGCCGGTTCAATCTCATTATCCCCGCCAGCTTCATCGATATCATGAACCCGCCCGAGGAGGCCCTTGTGCAGGCGTGCGCGCGGCGCGGCGTGTTCGTCTCGCAACACCACATCGAGCCGCTCGGCGTGAGCGCGTTTTCCTATTTTAACTACTGGAAGGCGCGCGGACGCGACCTGAAGTATTCCTACTTCAGCCACCCCGCCGAGGTGCGCGAGGTCTGGCGCGCCTACGCCGAAAAATGGGCGGCCTATCCCAACGTGATCTGGCAACTCGGCCTGCGCGGCATCGCGGACCGGCCGATGTGGATGGCGGATCCCTCCACGCCGCACTCCGACGCCGATCGCGGCCGGCTCATCTCCGACGCGATGGCCACGCAGGTGAAAATCCTCGACGAGGTCGCGCCCGGCCGGCCGCGCGTGCTCTCGACCACGCTCTGGGCCGAGGGCTCGGTGCTGAACCAAAAGAAACTCCTTACGATCCCCGAGGGCGCGATCATCGTCTTCGCCGACAACTCCCCCGGCTGGAAGTGGCAGCCGGATTTCTACTCGACGCCGCGGAATCCGAAAAACCGTTACGGCGTCTACTATCACCATGCGCTCTGGGGGTCGGGCCCGCATCTGGCGCAGGTGCCGTCGCCGCAAAAGACCTTCGAGCTTCTCCGCGAGGCCTCCGTCCGCGGCGCCGGCGAGTATGCGATCTTCAACGTCTCGAACCTCCGCGAGTTCGTCCTCGGCATCGACGCCACCGCGAAGATGACCTGGCGGACGGACGACTTCGACCCCGCCGCGTGGCTCGATGCCTGGGTCGCCGCCCGCTTCTCGAAAAAACGCGCCGAGATCGCCTCGGCCTACCGGCTTTATTTCAACACCTGGGAAATCCACGATATCCAGCAGGTGCCGTTCTTGATGGACGGACAGGTATTCGGCCTCGGCAACAAAAGCCTCGGCGAGATCGCCGCGAAGCTGCGGGCAAAAAAAATCGGCGGCGGCGCCGCACCCGAAATCCAACGCGTCCCGCAGCCAACCTCCCCGGTCCCTGCTGGCGGCGATGCGTTCTGGGCGAGCCTCGACGATATGCACCCTTCCAACCTCGGACGTCGCGAGACCATCCGGCGCGTGGCGCGGCAGAAAGCCGGCTTCGCCCTCGTTCTCATCCACGCGCGCACCGCCGCCGCCGCGTTGCCCGCGACCGAGGTGCAGCTGCTCAACGACAATCTCGTTTTCCAAAGCGCCCTCATGCACCGGGCGTGCGCGTGGCTGGAACACGTCGAGTTCGCGCACGAAGCCCTCGACCTCGGCAACCTCCCCGCCGCCACCGCCGCGCTCGCGGAAGCGGAGGCCGCCTTCGCCCGAATCCCGGTGCTGGCCGAGGACTATTGCCGCGGCCCGTGGGCGAATTGGTATCGGGGCGCCAAGAAACTCAACATTACCGCCACACTCGAGGGCACGCGCGCCGTGCTCGCACAAAGCCGCGCCGCCGAAACACCTTCGCATTAAAAATCACCGCCACGCCTTGTCTTGGCCTGTTAGGCGCCCTCGCCATCGCCCCGGGAAATCACCTCCACCACCGGCATCACGTTTCCCGTGCTCGGGCACGTCGCTCCGCGCCACGCCATGGACATCGCCTCGTCCCCGTGGTCAATCGGTGGCGAGACTCTCGAGCACGCTCTCGCAGTCTGCGCGCATCACAAAAGCTATCGAAGGCCGCTCGGCGCGAAGGGTCCTATAGCATATTATGTCCCATATTTACCGGGAGTTTCCAGAGTCTCCTTTATTAAGAAACGTTAGTATAAACTCGAAGAACTGGAGAAATTGGCCTCGGCCGGTCCCACGACCCAGAACATTACCGCTGAATGCACGCCGCAGGCAGGCGGGGACGACAGCTTAGTTAGGCCGTCGCCCGACTGCGGAGTCGGGAACCGGGCGGCTCGTTATATGGCGGGAGGCGCCAGCGGCCTTCGAGCAGCACGTGGCGCCGGATCGTTCCTTTGAGATGGCGTTCGGCGCGGAGATCGTCGGAAACCATTTCGAGGGCGACTTCGCCGATAGCGGAGAAACACGGATCGACGCCGGAGTCGTCGGTGTGGCGCGAGTCCCACATGAGGTTGAAAAAGGCCGGACACGCCTCATGACCGGCGGCGGCCTCCAGCAGCAGCCCCACCTCGTGGTTCGAGCCCGCCAGCGCATCCGGCTGCCACCTCTCGAGCCAGGCACGGAGAGTCGCCTTGTCGCCGGGCTTCACCGTCAGGAGCGGAACCCGGGCGGTGGAGGGGAGCGTGTGCTGGTGCAGGAGATACTGTGCCTCCCAGTCTCCGGACGTTCGCGCCCGCAACGCCGTCTCGTCCAGCAGACAGCATCCGATACGTCGGTGGCCGGCGCGGGCGATCTCGTCCAATGCGAGCCGCATGCCCTGGCCGTGGTCGTGGTCCACCGTATGGATCGCGGGCCGAATCAGCGCGCGCCCCACGACGGCTGCGGCAAAGCCGAGCAGATCCAGGCCCAGATCGGCCGGTGCCTCGGTGTAATTGAGAATCACCACGCCCTCGATTCCGCGGGCGAGGAGGATGTCGCGCATGCGCCGGCCGCTCATGCCGGGCTCGCCCAGCCAAAATTCTTCCACCTGATACCCGAGGCGCGCGGCTGCCAGGAGAATGCCGTCGTGAAACCCCTCCAGCACCCAGTTATGCCGCCAGATCTGGCGGGAGGGCCAAGGCGAGAGCATGGCGATGGTCGCGCGGTCGCGGCGGCTCGAAGAAGCGACTTTCGCAAGCTGGACGGCGAGGCGCGGATCGGGGTGGTAGTCGAGTTTGCGCGCGAGCGCCTGAATGCGCCGCATCGTAGCCGGAGCAACGCCTTTGCTGCCGCGCAAAGCGAGGGAGACGGTCTGGCGCGACACGTCGCACATGCGTGCAAGTTGGCGGATGTTCATCGGCGGATGTGAGTCTCGGAGCCGCCGCAGCGGGTGAACGGCGCGCTCAACGTGAGCCGAAAACGGCCCGAACCGCTTCCAGATAACGGAAGCCGTGGCGCAGGTCGGGTTCGAGATAGCTTCCCTCGGTCCATTCGTTCCAGGCGTTTATGGTAAGCACTCTGTGCGCCGCCGGTCGGCGGTCGAGCCACGACTTCATCCGTTCCAGCGCGTGCTGAAAATTCTCGGGCGTGTTGTCGCCCAGCGTGCCGGTGAAAGGGTAACCGATTTCACGATACACGTCGCTTTGGACGGTGCGCGCGCTTGGGTCCCAGCCCATCGAGACGTTGGGGAAATAGGGGAAACCGGGGAAGTCCGCCTGGATCGCGTCGCTATATTCCAGCATCCGCCGGAGGGCGGTCAGATAAGGCATGACAGGAAACGGCTCGAGCGGAACGTGATGGATCCAGACGTAGGACGTGAGGCTGTCGAAACCGAGTTCGCTCAGCATCGCGGCGTCCACCGGGATGGAGGTTTCGCCGGCGAGAATTCCCCGCTGCCAGAGCACGAGATTGAGATGCAGGTCGGGATGACCGGCTGCGCGGGTGCGCTCTCGAAACCAGCGCAAGGCCGCGGCCGTGTTCGCAATTCCTCCGAGACCGGCGATCAGGCGCGGCAGGTCGTAGACTGAGAAATAGGGCCGTCCCTCCAGGCGCCAGTAACTTGTTCGGGAGAAATACCGCGCGATCACATGCTCCATCGCCGCGTCAAAAGTCTCGCGCGTAACCGCGCCGGGGTAGAGCACACGGGGTTTCTCGGCGAGCTTCTGCGGGTGGATATCGGTCCAGTCGTGATTGGCCCACATAAGGGCGAACTTGACCCGACTGCTCTCCGCCGCCGGCAGGTAGCCCTCGTCGAGGCAGCGTTGAAGATACGGGCCGTCGTTATACCAATACCAATCGAATATAAAGGCGTCGATGCCGTGGTTCGCCGCGGCGGTGAGTTTGCGTGCCATCTCCGCCGGATCGGCTTCGTCGGCATAGCCCCAGGCGGGGGTGTGCGGCAACGTGTGCCCGGGCCAGCGCGGTGTCGCGTGTCGGACGAGCTCCCACTCTGTCCAGCCCGGCCCGTGGACGAGGGCGTTGCGGGCATCGGAGTGATAGTTTGGGAAATAATAAATGGCGGTCTGGCAAGCATGGCGCATGGCTCGATTCACGGCGGTCGCTGGCACCGTGCACGGTCCCGCCGTGCTGACTGTCAATGCAGCGGAGGTTGCCGCTCCTTCGTGTGGTAGCTACAAGAGGGGGCCGCTATGCCATGTATTGTGCAAAAATCACCCCGGCTCACCGTCCGCGCACGCGTCGCCTATGGCGTCGGCAATTTCGCCAGTCTTACCACTGGCTATGGCATCGGGAGTCTCGCCAACTTTGTTTTCAATCTGGGACTCGGCGTGAACCCCGCTTTGGTGGGCATGGCCCAGGCGATCCCGCGACTCGTCGATCTCGTCACCGATCCGCTGACCGGGCACCTCTCCGACACGTTGCGGGCGCGCTGGGGCCGCCGTGTGTTCGTTGCGGCCGGCGCCATCGTTTCGGCCGTGTTTTTTGCGGCGATCTGGCTGTTTCCAACCGGACTTTCCGAGCGGGGTTACTTCCTCTGGCTGCTGGGCTTTTCGTGCGCGACCTACATCGGCTGGTCGTTGCTCTCGGTGCCTTGGCAGGCGCTCGGTTTCGAGCTGACGGAGGATTATCACGAGCGCACGCGACTCATGGCTGCGGCGACTTTTTTCGGTGGGCTGGCCGGCATCTTCTACGGCTGGTCTTATGCCGCGACCAAGCTGCCGTGGTTCGACTCCACGATCGAGGGGGCCCGCTGGGTGGGCGGTGCGATGGCGCTCAGCATTCTTATCTCCGGTTGCGCCTCGGCCTTATATGTCAAAGAGAGGCCGGTGTCGGAGCCGGCGCAGAGCCACACCGGAGGTCTGCGCGGATTCGGGGAGGCGGCGGGGAGAGTGCTGGCGAGCGGACCGTTCCGGATCATGGGTGGGGCGGTCGCGTTGATGTGCATCGGTGTTTTCAGCGTCGGCAGTATCGGCCCCTATATAGCGATATACTATATCAAGGCGGGTAACGAGGTGGAGGCGGCGGTGCTGATCGGGGCGGCGGCCACGGCCTGGCAGGGGACGAGTTTGCTGCTGGCCGCACCCGTGAGCTGGGTTTCCGCCCGCGTCGGGAAAAACCGGGCGTTGATACTTTTCCTGGCGGTCGCGCTCGTGGGGAACTGCCTGAAGTGGGTGTGTTATCAAGCCGACCATCCGTGGCTCTTTGTCGTCCCGTCCATTTGTTTTGCGGCGGGCTTTACGGCGCTATGGACGCTGACGACATCGATGACGGCGGACATCTGCGATTGGGAGGAACACCGCACGGGCTTGCGCGATCGGGGCACGTTTGCCGGCTTCTACGTGTGGGTGATCAAGCTGGGATCCACGCTCGCCTTCGCCTTGGGCGGCGTGCTGATCAATCTGACGGGTTTCGACGTGGCGAAGGGCACGGCGCAGGGAGCTGAAACGTTGTGGAGGATGCGGCTCGTCGATTTCGGTTTGCCGACCGTGTGTATTGCTGGAGCCATGCTGCTTCTCCTCCTTTATCCGCTCACCGAACTAAAGCTGCAGGAGATGCGCGGCAGGTTGCAGAAAGACGAATCTTACGGCGGCACGCCCACTTGACAGTCACTCGACGGTGCCCTCGCCGACGAGCGTCAGCAGTTCGATGTCATCCTTATGAATCCCACCCCTTGTTTGTTTTGCCCGACGGTCGCTCGTGCGTCCGGGCGGTTTATCGCGCTTCACCGGTTCGCCGTCGTCGCTGTCGTCGCTGTCACGTTCTGCCTGCCGGCGTTGCGGGCGGTCGAACGCTGGCGGGTCGCCGAGATCAGTTTCACCAGCAGCGTGACCTACTCCAACTCGTTTATGGATGTGAGCGTCACGGCCACTTTCACCGGCCCCGGTGGCTCGACCATCGTCCGGCCTGCATTCTGGGCGGGCGGGAACACCTTCAAGGTTCGTTTCGCGCCGACGCTGGTCGGCACGTGGAACTATACCACCTCGTGCTCCGACACTGGCAATGCCGGTTTACACAACAGGACAGGTTCGGTCAGTTCCACCGGCTACAGCGGCAGTCTCCCGATCTATCAGCGCGGCTTTCTTAAAGTAAGTCCGAGCAAACGCTATTTCAGCTATGACGACGGCACTCCGTTCTTCTATTTGGCGGACACGATGTGGACGATGCATACGCTGCGTTGGAGCACCAGCAATCTTGCCGGGACAACGTCGCAATTTAAGCATATCGTCGACACACGGGTCGCGCAGAACTACTCGGTCATGCAAACGCACGCAAACCGGAAGGAAGACTACTGTAATGCGGGTTGCACTATCCTGACGGATCCAGCGGGCGCGTTTTGGACCGACTTGGACAACAAATTCGCCTATATCGCAAATTCGGGACTGGTGAATGCCCACGGAATTCTCGCTCACAATGCGGTGGATTATCTGACCCCGGACGGGGCGGCCCGCCTGGCCAAGTATATTACGGCGAGATGGGGCGCATATCCGATGTTCTGGATCACGAGCCAAGAGGTCGATCTCAGCGCCGGGCTGGCGGACAAATGGAAACCGGCGGCGGTGGCTTTCAACGCCAACGACGCCTATAATCATCCGCAGACCGGCCACATGAACTCCCCCGGTTCGCCCAAGACTTGGGGCACGGAGACTTGGCACGATTGGTTCATGACCCAAGGTGGGCATGGAAGCATTCGCTCCGTGGCGCATTACAAATCCTATTACGATTACGCTCCCACCAAGCCGTTTTTGGATTCGGAGGCGAATCACGAAGGAATTATACCTCCATGGGACCCCGTTCTTTTAACGGCCGTTGACGTGCGCAATAGCGCCTACAAGTCGGTGCAAAGCGGAGGCGCGGGCTTCGGTTACGGCGGAAACGGACTCTGGAATGATGGCTGGGCGGCTGGCCAAACGGGGTGCTGTGAAGCCACATACGGTTTTACCTACTGGGGCGATGCGCTCGCGTTCAACGGAGGTGACCAGGTGGGCCTGATGAAGGATTTTTATACCTCTCTGCAATGGTGGCTGCTGGTGCCGCGGTTCGCCGACGTGACGTGGGCTTCGTTCGCCAACCCGGAAGAATCCAACCTATCGACCAACGGAAACAGCGTCTATGTGGTCTATTTCTATCGATCGGGCACCACTGCCACGGGCACGCTCAAAAACATGGATTCCACTGCGACCTACAAGGCGCGTTGGTTCAATCCTCGGATTGGAACCTACACCTCCATTTCGACATCTTTCAATCCCGGCGGCGGAACCTGGGCTATTCCGGTTCGGAGCACTACCGAGGATTGGGCGCTGGTCGTCGAAAAGCTCGGGGCCGCGCCGGTCCCCGCCGTCAGCCGCTGGCGTTTCGATGAAACCAGCGGGTCTGTCGCCGCCGACGCCAACGGGCCCAATCCGGGGACGCTCCTCAACGGCGCGGTATTCGCGTCGGGCGGCATCGCGGGCAACGCTGCCACGCTCGCGGGCGACAATGACTATATCAATGTCCCCGATGCTTCGTCGCTGGAAGGAATGGGCCAGCTAACTGTCTCGGTCTGGGTGCGTCTCGCGGCGTATCCTGCTAGCGGCTTTTTCTATTCTCCGATGGGCAAGGAGTCCGCTTACCGTCTGGTCACCGGTGCGACCGGCGTGTGCAGCTTTGCGTTGGCGACGAGCGGCACGTCTTGGTATCAAAGCGGATCCTCCGCGTCGTCGACGACTGCCTTGAGCCTGAATACATGGCACCATATCGCGGCCGTCTACGACGGCGCCAACACCCGGATCTACGTCAACGGCAACATAGGCGCCACGGTGGGCACGGCGAGCGGAGCAATCGTCAACAATACTTCGCCCCTGCGCTTCGGCTTCGCTGCGGGCAGCAACATCAAATATCTCAATGGTCGCGTAGACGAAGCGCGCGTTTACCCGCGCGCCCTTTCGGCGGCTGAGGTCGCCACGCTGTTTGGCAACGCGACCGTGACGCCTTGATCAGACCCTGGTCTCGGGGCTCCGCCATCGGTGGAGCCCAAAAAATCCTTCGGGTAAGGGTTGAGCCGGCTTTGTTGTTGCGGGCGCTGTCTAAATTCGCGTCAGGGTTGAGTGGGTGATCGGACCTCGCAGCAAGATTTAATAAGGCGATGGTGTGCTGACTCAGAAGTTGGGACTTACGTCCAAAGTTTCGTCGCTCCCACATGAAGCAAGAAGCAGGAGCTTGATTCGTAGTCCCAACGGTGCCGACAATCACGGGCCGGACCGTCACCAACGTCTCCGACACCACCGATTTCAAAGCCAAGGGCAACGAACTCGACATCGTCTTCAACCCCGCCAAGCAGTGGCGCATCCTCGCCAACTTCGCGCAGCAGGAGACCGTGCAGACCAACATCGCGCCGACCGCCAAGGCCGTGATCGCCGCAATGCGCCCTGTCTGGGAAGAGTTGAAGGACAGGCCGCGCACCAACTACCCCACGGGCTTCGTGCCCGGCACCCCGCTGCCCGCCAGCTTCGAGACCGTCGACCAGTTTGTCAGCAACACCGTTTACATTCCCTTCGCCACCATGCCCGCCACCGAGGGTTCCGCCGCCGCCGAGCAGCGCAAATACCGCGCGAACTTCGTCACGAACTACACCTTCGCCCGCACCGGTCTCCTCCGCGGCTAGAGCGTCGGCGGCGGCCTGCGTTGGCAGAGCAAACTCGGCATCGGCTACGCCGCGAAATACAAGCCCGACGGCTCCGTCGACCTCGGCATCGACAATCCGTTCTACGCCCCCGCCGAGACCAACATTGACCTAAACGTCGGTTACACTCGGAAGCTCTGGAACAACCGCATCGACTGGCGCGCCTCCCTCCAGGTCCGCAACGCCTACGCGTCCGGCGGCGACCTGATCCCCGTCACCGTCCAGCCCGATGGCTCCGTCGCCTCCAATCGTCTCGCCCCCGAGCAACGCATCTACCTCGCCAACACGTTTAGTTTCTGATGCCATCTCCGGCGTTCCCGGTTTGAATTCGGTGCCCCGTCTCGCTGCTGAGCCGGGGCGTCATTCTGGTTTTGATCGCCCATGCGGTTGCCCTGTTCTCCGGAGAACGGCCTTCCCGATCCCATGCTCACTTTCCCGCCTGGTAATTTTCCTATGCACCTCCGCCTTACCCTCTCCGCCCTCTCCGCCTTCGCGATGATCACCGCCGCCGCCTCGGCGCAACCCCTGCGCGCTCTCGCCGCTCGCCCGCACCCCTTCGCGATCATCACCGCCCAAGCCTCGGCGCAACCGGCCGCCCCCGCTGCCGAGCCCACCCGCGTCTACCTCGCCAACGACGACCACACCGATTTCATGTGGACCGCCGATGCCGATACCTACCATCGGGTCTTCGTCGAGATGTTCGATTTTCATCTGAAGCTGGCCGACGAGACC
>Ga0105046_10018676_pt1 | contig 10549 bp, 8 predicted proteins | sample MAT03_FD_78385 | JGI IMG/M metagenome (GOLD analysis project Ga0105046, IMG submission 78385) | Freshwater microbial communities from Lake Fryxell liftoff mats and glacier meltwater in Antarctica - MAT-03 (megahit assembly) | ecosystem: Environmental > Aquatic > Freshwater > Ice > Liftoff...
CACTGACCGAGGTGCCCGACGCCCGACCCCTGCGCCCCGACTGGTACGTCGTGGCGCCCCTGCTCACCGGCATCTGCGGGTCGGACGCGAAGCAGGTGCTGATGGACTTCGAGGGTGACACCGACAGTGCGATGAGCGCGTTCGTCTCGTTCCCGCAGGTGCTGGGGCACGAGGTGGTCGGCGTGGTCGTCGAGGCCGGGCCGGAGGCCGTGGGATTCGACCTGGGCGATCGTGTGGTGCTGAACCCGTGGCTCTCGTGTGCCCCGAGGGGGATCTCCCCGGTCTGCCCGGCGTGCGAGCACGGCGACCTCAGCCTCTGCTGGAACTTCACCTCGGGCGAGCTGGCCAAGGGCATCCACACCGGAACCTCATCGGACGCGACCGGTGGCTATGCGGAGTTGCTGCCCGCCCACTCGTCGATGCTGTTCGCCGTGCCGGACGGCCTCGATGACCAGCGCGCCGTGCTGGCCGACCCGTTCGCGGTGTCCCTGCATTCGGTCACCCGGCACCCACCGCCACCCGGTGGCCGGGCGCTGGTCTGGGGAGCCGGCGCGTTGGGCTGCTCGGCGGTCGCTGCGCTGCGGGCGTTGTACCCGGACGTGGAGGTGGGCGTGGTGGCGCGCTTCGAGGCACAGGCCGAGCTGGTCCGGGCTCTGGGCGCGCATGCGGTCTTCGCCCCGACCGGCACCGCGGAGATGGTGGAGCAACTGGCCGAGTGGTCCGGTGGTGTGCTGCGGCCCACGATGGCGGGCCTGGATGCGATCCCCATGTGCCACCCCGGGTTCATCGACGTGGCGTACGACACGATCGCCAAGCCCGAGACGTTCGAGGTGGAGGTCCGGGTGCTCGCCGCTCGGGGCACGCTCGTCAAGAGCGGCGTGCACCCGCCGGCCCGGTGGGAGTGGAGCCCGCTGTACTTCAAGGAGATCGACCTGGTGGGCTCCAACGCCTTCGGGATCGAGGAGGTCCGCGGGGTGCGACGGCACGGGATCGAGCACTACTTGGACATGGCCCTCGAGGGCGAGATCGACCTGTCCGCGATGCTGACCCACGTGTTCGGCCTCACCCAGTGGCAGCAGGCCTTCGCGGCGATGGGGGACCAGGCGTCGAGCGGCGCGATCAAGGTGGCGATCGACCCGTCGCGCTGACGGACCCTCTCAGCTGTCGTCGTGGTCGAAGATGCGGGTGGCGACCAGCTCGACCGCGTCCTCTGGGATCCCCTCCCACGCGATCGAGCCGTGGTCGAGCAGCAGTGCCCGGTCGCAGAGCTCGAGCGCGTGCGTCAGCTGCTGCTCGACGATCAGCAGCGCGGTGCCTGCCTCGCGCAGGCGGCGCAGCTGCTCGTAGATGCTGTCCACGATGATCGGTGCCAGTCCGAGGGAGAGCTCGTCCGCGATCAGCAGCGTGGGCTTCTCGACCAGGACCCGAGCCATCGACAACATGCGCTGCTCGCCACCGGAGAGAGTCCCGGCGAGCTGTGAGCGACGTTTCGAGAGCACGGGGAACTGCTCGTACGCCGACTCGAGCGCGCCGCCGACCCCGCGACGTCCGAACGTCCGCCGGAACGAGAGGCGCAGGTTGTCCTCGACCGACAACGACGCGAAGACCGATCGGCCTTCCACGGCGTGCGCCACGCCGGCGCGGGCGAAGGCATGCGGTGCCGCACCGGTCAGGTCGTGGCCATCGGCCAGTACGGCGCCGCGCTCAGGCGCGACCAGCCCACTGGCGACGCGGGCGACGGTGGTCTTGCCGACCCCGTTGGCCCCGAGGAGCGCGACCGCCTGGCCGGGTTCGATGGTGAGGGACACGTCGAAGAGGGCGTGGAACGGCCCGTAGCCGGCCGACACGCTGCGGAGCTCCAGCACCGGCGTCACGGGGCGTCCGCCCCGATGCCCAGGTACGCCTGACGCACGGCGGGGTCCGCGAGCACCTCTGCGGTGGGTCCCTCTGCGATCACGGTGCCGAAGTCGAGCACGTAGGAGCGCTGGGTGAAGGTCGACACCAGCTCGACGTCGTGTTCGACCAGCAGGATCGCGAATCCCTGCTCCTGCTGGACCCGTTGCAGGGTCATCGCCATGTCCCGGGTCTCGGTGCGGTCCAGCCCCGAGGAGGGCTCGTCCAACAGCAGCAGCCGTGGTCGGGTCATGAGGGCGCGGCCGACCTCGACCAGTCGGCCCTGTCCGAGGCTGAGGTGCTCGACCGGCTCGTCGGCAAGGTCCAACAAGCCGAGCTGATCCAGCATCGCGTCGCACGCATCGAGCTCCTCGGCGGTCGGCCGCCCCTTGCCCAGCAGGTCCTTCCAGAGCCGTCCGGATCCGCGGCGCGTGCGCTCGGCGATGAGCAGGTGCTCGCGGACCGACGATCCCCCGAACAGCTCGATGCGCTGGAACGTCCGACCGATGCCCAGTCGTGCCCGCTCGTGCACCGGACGACCGGCGACGTCGACGCCGTCGATCGACACCGATCCGCGGTTCATCGGGGTGATCCCGAGGAGGCAGTTGAACAGGGTGGTCTTGCCGGCGCCGTTGGGCCCGATCAGGCCCACACGCTCGCCGTCGAGAACCTCGAGGCTGACGTAGGACAACGCGGCGATCCCCGAGAACGACTTGGTCACGTCTCGTGCGGTCAGCACCGGCGCGCTCATCCGACGGGTTCCTGGGTCGATGCTCGACTCGTCGCCGGCGCTGGGTCCGGCCCTCGGGAGGACGGTCCGGTCCACCGTTCGATCCGGGTGTACCAGCGCCGCTTGCCGCTCTCGATGAGACCCTCTGGATGGCGCGCGAAGCTGATGGTCGCAAGACCGAACAGCACGAATCGCCACTTGGGCGAGATGGGGAACACGCCCGGGAGGAGCTCCTCGCTGCGAAGGATCCAGGTCAGGAGCGCGCCCCGCAACACCAGGCGATCCATCAGCGCGAAGGTCGCCCCCGAGTAGCTGGCACCCTCGACGGTCCGTGCACCGAGCGACACCACCACCACCATCCAGAACAGCGCGGCGAACGGAGCGAAGTTCGTCGCGTAGTTGACGTTCTTCTGATGGATCGCCAGCATCGCCCCGCCCAGACCGGCGAGGAACCCGGAGATGGCGAACGCCGTGATTCGAGCACGGGTGGGGGAGATGCCGATGGACTGCGCCGCGACCTCACTGCCCCGCAACGCCTGGAGCGTCCGGCCGACCGTCCCACCGCGGAGCTGTTTGACCCCGACGGCAGCGACGACGAGGACGGCGAGCGCCACGGCCAGGAACAGCCGGTCGTCGGCCAGGTCCCACGGGCCGAGGACCGGGCGCGGCACTCGCGTGCCCTGCAGCAACGAGGTGCCGCCGCCGCCGAGGAACGGCATCCGGACCAGCACGGCATCGAAGAAGGCCGCGAAGGCCAACGTGGCGATCGCCACCCAGACCGTGCCGAGACGGACGAGGGGCACCGCCAGGAGCGCGGCGACGGTTGCGGCGATGACGGCGCCGATCAGTGCGCCGGTGAGCACCGGAAAGCCGAACCGGTCGGCCAGCTGGAACACGGCGAAGCCGCCGATCGCGGCGAACGCACCCTGGCACAGCGAGATCAGTCCGGCGAAGCCCGTGAGCACGGTTATCGACAGGAAGATGAGCGACATGATCACCGCCTGGGTGACCAGGAACAGCCAGGAGGCGTCGGAACGGGTGAACACCGCGAACCCGACCACGAGGAAGAAGCTGATGCCGAACACCACCGTGAGGCGGGTGAGCAGGGGGCTGCGCGTGAGCGCGGCCGGGGCGGGCAGGGGAGGGTCGACGCTGCGGAGAGGATCGACGTGCTCGCTCGTCGCTCGGAGCGCCGGCCACAGGGTGACGAGACCGAACAGCACGATGAAGGGCATCGCCGGGGTCAGGTTCTCCTGGATCGGCTCCAGCCAGGAGTAGGTGGTGGCCAGGTCGGGCAGGAACGTGTTGACCACCGAGATGAGCACACCGAGACCCAATCCGCCCAGAAGTGCACCCGGCAGGCTCACGAGCTTGCCGACGGCTGCGGCCGCCACCGCGACGACCACCAGGTTGAAGAAGTCCGGCGCGGCGAGCGTGTTGAAGCGGGGCGCGATGAGCACACCGGCGAGACCAGCGAAGGTGCTCGACAGCGCCCAGCTGAACGCCGAGACCCGCTCCGAGCGGATGCCGTTCAGCTCGGTCATCCGCGGGCTCTCGACCACGGCGCGCATCTGCAGGCCGATGTTGGTGAAGCGGAAGAGCGCGGCGAGCGCCGCGGTGCTGAGCAGCGCCGCCACCGCGGCCGTCAGTTCGTTGCGGCTGAAGGGGTACAGGCCCGTGGGGTCGTAGAAGACGCTTGCGCCATCGGACAGCAGCCCCTCGGGTGTGGCTCCCGCGACGGGTTCGAAGCCGACGACGATCTCGAACAGCGCCGGGATCGCCACTGACAGGCCGATGGCGATCACCAGCTTCGCGAGGGTCGAACCCGGTGGGAGGCGACGGAAGATGAGCCGTTCGAGCACCAGCCCCAGCGCAGGGGCGACGATCAGCACCGAGAGCACGAACGCCGGTGCGCTGGCCCAGCCCCACTCGTTGCGGGCCTGGAAGTAGAGGGCGGCCGAGACGTAGGCCTGTGCTCCGAACGCCAGGTTGAACACGCCCGAGGTCTTGTAGGCCAAGACGAAGCCGATGGCGATCAGCCCGTAGACGGCACCGGGTGGGAGCCCTTGCAGCACCCCGCGGATCAGGTCCTCCATCACATCACCACCGGTGGCGCTGGATCCGGTCGGTCATTCGAAGTCGGTCGGAGTCGGCTCGAAGGTCTCCCTCGACGCGTCGTCCCAGCAGAACCACGGTTCGGTGGCGGAGGTGAACGGCACGAACGTGCCGCCCTCGATCCGGACCATCGCCGCGCATGACGTTTCTGGCTGTGGGTTGTCCGCGGCGAACGGCTCATGGGCGACCGTCCAGTCGAGCGGGGTGATCAGTCCGTCGGCGGTCCAGTCATCGATGGCGTTGGTCGCCGCCGTCACGCTCTCGCGGTCGAACTCCGGACCAGCTTCGAGCAGCCCCTCGAAGGCGAGCGATGCGTTGATCCAACCGACCATCGCGAGCTCCGACGGGGCGCTGCCCCGCTCCCCCATCCACTTCTCGAACTCCGCGAGCGCGTTTCCTTCCGCCGATGCCTCGAGCGGTCGGAACTGGACGGACACGACGTCGCCCTCGAACAGGTCGCCGGACTCCTCGATGAAGGTCTGGTCGTAGCTGTTCGGGTGGTACAGGACGACGTCCTCCATGCCCTGTCGCTCCAGTTCCGTGGCAAGGGTCTTCATGCCGTTGAGGTCGATGCAGGTGGAGATGAAGTCCACGCCCGCCTCCTTCATCGCACTGACCTGGGCCCCGATGCCGTTGGGCAGTCCGAACTGGAGGTCACTGTTGGTGTAGACGACCTCGACGCCGCTCTGGTCCTGGTAGCGCTCGAACGCGGCAGCGACCGTTGCGGTGCACACCTTGGAGTTCTCGCTGACGCCGTAGCCGATGCTGGCGGCCTTGGTGGCTCCGCTCTGTGCCGCGACGTAGGGGACCGTCGGCTGGACGCAATCCGGGCAGCGCACCGCCAGGCTCGGGAAGTTGTGCACGCGGTTCGCGGAGTCGGCAGCGTGGATGCCCCAGGCGTAGTTCGGTACGCCGGCCGCGTCGAGGTCGCCCCAGCCTGCGGGGAGCAGCGTGGCGGAGAAGACACCGAAGACGTCCTCGCCGGAGATGACATCCAGTGCTCGCTGCTGGTTCTGGACGAGCTCGTCGTCGAGCACCTCACCGACGACCAGGTCACGGCCGTAGATGCCGCCCTCGCTGTTGCGATAGTCGAAGTAGGCCTCGATGCCCTCGACGTAGCAGTCCAGGATGCAGCTGCCGAGCGGGTTGCCCGTCTTCGTGCCGATCACCGCGTAGGAGATCTCCTCGTCGGTCACGCCGGGAACCCCGGGCCGAGCCACGAACTCGTCCCGGGTGGCATCACCGCCACCGCCACCGCCAACGCTGTCCGAACCGGCGGGCGCAGCAGTGGTGCTCGACGAGCTGGTGCTCCCCGAATTGCTGCAGCCGACGGCGATGAAGCACCCAGCCGCTACGACGGCAAGTGCCCGGATCACTGATCGAGTCACGGTTCCAGTTCCCCCCGGTCCGTTGTCCGACACCGGAGCCAAAGTTGACGCAGGTGTTCGATTTCTCGCCACAGTAGCTCCAGAACCCCGAGCGTGTGACCGCACTCGATCGGAGCTCGGGTCGCTCCCGGGGCCGGGGCGGTGGTGTCGTCGGGCCCCCGGCAGCCGTGCGTGCGAACCGCTCGGCACCGGTCCGACCGCCGACGTCGGGCGCGGCCGAGTTCGCTGCGGTGGGAGGCGGGTGTCACGATGCGGCGTGGACGAACGCTTCGAGGTCACGCTGGTCGACATCGACAAGGCCTCGGCCACGCTCCGGCTCGTCTTCGGGGACGGTCACGAGTGCCGGTTCGATCTGGCCGAGGTGCGGGCGAACTGCCCGTGCGCAGGGTGCCGGGGCGCGCGCGACCGAGGTCGACCGGTCGCACCGGATCGACCCGAGGCCTCGGCGGTCGCCGACGCACGGCTCCATGGCGCCTGGGGCCTGAGCATCACCTGGGGCGACGGCCACCAAGCCGGCATCTTCCCGTGGGAAGCCATGCGGCGCTGGTGCGACGAGGGCGCGCCGAGCATCTCGAACGAGGGCCCGGCCGCAGCGCCGACCCCGACCAGTCCGACTCGTTCGTAGGGCGCGACTCACCCGGTTCTCGGCGGCCTTCCGTACGGTCCGGGCAGAGATGGAACCTCTGGTGGTGCACGGCGACGGCCGTGGCCACGGCCACGGCACCGGAAGCGAGGACCGCGTGCGCTGGACCACCGCACATCACCGCGTTCGCAGCACGTTCGTCGTCGGACCCTGAGCCACCGTTGCCGAGCCCGAAGTCATCCTGGGGGAGGACGCACGAGGCAGGGGCCGTCTCTAGGGTTGGCTCCATGCGCGACAGGATCGCCGGACGTCCGGACCTCGTCGATCTGCTGCTGGCCTTCGCGTTGGCCGTGCTCGCACTGCTCGGCGTCCGCCAGTGGCCGCTCGTCGGTGCGCCTGATGCCGTCCTGGTGCGTGACCTCTTGGTCGTGGCCCTCTGCCTGCCGTTGGCGCTCCGGCGGCGTGCGCCTCGGATCGTTCTGGCGATCGTCACCGTTGCGGCTGCCGCCATCTGGATCGGAGGGTTCGCCGATGGGCCAACAGCCGTCGCGGGCAGCTTGGCGTTCTTCGGAGTTGGGCGCTACGTCGAGCGCCCCTCATCCATTCAGATGTTCGCGATCTCCGGAGGTTTCCTCGCCGTGGTCGCTGGCTGGCTGTCCGTGCTCGGTGGTGAGAACACCTGGTTCAGCTTCGGCGCACGCTGCGGGGTGATCGTCGCCGCATTCGCGATCGGCGACAGTCAGCGATCACGCGCTGCGCTGCTCGAGAGCCTGCGGGCGCAGGCGGAGCGAGCCGAGTCGCTGCGGGTGCTCGAGGTGGAACGGGCGGCGTCGGACGAACGGGCTCGCATCGCGCGTGAGATGCATGACGTCGTCGCGCACTCGTTGAGTGTGATGATCGTGCAGGCCGTAGCAGCCGAGCGGTCCGCCGGGACCGATCCCGAAGCTGCAGCCCGATCGATCGCCAGCGTTGCGGAGGTCGGCCGGGGGGCGGCGGTCGAGATGCGACGGATCTTGCAGGTCCTCGATGCCGGAGGGTCGTCGGCGGACCTCGCTCCCCAGCCGACGCTGGCCGATCTCGACGTGCTCATCGAGCGGTTCCGAGCAGCAGGTCTCGAGGTCGATGTGGGCCAGGCGGGTGGTGCCGCTGTCATGGACCCTGGGATGGAGCTCGCTGTCGTGCGGATCGTGCAGGAGGCGTTGACGAACGTGCTGAAACACGCAGGAGGCGCCCGGGCGCAGGTGTCGTTGCGCTTCGGTGACGAGGTCACGATCGAGGTGTCCGACGACGGACCTGGGCGGGCGCCGCGGTCGCTCGAAGGATCGTCGGCGTCGCGGGGCCGCGGGCTTGTCGGCATGAGCGAACGAGTCGAGGCGCTTGGCGGAACCCTGAAGGCTCAGCCTGGGGCCGGCGGCGGTTTCGTGGTCCGCGCCGTTCTGCCGCTCTCGTCCGCGGCGCCCGATCCGGCGTCGCACGAGCTGGAGGGCATGTCGTGACGATCCGGGTGGTCGTCGTCGACGACCAGGCGCTCGTACGCACCGGGTTCGAGTCGATCCTTGCTTCGGAGGAGGACATCGAGATCGTCGGTGCCGCATCCGACGGTGCCGATGCCTTGGATGTCTGCGCGGCCACGTCACCGGATGTGGTCGTCATGGACATCCGGATGCCGGTCATGGACGGGGTGGAAGCAACCCGCCACCTCACCGCCGGAGTCCCCGTCGGAGGGACGCCGAGGGTTCTGATCCTGACGACGTTCGATCTCGACGAGCTCGTTCACGCCGCGATCCGCGCCGGGGCATCTGGATTCCTGCTCAAGGACGCCCCACCCGAGGAGCTGTTCAACGCCGTGCGCGTGATCGCCGACGGTGGAGCGATGCTGGCACCGTCGGTGACCCAGCGGCTGCTGGTCCACTTCGCCCAGTCCGGCGCCCACGCAGCCTCGAGCGAGGCGCAGCACCGAGTCGGGCGGCTGACCAGTCGTGAGCGCGAGGTTCTCGAGTTGATCGCTCGGGGACTGTCGAACCAGGAGATCGGCGAGGCGATGTTCGTTGCGGAGACGACGGTCAAGACCCACGTTGGGCGGATCTTCATGAAGCTCGACGCCCGCGACCGGGTTCAGGCGGCGGTTGTGGCTTTCGATGCCGGGCTCGTGCTCCCGGGCGACCGCTGAAGTCGTCCTCTGGGAGGACCAGGTGCTGGTCGGGCTCGTGCCCGGGGAGGGGCAGTGAACACGTCGCAGGACGGACGATTCACGCCGAGGAGCTCGTCAGTGTCGAGTCATGCGATTCACCCGACGAACTCTCCTTCTCCCACTCGCCGCCGCCACGCTGACCCTCTCTGCGTGCAGCACCAACTCGGTCGGCGCGCCGTCATCGACAACACCGACGACAGCGGGCGTCATGCCGGCGCCGACCCGGGCCGAGTCAGCGGCGCGCATGCTTCGCGACACAGACGTGTCGCTCGCACCGACCGCTTGTGACATGGATGTTCCTGCCACCGTGACCTGCGGGTTCGCCCGGGTCCCCAGCGACTGGTCAGCGCCTGGCCGCAAGACCAAGGACGTGTTCTACGCGGTGTTGCCGGCGAAGTCAGGACGCTCCGAGGGCACCGTGATCCCGTTCATGGGAGGCCCAGGCGAGTCCATCACCGGCGTGATCGATCTCTTCGTCCCGTTCTCCGACGCGGTCGGGGATCGCGACATCCTGATCGTCGATGTTCGCGGCGCCGGCCGCTCGGGCGCGCTCACCTGTCCGGTCCTCGACGAGGCGACCGAGCTCGCCAACGGCGACACACAGGTGAGGCAGATCGGGGAGTGCGGCGACCAGCTCGGCGCCGAGCGGAACGACTACACGACGGTCGCCAGCGCGTTGGACGTCGAGGCCATCCGTCGCTCGTTGGACCTGGAACTGCCGTCGCTGATCGGCTTCTCCTACGGCACGTGGATGGCGCAGGTGTACACCCACCTGTTCCCGAACGAGGTCCGCGCCGCGGTCCTCGACGGCGCGTTCCCCCTCGATCAGGATCCCTGGGCCGAGGACGTGCCGAACAGCTTCGAGACGGTGCTCGAGCTGCGCTGCGCACGCACCCGCGCCTGCCCCGACGGCGCCCCAGCGGTTGCCACCGCGATGCGAACCGTTGCCGACGCACTCGCCGCGGCGCCGGTCGAGATGGACGAGCTCGACCAGGACCTGACCGAAGGCCTCTTCGCCTCGGTCCTCCAGTTCTCCCTCCAGGGCGAGGACTTCGCGATCCTGGTCACGGCGGTCGAGTCGGCAGCCAGAGGGGACTACGAGGCGCTCGTCGCCCTGTCGTCGCACGCGCTCCGCATCCCGGCCCAGGACCCCTCCAACGTCTCGCCAGCACTCAGCGCGGCGGTTTCGTGCAACGACTACGTCGCACCGTTCGACCTCTCCGACGACGTCGCCACCCGCCGGACCGAGTACCACCATCGACTCGATGCGCTCCCCGCCGACGCGTTCGGATGGATCTCGCCCCTCGGCTGGATGAGCTCGGCCTGGGAACAGGGCGACATGTGCCTCGACTGGAAGGAGCCCGACATCGCGCCCGAGCTCCGGATCCCGCGTGACGAGCGGGGCCCGAACGTCCCGGTTCTCGTGGTCAACGGCGACATCGACCTACAGACCCCGCTCCTCGGAGCGAAGAAGGTCGCCGCGGCGTTCCCCAACAGCGTGCTCGTCACCGTGCCGAACGCGACGCACGTCGCCTTCCCCCAGAGCGACTGCGCGGCGGCGTTGGCGACGGCGTTCCTGCTCGACCCGACCCTCCCCGCGGCCGACGCCTGCGCCGATGCGCCCGTGCCCGGATGAGCTCCCACCCCCG
>Ga0105046_10018679_pt1 | contig 10548 bp, 7 predicted proteins | sample MAT03_FD_78385 | JGI IMG/M metagenome (GOLD analysis project Ga0105046, IMG submission 78385) | Freshwater microbial communities from Lake Fryxell liftoff mats and glacier meltwater in Antarctica - MAT-03 (megahit assembly) | ecosystem: Environmental > Aquatic > Freshwater > Ice > Liftoff...
GCGATGCCCCAGGCGCCGCCGCCGATGATGCCGACCCTCTTGCGTGCGTCCGCCATCGATCAGCCCTCGCTCTCTCTGCTGCCCGCGCTGGCACCGCCGCTGGCACTGCCGACGCTGCCGCCTGCGCCGCCCCGCGCGATCGCCCCGGGCGCGCGCGGGCCGAGCGTGTCGAATGCCAGCCCGTGGGAGGCCAGGCGGTTCTGGTAGTAAAACAGCAGCTTGGGGTCGCGGATCGCGATGCCGTCCTTGCGCGCCTCGAGCACCGGATTGGAGTGGTAGCCGGCGAACGCGCGCAGCGCGCGCTCCACCAGGTCGCCACCGGAATGCGAGCGCACGAACTCGCCGAGCGCGACCTCGCCTCGCTGCTCCATCAGGGCCAGCTCCTCCTTGCGGCGACGGACGTCGCTCGCCAGCTCGTCGCGCGGGATGACCAGCGTGTCGCGCGGCCTCAGGATGGTGAAGAGATCGTCGCGACCCGCGGCCCGGCGCAGCGCATCGAAGCAAGCCGATGCCACGACGTGGGTCGACAGGATGACCGCCTGCTGCTCGTACTGGCGGCAGATCTCCTCGCCCAGCTCGCGGGTGTACTGGGCGTCGCGCGACGCATCGAGCACCACGTCACCCGACGTGTTCTTCACGTAGCTCGCCGGGTCGACCCGCCGCCCGCGCCGATCGTAGCTCTCGCCGTCGGCCTCCACCTTGTTGCCGAACGGATCGATGGGCTTGCCGAAGCGCACCACCACCGAGCTGTCCATTCCCAGGAGCTTGCGCATGAACCCGGCCATGCGACTGAGGCGCGTCGACTCGTCGTCCTCGATGATGAAGCGGGCCTTGCCGGCCTCGCTCAGAAAATCGGCGATCAGCGTCTCGGCTTCGAGAGTGATGAGATAGTTGATGGTCGAAGGAACGAAGTAGACGCGCCTCTCACGACCCGCCGCGAGCGTGCGGGCGTAGGCCTCGACCGCGCTGCCCATCAGACCGAGCTTGAGCTTCCGCTCGATGCCGCCCGAGCGCGACCGCGTGCCGCCGGGGAAGAAAAGCGAGTGGTAGCCGCGCTCCAGCAGCACTGCGGAGTACGTCTTGAGCACGTCCTTGTAGAGCGTGTGACGCAGCCGCCGATCGACGCGGTACGCGCCGAGGTTGTGCATGAAGAACGACAGCACCGGGTTGGTGAAGAGGTTCTTGCCGGCCCCGTAGGTCGCGGGCGGCAACCCGGCGCGCTCCAGCGCGTAGCCGAACACGATGGAGTCCATGTTGGACTGGTGGGTCGGCACGTAGACCATGACCCCCTTTTCAGCGAGGCCGCGCAGCTCCGCGGTCGGTCCCTCGACGACGACCTTCTCGGACAGCGCATCGACGTCGAGCAGCTCGCTCGGGTGGCGCGCCAGCGACAGCAGCTTGTGGGGTGCCAGGAGCGCCGTCACCAGTGGCGGGAGGATCCTGGTGGAGAGCTTGTAGACACGCGGATCGAAGTTGCCTGCGATGTCCCAGCCGTAGTCGCTAGCGAGCTCGCGCAGGCGGTCCTTGCGCTCGTGCTCGGTCATGCGCGTCAGGTTGCGCGCCAGCCGCTGCCATTCCGACAGCTTCTCCTTGTCGCTCTTCTTCTTCGACGTCTCGAGACGTTTCGTCTCCCAGTAGGCGGCGTCGTTGAGCGTGTAGATCGGGTCGCGCGTCGCCGACACGACGCGGTCGACGACGTCGCCGACGATCGCGTCGCGCTTGCTGTTGAATCCGAAGATGGGTGCTTCGTGGGCCATCGTCATCACCCCTTGTATTCGTCCTTCGCCTTGCGGACGGCTCCGAGCACCGTGGCCGGATCGCCGCCTCCGAACCGCTCGGCGAACGCCGGATCGGTCACCCGCAGAAAGGGGTTGTGCCCCTTCTCGCGACCGATCGTCGAAGGCACCGTCGGCAGGCCGCGCGCACGCAGATCGGTCGCCCAGGCGATGGACGCATCGACGGCGGCGTTGTCGGGGTCGACATGTTTGGCGAAGCGCAGGTTCGACGCTGTGTACTCGTGACCGCACCACACGAGGACGTCGTCCGGCAGGCGCCCGATCGCCTCGCTCAGGCTGGCGTGCATCTGCGCCGGCGTGCCCTCGAACAATCGCCCGCAGCCCGCCACGAACATCGTGTCGCCGGTGAAGACGTCCGTTTCGTCGACCACGAACGCGATCGCGCCGGTGGTGTGACCGGGGACGTGCATGCACCGCACCGCGAGGCCTGCGATCTCGAAGGTCTCGCCATGGCTGACGCCCCGGGTCTGCGCCGGGATGCGCCCCTCGTCGGACTTGCCGGCGACCACGGCGATGCCAGGGATCTCCGCGGCGATTGCCTCGTTGCCGCCCACATGATCGAAGTGGTGGTGGGTGTCGAGGACCCCGACGATCTCCAGGCCTTCGCGCTTCGCCGCGTCGAGGACAGGCGCTGCCTCGCTGGGGTCGACGACGACCGCCGCGGCCGAGCCCTCGAGATGGACGAGGTACGCGTAGTTGTCCTGCAAGCAGGGAACCGGAACGACTTTCACACGGTTCGTGGGCTGCCTCATGGGCCGCGGAGCGTAGCCCCAAAACGCTCGCGTCAACCGGTGGCAAAAAGGCCCTGCCGTCCGCACGGGCTTCGTGACAAGAACGCTGCGCGATGACGCTCCGCATCGGTGTCGACGAGAACGGTCTGGGCCCTCGGCTCGGACCTCTCATCGTGACCGGCGTGCTCGCCGAGGTGAACGAGCAAGGCACCAAGCTCGTGTCGCGCAAGGCGCGCGGTCGCCTCGCCGACGTCCTCGGCGACTCCAAAGCGATGATCTCTCACGGCGACGTGTCGCTCGGCGAGGCGTGGGCCCGCGTGCTCGCGACACGTGGCTGCGCACGCCCCGGCACCGAGCCGACGTCGGTCGAGTCGCTGGTGCACGGCCTGTCGCTCGACGACGTGGAGGAGCTGCGGAGGCCGTGCCCTTCGCAGGTAAGCTCGATGTGCTGGTCGCCCGAGGGCGAGGCGTTCGGCGCGACCGCAGAGCTGCTCACGGAGATCGGTCGTCATCTCGACGCGCTCGCCAAGAAGGGCGTCGTCATCCGCGCGGTCCGTTCGGCGATCGTCTGCAACAAGCGGCTCAACGACGCTTTCGCCCAGGGTCGCAGCCGCTTTCATGTCGATTTGCACGCGATGGAGCGGTTGGTCCTCGCGCTGCGCGAAGAGGCCGGTGCCGACATCGACGCGGTCTGCGGCAAAGTCGGTGGTCTCGGCGACTACGCGTCGGCATTCGGACCCCTCGCCGGCCGGCTCCACGTGCAGCTGGAAAAGACGCGCGCGCGCAGCGCCTATCACTTCCCCGGCGTCGGTCGGATCGCGTTCGTGATGGACGCCGACGACAGCGATCTCCTGGTCGGCCTCGCCTCGATGGTCGGCAAGTACCTGCGCGAGGTGCTCATGTCGCGCATCGCGCGGAGCCTGGGCGGAGCGGAGGCGAGCGCAAGCGGCTACTACGATCCGAGGACGACTGCGTTCATTGCGGCGACCACGCTCGTTCGCAAGAAGCGCCGCATCCCCGACACGTGCTTCGAGCGTCGCACGGCCGCACGAGACGCCGAATCGCCGTCTTGAGCGCGCCTCGCCGGGGTGACGGCGTCTGGAGCTTATCGAAGCGATCCCTCGGGTTGACCGGACCACATCCTCCATGTACTGAATAGATGCTCAGTGCCAGGAGAGAATCATGTCCGCGATCGTCACACCGTCCGCGCTGCTTGCTGTCGCCGATACGCTCCACGATGCGAGCGAGCCCATCTCGTCGCCCCCGCCCAGCGGCGTCAGCGCCAGAACGGGCGACCCGGCGTTGAGCGAGCTGCTCGAGCTTTTCGACGGCCCTCTGCGTGATGTGACCTTCCCCGACGTCGATCGGACGACGCTGCGCGCCCTGGTGGAGGAGACCGAGGCGACCCACGCGCAGCGCCAGATCAAGGCTGCATCCCTCACCGAGGCAGACGAGGTGCTGGCACTGGCGCAGGCGGCCGTCCTTGCCGCACGCAGCGAGCTGCTCGACGCCGATGCCCAGGTGGACCAGCGGCAGCGCGCGCTCCTTGTGGGCGCTCAGCGTGCGCTCTCGTACGCCAAGGTATTCGCCGAGACCGACCCGGAGCTTCACGCACGGCTGTCCGCCATATCGCTGTCACGTATCGCGCAGCGCGGTCGCACTGCCGCCAAGATCGAAGCCGATCCCAACGCTGCGCCCCGCAAGCGCGGTCGCCCGCGCAAAGTCCCGCTGGAAGCTCCCGCGAACGTCGCTCCGGTCGCTCCCCCCGGGATCTCGCTTGTCCCGGCGCTGGTGTCGCCGGTGCGAATCGCACCCGCGGTGGGTTCTGACGACGCGTAGTCTTCGGCACCGCCGTGAAGAAATACGTCTGCGTCCACGGGCATTTCTACCAGCCGCCGCGCGAGAACCCCTGGCTCGAGCAGGTGGAGCAGCAACCGTCGGCCTACCCGTTCCACGACTGGAACGAGCGCATCGATGCCGAGTGCTACGGGCCCAACGCGCGGGCGCGCATCCTCGACAGCGAGCGGCGGGTGGTGGACGTCATCAACGTCTACTCGCGCATCAGCTTCAACGTCGGCCCGACTCTGCTGTCCTGGATGGAGGACCATGCGCGCCGCACCTACGCGTCGATCCTCGAGGCCGACGAGCAGAGTCGGGCGCGCTTCGGCGGGCATGGCTCGGCGATCGCGCAGGTCTACGCGCACCCGATCCTTCCGCTCGCCTCCGAGATCGATCGCAAGACCCAGGTCGCCTGGGGGCTCGCCGATTTTCGCCATCGCTTCGGGCGGGACCCCGAGGGGATGTGGCTGCCCGAGACCGCGGCCGATCTGCCGAGCCTGGAGGCGCTGGCCGCCGCCGGCATCGCGTACACGATCCTCGCGCCCGATCAGTGCGCCTCGACCCGCGCTCCTGACGAGAAGGCCTTCATTCCCGCGAGCAAGCGTCGGGTCGACACGCGGCGCGCCTACCGGGTGGAGCTGCCGAGCGGCCGATCGATCGCGGTCTTCTTTTATGACGGTCCCACCTCCCGCGCGGTCGCCTTCGAGCAGCTCCTCCACGACGGAGCGCGCTTCGCCGATCGTCTCACTGCGGGCGTGCAGAAGAGCCCGGGTCTCGCGCACATCGCGACCGACGGCGAGACCTACGGGCATCATCATCGCCACGGCGAGATGGCCCTGGCCTGGGCGCTCGACGCGATTGAAAAGCGCGGCGAGGTCGAGGTCATTAACTACGGGCTCTTCCTCGAGCGTCACCCCGCCGAGTGGGCGGCAACGATCGTCGAGCCTTCCGCTTGGAGCTGCGCGCACGGCGTCGGTCGCTGGACCCGTGATTGTGGCTGTCGGATGGGGAGCGGATCGGATCAGGCGTGGCGCGGCCCATTGCGGACCGCCTTCGAGCGAATGCGCGAGACGATCGACTCCCTTTATGCGCAGCTCGCGGCGGATTTCTTCGTCGATCCGTGGGCGGCGCGCGACGGTTACATCGCAGTGGTTCTCGACCGTGCGCGTGACACTGTGGAGGGCTTTCTGCGCGCGCATGCGCGTCGGGAGCTGCGCCCCGAAGAAACCTCGCAGGCGTTGTCACTCCTCGAGATGCAGCGCAATGCAATGCTGGCTTTCACGAGCTGCGGCTGGTTCTTCGATCACGTCGACGGGCTCGAACCGACCCAGGTCCTCATGTACGCGATGCGGGCCGCCGAGCTGGCCGGTCGCTTCGGCGCGGTCGATGTGGAGCCGGTGCTGCTGCGCGATCTCGAGGCTGCCCATTCCCGGCAGCCGGGCGCGGTGACGGCGCGCGAGGTGGTCGAAAAGCGAGTGAATGGCGCGCGATTCGACGCGGCGCGGGTGGCGTGCGCCCACGACGTGGTGGCCCTGGCCGACGTTGGGCATCGCGCCGAGTCGCCCGGGTGGAGCGTGAGCGAGATCGAGCCGCCGGTGTCGGTGCGGCGCGGCGATTTGCGGCTGCGCGCCGGTACGGTCAGGGTGCGCGAGGCGACCACGGCCGAGGAAACGGTGTTGCGCTGCGCCGCGCTCCACAAGGGTGGATTCGAGGTCGAGGTCGCAGTCCAGCCGGCAGGCGACGACGCGCGTTGGAACGAGCAGGTCGCCGCGCTGTCGGGCGCCGTCGCAGGCGGGCGGGTCGCGGAGGCATCGGTGCTCCTCGCCGACATGGGACCTGTGCGCGACGCGCGCGACGTCCCCTCGCGTGACGACACGATGATGCTCGCCGAGCGGGTGGTCGCGGCCGAGGTCGCCCGCGCCGAGGCTGCTCATCGCGCCGTCTTCGAGCGCTGCGCTCCCGTCCTGCGCGCCCTCGCGTCGATGGGGGTCCCGCCGCCGCGCGCATTGCGCAGCGCGAGCAAGGTGGTCCTCGACGCCGACATCGCTCGCGCTGCCGAGGTGGACCCCCCGGACGTCGCGCGCATCGCACGTCTGGTGGCGGAAGCGCGTGCCGAGGACGTACGGCTGGACGAAGGAGCGCTATCGCTCACCGTGCAGCGGCTCATCGCCCGCACCGCATCGGCCCTGGAAGTCGACGCCGGCGATGTCGACCGTATGCGGCGCCTGGGCGAGCTTCTCGAGCTGGCGCGCCTCATGGGGCCACAGGTCGACATCTCGCGGGCGCAGGACTTCGTGTGGATGCTCGCCGGCAAGGGAGGCCAGGGCACATGCGGCGCGAGCGAGCTGTTGCGCCTCGGCCCGGAGGCACGGGCTGCGTTCGACGATCTGGCCGAAAAGGCGCGGGTGCGCATCACGGTCGAAGCCTGAGGCAGCGGGCGTCACCCACTTGGCGGGCCAGCGTCAAGCTTCGGGTCATTGGTTGCAGCGTCGGACCCGGCCCCACCGCATGGCGCGGCTGACTGCCCAAGGCGCGCCCTTTGCAAGGCCGGTCGGTGCAAGTGCCGCCGGCCCCGCGGCCGCCAGCCGTCTTTGGCCGATCGCCGAGGCGGACCCTTAACTCGTGCGCAATGCGATCCGTCTTCATCGGGGATGCGGAAGCCAGATTGCGTCGTGCTCCCTCGGCCGTAAGTTGAGGCCGGCCTGCGGTGCGAAGCCTCCTCGCCGTCCTCTGCCCGTTCGCCGACGAAGCCGCGCCGGCACGAACGTGTCTCCCGACGAGCTACGGCTATCGCCGACCCTCGGCGGGCAAGACGTGCGACGTCCTGAGCGCGGCTGAAGCCTCCGGGGCAGCGACCCGGTAGCGACCCTTGGGGAACGTCGACGAAGTGCCGTCGCTATGGGCGATGAGCTGCGACGAATCGAACCGGGGCCTTCGACACCCAGCGTCATTGCGACCCCGAGCCGCGGTATGGGCGGCGACCGTCGCGGTGGTCACCACGGCGACCATTGCGAGCGCAGCGCCGACGATTGCGGTGAGCGTGGAAGCGGCGGCTGCTCGGTCGGTCGGCCCGACGAAGAGCGACCAGTTCGGGTGGGGCGGCTTGGGGGTGATAGCGCCCGAGCTCGTGCTGACCCGCGCGATCTCCGTGGAGCTTGCGGTGGGTGCGCTGGCACTCCAGGCCGGCGGAGGCGCACCCCCCGATGGCGTGACCCCGACCTCGTATGGCTTTGCGGGGTTCGCGACGGTGGGGCCGCGGTTTCGACCTCTGTCCTTTCTCGACGGCGACGGCGCCTTCGAGCCAGGTGGCCTCTGGTTCACCGGCGGTCTCGGCGCCGGCGTGACCGGCGAAGCGACGCGGCCCGCCGTCCGCGCAGCGCTGGGCTTCGACATCTCGACCTCTGGCATCGAGATCGGTCCTTTCGCGGGGTTCTTCCAGCTTGTCGAGCCCGACGATGGCAGCTTGCGCCCGGAGGATGCGCGGGTCGGCTTGTTCGGCCTACACGGCTCGTTCGGGCGCGCTGCCGTTCCGCCCGTCGCGGGCGACGGCGATCGCGTGAGTCTGTCGTCCGACGCGTGCTCCGGGAGCTCGAATCGCGCACCAGGGTGCCCGGATGCCGTGCGTGACGCCGACGGCGACGGCATTGCCGACGGGCGCGACGCCTGCCCGGCCGTGCCGGAAGACCGCGACGGACACGAAGACTCCGACGGATGCCCCGAGGAAGCCGTCGTGCTGGCTGCCGACATCGATCGCGATGGAATCCCGGACGCTGTCGACTCCTGCCCCGAGGACATCGAAACGGTCAACCAGCTGCGCGATGATGACGGGTGCCCCGATGCCGCCGACCTCGACGTCGACGGCTCCGCCATCATTGTCGGCGAGCACCTGCACTTCCCCAGCGGGGGGACGGTCATGGACGCTCAAGGTGCACGGGTCGTGGCCAGCCTGACGGCATTCTTATCGGCCCACCCGGAGTACCGGCGGATGCGCGTAGAAGGGCACGCCGACGACATCGGGCCGGAGGCATTCAACCTTGCTCTGTCGCGCAAGCGCGCCGACGAGGTCATCCGTCGCTTGGTCGCCGGCGGCATCGACCCTTCGCGATTGCATTCGGAAGCGCGCGGAGAGGCCATGCCGATCGATACGAGCCTGACGTCTGCGGCCCGACGCACCAATCGTCGGGTGCAGCTCATCATCGAGGAGCGCGCCCCGTCGCCCGCGACGACGGCCGCGACGTCGACTGCGACGACGACTGCGACGACGACTGCGACGACGACTGCGAGAATGCCATGAAGACCCGACTCTGGTTGCTGCCCGCAATGCTCACCATCGGATGCGACGGCCCCCTGGTGGGCGGCGAGTGCCTCGACGGATTCGATCTGGTCGACGGCGCGTGCGCGTCAGCCGACGTCGACCTCGACCCCTCCAGCGCCGACGGTGGCTCGGCACCGGCTGGCCACGGAGGCGGCGCCGCGACGATCGGCTCGGGGGCCGGTGGCTCGACGGCGTCGTCCGGTAGCGGGCTCGGAGGAGGCGGCAGCGGCGGTGAGACCTCGAGCGGCGTCGGAGGAGGTGGCAGCGGCGGCGAGGCCTCGAGCGGCGGCGGAGGAGCTGGGCTTCAGTGCGACGGTGGCGAGGTGCCGTGCGGTGACTCCTGCGTGGATGTCAGCACCGACCCGATCGACTGCGGCGGGTGCGGCATCGTGTGCGCTTCGGGGATCTGCTTCGACGGCCGCTGCGTGGGAGCCTACGCGGGGCACGTTGTCCTTTGCGGCTTCGAGCGAGCCGCCCTTGCTGCGATCGCGCCATCGCGCGTTGCGGGCAACGCGATCTTCGCCTGGCCCGTCGATCCGGTCCGCGTGGGGGCGCTGGGCCCCTCGCCCTCGGACTCGACCCTGGGCGATGCCTTGACGAGCGAGGCGACCCAGCGCGGTCGGTCCGCGTCGATCGAGTGGTTCGCCGATGCCGGCGCGATCGCCGACCGTATGGAGGCGAGCACCCTCGACGTCGCAATCGTTGGGAGTCTGCCGCCGGGAGCCGAGATGGCCGCCGAAGCGGGGGCACGCCTCGCGGAGGGACTGGTGGCTCTCACTTCGCGAGGAGGCGTATTCCTGATGCTCGCAGAGGGGGACGCGGCCGACATCGAATCGTTCCTCGACGCCGCAGGGATCGCTTCCGGCCTCCAGCCCGTAGAGGCCGCTCCTGGGCCTCTCGACGTCGTCGCCTTCGATGACGCACTGGCAGTTGGCGTTCCGTCACCCTTCGCGCGACCAGCGCGGTCCCTGTCGCTCGAATCCGCGGACTTCGTCGGCCGAGCCGTCGTGGCCGACCAGAACAACAGGCCCGTCGTTCTGCACGGCGTCGTCGAGCCATGAGCGCGCCGGAACGACATCGAATCGGGGCTCCCGACAGCCCGACCGCGCCACCCCGCCGCACTCGGACAGAAGACATGCCCCCCCGAAAGATGCACGGCGCTACGCGTGAGCAGTTGAATGAGCGCTCGGCGACCGAGCTGGGCGAGCTGCTTCCAGGCATCGGCGCGGTGCTCGCAGCGCGCGTCGTCAGTCACCGTGCCTTGCACGGCCCCTTTCAGAGCGCCTCCGACCTGGCCCGCGTTCGCGGCCTGGGCAACCGGCGGGCCGAGCGCATCTGGGCGGGGCTGTCGCATCCGGCATGTGTCGACCCGGCTCCGAGCGCTGCGGCTACGCCCTCTCCACCATTCGAGCCTGCCGACCTGGAGGATGCCCCGAGCTACCCGCCGGCATTCGACGTCCTCGCCGCCCCTCGAGTGTCCGAGCGGATCTCGATTCCATCTCCGGCGCCGGCACCGCCGTTCGAGGTCCGCCCCTCCCATTCGGTACCCGAGCGGATATCGTTTTCATCTCCGGCGCCCGCATCGTCCCGCGTTCGCATCGCCCTTACCGCATTGACGGCGACAGCCTTCGGCATCGCGGCCACCTTGCTGGTCGCGCTGCTATGGGAGGGTCGCCGGCACACCCCGCCGGCGCTCGACGTGGACGGGCTGACCGACGAGCTTTCATCGTTCCGCGATACGCTGCTGGTCGTCCGCGCCGATCAAGGCGATGTCGAGGAGGACTACCGCACCCTCTCCGAACGTTTGGATGCACTGGAAAATCAGGCCAATGCCCATCGGCGTGCGCTCGATGCGCTCGATCAACAC